>Ga0256841_1000127_pt1 | contig 85331 bp, 60 predicted proteins | sample 356308metaG_FD_185971 | JGI IMG/M metagenome (GOLD analysis project Ga0256841, IMG submission 185971) | Hydrothermal vent microbial communities from Mid Atlantic Ridge, Atlantic Ocean - 356-308 | ecosystem: Environmental > Aquatic > Marine > Hydrothermal vents | place: Atlantic Ocean: Mid...
GATCGGCGGCATGATGTCGGTGCGCAGCGGATTCGCCATGACCGTTCGGGGGCGCGATGTCAGCGGCACCCGTTCCCGGGGCGCCCGGGCCGATCACGTCGCCAAGGATCGCAACGAGCCCCACATCCCGGGGCCCGGGGGCCAGTGGTTCGACACCTCGGCTTACGCACAGCCGAAACCCGGCACCCTGGGTAGCGCGGGCAACGGCACGTTCCGCGGACCGGGACTCTTCGACCTCTCGCTTTCCTTGCAAAAGTTCTTCGCCCTCACCGAAGGCATGCGGCTCCAGTTCCGGGCTGAGGCCTTCGGGCTGACGAACACGCCGAATTTCCAAGGAGTGCAGCGCAACGTCGTTTCTTCCCGGTTCGGCGAAGTCCGCAGCTCCCAGGGTGAGCGAAGAGTCCAGTTCGGCTTGAAGCTGCTGTTCTGATCCCCGATCCACCCCCAGGAGAGCAGCGCACCCGCCAGCTTCCGGCGGGTGCGCCCCTTTTTGTGCAGCCGGGCGAACTCAGCAAACGCCGCCTGCCAACCCGCCTCAATGGGCCGGCGTAGCTTCGCCGTACTCGGCCTTCCGGAGCTCCGGCTCGGCGCCGGCACACCAGGTGGCCACCCAAACATCGTCGTAGTCGGAATGGCAGATGCCGCCGTCGCACGGGAACCACTCGGCGAAGTGTTCGCGCACGCTCCGCGGCGCCAGCCGCTCCAGAACCGGCCGCACCGTGTCGCTGTGGCCCGCGTAGACGATCACCACCGGCCGCTTCCCATCGTTCCTGGCCCGCTCCCGGCGGATGGTTTCGATTACGGCGTCATAATCGTGCGGGTCGAACCGGTGGACGGCCACCCCGCGCCGGCTCACGCGGCGGTCCTCGAGAAGCGGCTCCAGCGTCTGGTAGGTCCGCTCGACCGTCGTCGCGATCACCGCGTCCACCCGGCCGAAGGTTCCCAGCACCAGATCCCGCAGCGCCCGGGCCCGCTCCCAGCCCTTCTCGTTCAGCAACTCCCCGTCACGGTCCGCGTGGCGGACCAGGATCACCACCGCCTCCGGCTTCCCCGCCGGACATTCGGCCACCGGCAGTTCCGCCGCGGCGATGGAAAGTGCGAAGAAACACAACGCCAGCCCTCTCATGATTGTTCGCAGTGTAACAACCCAAGCGAAGGCAAGGGGGTTTACGTGTGGTTATTTATTCGCTAGAATGAATAAAGATTCATCACGGCTGGCAGGAGCAGCCGCGGCCATGGCTTCTTTGGAACACACGACGATGAGAATCGCCGCCCGGGACTTCCGGCGCGACCTGGACGCCTCTCACGAAGAGCTTCGGGAACTGCTGGCGCTCACCCACGCGGTGAAGCGCGACCCGGCGGCCTACCGCAGCGCCCTGGCGGGCAAGTACATCAGCATCCTGTTCGAGAAGCCCTCGCTGCGCACCCGGCTGACCTTCGAGCTGGCGATCAAGCAGCTCGGCGGCGATGCGGTGGCGAGCACGGGCAAGATCGGCCAGCGCGAGCCCTTGAAGGACGTCGCCCGGAACCTCGAGCGCTGGACCCAGTGCATCGTCGCCCGCACCTATCTGCAGGAGACGATCGACCAGCTCGCCGAGTGGGCCTCGGTGCCGGTGGTGAATGCCCTGAGCGACATCTATCATCCGTGCCAGGCCCTGGCCGACGTCTTCACCCTCGAGGAGCGCTTCGGGGACCTCAGGGGCAAGAAGGTCGCCTTCGTCGGCGACGGCAACAACGTCGCCCACTCGCTCATGCTGACGGCGGTGCGCCTGGGCGCCGACTTCGCCATCGCCACGCCCGAGGGCTACCAGCCGTTCGCCGACATCGTCGCCGAGGCGAAGGCGCTGGCGGCGGTCAGCGGCGCGCAACTGGCGCTTACCGGCGATCCGGCGGAGGCCGTCAGCGGGGCGCACGCCGTCTATACCGACGTGTGGACGAGCATGGGCTTCGAAGACGAGGCGGCCGAGCGCCGGGTGAACTTCCAGCCCTACCAGGTGACAGCCGAGTTGATGGAGAAGGCGCGGCCGGAGGCGGTCTTCATGCACTGCCTGCCGGCGCACCGCGGCGAAGAAGTGGTGGACGAAGTGATTGAGTCAGAGCGATCCGTCGTCTTCCAGCAGGCGGAGAACCGCTTGCACACGCAAAAGGCGCTGTTGATGATGTTGATGGGATAGCCGCGCCGCCCGGCTTTCCGGCCGGCGCCTCCCCTCACGACAGAGATGGGGAAACGGAGCACAGAACAGATGAACAAACCGAAAAAGGTGGCCCTTGCCTATTCCGGCGGACTGGACACGTCGATCATCATTCCCTGGCTGCGGGAGAACTATGACTGCGAAGTGGTCGCCGTCTGCGGCAATATCGGCCAGGGTGACGAAGAGCTCGAAGGCCTGGAAGAGAAGGCCATCAAGACCGGCGCCAGCCAGGTCTTCGTCGAAGACATGCGCGAGGAGTTCGCCCGGGACTACCTCTGGCCCCTGGTGCGCTCCGGCGCCGTCTATGAGCACAAGTACCTGCTGGGCACCTCGATCGCCCGGCCCCTGCTGGCCAAGAAGCAGGTGGAGATCGCGCTGAAGACCGGCTGCGACGCCCTGGCGCACGGCGCTACCGGCAAGGGCAACGACCAGGTCCGCTTCGAGCTGACCTACAAGGCCCTGGCCCCGCACCTGCAAGTGATCGCGCCGTGGAGGGAGTGGGATATTGTCTCCCGCGAGGACGCGCTGGAGTACGCCGCCAGGCACAACGTCCCCGTGTCGGCCACGACGAAGAAGATCTACAGCCGCGACCGCAACCTCTGGCACATCTCCCACGAGGGCGGACCGCTCGAAGATCCCGCCAATCCGGCCCCGGACGAGATCTGGATGCTCACCCGCGATCCCAAGGACGCTCCGGACACCCCGGGCGAGGTGACCATCGGCTTCGAAAAGGCCGCTCCGGTCTCGGTGAACGGCCGGGAGATGTCCGCAGTCGAGATCATCGAAACGCTGAACGAGATCGGCGGCGAGCACGGCGTCGGCCGCACGGACCTGGTGGAGAACCGCTTCGTCGGCATGAAGAGCCGGGGCTGCTACGAGACGCCGGGCGGCACGCTGATCATCGAGGCGCTGCGGGAGCTGGAATCGCTGACGCTCGACCGCGCCACGGCCCACTACAAGCAGAAACTCGCCCTCGACTACGCCGAACTCGTCTACAACGGCTTCTGGTTCACGCCGCTGCGCGAGGCGCTCGACGCCTTCTTCGCCCAGGCCAGCGCGCGCACCACCGGCGAGGTGACGCTGCGGCTCTACCAGGGCACGGTGCAGCCGGTCTCCCGCAAGTCCCCCCATTCGCTCTACTCGCTCTCCATCGGGAGCTTCACCATGGGCGAAGACTACGACCAGACCGACGCCAAGGGCTTCATCAACCTGGTCGGGCTGCCGTTGAAGATTTCGGCGATGGTAGCCGGCAAATGAGCGACAGGGAAGAAAAGCCGGCTTCGATGAAACTCTGGGGCGGACGTTTCGCCTCCGGCCCCTCGGAGGTCTTCGAGCGCTTCAGCGGGTCGCTTTCCTTTGACCGCCGGCTGCTCGAGGCCGACGTCCGCGGCTCGATGACCTACGCCCGGGAGCTGCACCGGGCCGGAATCCTCTCAGCGGAAGAACGCGACCGCCTTCTGGCCGCCCTCGAAGAGATCCGGCGAGAGGCCGCCGCCCCGGACTACTTCGACGGCGCCGATGATGAAGACATCCACACCTTCGTCATCCGCAAGATCAAGGAGAAGGCCGGCGAGGCCGCCGGCAAGATCCACACCGGCCGCAGCCGCAACGAGCAGGTCTCGCTCGATACGCGCCTGTGGCTCCGGGACGAGATCGACCGCGGCCTGGAGCTCCTCGTCGGGCTCGAAGAGGCCCTGCTGGCCCTGGCGCGGCGCCACCGGGAGGCTGTCATCCCAGGCTACACGCACCTGCGGCGGGCCCAGGCGGTCCTGTGGCCGCACTACCTGTTGGCCTGGTTCGAGATCTTCCTCCGCGACGCCGAGCGCCTCCGCTTCGCCCGGCGCCAGGGGAACCGCCTGCCCCTCGGCTCCGGCGCCCTGGCCGGCAGCGCCTTTCCGTTCGACCGCGAGGCGATGGCCCGGGAACTCGGCTTCGAGGGGATCACCCGCAACAGCATGGACGTGGCCGGCGACCGCGACTTCGTCCTCGACTACCTGTTCGCCGCGGCGATGATCATGCTGCACCTCAGCCGCCTGGCCGAGGACTGGATTCTCTACTCGAGCGAAGAGTTCGGCTGGCTGGAGCTGGGCGACGAGGTCACCAGCGGCTCCAGCCTGATGCCGCAGAAGAAGAACCCCGACGCGCTCGAGCTCATCCGCGGCAAGGCGGGCCGCGTCTGGGGGAGCCTGAGTTCGCTCTACGTCACGGTGAAGGGCCTGCCCATGACGTACAATCGGGATCTGCAGGAGGACAAAGTGCCCTTGTTCGAGGCGGCGGACGAGCTGAACGGGTCGCTCGAGATGATGCGGGTGGTCGTCGAATCCGCGGATCTTCGGGAAGAGGTCGCCGCCCGGGCGGTGGAAGAAAGCTGGGTAGTGGCCACCGACCTGGCCGAGGCGCTGGCCCGCCGCGGCGTGCCCTTCCATCGGGCCCATCAGATCGTCGGCCGGCTGGTGCTCGAAAGCGTCCGGGCGGGCAAGAAACCCAAGGACTGGACCCCGGAAGCCCTGGCCGCCTTCGCTCCGGAGTTCACCCCGGAGATGGCGGATCTGCTCGACCCGGCGGCCGGGATGAGGACCCGTGAAGTGCCGGGGGCGACCGGGCCCCGGGCGGTGGCGGCGGCGCTCGAGGCCGCCGAGGAACGGTTGCGGGAGTTCAAGCCATGAACAAGAGTTACCGCCAAGGCCAGATCCTGAAACTGATCGAGCAGAAGCACATCAGCACGCAGGAGCAGCTCGCCCGGGAGCTGGCCCGCATCGGCATCAAGACCACGCAGGTCACTCTGTCGCGCGACATCCGCGAGCTGGGCCTGGTGAAGACGGCCACGGGCTATCAGCAGGTGACGCCGGCCGAAGCCGGCCCCGACCTGGCCGTCGTCGCCGGCGAGTTCCTCCGGGACATCCGCGTCGCCCAGAACCTCGTCGTGCTGAAGACCTCGCCCGGCCACGCCAACTCGCTTGCCGTTTCGCTCGACGCCGCCGGCTGGCCGGAGGTCGTCGGCACCGTCGCCGGCGACGACACCATCCTGGTCGTCGCCCCGGACAACGACACGGCCCTGGTCATCCGGGACAAACTGCTCGAGTATTTGTAGCCCCGACGCAAGGGCCCCCGACCCATGGCGGGACTTCGTATCTGCCGGGATGTCCTCCGGCCGCGAATTCGAGTCACGCATCTTCTATGTCCGGCTCCACCCGGCCGCGGTAGGATGAGCAGTGGGGCGCGGGAAACAACGGCCGGTCCTCGGTCCCTGGTCCGCGATGCTTCGCACTCACGGGCGGCTATGAACGAAGCTGAAGTGAAAGCGGAAATCCGGAGGATGGTGCAGAGAATCGTCGAGCGATTCCATCCTCAGAAGATCATCCTGTTCGGATCACACGCCCGTGCAACCGCGGACGCCGACAGCGACGTAGACCTGCTGGTCGTCATGCCGGTGGTGGGCTCCAAGCGACGTCAAGCCTCGGAGATCGACCAGGCGCTGGCGGACCGGCGGCTCCCTCTCGACCTGATCGTCGTGACGCCTGAAGAGTTCGCGGCGTACAAAGACGTGACCGGACACATCCTGTACCCGGCGGTTCGCGAGGGAAAGGTGCTTTATGAAGCCGCGGCCTGAGCAGGTCCAGCTAGCTCGTCAATGGGCAGTAAGAGCCGAAGAGGACCTCTTCACGGCGGAACACATGTTGGCCCTAGGGGAGACTGGCCCGGCTAGCACTGTTTGCTTTCGAGCGCAGCAATGCGTGGAGAAGTATCTCAAAGCTTTGTTGACATACCTAGGGATCTCGTTTCCGAAGACACACGATCTCGTACTGCTCTACAACCGGCTCGGTGGTGAACCAAGGCTCAACGTGCGAGTCGAGGATCTTCAACCGTTGAACCGGTATGCGGTCGAAGCCCGCTACCCCGGCGATTGGGAACCGATTGGCTACCCCGCGGCGCAAGAGGCGGTCGCAGTGGCCCGCCGGATTCGCGAGGTGATCAGAAGAATGCTGCCCTGTGCTGCGCAATGAGGGCGCCGGCCCTGCTGTCGAGCACATGCTCGGCCCATAAGTAATGCGCAGGCCGAGCTTGCCTCGCTGGGAGCGTGTCACGTGGAAACCCTGCAGACAGCGATCGCCATTGTCGGCGCGGGACGCTTGGGCCCGGCGCTGGCCCGGCTGCTCGTCGAGGCGGGCGAGCCGGTGGTGGCCATCGCCTCCCGAACGCCCGCCCACGCTCGTGAGGCCGCGGCGTTCGCCGGTTCCGGAGTGCGCCCGGTCCGGGTGGAGGAATTACCCGGGATCGCCGGCCGCATCCTGCTCGCCGTCTCCGACAGCGCCATCGCCGCGGTGGCCGGGCAGCTCGCCCGGGAGGGGTTTCACCGGGGCCTGGCGCTTCACTGCTGCGGCTCCATTGGTCCGGAGCCGCTGGCCCCGCTGGCGGAGCGCGGGGTGGCTTGCGGCGTGCTGCATCCCCTCCAGACGATCCCTTCCCCCGAGGCGGGCGTCGAAGCCCTCCGGGGGATCTGTTGGTCCATCACCGGGGAAGGGGAAGCGGCGGCCTGGGGGCGCGAGATCGCCGCACGGCTCGGCGGCCGCGTCATCGAGATCGCCGCCGAACACCGCGCTCTCTACCATGCGGCGGCGGTGATGGCCTGCAACTATTTCGTGGCCGTCGAAGACGCTGCGGTAGCGATGCTGGAGCACGCCGGCGTCGCCCGGCAAGACGCCCTGGCCGCGCTGCGGCCGATCGTCGGGCAGACTTATCAAAACGTCTTCGGCTCCGGCCCCGAGAAGATCCTGACCGGCCCGATCACCCGCGGCGAGGCCGAAACCGTAGCCCGGCATCTCGAAGCGGTCCGGCCCCTGCCGGAAAACATCCGGGAACTGTTCCGGACCGCCGGCCTCTACACGGTCTCGCTGGCCCGCCGCCGCGGGCTGGAACCTGCCGCAGCCGCGCGCATGGAACGCCTGCTGCGCGACAATGGGAGCGAGGATGCCTGAACTTACCCGCCGGGTGCGCGTCACCGACATCAAGGCCAAGAAGCTCCGGGGCGAGAAGATCGCCATGCTCACGGCCTACGATGCCACCATGGCGCGCCTGCTCGAGCGCGCCGGCATCGAGATCCTGCTGGTGGGTGATTCGCTCGGCATGGTCGTCATGGGCGAAGAGACCACCATCCCGGTCACCCTCGAGGCCATGATCCACCACACCCGGGCCGTCACCCGCGGGGCGCGGCGCGCCCTCGTCGTCGCCGACATGCCGTTTCTCACTTATCAGGCCTCGGTGGCCGACGCCGTGCGCAACGCCGGCCGCCTGCTCCAGGAAGGCGGCGCCGCGGCGGTCAAGGTCGAGGGCGGCCGCCCGGTGGTGGAGGCCGTTCGGCGATTCGTCGAGGTGGGGATTCCCGTAATGGGCCACCTGGGGCTCATCCCGCAGTCCGTTCACCAGCTCGGCGGCCTGAAGCGCCAGGCGGTGGCCGGCGAAGAAGCCGAGCGCCTGCTCGAAGACGCCGTGCTGCTCGAGCAGGCCGGAGTCTTCTCCATAGTGCTCGAATCGATTCCGCCGGAGCTGGCCCGCCGCGTGACGGAAACCGTGGCCGTGCCCACCATCGGCATCGGCGCCGGCCCCTACTGCGACGGCCAGGTGCTGGTCTGCTACGACGCCTTCGGCCTGTTCGACAAGTTCGTGCCGCCCTTCGTCAAGCAGTACGCGAACCTCGGGGCCGAGATCGTCCGCGCCGCCGAGGCCTACGCCGGCGACGTCCGGGCCGGCCGCTTCCCCGAACCAGATTCGAAGACCGCCGATGAGAAGGCCCGAACTCATTCGCACGATCGCTGAGCTGCGCGCGCGGCTCGCCCCCCACCGGCGCGCCGGATCCATCATCGGACTCACCCCGACCATGGGCGCCCTGCACGCCGGCCACGGCCGCCTGATCGAGCAGGCCCGCCGGGACTGCGACATCGTTGTCGTCAGCATCTTCGTCAACCCGATCCAGTTCAACCAGGCCGCCGACTACCAGCGCTACCCCCGCGACCTCGACGCCGATCTGGAGTTCTGCGCCGCCCGCGGCGTCGATTACGTCTTCGCGCCCCCGGAAGAAGAGATGTACCCGGCCCCGCTCGACACCTGCGTCGAGGTCGCCCGGCTGACGGACCATCTCTGCGGGCCGCACCGTCCCGGCCACTTCCGGGGCGTGACCACGGTCTGCACGAAGCTCTTCATGATCGTGCAGCCCGACAAGGCCTACTTCGGCGAAAAGGACGCCCAGCAGCTCGCCGTCATCCAGCGCATGGTGCGGGATCTCAACATCCCGGTGGAGATCGTCCCGGTGCCCACCGTGCGGGAGTCCGACGGGTTGGCGCTCAGCTCGCGCAACTTGCTCTTGAGCCCGGGAGGCCGGCGGGCGGCCGCGGGGATCTACCGCGCTCTGCAAGCCGCTGAAACCGCACTGGCCGCCGGGACGCGGGAGGCCGCCGCCGTGCAGAAGGCCGCGCTGGAGGTGCTCGCGGCGCATCCGGAGATCCGTGTCGAGTACCTTCAGGTGGTCGATGCCGTGGAGATGCAGCCGGTCCCGGTCGTGGAAGGCCCGGTGCGGGTGGCCGTGGCAGCCTGGGTGGACGACACGCGGCTCATCGACAACATCCTCTGGCGGCCTTAGCCGTCCCGGGGGGACGCACCGGCGTCAGCAACAGCCGCCGGGTTCGAACTCTTGCTTTGCACCGCCCGAGGCCTCCGCCGGGCCGCACGGAAACAGCCCGTAGTGGCGGCTACGGTCGCCCACGACTTCGAAGTGCGGCGCCAAGCGCGTTTCCTGGAGCATTGCGGCGGTGTTCCCGCAAACCAGCGCCGGCTTGCCGGTGACGAACTCATGGTGGTCGTCGAGGATGAAAGTATGCGGGTGCTCGGCGACGGTGCCGCGGTAGCGCGCCACCTGCCCGTAGTCTTCGCACCGGTCCTCGAGGCTCGCCAGCTTGAAGATCCGAACCGTCATCGAGTTGAACTTCGCCGGCCCCACCTTGCCGGCGATCTCGGTGTTGTTGAGCCGGATCGGGCGGCTGGTGACGATGCGGTAGTCCAGCACGCCGAAGCCGAGCAGCAGGCGCCGGAAGTCCTCGACGTACATCGCCCCGGCCAGGCATTCGCCGACGAGCACCGGGTCCTCCATCCATTCCCGGGGCAGCCGGCGGTCGGCGAAGACGTCGGCGAACAGCAGCTCGCCGCCGGGCTTGAGCACCCGGAAGATCTCCGAGAAGACGCGCTCTTTGTCGGGGGCCAGGTTGATCACGCAGTTGGAGATCACCACATCGACGCTCTCGTCGGCGATCCCCAGCGAGGCCAGATCCTCGATGTAGCCCTCGAGGAACGTCGTGTTTGGCTCCCGGTAGCCGAACCGCCGCGCCACTTCGCCTTCATGCCGCAGCGCCACCTCGATCTGCTCGGCCGTCATATCGACGCCGATGACGCGGCCCCGCGGCCCCGCCAGCCGGGCGCAAATGAAGCTGTCCCGGCCCGTCCCACAGCCCAGATCCAGCACCGTGCAGCCCTCGATGGCCGGCGGAATCGGCGAGCCGCAGCCGTAGAAGCGGTCCAGTACCGCGTCGGGAATCTGGTCGAGGATCTGCTGGATGTAGGGCGGCTGCGATTCCAGGGCGCAGCAAGCATCCGTCTTCAAGTCGCTGGTGCTCTTGAGCATCCGCGCGTAATAGTCTTTGACGTGCTCGATTGTCGTAGCGCTCATAGCGGTACTCTGCGGCCCGAAGCCTGTCCCTTCATTTTCCATCTTTCGGCGGCGGCGCGTGGCGGGTTACGGGCGCCGGGGGCTCCCAATCCTCGAGAATCAAATAACGGTACAGAACACGCCGGCGGAACGGGACCTCCGCATCGGCGGGCCGCCGCTTCAGAGGCGCCAGCGTCCTGACTCCGGGGATCGGCGTTTCCATCCGCACCAAACGTCCCCGGCGCCCGCGCAACAGGATGTACTCCGGCTTCTCAGGCAACTTCTGGTAAGAGGGCAGCTCAACGACGCTCCGCAGCGGCCTTCCCGCCCGCAGCTTCGCTTCCCAGCCTCGGAAGATGGGGATTACTTGCGGCCATCTCGACCAGTCAGCCGGGAACTCGTAGAGCCGCCAGACGACCATGTGCGTAGCCCAGCTCCAAGGGGCGATTTCCCGCAGACCCGCCGCACCTATGCGCTCGACAAGGACGACCGTGTCCTGAGTCAGGTCCGGCGCCAGCCGCACGATCTGCGTCCAGGCCTCCTGCTGCACCCGCCAGGAACGGGCATACTCGCCCTGCACCTCCAGGCCTGCTCCCACCAATCCAATGAAGTACACAGTCGCCGCCAGCACCGCGAGCAGCGCGCATTTGAGGCGGGCCGAGATCCGCAACAGCGCGGACCAGATCAGCCCGATGAGCAGCGATGCCCCTACCGCCGCCGCCACGTGCACCCGGGTACCTCGCCCGAAGGTCGTCCTCGCGTCAACGGTGGCCGTGAACGGATAGGCGAGCGCCAGCAGGACCAGGCTCGCCGCCACGAGGCGGACCGCCCGGATTTGCACCGCCTGGGAAATGAATGCGAGCGGGTCCCGAGGCCGTCCCCGAACGCCGCGGGGCTGCACCTCGGGCTTCTTCTTGCCGCGCTTCTTCTTGCGCCGCAGCGCAGCTTCCGAGGCACGGGCTCGAAAGCCCGGCCATGGAGGCAGCTCGATTACGGAGAGCGCCGAAAAAACAGCGGCGGCCGCCACTGCCAGCACCCACCAGTACTCGGCATTCAGGCTGCCGATCCCCTCCCGGAACTTGTGCCAGTAAGACGACAATGCGACAACCGGTCCCTCAACGATGTTGTGCATCAGCCGCTGCCGCACCGCCTCGGACTTCAGCAGATGCACGCGCTCCTCGCCGGCCACAGAGCGTAGCAACACAGCCCCGCTGACCACCAGCGCGAAGACCCCGCTGTGGAGCGCGGCATGCCTGCGCCAGCGTCCGTTCCACTCTCTCTCGAGCAATGGAATTCCCAGCCACAGCGGGTAGATGGTTTCGTAGCAGAACAGCGAGCCGGCCGCCACGACGTGGGCCACCTTGCGTCGCCCGCTCAAATAGAGGTAGGTCCCCAGCAACAGGAACCCCAGTGAAGGCTGGATTCCGAACGAATGGGTTAGAAAAGCTTGGGTCGTATCAGCGGGAAACAGCGCAAAAGCGAAGGCCGCGGGGATGGCAACGTGCTCAGGAAGTTCCGCCCGCCGCAAAACGGCGAGAAACAGGATGGAGTTCGCCGCGACGATGACGAACGCCAGCACGAACATTCCGAGCATCCCGCCCAGGTGGGCGCCGATCCAAGCGAAAAGTTGGATCAGGCCGTCGTGCAGAGGGCGCCCTTGCGTGTGCCCGTAGTTGAGAACCAGATTGGTGAGCCACGTCCACAGTTCCCCCCAGCGGGCCTCCATCGCCGGGGGAATGCGCCAGTAGTCGTCTTCGTAGAGGCCGAATTCGCCCATCCGGCAGAAATGACCCGTCCACACCGCCGCTGCCAGTGCAGCGCCGATCGAGATCTGCCGTCTCGAAGACGGGAATGCCATCTCAACGAAGCGGTCCAGTCCCCGACAGAAACGACCGGTCGAGACACCAGTCTCTCACACCGAGGGGCACGGCTCGAAACCCTTGCGCAGAGCCGGCCGTGAAGCCGCTGGCGGGAGACGTGTGGGGGTGGAACGAAAAAGGGGCGCCGTTGCTCCCCGGCCGGAGGATCGAGCGCGCGTGACAGCGGGCAAGCCGCTGTCAGGGCTGCCTTCCGCGGCAGTGGCCGGGCGCCGGCTGGGGGCCTCGGCGATGGTTCAGACCGCGTTGGGATGGCCGGCGGTGGTCAGAGAATCGCCGGGCGACGCGGCCGGCGGCCCACACCGGGCCGGTACGCGTGAGGATCGGATTTGGGGCGGCGGGCCCAACTGTCGCTGAGGCCGGAGGAGAGTCACCCCAGTCGGGCTGGCCAATGCAGGCGCAAGCACGATGACAGAGGGCCCGCCACAAGCCGCCGCGGCTTTCGCGCGGCGGCGAACTTAGTCCGCCGGTCGCCTACCTTCCCGAGGAAGGCGCCGGCCGGGAGATGATGGAGTTGTCCGGCACGATCGTCCTTACCCGCCTGGCCGCTTCGGGGACGGCAGGGGGCATTCTGAAATACAAGTCCCCGCGGGACGTTTGCCGGACTACTCGGAAATAATCGATTCGCGAGACGAATTCAGGCGCCGGATTCCCCGAAGCGCCCTCGTTGCCGCTGAACAGGCCGATCCGCTTCATGGCCAACTCATGGTGGATCTCGAACAAGGCCAGCAGCACTCCCGTAGCACTCCAGTACTCGACGCGCCACGAGTCGCCCTTCCTCTGTACGTTCACCCGGCTGCAAGCAGCACCCGCCGGAAGGCCCATCCTCTGCTCCAGTACTGGTTGGCCTCCGGTGAAGGCGGCGACGAAGGCTTCCGGTCCATCGCCGTTGTGGTGCATGTCTATCCGTAAGAAGTCGAGGGGGTCTTGCTCGACCAGTATGCCCTGAATCTGGTATTGAGCCGCCACCGGCGAGTGAAATCCGGCTTCCACCTCGAGATCGAGATCCCCGGCGGGCTGCATCAGCCGGACCGCGGCGTCGCCGTCTACCCAGATATCGTGATCGAGCCCTCCCGGTACGAAGAGTTCGAGTTGTCCGGCTTCGACGGAATAGCTGCCGTCGCCGACAGGGTTGACGAAGGCCCACTGCGGTTTTACCGATCCCACATTGAACTCGTCGGACACCGGCGCCGGCGGGCAGTTCGTGGTAGTGAAGCGGCGGTCCCTCGCCACCGACGGGCCACCTCCAGAACCAACAGCGACCACCCGGAAGTGGTACCGGGTCGAACACTCCAAACCGGCGAGAGCCACCGCATGCGCGCGGCGCGGGTTGATGTCGAGCGGCGTAACCCAGTCGTACCGGCGCGTCTTCCCATAAAGAACGCGGCTTCCGGCCGGCTCGCTCGTTTTCCAAGAGACCTGAGCGGAGTAACGGCTCGTCTCCGCCCTCACCGAAGTGATCTGAACCGGGGAAGCGCCGGCCGGCCCGCCCTCGCCGGCGGCCGTGTTCAGAAAAGAGGCTACCCGGGCGGTGAACGCCGGGGACGCCTCTTCCGGCCGGCCATGGTTGGCCGCGAACGGTCCGATCAGCTGCACCTCCATGCTGTGCGTGAACGCAGCCAAGAGTGTGAACGTCTCGCCGTCCATGGACCAGCTCGCCGCCCACCGCCGGCCTCTCCTCTCCAACCGAAACCAGATGGGACCGCCGGCAGGAAGCGTTCGCCGCTCGGCGAATACGGGATTCAGTCCCGACAGCGCCGCGACAAGGACCTTTGCTCCGGCTCCGTCGTGGTACGCGTCCAGCCGGACGAAGTTCTCGGCGTCCTGCTCGACCAGAATGCCTTGCATCTGGTACTGCTTGGCGACGACCGAGTCAAAGCGGGCGACGACGCTGAAGTCCGCGTCCGGAACAACCTGAACGAGGCGCGCCGCGTGGTTTCCCGTGGTCCACACGTCATGGGATCTGCCGGCCGGCACCGTGATCTCGAGCGCTCCGTCTCGGACCGAAAAGCTGCTGTCGGCCCGCGGGTCGAGAAAGGTCCAGAGTCCCGGGGCCGCCACCCCGAAATGGAAGCCGTCGGAAACGGGTCCCCCCGCCAGACAGGCCGCGGTGCGGAAAGTGGCCGGTGGTGAAGCAACGCCTGCGCCGGCCTGATCGACGGCCAACAGGCTGAAATAATAGGTTCGCCCGCATCCCAGCCCGCTGATCGTCACCTCATGCGCCGTCCGAAGAGCGGCATCGAGCGGCGAAAAAGACTCGAGTGCGGCATCTGGCCCATACCGAACCTGACTCGTGGCCGGCCGGTTCGTGATCCAGGTGAAACGGACGCTTTCGAACGAGACCTTCACCGTCACTTCCGAGATCACCAACTGGCTCGCCACTGCGGCCCGCGGATGGTTGAGATTCTCGTAAACCAGCACCCGCGGGTGCGTGTAGCCGATAGAGATAATGTCCAGATCACCGTCGTTGTCGATGTCCGTGAGCTGTGTCCCGTCGTGGTGCTCGTCGCCGGTGAACAGCAAATGTTCGATCCAGCGCCCGCCGGCTCCATCGGCGTTCTCATAAAGAAGCAATCGCGCGGCGTTCGGCTTCTCTCTGGAATGCTCCCCGACGACGATGTCCACATCGCCGTCGCCGTCGAGATCCCCTACATCCAGGCTCATGGGACGGTCCGAATACCCGACTACGTGCTCGGCCCACGCGGAACCGGCGTCGGCCGGCTGCTCGTACCAGGCGAGCTTGCCCCAGGGATCGGACTTCTCGAACCCTACCACGGCGTCCAGGCGCCCGTCCCTGTTGACGTCGGCCAGTTCACTACGATCCGGCAGGCCGGCGTTGCTCGCCAGTGAGAGCACGGAGAACGTTCCATTCCCGCTGTTCCGCAGCCATTTCGTGCCCAGAAGCAGGTCGATGTCCCCGTCCCGGTCGATGTCGGCGTCCGACACCTCTTCCCCTTCGGACACCTGGCTCAGAAGGCGAATCGGCCACGGCTCGGCCCCGGGCAGCGGCGGGACCGTCAAGGCTTCCACCCCCGCCTTGGCTTGGTGCCAGGACAAGATGACATTCAGGGGGGCTTGCGGTCCCAGGCGCGTAACGGCGACTCCCTGCAAGAAATCGCCGCCGCCGATACCGATCCCGGGAAAGACGGTGAACGAACCCCCATCATTGCGTGCCCACACCAGCCGGGGATTGTTCTCGAACCCCTTCCCCTCCGTCCCGAAAAGATCGATGTCGCCATCCCGGTCGATGTCCCAGGCCGCGGCGTAGTTCCGGAATCGCGAACCCACCGCCCGGCGTTCCCACGGCCGGTCAGGAGCTCCGGGATTGCGATACCACCAGGCGCCGGCGACAATATCCTTCCAGCCGTCCCGGTCGAGATCCTCGGCAGTGAGGAACACGGCCGGCCAGGGGCGATCTTCATCAATGACGTGCCGGGCCCAATTGTCGATGGAGATACCGGGATTGAGCTCGTTGGACCAATACTCCACTGGAGCCCCGGTCTCCGCCGCGTTGTTGTGGTTGGCTCCGAATATGTCGAGATCGCCGTCGTGGTCGATGTCCGCCAATCTCAGGTTGTGTGACCCCGTTGTGGCCACCACCTGTTGATGCCAATGGAGCCCCGCGCCGTCGTTGTAGTAGACGCTCACTTCCCGAGGAGGCGTACCCTGGTGCATTTCCGCGGTAGCCAGGTCCAAATCGCCGTCCCGGTCGATGTCACCCGCCTTGAAGGTGTGGAGGTATTCGACCGTGGGGTCGATCACGTGCTCCACCCACACGCCTCCGGCGGGATCGGGCGGCGCCTCGTACCAGGACAGTTTTCCGGGCGCCGATTCGGATGGGGCCAGCACAATGTCTACCAGACCGTCGGTGTTTATATCCGCCAGTGTGACTCCGGTGGCGTCCGGCCACCCGCCGGCGAAGGGATGCTCCCTCCAACCGCCCGCCTCCGGGGCCCCCCGCGGCAAGGGATTCTCCAGCCAGTATCCGTTGATGACGATGTCCAGATCTCCGTCCCTATCCACGTCGCCCAGCGCCGTGCCCTCCCGCGGGCGCGTGCTCACCGGCACCTGTTCCCACGCTCCGGCTTCCCGCTGCAAGTACAAGGTCATTTCACCCGACCGGACCACCACGTCCAGCTTTCCATCGTTGTCCAGATCGCCCACTTCGACATCGTGGGCCGGAGCTTCCCCGATCTCGTGCTCTGTCCAGGCGGTTGTTGCGGGATCTCCTTCCGGGCGGGGGTTCTCGTACCACCATACGGACGCCCCATAATGGGCTCCCTTCGGGATCACCACGTCAAGGTCCCCGTCGCCATCCACGTCGCCGACCTGCATGTCGGTCGAATAGGAGCCGCGGGCGATGTTGTGTTTGCTCCACTCCGGATAGCGGTACCAGAAGATACCGTCTTGAAAATCGGAAGAACTCGCAGCCAGGGCGTCGGGGAACCCGTCGCCATCGATGTCGCCCACGGTCTTGCAATGAGGATTGGGAGGGTTGTTCCGGTCGATGATCTTGTGAACGAATACCGGGTCGGCGGCCTGGCTTGCCGGCAGGCCCGATAACCAGAGAACGGCCAAAGCCAGCGCCGGCCACGGACGCCGCCGTCCGTGTTGCCGGAATCGCGTTGAGATCAATACACCCATGTCTGCTCGATTCTGTTTCGTCAGTACCCGCCCCGGAGGGCGGCGCTCTCCCCCATATGCGGGATAGCCGAATCCCCACCCAGTGGCCGGCGGCTGCCCGGGGCCGCCTCGAAGATGCACTTTTGCCTGTCAGCCGGTAAAATCTACAGGCGTCGAACAATTTCCCGTTCACCCGCTCCAGTCATCCCCGTCCGCCTGAATCGCTCCCAACGCGAAAGGAATCAATGGGCTATGCTCCTCGCCGCGGGGCCCCCCGCCATCCGTCCCCGATTGGCAACCTGATTGCGACACCCATACGCTACTCCGGCGGCAGCCTCCCGACAGGGCCGTCTTGCGACTCATTTGGATGAACCTCAAGGTGCGTACAACGACCCGTTTGCATCACCGCCCCAGTGGCAGCCTCTGTACGCGGCCGCGGCTGCCCGATTGCTTCCCGGAAAGCCCCGCCAAGCGGCCTCACGGCGCGATCCGGCAACATCGGCGGCATCCGACTCCCGTTTCCCCGGCCGTCCCCGGGACGAAAAGGCGGCCGGACGATTGCTATAGAGTGCTGGCATTTCCAAGGGATCTCCGAGGTCGTCCTTGCGGGTTTTCTCTGATGTCGCGCCGGATCGCTCCCGTCGATAAGCGGATGGACGGTCCGGAACAGGTTGGCGCTACCGATTAATTAGTTGCCGCTCGAGTCGCTTATCGTTCACCAGTTTCGACGCTCCGAATGTGTGGGCAGCTTGTAGCCGAGGCGCCCATATGGACAGCACAGCGTTAAAGCTGCGGAAGACCAATACACAGGGAGACGGACTGAAATGCGGACGACACATCTTAGATACATCTGCCATAGTATTTTTATTTTGTCCTGCGCCGCCCACTTAATCTATCAGCCCTATCTTTGGGGGCAGCAAACTGAAGTCCCCGCCAACCAGCTTCGATTGTGGTTGAGAGCAGACTCAGGTGTTATCCTTAAGAATGGACGGGTTCAAAAATGGCAGGACCGCTCCGGGAACAGCGTCGATGCCGTCCAGCCGGATCCTGCCCGCCAGCCGCTCTATGTCAGCAACGCGGTCAACGGCAAGCCGGCCGTCGCCTTTGACGGCGCGGGAGATCACATGACCTTCCGCCTGCCCCTCAACGGTCTCGCCAAGCTCACCCTCGTGATCGTCTGTTCCTCGCCCATGGACGCCGATGGAGGTTGGAACGGCGTCCGCAACGCTCCCCTGTTCTGGGACGAAACCGCAGCCTGGGGCACCGTCCATTTGAGTCCGTTCCCCAAGATCATCCGCTATCGCTTCGGCACCGGGCAGAGTCAGAACCTCCCCTCTTACAAACTGCCGGATCCGGCGGCCAACCGTTACCGGGTTGTCTTGGCGATCAAGGATGGATCCCGCGAGTCGCTCTACGTGGACGGCATAAACGTCCTGAATCAGAATGGCAAGTTGACTACGATCCAGAACGTCCAGGACGTAGGAAACTTGGGGCGCGGCTATCAGGATACATACTTCAAAGGTGAGATCGCCGAAGTCCTGGTATACGGAAAAGCCCTCTCCAGCGCCGAGCGAGGCCAACTGACAGCATACTTGAATGAAAGATATCTCGCCGGCGCCGCCTCGCCGCCTCCCAATCAAGCGCCCACCGTGAACGCGGGCAGCGACCAGACGGTCACCTACCCGCAAGCCGCAACCTTGAACGGGTCCGCCGGCGACGATGGGTTGCCTTTCGGGCAGCTCAACCTCTCCTGGACGAAGGTATCCGGGCCGGGAACCGTCACCTTTACCGCGCCGCAAAAGGCCGCCACGCAAGCTTCGTTCAGCGCCCCCGGGACCTATGTGCTCCGGCTCACCGCCACGGACGGGGAACTCAGCTCCTCCGACGAGGTTCAGGTCGCGGCGAACAGCTCCGTCACCGCCGCCGCTGCCGGGGTTCCCGCGGCCGGGCTGAAGTTGTGGCTGGCGGCCGATCAGGGCGTCACCCTGAACGGCGGGAAAGTCCAGCGCTGGAAAGACCAGTCCGGCACCCGCGCCGACGCCGTGCAGAACACCGCCGCCTATCAACCCACGCTGGTGACCAACGCTCTCAACGGCAAGCCCGTCGTGCGCTTCGACGGCGTGAACGACTTCATGACGTTCCAGTATTCCCCGAACGGTCTCACCGGCATGACGCTCGTTCTCGTCAGCGCCGCCGCCCAGGACTATGACGGCTCCTCCAACGGTGTTCGCAATGCTCCGCTGTTCTGGAACGAAACGGGTAGCTGGGGAACGGTGCATCTCAGCCCGTTCCAGCGAGTAGTCCGGTTCCGCTTCGGCACCGGCCAGACGGGCAACCTCCCTGCTTACCAGTTGCCCGATCCCCAGGGAATGAAGGAGCGCATCGTCATCGCCGTTAAGAACGGTCCGAACGAGTCCCTGTTCGTCGATGGGAAAAAGGTGCTCAACGTCAGCGGCAAGCTGTCTACGATCCAGCGGATCCAGGCCCAGGGCAACCTCGGCCGCGGATACGACGACGACACCTTCTTTGCCGGCGACATCGCCGAGGTGCTGGTATACCAGCGGGCCTTGACCGACCAGGAGATTTCCTCGCTCCAACAATACCTCCAGGCGAAGTACTTCGGCGGCGCCTCCTCCGGCTCCGGCGCCGGCTCTTCGCAACCCCTTTCCGGGGGAGCGGCGAACCAGGCGCCGGTCGTCGACGCCGGCGCTGACTTCAGCGTCACGCTTCCGGCTTCCGCCGGCCTTCAGGGCAGCGCCGACGACGACGGCCTCCCGTCCGGCACGCTCACGTACCAGTGGTCGCAGGTAAGCGGGCCCGCCGCGGCGACAATCGCCAACGCTACTTCCTTGTCTCCCAGAGCTTACTTTACGGCGCCCGGGCGGTATGTCCTGCGTCTGACGGCCAGCGACGGCCAGCTCTCCGCTTCCGACGACGTCACCGTCACCGCCGCCCGTTCCTCGTCCAGCAGCCCCACCGGTTTCAACCAGGTTGACTTCGACGAATACGTGCCCCAGGTCGATGGGGTGATCAACGTCAAGACGATGTGCGGCGCCAAGGGCGACGGCGTCACTGATGATACGGCGGCTTTGCGGAACTGCATCAGGAACAATATCGGCGCGGGTTACAGCCGCCGCTATTCGGTCCTCTACTTTCCTAAAGGAACGTACCTGGTCAGTGACACGCTGGCCTTCCGGGACTCGACAGGAGCCTGCCGCGCCTATCTCGCCGTCGCTGGAGAATCGCGTTCCCAAACGATCATCCGCCTCAAAGACAAAGCGCCCGGTTTCGGCAATCCGGACCGCCCAAAGGCGGTGCTCTGGTTGGCCAACGAGCAAACGCCCGGTTCGGCGGAAGACGCTGAATGCGCTGTGGGACAGTCGGGATTCGGAAACGATATCTGGAACTTGACCATTGACGTCGGCTCGGGCAACGGCGGGGCGGTGGGCATCGACTATGTCGGTCACAACGGAGTCGGCATCTACGGCGTCACCGTCAAGAGCCGCGACGGGAAAGGCCGGTACGGGATCGGCGCCTATCGCCGCCGGCCGTACGGACCGGTTCTGGCTCTGTTCAACTACATCACCGTGGAAGGCTTCGACTACGGCATCTTCCTCGACGACTCTTGCTGCAGTCTCACACTGGAACATATCGAACTCGACAACCAGAACAAGTACGGCGTCTACAATCGGGCGCAGGCATTATCGATCCGTAAGCTTTTCTCGAGAAACGCCGTCCCCGCTGTTTACGCGGAGACCAATCTCAGCCAGATCGTCCTGCTGGACAGCCGCCTGGAAGGCGGCGCCTCCCGGAACTCGGCCATCGTCAATGCCAACAGCAGTGGCAGCCTCTTCGTCCGCAACGTGGCGGTCAACGGTTATGGTCATTCCATCAACGACGCCGGCAAGACGGTTGACGGCGATATCTCCGAGTGGTGGTCGGACGGTCCGTACAAGCTTTTCCCCAGTTCGAACACCTCCTTGAATCTCCCCGTCGAGGAAACACCTGTCTACACGAACCGCACGCCGTCTGACTGGGCCAACGTTCGGGACTACGGCGCCAAGCCGGACGATTACCGCGATGACGCCGCGGCGATCCAGGCGGCCATCGACAGCGGCAAGCCGGTGATCTACTTCCCTCGGGGACAGTACAACATCGGCCGAACAGTCTACCTCCGGGGAGCCGTCCGCAAGCTGACCGGCTTCGGCGCTCAGATCCGCCCGCATGACACTTCGATGACGTCCTCCTCGAAACCGGCGTTCATCGTAACCAATAAACTCGCCGGCCCTGACGTCACCATCGAGCATATTGGTTTCTCCCCCAACTACACCTCGAAGGGTACTCTGAGATTCGGCAGAGTCTTCTACAGCCAGAGCGACGCTGACGTCATCCTCCGCTACCTCAAGAGCGGCACCTCCTATGCCGGCAAGCCTGGCGTGAAAGGCAGACTCTTCGTTGAAAGCGTCTGCTGCGGTCTGTTCCTGGTTGATAATCAGAAGGCCTACTTCCGGGGTTTCAACCCCGAGGGGACAAAACAACACCTGCTCGTCACCGGGAGCCAGGCTCAAGCGTGGTTGCTCGGGGGCAAGTCCGAAAGGTTCCAGAGGGGCAAGGCGCTCTTCGAAGCCAGGGCTGGCGCCAAGCTGGAAGTGCTGGGCTTCCTTTTTGCGGGCGGCGCCGGAAGAGATCCGAGCAATACGCCTCTCATCCGCGATGTGGAAGCCGACGTTTCGGGCACCTTCTGCACGTACTACTCGACGCCCCCGGACTTCACCGTGATCGTTCAGGAAACCAAAGGAGGCGTCACGAAACAGCAGGGCCGCTCCGGACTTCCTAACCGCGGTCCCTGGAAGCACATACCCCTCTGGGTCGGCTGGTAACTTCGGCATCCCCGCACTGCGCCCGTCCTTGCACCGGTCTTCTGAGTGCCGTGGGGCGGGCGCCCCCCTCGCTCACTTTATGGACTCGCCTCCTTGCCGCCGTACCGGCGCCCCGTTCGAGAGCCGCCCGTCCCTCCGGTTCATGAGATGTCACCGGCGGCCCGCGCCGGGGCGATTTCAGGCCGGCTCTTCTTGTCCCGGTCGCCGGCAAGCCTCCCGGCAAGCCGGCGGGCTGCTACCAGGAGATCCCGTGCCATCCGGGGCGAGTTCCAGAAAACATACTTGGCCATCGCGCCATAGCAGTAAACTGCCTCCCAGGGAGTGAACGGTCCTTGGCGAATGATCCGTAGAAACTCTCCGGCAAGTCTCCAGTCCGGGAATACGATCGCATTACGGTCGGCAAGACGCCACCACGACACCTGGTGCCTCCGGCGCAGGTAAACCAAGGTGAACTTGCTGGAGTGGGTCCGGTTGAAAAACAGGTACTCAGGGATCTTCGCGAACCTCCCCAGAGCGGCCATCCAGGCGACCAGGATGTGGTCGCCGCCGGAATGGCCGCAGAACAGCGGCGTCCGCCGCAAGGCATCCGAGCGCATCAGCCCCCAAATGATTTCGACGTCGGAATGCGGATGCCGCAGGAACGGATACGGAGGCCGCAGCCGGCCGGCACGGGCGGCGAATCGCACGTGACGGTACGGAGAGTCATAGCCGATCGTGTCGGGATCGCGGAATTCCACCACGTTGCCGTCCTCGTCGATCTCCGCCGTCTTTGTGTAAGCGATGACGGCCTCCGGATTGGCGTCCAGAGCTGCTATGCATCTCTCCAAATAGTTCGGGGAGATCAAGTCATCGTGCGCCGCCCACCTGAAGTATTCCGTGTGGCACTCGCGGAACACGTAGTTGAAATTCGCCGCTGCGCCCAGGTTCTTCGGATGACGATAGTAGCGAATCCGGGGATCCCTGGCGGCATACTCCCGGCAGATCTTCTCCGTATCGTCCGTGGACGCGTTGTCTCCGATAACAAGTTCAAAGTCTTGAAAAGTTTGCGCCAGAATTGAGTCCAACGCTTCCCGGAGATAGCCGCTGCCGTTGTACACCGGCATACCTATGGTTACACGAGCCATTCTTAGTTTCTCCTCCTAAACAATGGGCAATGGATTCTGAAGAGCGACAGGTCGAGCGGTATGTACGATCTCTTCGTAACTACGGGCGGCTTCCTCTGCCGCCCGGTCCCAGGTGAAGTGGGCGTACGCGTAGCAGCGCCCCGCTTCCCCGAGGACAGGCCACCGGCGCCGTTCCCTCAGCGCCGCTTCCAGCCCGGCCCATAGGGATGCGGCGTCCGGCGCGACGACGTACCCGCAACCAGCGGCTTTCACCGCTGAAGTGATTCCCGTATTCGTAGAGACGATCACCGGCGTCCCAACGGCCATCGCTTCCAGAACGACTCTAGGGAACGCGTCGTGCCGCGACGGGCACAATAGCAGGTCGGCCGATTTGATGGTTTCCCAGCGGAGCGCCGGCTCCACCGGGCCCCGGAATCGGACCAGCCCGCCCAGCCTCAGGTCCTTAGCCATGCGCAACAGCTTCGGTGTCTCGCCGCGTTGGTCGGGCCCCACCAACGAGACCTCCAGCCCCTCCGGCGTCTTTCCGGCTGCCCGGCCTGCCGCGAGAGCCCGGAGCAGCAGATCCAGGCCTTTTGTGTGAGCGTCGATGCGGCCGAGATACAGCAAATGCAAGCCGTCACCGGGCGGCCGTGGTCTGGGGGTGAGCCGGGCGAGTTCCTCGTCGTCCAGACCGCTGTGAACCACAAAGGTTGGCGTCCGGATTCCGTACTCCCGCAGGCATGCCGTCTGGTACTCGTCGAAGACCTGGATGGCCACCGCCCCATTGAGCATCGGCCGTTCAAACAACCGCCCGTAGAGGGCTTTGCGCATGGAGCGCCTTCCCAGCAGGGCGGGGTGGTGCAAGCCCCGGGGGCATACCACGTACGGAACGCCGGCGCGGCGCGCGCTCCACGCCACCAGCGCCGCAGCAGGGTTGAACAGCCCATGAACAACCAGCAAGTCGAGCTGGTCGCGGTTCTCGGCAAAGCGCTCCCGCAGACCGCGGCAGATGAAGTGCGGCAGGCCCCGCGGCGCCGGATAGTGGACGACCCGCAAACCGGGCGTCTCGCCCTGCTTCTCTCCGCCCGCCGGAAGCCCGCAGCCGTAGATGACGACCTCGTGACCCAGCCGCGCCAGGCCCGCCGCCAGCTCCTTGACACCGCGCGTGGTGCTGCCGGGAGCTGGGTAATGGGAGAGGAAGTGGCCGATTCTCATCCGCCCCGTCCCCCGCCGGCGGGATCTTCCCCCGGCCTCTCAGCTTCATCCGCGGGCCCTCTCGCCGCGGCGGTTGCTAGGCCGCGGCGTCGGCGAGTCCGCCGGTAGCGTAGCCATTGCCGGGCGAAGAGAACCACGAACCGCGGATTGTGCTTGAGATAGCGCCGCCACAATCGCCGGGGCTCGGTCGCCAGCCGGAAGAGCCATTCGAGCCCGAGCGGCATCATCCATTGCGGCGCCTGACGCTTCGTTCCGGCGAGGAAGTCGAAGGCCGCTCCCACCCCCAGCATCACCGCCCGGACACGGCCACGGTGCCGGTGCATCCACGCGTCCTGTTTCGGACTGCTCAGCCCCACGAACAGGATCCGCGCGCCGCTGGCGTTCATCTCCTGGACGACCCGGTCGTCCTCCTCCGGAGTCAGGGGGCGGAACGGCGGCGACCACGCGTACGCGACCTCGAGCGCCGGATATTCCTTCCGCACCGTAGCCAGAAGCTTCCCGAGCGTTTCCGGCGACGCTCCATAGAATCCCACGGGCAGGCCTTTACGCTCGGCCTCCTCGAGCAGGCGGGGCGTCAAATAGGGACCGTAGACGCGTGTGGCGCCGCTTACTCCAAGCGCCCGCAGAGCCCAGACCAGGGGCATCCCATCCGGAGTTACCAGGTCGGCCGTGTTCATTACCGCCTGCAGCGGCGCCGAATCCCAAGCTTCCATGACCTGGTTTACCGTAGCCACGCACACATATCGCGATTCCTGCCGCTGGGCCCAGGCGGCCACCAGCCCGACGGCTTCTTCGTAAGAAGTCGCATCCACCCGGATGCAGACGACGTCGCGGGATTCCATGGGAGCCGGCGGCGGGCTTCCCCCCCATGAGAACCCATTTCCGGCGGACCGGGCCCCCGGTCCGCCGGACGAAGCCGCGCCCGCAGGACCGAGGACCGGCGCACAGGATACGGCTGCTGTCGTGGAGTTTTTCATGTTACGCGTCACCCATGCGGCGCCGTCTGTCCCCAGGGGTCGCCCCTGGCTTCCTCCCGCGCGCGCCGCGTTTCTTTCCCGGCCTGGCCGGTGGTACGGCTTCATGATCGCTGATTCTCGATTGCACGGCTGTAGATCTCCATCAATCGCCCGTAGTTCTTTTCAGCCGTGTACTTCTCCAGGTACTCGGCCCGGGCCGCCGAGCGCATCCTCGCCCGCGCGCGGGGATGCGAATGGATCCAGTTGACCTCCGCGGCGAGAGACTCGGAACGCCCGGCCGCACAAAGCCGCCCCGTGCGCCCATGTTCGACCAGTTCCGCAGCCGCGCCGAGCCGCGTCGCGATCACCGGCAAGCCGGTAGCGAACGCCTCCACGATCGCCAGCGGAAAGTTCTCGTAAGAGAGCGACGGGTGGATCAACGCCGTCGCCCTCTTCATCAGCGTCAGCACCTCAGTCTTGGTCCGCCGTCCGATCCATTCGATGTTCGGCCGGCGCTTCACGGCTTCCCCCACCGCGCCCGCCAGCGGGCCGTCGCCGGCTACCAGCAGCCGAATGCGCCGGTCCACTCCCTCCCACGCCTCCAGCATCGTCATGACGCCTTTGTAATCCGCCAGGCGGCCGGCGAACAGCACAAACCCGCCGTTCTCGTCCCCTGGGCCCAGATCCGGAGCATGGAAGTTCGGCTTGACGAAGATCCGGTCGGCCGGGAGCCCGCCCTGGATGAACGTCCGCCGGGAAAATTCGCTCAGCGCGATGTAGCCATTCACCTTCTTCGTCCAAGTACCCGTCACCCGGTGCACCGCACTGATCGCCGCCGCCACCGCCGTCTCGGCGCGCGAACCGTGGTAGCAGCCGTGCAGCACCCCGGGCCAGCCGAACCGTTTGCCGACGCACGCGTGACATGGCTTCCCGTCGCGGAGCAATAACGCGTTCGGACAGCAGATCCGGTAGTTGTGCAGGGTGTGCACCACCGGCACGCCGGCATCCCGGCAGGCCCGGAAGATCGCCGGCGAAAGAGTCGGAAAGTAGTTGTGGACGTGGACGATCCGCGCCCGCGTTTGCCGGCACAGCCGCCCGATCCGCGCCGCCCACTCCCGTGACCACACCGCCTGCAACCCTGTCCGTAACCGGCCCCGCAGCGTCGCCACGTCCGCCGGGTCCAGGACCACCGGAAGCGGAGCCCACCCGTGCGAACGCAACAGCTCGCACTCGGCCGCGAAGACTTCGTCTTCCCCGCCCCGCTCCCGGTAGCGGCAGTGCAGCAAGAGGACCGTCGGTCGAGACGTATGGCTTTCCAATTCTTTGCGCCCTGCCTTGCTACGCGAAGACCATCCTGCAGTTCAGCCCCAGGTCATCAATGAGAGCCTGGATCTCTTCGGCATAGATGCGGTTCATCACGATGATCTCTGACGGCGGGTTGTGCACCAGTTCAGACGGAGCGACGATCCGGTGTCCGGTGACGGCCACGAATTTTCCCTGCTTCTTCGGGTTCACATCCACCACCACCGTGACCTCCTCGCCGGCCCCGGTCAGGTTCAGAAACATCGTCCCCTTCGAGCCGGCGCCCCACACTGCGGCCGTACGTCCGGTCCGCCTCAGCTCGGCCAGGCGGGCACTCCACCTGGCGAGCTTTCCCGTGAACCTGCGGCGAAAGGTGACGATCTCTTGAACTGTCGGCGTCTTGCTGCCAAGGCCCGAAGCGGTTTCGCCGTTCGGTCCCGCATAGACGCCGAGAAACTGGCCCGCGTACTCCTCCGACACCCGGCTCGCGCCGAAGCCGGCCCGCTGGAACAGATGGCGCAAAGACTTCGGACAGAAATACGAGTAGTGCTCGTAGATGAGGTCCCAGATGCCGAGATCCCGAAAAGAGAACAAGGAGTTCGGCACTTCGAAGAACACCCCACAGGGCGCCTTGGCGCACAACTGCGCCCGCAGGTTCTGGACGAACTGCTGCGGCTCGGCGATGTGCTCGAGGGTCTGGCGGCAGCAGACCAGATCCGCCGGGATAAGGTCCGGGACCTCCCCGAAGGACTTGGAAATGTACGATACCTCGTACCCCGTCCCGGCCACGGTAGCGGGCCCGTTGTGCGCCGGGTCGAAACCGACCCCCCGGCTCCCGCTTTCGGCGCAGATCAGCTCGAGAAAGAACCCCTCGCCACACCCTACATCCACCACGACTCCTCCATGGAGCTCGAGGAGATCGATGAGCCGATGAGCCAGATCCGCCGTGTAACGGGTAAAGCGCTCAGAGACTTCGAGAGGGTTGTGGTATGCCGGGTCGTAGGCAACCAGAGCCGGCTCGAACGCCTGGTTCCAAACATGGCCGCAGTCGGGGCAGAAGACCAGGTCCAACTCCCCTACGGCCGCTTGGCTGGCCTCCTCGGCGGACTCGAGCAATCGGTTGCAGAAGACAGGCACCCCCCGCAGGTGAAAGAACCTGAGTACTTCGTCGTTGTCGCAAATCGGGCACTGTGCGTGAGAGGTGCGAGCGTTCATTGGTTCCCTTCGATCTCTCTTCAAACTGTGGATACCGTGGGCCGCAAGCCCATACTCTCGAGCTCACCCCGCACTTCGTCACGATAGATGGGATTCATCAGAATCACCTCGTCCGGCGGCTCCTCCTTGAGCGCCGCCGGGCCGACGATCCGATGCCCCGTCCCCGCCAGGTACGTGCCGTGCTTGTGGGGGTTGATGTCGACAACCAAGGAGACCGCTTTCCCCAGGCCTACCGCCGTGAGAAACGCGACCGCCTTCGAACCTCCACCCCAGACCACAATTCGCTTACGCGCCGCCAAGGACGCTTGCAGGCGCCGGCGCCAGCCCTCGATCGCCGCCGCCGCTCGCCGCTGGAACCCAGGAATCAGGGCCGCGGCCGCTGCTTCGTCATCGGCTTCTGCCACAGAAACCACGGGCTTCACGCCGTTGGTCAGCCGGGCCTCCCCGATCAGATACTGCCCGCCGAAGTCGCGCTCCAAGTGGAGCACGTCGAATCCCGTCAGCCGGAACAGGCGGGCCAGCGAGGCCAGCGTGAAGTAGGAGCAGTGCTCGTAATAGATGTCCCAGAAAGCCGTCTCCTCGAGGATTCGCCGGAAGCAGGGCAGTTGAATGAACAGAACCGGGTTGTAGCCCGGCCGGATCGACTGGCGGATCACGCGGAACAGCTCCGCCGGCCACGCGATGTGCTCGAGGGTCATCTTGCAGCAGATGAAGTCCGCTTGCACGTCGGCATAACGAGGCGAATAGAAGTCTCGTACGAAGCGCACCCGCCGGCTTTCCCGGCTGCGGCTCCGCTCACGGACATAGGCCGGATCGAAACCGACGCCGGTGTTCCGCCCCAGCTCGCACAGCAGCGTCAGGAACTCGCCTTTCCCGCAGCCGATTTCGATCAGCTTCTTGTGCCGGAGCCCGTGCCGTTTCACCAGGCGCTCGGCCAGCCGGCGTTGGAAGTCGTTGAACGTTTCCGAGAATCCCTGCGTCTCCTCATAGTCCGCCGAGTACCGCATGGCCGATTCGTCGAAGGCCGCGTTCCATACGAACCCGCACTCGGTACAGTGCTTCAGCTCCAGGTCGCCGCGCGGGAACCGCACCGCCTCATCGCGGGAGCGGAACAGCAGGACGCTGTGGACCGGTACGCCCTCTTGACGGTAGAGCGGCGCCGAACCGGGCGATCCACAAACCGGGCAGTCCTTTCTCGCGGGCGTCGTCGAATCGATCGTTTGAACGTGTGTTTCTACTAGCATCGAACCGTCTCCATCGGCGGGCTGCAGATCACCTTCAGATTGGGCAAAGGAACGATGAAACGCCCGCCGCGCTCGAGATACTCCTGCTGCTGGGCTACGATCTCATCGGCGAAGTTCCACGCCAGCAGGAGGACGTAATCGGGCTTGTCCTCGAGCAGCCGCCCCGGCGGGTAGATCGGCAAGTGATTGCCGCCCATGTACTGGCCGTGCTTGACCGGGTTGAGATCGACGATGTACTCGAGCAGGTCCCGTCCGATCCCCAGATAACTGAGGAACGTTGTCGCCTTCGCCGCCGCTCCATAGCCCGCCACCCGCTGATTTCGCCGTCTCAGGGACTCGAGCAGGCCGCGGATCCCCATCTTCATCTCCTCGATCGCCGCGACGAACTCCCGGTAGTGATCCAGGTCGCGCACGACGGGTCGTTCGGCGGCGAGGTGGCCCAGCACTGTCCTGGTGGGACGCTCTTGTTTCTCGATGTAGAGCCGCAGCGAGCCGCCGTGGATCGAGAGCCGCCGCAGGTCGTTCAAGAACAGCCCGTGCCGCCGGAACAGCGCGTCGAGCGAGGTAACCGAGAAGTAGCACAGGTGCTGGTGGTAGATGGTGTCGAATTCGTGCTTCCGCAGCAGCTCTTCGACGTAGGGTACTTCGATGACGATCTGGCCGTCCGGTTTCAGCAGCGTCTTCAATCCCCGGACGAAACCGTTCAGGTCACGCACGTGCGCCAAGACGTTGTTGGCCACGATGATGTCGGCCGCCCGGCCTTCCGAGCGCAGGCGCTCGGCCAGATCCACCCCGAAGAAGTCACACAGGGTCGGGATCCCTCTCTCCACCGCTTTCGACGCCGGACCCTGGGCCGGATCGATTCCCAGCACCGGGATTCCCGCGTTGCGGAAGTGCTGCAGCAGGTAGCCGTCGTTGCTGGCGACCTCCACCACCAGGCTGTCCTCGTCCAGCCCGCGCGCCGCGATCAGTTCCTCGACATTCTTTCGGGAATGCTCCACCAGGGCCGGCGAGACTGAGGAGTAATACGGGTAGTCGCGATGGAACAACACCTCCGGATCCACCGTCTCCAGGATCTGCACCAGGCCGCACTCACGGCAAAGCGCCAGGTTCAACGGGGCGGTGATCTCGGGCTCGGACAGTTTCTCGGGCGGCACCAGCCGGTCCGCCAGCGGCGTGACACCCAAGTCCAGGATCTGGTTCAGGCCACCCCGCCCGCAGGAGCGGCACTCCCTCTCAATTCGCAATACGGACACGATCCCCTCCGTTCACTCCATTCGTCCAACGCAGCGAGGCGTCCAGCGTTCCGGATGCCAACAGCTTCTTGATGTGGGCCACCCGCTTGAACCGGGTCCCCTCGAACTCTTCCGGTGACACCTGGGTCCGCCGGAATGCCCCCAGCAGCTCCCGCACTCCGGCCTCGGCCGTCCAGCGGGCGCTGTAGCCGAGCTGCCGCTCGAGCTTGTCGCAGCTCACCCGATAGCACCGCTTGTCCGGGCCCGCCCCGGGCGCATAGTCCACGTGGGCTCCCGGAGTCAGGCGCACCACGATGTCGGCGAGTTCGTGGATCTGGTAGTTCTCGGCGCTCGAGCCGACGTTGAAGGCTTCGTTGTGCACGAGCTCCCGCGGCGCCTCGAGAGCCGCCAGGAACGCCCGGGAGATGTCTTCGATGTGGACGATGGGACGCCAAGGCGTGCCGTCGCTCTTCAAGTACACGCGCCCGGTCGTGTAAGCCCACGCCGTCAGGTTGTTCAAGACGAGGTCGAATCGCAGCCGCGGCGACACTCCGTAGGCGGTGGAGCTCCGCAGGTACACGGGGCTGAAATCTTCGTCGGCCAGCTCGGCCAGGTCCCGCTCGGCCCAGACTTTCGATTCTCCGTAAGGCGTCACCGGGCGAAACTCGGCGGACTCGTCGATGAGGCCGTCTCCCGACGCACCGTACGTGCTGCATGAGGACGACATCAGAAACCTCTTGACGCCCGCCTCTTTCGCCAGCCGGCCCAAACGGACCGAAGCGCGGTGATTGATCTCGTAAGTCAACTGCGGATTGAGATCCCCCAGGGGGTCGTTGGAAAGAGCGGCCAGGTGAATGACGGCGTCGAAACCGGCCAGGTCGGCGGCCTCCACGTCGCGTATGTCTTTCACGATCTCGGGAACGCCGCCCTTGTCGGTTCCGAAAGTGCACGTGTCGTACAGATGGGTGTCGAGGCCCGTCACCTCATGGCCGGCCCGGACCAGGATCGGCGTCATCACGGAGCCGATGTAGCCGGCGTGTCCAGTAACTAGAACGCGCATCGTGTTACTCCGCCCATACCTTCCACGGCGCTTGGCCGCTTTCCCATAGCCTCTCGAGCAGCCGCTTGTCCCGTAGCGTATCCATGCACTGCCAGAACGACGTATGCCGGTAGGCCACCAGTTGTCCGTCCCGCGCCAGCCCCTCCAGGGGCTCCCGCTCCCACTGGGTGCTGTCACCCTCGATGTAGTCGATCACCCCCGGCTCGAGCACGAAGAATGCTCCGTTGATCCAGCCTTCGGCCGCCTGGGGCTTTTCAGAAAACTCCACCACCCGGTCGTCGCTGAGCTGTAGATGTCCGAAACGAGCCGGCGGGCGCACCGCGGTGAGCGTCGCCAGTTTCCCGTGCCGCCGGTGGAACGCCAGCAAGTCCTGCAGATTCACATCGGAAACGCCGTCGCCCCAGGTGAGCATGAAGGTTTCGTTTCCCAGTATCGGGGCCAGCCTCTTGATGCGGCCGCCCGTGTTGGTATACAGGCCCGTATCCACCAGACTCACGTTCCAGTCCGGCGACGAGCCGCCGTTCCGCCTTACTTGTCCGGTGCGCAGGTTCACCACCAGGTCGCTGTGCAGACTGCAGAAGTCAGTGAAGTATTTCTTGATGTACTCGCCGTGGTATCCCAGGGCGATCACGAAGTCTTTGAACCCGTAATGGGCATAGTGGCGCATGATGTGCCAGAGAATCGGCCGGTTCCCTATCTCGACCATTGGTTTGGGCTTGGAGTCGGTTTCCTCGGCGAGCCGAGTGCCCAAGCCTCCAGCCAGAATTGCAACTTTCATTTCTCCTCCTCACCTCCGTGGTCCGAAGGCAAACGCTTTAGAATCTCTTTCCCAGCCGGATGCGGCAACGCTGTGGCGTTCCCGCCCCGGTCAAAACCCCTGTCTCGCCTCCGCCCCACGCACTGCCGGCTCCGGCTCCCGGATCCTCCCGGCAGCCGCCCCCGCCGCACCCCCTCTCTGCTCGGCGTTGCCGGCCGCCCACGCCACCGCGCAGAGGGCCGCCAACGGCAGTGTGTAGCCGGGCTCTTCCAGCCAGCTGTAGACGACACCAAGCACCGCTCCACTCAGCAGCGCTCCGTTGATCACGCCGCGAAACTGCCCGGGCAAGCGGGACGCCGCCGACCAGATCTCGAACCCGATCCACACGTAGATCGCCAGGCCGAGCAGCCCCAAATCGCCGAACACGCCCAGCCAACTCGAGATCCCCGTCCACGCCGACGACGACCACATGAAATTGCTCCGGTAGGAGTCCAACAGCGCTCGAGTCGTCGGGGCGGTGCGCAGCCCCAGCGCCGAAACCGGCGAATCCCGCTTCACCATGCCCCCCGCCGTCAACAACGAGACGCGGCTGATGGAATTGCCCGGACCCAGCCCCAACAGAATCCGTACGGGCGACGATTCCATGCGGTCCAGTACCAGGCGCGCCGAGCTCACCTTGTTCTCGATCCCGCCGCGAAACAGTTTCGCGTTCAGAAGCGACTGAAGCGGCGAATAGACATACGCTGCGGAAACCACCAGAACTGCGATCAGCGCACTCGCCGCCACCGCCGGAGCAATCCGCCGGCCCGACGCCCTGGCAACTACCAGGGCGAACGCCGGCAGGAACGCCACGATCACCTGCTTCGCATCGGCGAGCACGGGCACCGCGAACAGCGCCAACGTAAACGCTACCCAGCGCCCCCGCTGGAGCGTACCCGGCTCTACGGCCCGTGCCAGAACAATCAACAGACCCAGACACGCCACCGCCCCGGCTACGTGCGCTCCCGCCGCCAGGCCGGCAAACGTGCCCGCCACCGCGTCCCCCCACCCCAGGCGTACCGATTGCCACAGGGCCAACGGGATCTGCAGCACGCTCAAGCCCAGCAGTACGGCGAGAAACGCCCGCGCCCGCTCCCAGCGCATCGGAGACCGCACCAGGGCGTAGAACAGCAGAAACGGCTCTATGAACACCAGCCACGTAAGTATCGGGCGGAGAAACTCACCCCCGTTCCATGCCCACGAAGCGTAGGCCACGCCGAGCAGACCCAGAATACCCGCTCCGACCCGCCGCCCCAAAGCAGTCGAGTCGTTCGACTCGAGCGTCGCCACCGCCGCTGCCGCCAGCGCCAGAGGAAAGTGCGCGAAGTTCAGCGCCGCGGGCGCCACGCCCCAGCTCACCAGGACTCGCGACAGGACGGCCGCCCCCAGCGCTCCACCGGCCCACAAGTACGCCGGCTGGTTGATCAAGACGATCCCCGCCGAAGCCCCGATGCACAGCCACGCCCACTCCGGCCTCGCCGCTACCACGAACCCCGATGCGGCCGCCAAAGCCACCAGAACGGCCCACATCAGCAGGCGACGCCCCGGAAGCGATTTGGACCGGGCTGGAAACGCATACTCCATCAGTCGGCCCCTTTCGCCAGCCATCCGTCGATCGCGCCCCCGTGGCCGGCTTCCCCGGCCAGCGGCCCCGCCTCGACACTCGCCGGCGCTCCCACTTCAATGCTGCCGGCGCCCGGAACGCGCCTCACCAGCTCCCGGTAAAGTCTCCGCAAGATCAGCCCCTTGCGCACCCACCGGAATTCCTCGTCGGCGCGGCGGCGGCCGGCCTCACCCATGCGGCGGCGAAGCGCCGGGGCGGCGGCAAGATAGCCGAATGCCTGGCTCAGTTCCAGGACCACCTGCCCGGGTGTTATCGGCACGATCTTGATCCCCGTTTCCCCGTCCACTTGAAGCCCGGGCCCGCCCCAGTCCAAGCACACGACAGGCCGGCCGGCGGCCATCGCTTCCAGGCACACCCAGCCGCCGGAATCATGCAAACTGGGATGCACCAGCGCGTCACACCGCCCTAGCAATCTCAGCGCTTCGTCCCTCGGCTGCCCGCCGAAAAACTTCACGCGGTCACCGACGCCCAACTCGGTCGCCAGACGCTGCAAGGGCCCAAGTTCGGGACCGTCGCCGACAATCCAATACTCGCTCCGGCTGTCACCGCGGGCGAACTCGGCAAATGCCCGCACGCCGAGTTCGAAACCTTTCCAGTTGACCAGGCGCCCGAGACTGATCAGTCGCAGCCATTTCCCGTCGGGAGGCGGCATCGCCGCGAGCGAGCGTACATCCTCGTCACTCAGCCCCGCCTCGCTCTGGACTCGGACATCCCGGCATCCCAAACCCCGCAGACGGTGCGCCGTCTGTTCCGTCGTGGCCAGCGCCACCCCGCTCCGCCTCGCCGCCGACCGCACGAACGGATCCATCTCGCCCCGCTGCCGCAACGCCATCCGCAACCATTCGTAAGCCCGCGCCCGGGGGCCCAACCAGGACCAGAAGCCTGGCGGCAGCGACTCTCCTCCCCCGACCGGTCCCCAGAGGAACGGCGCCGGCAACGCCGCCAGGAAACTTGGCATCCAGTAGTTGACGAATGTTACGTGGTGCACCAGGTGGAAGCCGATCCGCTCATGCCACTGCCGGGCGACCCGCAGAGCGCCGGCTTGCCACAGGTAATAATAAGTCCGGATGCCGCGCTGGCCCCGTTTCCAGAAACGTGCCCATCCCGGCAAGTCGTAATAGATGAAGTGAAGGTTCGGATCTGCTTCCCCTGCAGCTTCGATCGCCGGGCGATTGTTCCCCCGCGTCAGCACCCAAACTTCGTTTTCCCGCGCCGCCTCCCGCGCCACGTTCCAGCCCACACCCGGCTCCGAGCCCCGATTCGGTTCACAAGCGTAGGCCGACAGTAGAATTCGCAGCTTCAACGGCTTCACCTCACCGGCCCCTGGGACGGCGTCGCGCCCTTCGCGGTCTTTCGCCCGAATAAATAGGCCGTGACTCCCATGGCGGAAACGTAATACAAGCAGGCTGTCGCAACGATCCCCGGGAAACCGAGCAGGGCGGTGGCGGGAACGCCGAAACCGACGCAGACGGCGGTCGTCGCCGTATGCCGTACGGTGATCGCCTGCGGCGCCCGAATCGCGCGCAGACCCGCTTCAAACATCCCGGAGACGAGCAACGCCACGATCGCGAGCATCAGCGGCGGCAGATAGTCAGCGTATTCACTGTACGCGCCTCCGTAGAGGAGCCGGAAGATCTCGTGCCGGAAAACCGTGGCGGCCATCCAACCCAGGAGGCCCAGGGCCGCAAACAGGAGCCCGATTCTCCAAACCGCCTTCCTCGTCGCCCGGGCGCCTCCGCTGGCAAAGGTCTCGGAAAGCCGTGGCACCGCGAGGCGGTTGATTGCGTTGACGAACTGCTGCGCCGGCAGCGTCAAGTTCATCAGCGCCCGAAGCGCCCCGGTCTCTGTCATTCCCAACAGGGCCCCGCTGGCGCCGTAAATCGCAATCCGGTTGACGGAACCGATCCCGGTGGACGTCAGCTCCCACTTCCCGAACCGCCAATGCCGGCCCCACTGTTCACCGAACCGGGATACCCCCGCGTAGGTGAACCGCGGCCGCAACCGGCTGAACAACAGGCCCGCCGTCACCAGGGAGCAGACCCCAAGAAGGACCAGGACCGAGAAGATCGAAACGTTTCCGGAAACCCGCAAGGCCCACAAGCCGGCCAGCGTGATCACGACGTAAAGGGCGTCACAAGCGCTCGCCGCCTTCGGCCCGCTGGTGATATAACTCGCGTTCCGGCCGAGCCAGAACAACATCACGCCCAGTATCGCCAGCCCCGCCCCGGCCAAGGCGTATGGTGTTTCTCCTTTTTCAAACCATGACCAGGCGAAGCCCAACGCTCCAAACAGGAGTGCTACCAATCCGCCGATGGCGATCGAGCCGAGGATGAGATTCCCGAAATACTCACGTTGATCCGCCTTATAGATCGTGCCGCCGAAAACCCTCATCGGTTGGATCACCAGCGCTTGCTGCACTGAAGCCAGTACGTACACAAACGACAGCATCAGCGCGTACAACCCGTACTGGGCCGGCACCAGCCACCGGGCTAGCAAGACACTAGTGATGAAGTTCGTGCCGGAGACCATCGCCTGGTCGGCGAGAGCCAGCCCTCCATCCAGCACATGACGCCGGTAGCGCCAGGGCAGGCGCCGCGTCAACCATTCGCGGGCCACCGCCGGAGCCGAGATTGGTTCCGCCACGCTCATTGAGCCGATCCCCGGCGAACCCGCACGGTCCGGGTGGAAAAGCGCCCGGCCCCGAGTTTCCCGCCTCCAACCGAGAGTTCCAATGCCTGTCTCCGGTACCGCATCGACGAGTCGCCCCACGGGAGGCCCTCCTCGGCAAGGCGGCTCGCGGAGTCCACCAGATACAGCAGAGACAGTCCTGTTGCCCGAGCGTCTCCGCAAGTCTTTTCCAGAACTTTCTCGGGCCGCCATCGCGGGTGTACCAGACTGTCCCACTGGACGAGGAAGTGCAGGCGGTCCCACCCGGACGGCGCCGCCCACTGCGCCAACTCCCAGTCGAAGACCGTGAGCCGTCCGCCGGCGCGCCGCGTATTCCACGGCGCAAAATCGCCGTGGGCCGGCCCGCAAGGCACCGGCTCACCGCCCAGCAAACGCCGGGCGCGATCGATCGCCGCCGAGACGGCAATCCGCCAACTCGCGGGCGCCAGACAGCAAACTCGTGTCCACCTGGCCTCGACTTCATCCGCAACGTCCTCCGGACTCCGGCTCGAAGGCGCCACCCGCTGCAGCCGCGCCAGAAAATCGGCGTGTTCCCGGGCGAACTTCTCCGGCCCTCGCTCCTCCCCCACTGGGGCCTGGAACAGCACGTACCGGCCGTTCCAGGAACCGGTCGCCAGCACCGCCGGGACGGCGTCGCGCAAAGCCGGGATCGCCGCCAGCCGCTGCAACACCCCGGCTTCGTGCCGCACCCGCCGCTCCGCCGCCGCCGTCAAACCCGCTTTGAAAAAACCCAACGTCTGCCCTTCCGCATCCAGCGCCTGGACCGTGACTTTCGCCACCCGGTTGTCCGCTCCCAGCGACACGGAAAACAGCGCCGCCTCCCGCCCCGTCGAACTTCTGACCAGCCGGCGCAACGGCTCCCACTGCTGCTCCGGAATGCCGACCCGGTCGCGCGCCCGCCCGCGCCAACCGTAACGCATGGCCCGCGTCAACGCGAACTTGAACATCCGGGCGCGCCAGCGCCAAGGCTCGTAAACGCCTAGAGCGGCCGAGCCGTTCGCGAAGCCCCGGAGCGGGGCCAGCCATCGCACCCGGGAAAGCGACGGCAAGGCCGTGAACCACTCCATGGCTTCGCCATTCCGCCGCGGCCCTACGGCCGGTTCGACACCGCTCCCGAATACGGTCGTGATCCGCCCCAGACCCATTCGCCGGCTCGTGTCCGCCGAACCCGGCGCGAAAACTTCACCCATGGTCCCGGCCTCCACGAGTCCCGGCCCATTCCGGACACCGCCTGTTCGTACGCCGCTCCAGCTCGTCGATCACACGGCTGATCCCCGCCATGGCCACCACTTCCGGCTTTGCTGAGGCATCGATGACGCATCCGCCTGCGGCTTCCGCTAGATCCAGGTACCCTTTCAACTGTCGCCGGAGTTCCTCCGAGCCCACTTCCTGCTTCCTTGCGCGGACGGCTTCCGGCGGCGCATGCAGGATCAACAACGCGTCAGGTTTCGGCGCCAGCCGGGCCAGCGCCCTCGCCAGCCACGGCGGCCCCCCGTACCGATAGCGCCGGGGGTCCACGAGAATGTCGTGATAGTAACGGTCGAAAACCACCAGCCCGGAGCGCGCCCTCTGCCAGCGGAGCCGCAACCGGGCCACTTGATAGTCGAGACCCACCCACAGGAGCCGGAGCACGGAAAGCCATTTCGGATCGGCGCCGGCGCCGTGAGGATCGACTGTCTTCGCGCCTGCCCGAATGGAACCGAGCAGGCCGGGCCGCCAATGGTAACGGTAGACGCGCCGGAACGCGGGTGCGACCCCCCGAACCACGTTGCCGATGAAAGTCGATTTTCCGACCCCGTCCGGGCCCACGACCGCCACCATCAGCCCGGTGGGCCGCAACCCGCGCCGCAGACGGCGTACCCCGTCTCTCCACCAGAACGAGACAAGGTGGAGCGGATGCCGCCAGGCATTGCGCCAGAGGAGGCCTGGCTGTAAAGCCCTTGCCCGCTGGTCCAGCTTCCCGGCCGCCGCTTCGACCACGCGCGGCGCGTCGGCTCCGAAGAGATCCGCCACCGCGGCCTCCGCCTCGACCGCCCCTAGTTCCTGCAACAGGCGCGCCACCCGCTTTCCCTTTCCGCCCGGCGCCCCGCCTTTCAGAACGCGTTTGGCCGCCAAATAGCGGAACTCCACCGCCGCCGCCGGCACCTGAAAGCCCTCGTGAAGCCGAGTCCGGGCCACCATCGCCTCGCCTGAGTCCACTCGGATGCCCCGCCTCCAGTGGGCGGTGATGACATCGACACGGGCTGCCTCTATCCGGCCGTCCGAGATCCTGAAGAAGACGAGATAGTGAGCGTCGGGCGCATAAGGCAAACACTGCACGAGGCGGTAGCCCAGATTCCGCAGCTCCTGGATCGCCCCGCCCAAGGCGGCGAGATCCTCGGGGTGGACCGCCATGTCCAGATCACTGCCCAGACGCTCCGGAAGTCCCTCCCAGTCGTGTAGCACACAGTAGCGCACGCGGCGCTTCCGAAGAGCGTCCGCCAGCGCCTCCAGAAAACGCCGCGGAGCGGGCTCATCCCGCCTCTGTTCCACGCCGGCCGTCGCCACCGCCGCGCTCATGCTCTCCTGCACGCTCCCCATCAGTAGGCCCCGCTGGCTGTGAATACGGCGCGAGGCGTCTTGAGCAGAATCTTGCAGTCCAGCCAGAACGACCACTGGTGCACGTAACGCAGATCCAGCTCGACCATCTTTTCAAAGCTCAATTCGCTGCGCCCGCTCACCTGCCATAACCCGGTGATTCCCGGCGCCACCAGGGACCGCTGCTCGCTCCAGATCGCGAATTCCTTGCTCTGACCGTCCGGGTCCAGGTCGCACGCCGGCAGCGGCCGGGGACCCACGAGGCTCATTTCCCCCCGTAAGACGTTGATGAGCTGCGGCAACTCGTCAATGCTGAACCGCCGAAGGAACCGCCCGACGGGAGTGACCCGAGGATCGTTGCGGATCTTGAAGATGTGCCCCTGCTTCTCGTTCGCCCTCTCCAACCCGCGCCGGTCCTCAGTGCCGGCGTACATCGACCGGAACTTCAAGAACGTGAAATAGCGCCCCCCACGGCCGACACGCCGCGACCGGTACAGCACCGGCCCTCTCGACGTGAGCTTGATCAAGACCGCCACCGCCAGCATCAAAGGCGAGAGCGCCGCCAACAGAAGCGTGGAGACGCCCAAGTCGACCACCCGTTTGGCGACCTCACGGCCGCCCATCCACGCCACCGGCTGGAACTCGACCATCGGGAAGCCGGGTACCGGGTTCAGTCGCACCTTGGTCGCCGGGCCCGTGCGTTCCAGAACGCGGCTCACCACCACCCCCATCCGGTTCGCGCTCTGGCACACGTGCTCGAGGTCTCTCCGGCCGATCTGACTGTCGAGAACGATCAGACGGTCCAGACCGTGGCGGTTGATCAGAACAGGTACGTCCCGTAAACCGCCCAGCACGGGAATGCCGTTCCACCGCGTGGCCCCGGCGCCGGCGATGATTCCCGCCAGCCGCACCGACCCGTTGTGAAACCTGCGCATCTCGTCGGCCACGTGTTCGGCTTCCCGTCCGGAACCGACAATAGCCACGCATTCCGCCGTCCCGTCCCCCGGCCACATGGCGCTCGCGTACCGTCCCAGCAGCCTCATGCCCGCGAGCGTCGCCACCGCCACCGGCGTCAGCACCAGCGCGAATGACCGCGATATCGTCGCCCCGACCACTTCGCGGAAATACGCGCTCGCCAGCACCGTGACCACCCCGGCCAACGCCCCCGCCCGCAGGGCGTCGAAGAAGTCCACGAGATCGAAGCGATAGCGCTTCCTCAGCCGGCCGTCGCCGTCGCCATACAGCCCAAGCAGCAACATCGAGCCGGCCCAAATGACCAGCACCAGCAGGATCGGCGGCAGGAACTGCTCCAGTTCCGCGCGCTCGAAATGCACCGGCATCAAGGGATTCAGGAAAACCCGCACGGAGATCGCCAGCTTCCAGGCGATCACCAAACCGATGACATCCAACGCGGCAGGCGGGAGCCATAGCCGCCGTCCGGTTGCTTTCGCCTTCTCTTCGCGCTGGACGCGCTCTTGTCCGTTGCGCCGGCGATCCTTCGGCGCCGGCGTCACCAGCGGCCTTACAACCATACTGTCAGGCTGAGCTAATCGTTCCATGAGTATTGTTCAGATGAAGCGCCGTCACCGCGACGGGCCGGCGGCGCGCCGCCCCGCTCCCCGGCGGCGTCCCGCCCGTCCATTTCCCCGGCCGCTGGCGTCTTCCACGCCTTCCCGGCATGTCCCGTTGTTGTACTCGTCCAGGTCGTCGGCGATCTTCGTCATCGCCGCGCCCATCTCGCTGTTCGCACGAATCCCGAGGGGCAACTTGCCCTCGAGCGACGCCAGCAAGCCGTCGGCCTGCGCAACAATCACCGAGACCGGCGAGGGGTCGGAACCCGCTGCGAGATTGAGCTTGGCGGCGATCAGTTGATGAGCCAGTATCAGGCTCGCGTCACCCCGGGTCGGCGTCCGAAGCAAAGCCAACAGCTCCGGTCTGGCATATACCTTGGCCCCGAGTGTGAGAGTGGCGGCCGGCCAAGAACCGGGATGGTTCTTCCAGTAACCCTGGGTACACGCCCCCGCCGCCGGCTCCGTGGGGACAGAGAGGCCCGCCGCCAGCCAGTTGAGCGAAGCCGGCCGCGGCGCCGGGTCGGCTATGGGCGGAGCGTCCTCTGACAGCACCTGAACCGTGATCTCGGTGGCGCCCGCCGGAACCTCAACGTCGAGGCCCAGCGTGTCCCACGCCTTCCCGTCGCCGCTCGAGAGCGCATCGACGATGTCCGGCAGCGCGGTCCCGCCGACCGTCACTCTGACGACGTTGGGTCGTGGCCCGCCCTGCTCCAAGCCGAGGACGCTCGAGACAAACAGCCATAGCTTCGCCACCCGGGCCGTCGAAGCGCTCAGAAAATGGAAGGTCTGCGTGACCGTCGTGTCGAGCGGCGGCGCGAAGTTGCGGAAAGCGAGGTCCTGGCCGTCACGAACGTCGATGGCCGCCGGACTCGAGTCTGTCGCGTAGATTACGAGAAGTCCGGCGCCGCTGTTCTCCCAGGCGCCGCCACAGTTCAGGTCGCCCACCTCAACCGAGTTCGGGCCGGGCTTGATCACTCCAAGGTCACTAATGTCGGCGCGATAAGTAGCGGCAGAAATGTCTTCACCGTTATATCGGAAAAAGGTCGTCGGCCCCCCGATGAGCACCCCGCTCACACTGGACGAGCCCACGGTCACCTCCGCGTCGCCTGATGTCCGGTATTGGCAGGACCAGTACAGCAGGACCTGTCGCACGGATGCATCTGCCGGGACTTCGATCTCGATCGTTCCCGGCTGGCCTTCCGCCAGGCCCGTCCCGGCGGCGACCAGGCCCGTGCCGGACTGAATGGTCACCGACGGAGGGCCGAGCGCTTCGGTGCCGTCCGCCCGAAGCGGCCCGGGCGGGTACAGCGCGAGCAGCATTGCCGCTGCTGCCCAACAGAAATGAGTGCAGCCTTTCGAAATCAAGTTCTCCTCCGTTCTTCAGGCTGGTTCGAGCGGCCCGGCGTTGCGCCGGGCCCGGCCACGGCTACGACCCTCTTCCCGGCGTTGCCATGTGCTTGTAGTAGTACCGGTAGCGGCCTCCGTATCGCCCTCGATCCGCCCGGGCCCGGTTCAGTACCGTCCCGAGTACGGGCGTACCGTCCACGGCGAACAGGCGGCGGGCTGTAATCGCATCGCCCCGGGGAGTCTTCCCGGAGGCCAGCACGATGACGACGCCGTCTGCCAGCTTTCCCAAGACCCTGGCGTCGAAGACCTCGATCACCGGTGGCGTATCGATCAGTACAGCGTCGAAATGCCGCCGCATCAGCGTCAACAGCACCGGCGTGTTCGGCGAGTGCAGCAGGTCCGAAACGTTGGCCCTCTCGTTGCCTGCCGTGAGCACGTAGAGATTCGAGATCTCGGTTTCCTGGATCGCCCGCTGGACCGTCTCCCAGGTCAGCGGCGTCGTCGGTCCTGCCTTCAGCAAGTTGCTCAGCCCGGCCGTCTTCTTCGGGTCGAAGAATCCGTTCGCCAGCAAGAAGAAACTGTGGAGATTCGGCCGTCGCAGGTCGGCATCCACCAGCAGTACCCTCTGGCGAGCCTCCGCCAGCCCGATCGCCAGGTTCACCGCCACGCTCGTCTTTCCTTCTCCCGAAGAAGGACTCGTGATCACGATCAACTGGGGCGGCTTGCCGTCGCGCTGGGAAAGCATGAGCGTGGTGCGCGCACAGCGGAACGACTCGGCGAGCCGAGGGTCCGCTTGCTGCCAGGCATTGCATCCCCCCATTGCCTCGGCAGCCGAACGGTTGCCGTTCGGCGCTACCCGGGCCAAACCAGTCTCGGACACGGCCTTTAGGATCCCCGGGGCTTCCGGAATCACGCCGAGTTCCGGGACGTCGGCGTATTCGGCAAGCTCACCCGGCATCCGGACACTGTCGTCGCTGCGATCGCGGACCACACCCGCGCCGAAGCCCAGCAGAAGCCCGGCAAACAGCCCGAAAGCCGTGTTCATCGGTAGGTTCGGCCGGTACGGAGCCACTGGCGCCTGGGCCGGGTCCACGGCGCGGATCTCACTCGCCAGAGGGGCGGCGGCCAGGGCCAGCTCTCTTGCCTTCTTCGCCGTGGCTTGATACAGCTCTCCATTCGTCTGGACGTCCCGCTGCAGGATCTCGAACTCGACCGCGTCGGCGGCTTCGGCCGACATTTTCCTCGTCTGCTTCAGATAGTCCTCAGCCAGCAGCTTTTCATGCCGTTTCGCGGCTTCGAATTCGCTCTTGATGCCGGTCAAGATCCGAGACCATTCCTTTTCGATCAGGGCGTTCACTTCCCGCAGCTCCGCCCGGGCGCGCCGCAGTTCCGGATGGTCCTGCGTGAACATCGCCTCGAGGTTGGCGATCTTCTCGCGCAACTCGCCGGCTCGCGCCTGGTAGCCTTGAAGCGCCTGGTCTTCCTGCGCTTCGGCCAGGGCCTCCACCGGTCCGCTCACAGCCGCCGCATACCGGGTTTGGAGCCGCCGGCGTTCCGCTTCGGCATCGGACAACTGCCGCTGCAAATCCAGCAGCTTGGTCTGTGTCAATTGGACGTTGTTGCCGACCAGGAAGCCCGTGCGGCGGGCGTGCTCCTGGAGCCGCGCCTCGGACCGCTCCAGCGCCTCTTTCAGTTCGCTCACCTCCTGCATCAGCCACTCCTGCACGTAGCGGCTGCCGCGGCGGCGCATCTCGAGTTGCTGCCGGATCGTCTCTTCGACAAGCGTGTTCAAGACCTTCGCCGCCAGTTGTGGATCTTCCGCGTCGAACTGCAGCTCGATCAGCCGGGTGCCACGTATCGCACTGACCTTCAGGTTGCGGGCCAGGCCGGCCCGGGCCTGGTGCCGGCGCTCCTTGACGTCCTCCGTGCCCGAGGCGAACGCCGGCATATCCGCCAATCCCAGGCGGTCCACCACTCGGTCCAGCACCGCTTCGCTATGGAAGATCTCCACCTGAGTCTGCAGTTGGACGTCCGCCGTGACCGTGCCCGCTGCCGCCTTGTCTACCACGCCGGCGCTGACCACGTCGTCGTTGAAAGGAAGAACTTCCACCGAGGCCCGGGCCTTGTACTCCGGGGTCTGGAGCAGCGAAAACGTAACCGCAGCCGCCACACAAACCACCACACTCACCGCTACTACCCACTTCTGGCGGAGCGCCACCTCCCAATACTGGTGCAGCGGCCCTCTGCTTGCGGACTCCGCCGGCGAGGGATTGACGTCGAGGATCTCCGGGGCGTGGCGAACCACGGCCTCGCCGGGATCTCCCCTCGACTCGTTGGGATTCACATGCTGCATCTCACCCCCTAGCGTCTCCAGATGACCACGCCCGCCAGGATCGCGAGCGACGTCTTGAATGCCGCCTGCCGCATCTGTTTCATGGCGCTGGTGGGGATGAAGAGAACATCCCCGGAATACATCGCAATGTCGTTGGTTTTGCCCTTCATCACCTTCTTCAAGTCCACCGGGATCTCACGGCGCACCGTGCCTTCCTCAATTCGAAGAATCTTCGCTTTCCCCGGCGCCGCCATCTCCGTGAAACCGCCGGCCGCCGAGAGGGCCTGCAACACCGAGACGCTCTTTTCATCCGCCAGCACGATCGCTCCGGGCTTCATCACCGCCCCGATCACAAAGGTCATGTCCGCCCGCGGCACGCTCACCACCGAGTTCGGCGGAACGAACACGTTGTTCTGGGGACTCTCCCCGCGCAGCAGCGGCTTGAGGCTGACCTCTTTCGTCTCCACGATCTTCCGCCGCTCTACTTTGCCACCGTCCGTGAGTACGTCGCGCCAGACTTCGGTGGCGATGAGCACGCTGTGACCGGCATCCTCGGTCAGTCCTCCAGCCATCGAGATGATCTCCAGCAGCGTCCGCGGCGCTTCCAGTTGGTAGACGCCCGGCCGCCTCACCGACCCCAGTACGGAGACAGGACTGCTCTTGCGCTCCAGCAGATTGACGCTGACCTCGGGTTCCAGCACGTACTTGCGCGCCCGTTCCCGCAGCTCGTCGCGGATCATCTTGATCGTCCGCCCAGACGCCCGAATCTGCCCCAGGTACGGAACATCCAGGACTCCGGAAGAATCGATTCGGTACACCTGTTCCCCTACGTCGTCGATCCCGAAAACCCACAGGCGAACCTCGTCGCCAGGGCCCAATTCATACGCGTCGTAGTCCATCTGGCCGGCGAAAGGATCTGGCCCTTGCTGGGTCCCCTGCTGGGCCAACAAAGGCAACCCGAGCGCCAAGATCATCGATAGGAGCCACCCGTAGACGTTCGGGTGCCCCGCCCCGCGAGCCCGCCGCGTTGCATTTGCCGATTTTTCACCCATGATTCTTGATCTCCAGCCCACCGTCTCCTTTGGTGAGTGTCGACCGCGCGTGGCGCCGGCCCCTCGAGCCTCCGCCGCTCCGCCGGTATTCCTGCTCAGGCAATCCCGGCTCTCGCCCGGTCACGGCACTGCTGGATGCGCTCGCCCATCCTCGCACCCCACTCTGCCGCCCACCCGCAAGGCCTCGCCCACTTCCGTTCGATCTCCACGGCGACAGAGCGGCGCAGCATGCGCACCGACACCACGAACCGGTCGCGCCCCGCAGTGCTCACCAGGACGCCGGTCAGCCCGGCCAGCGGCCCTTCCTCGATCACCACTCTCCGCCCGACCTCGAGGTACTCGTGCGGTTCGGCCGGCAAGCCGCTGCCCGCCACTTCACGGATCGCCTCGATTTCGGCGTCCTCGACAGTCGCGCGCTTCATACCTACGCACACGAAACCCACTACGCCGGGAGTTTGAAGAATGGGTAGATACCGGGCGGACTCTTCCAGCCGGCAGAACAGATAGCCGGGAAAAAGAGGTCTTACTTGCGGTCGGAAACCTGTGCTCGAAGACTTAGGAGCACTACATAAAGGCAGGAAAGTCTCGAAATGTTTCTGGCTCAGTAGCTCGTGAACGCGCTTATCTCGCTTCGGAGCCACTCTGATGGCATACCAGTACCGTTTCTCGGCCATATTCTCCTCCGTAAGGCCGATCATTTTAGGAGTGAGGCCGGAGCGCGCAGGCTGCCGCCCCGATCGCCGTTTTCGCGGTGGGTCCCTCCTCCGAACGATCTAGCAGTTTCTGTAAACTGGTAATTTCAGCATACAGCCGTTCCGTATTCTGTCAAGGGTGGATTCGACCCAACCCCCAGTGGCCCCAGCCGCCACCCACGGGCTGACGCGGGCTGCAGTAATTGAGGTTCACCGGCTCCCGGACCGCGCCTCCCTCTCCCGGTATATCCGCTCAGCGTCGAAGCTCGGGTTCGGGGGAACAGCGGCTCGAAAGAGGCTGACTGCGCACTGCCGCCTCCACAGGTCGAGTCTTACGGATTGGTCCGGAAAAAGAGGTTCAGTGCTCAGCAGGCGGGCCGACTACCGAGTTGTCGCCTCTCACCGGGCGTCCGTGGATGCCAAGCTTGGCATACAAGCGGCGTAAATGCCAGCGGACCGTTTCCCTGCTGATGAATAACTCCTCAGCAATCTCGGTGTTCTTTCTGCCCTGGATCACCAGATTGAGTATCTCGTCTTCCCGCTTCGTTAACTTGGACCCATGGTTGGCGTCCTGGTAAGCGCGCAACACGTCGGCAAGGATTCGCCGTGACGCCCAGATCTCACCCCGCGCCACCGCTTTCACCGCGGCCAGCGCCAGTGCCAGCGAGGCGTCGGTGGGGAGCACCCCGGCGCACCCACGTTCGATCAACTGCTTTACATGCCGATCCCCCGCCGATGAGAGCACCAGGATCCTCATTGCCGCCACGGCTGACGAACCCGCCGGGTCCAGTCCAGAAAGCACGTCATCCAGCAGCTCTTCGTGAAGAAGCAAGATCGACGGCCGGAAACGTTCAATGTGGTGGATCAAAGTCCCCGAGTTGGCAGGGATGCGAATCCCGACGAACCCGGCCTCGTCCGCTAAAGCTCCGATAAGGTCTCCGCTATGGGACCACGTCTCGCTGGCGACAGCGACAACGCTCTCCTTCGGAGACAATTCACCCACCCTGGGCTTAGTCTCCACCATGACTCTCCTCCTGATGGTTACCTCGACCCTAGCACTTCGGCGCGGCGAATGTCAATGAGTCATTCTCACAACACGAAGAAATGTTTCAAATAATAAAATCTCACGCCGTCTGATCACCCGGAATCCGTTCTTCGGTCCGCCTTGCCCGCGCTCGCCTAACGGTTGCGGCCGGACGGCCTCGTTGGCGTCTCTCAGCAACGTTCCGACTCCGCGCCGGGAACCTCGATAATGGAAAGCAGGTTGTGCGCATTGCAAAGCTCTTCTGCCTCGTCCTGGTAACGGCCTGTGCGCCGGGTCCGCACAGTCTCCGGATCGACCCGGCTCTGGCGACCCTTGTCCCCGCCGACGCCATCGCCTTGGCCGGTATCCGGATCGACAAGCTCACCCGCTCGCCGCTCTACCGGGATCTCCGCCCGCTGCTCGACACCAACCTCGTCAGCCGGCTCACCCGGCGCACGGGAAGGCGCCTCGGCGATCTCTGGGAACTCCTGGCCGTTGCCACACCGGAGGATATCGTCTGGATGGCTCGGGGCCGCTTTTCGGCCTCGGGGATCGAGCCCCGCCTCACCTGGCCGGGAGCCCGGCGGGCCACCTACCGGAATCACCTCTTCATTTCCGACGCGCGGCAGGCGGTTTCCTTCATGAACGCCAGCACGGCCCTGGCCGGCCGGCCGGAGCGGATCAAAGCCATCATTGATCAGCGGGACTCCGAGGCCGCTCCTCCCGCGGACCTGCTCGCGTTGGCCGGCGAAATCGACGATTCCGCACAAATATGGGCCGTCGTTCTGGGGGGACGTAAACCGCCGCCCGGTGTGCTGGAGCCGCTGCGGCGCCTCCTCGAAGACATCCTCCCCAAGATCGAGCGGGCCCGGGCCGCGGTGAAAGTCGGAGAGACGCTCGCCTTGAATGTCGAAGCTGAATGCCGGAACCTGGACGACGCCGAAACGCTGCGCTCGGCCGCCAACGCGTTCCTCGGCTTCACCAGGCTGCAGCGGAACGAGGGCCCGGCGCTCCGGGAGGCTCTCGACCGGTTGTCGGTCCAGCGTGAAGGCGCCCTTGTGAAGCTCACCGTCGAGCTGCCTGCGCCGCTGGTGAAGAAGTTGCTCCCGATCCAGAAACCGGCGTCCTGAGCTCGACCCCACCCCCAGCGCCCCGCCGCGTCCTGCCGGCTTCAGCGGTTCCCGAGACTCAGCAGGACGATCCCCGCCAGAATCAGCCCCAGCCCGAAGAACTTGTTCCGCGTGAACGGCTCGCCGAAAAACAGTCGCGACCACAGCAGCGTGAAGATGTAGCCGAGCGAGACCATCGGATACAAGATCGTCAGCTCCCCGCGGCGGATCCCGGCAATGAACAGCAGCGACGAAGCGACGAACAGCGCCACCCCCACGGCCAGGCGCCAGTTCAGCAGCAGAGTCAGCGGGTTACGGTGCAGCCGTCCCGCCCCGGCCTTCAAGAAGACTGACCCGAACGAGCCGACGAAGGCTGCCGCAAACACCAGCAGGATCGACGAAAACGGCGTGGTCACCGGCCAGGCTTCCTCCCCAGCACCGCTACGCCAAGGACGATCACCGTGATCCCCGCCAGCTTGAACGCGTTCATCGACTCCTTGAAGATCAGTACCGACAGCACGGTCACCCACACGTAGGTCAGCGAGATTACCGGGTAGAGGATCGAAAGCTCCCCGTCGCGCAGCGCCAGCGTCAGCAGGATCGTGCTGAGCCCGTACAGGCAATACCCGGCGAACAGCGGCGGATCCAGCAGGAGCCGCAGAATCTGTAGCGGATGCCCGAACAGACTTCCCAGCGCCATCCCGGCCAGGTCGTTGGCCCCGAATTTGAACAGGATCTGGGCGGCCGCCCCGAAGATGGTGCAAACAAACACCAGGGCGATCGCCTGGCGCTGGGTGAACCGGAAGGACGGACGCTCTGGTGAAACTGTGGCCGGGTGATGGTTCAACAGCGTTGACTCCGCAAAGCCTTCATGATAGCCGATTGGATGAGCCGGCCCGGCCGTAGCCGCCGCCTCCAGGCGTCTCGATCTGGAGTACGTCGCCGGCGCCGGCCTCGACTTGGGCCTTGCCGGGCAGCCGCCGCCGGCGTCCGCCTCTGACGATGTGATTGCCCCCCGCACGCCCGGGCCCGCCGCCGGCGAGCCCCCATGGCCGGTAGCGTCGCCGGTCGCTCAGAATCGTTACCCTGGCCGGGGAAAGGAACTCTATCTCGCGCACTACGCCGTCGCCGCCACGGAACCGGCCTCGCCCCCCGGAGCCCCGCCGGATGCGATAGCTCTTCACCCGCATCGGAAACTGGTGTTCGATGGCCTCCACCGGCGTATTCAGACTGTTTGTCATGTGCGTATGGACCGCCGAGTGCCCGCCTCCGCCCTGCGGGCCCGCGCCCATTCCACCGGCGACCGTCTCGTAGTAAGCGAACGGCCGGCCGCGGGTCGCGTCCCATCCGCCCACGCTCAGGTTGTTCATCGTCCCGGAACTCGCTGCGGGGATGCGGCCCGGGGCAGCCCGGGCCAACGCCCCAAGCAATACATCGGCAATTCGCTGCGACGTCTCCACGTTGCCCGCCGCCATCGCCGCCGGCGCCCTGGCATTCACCACCGTCCCCTCAGGGGCGATCACCTCCACTGGACGCATCAGCCCCGCAGTAAACGGCACCTCGGCAGGGAGCAAACAGCGGAAGACGTAGGTGACCGCCGAAACCGTCACCGCATAGTTCGCGTTCACCGGCCCCGCCGTCTGCGGGGCGGACCCCGTGAAATCGACAACCGCTTCTCCGCCCCGGATCCGGATGGACACCCGAATCGGGACCGGGCCGGAGCCCAGTCCGTCGTCGTCCAGCCGGTCCTCGAACTCGTACACCCCTGCCGGCAGCCGCCGGAGCATGGCGCGCATCATCCGCTCGCTGTAGTCCTTCAGCGCCTCCATGTGGCACCGGATTCGACTCAACCCATGCCGCCGAACGGCCTCGCCCAGCCGCTGCTCGCCCCGGCGGATCGCCATCCACTGGGCCAGCAAGTCCCCCTCCCGCTCGGCCGGCGTCCGGACATTGGCCAGAATCGTCTCCAGCATGTCTCGCTGCAACTGCCCGGCCCGCACGAGGAAAACCGGCGGGATCCGGATCCCTTCCTGGAAGATCTCCCGCGCCAGCGGCATCGAACCCGGCGCCATGCCCCCCACATCGGCGTGGTGCGCCCGGTTGGCGATCCAGAAAGCCGGCTGCGGCGAGCGGCCGAAGAAGACACCCGCCACCGCTGTGATATCCGGCAAGTGCGTGCCGCCGCGGAACGGATCGTTGAGGATCACTACGTCGCCCGGGCCCGGCCGGCACGCCTCGAGCGCATGCTTTACCGAAAGCGGCATCGCCCCCAGATGCACCGGCATATGGTCGCCCATGGCCACCGTCTCCCCTCCGGCGTCGTAGAGGGCACACGAGTAGTCCCGCCGCTCCTTGATGTTGGCCGAATAAGCCGTCCGGCACAGGACGATTCCCATCTCTTCACAAATCGACCCGAGCAGATGGCGGATCAACTCCAGCTCGATCGCGGCGGCGCTCATGAGCGGGGCTTCTTCAGAGTGGGCGGCTTCTCGTCTCGGGCCGGTTTCTCCGCCGGCTGGGCCACACTAGGCGGGGGAGCGCCGATCACGAAAACTCCCTTGTCCTCGGCTGGAGCCTGGACGGCCTGTCCGGCCGCCGCCGTCTCAGGCGCCTTCCCGGCCTCGGCTTCGGCCTCCGCTACCGCTTTCTCCTCCTGCCTCACACAAGCGCCGGCTCCGATCGCGAACTCCGCCGCCGTCACCCACCCGGTGTCGGTGCGTTTCCGTACCGCCCAGGCATCTCTCGCTTCGTCGGTCTCGATGCGCCAGTCCTGGCGGCGGGGCGCCGGACGGCGCCGGACGCGGATGGGACGAGAGCTGACCTCGCGGACCATCCAGCTCTCGGCCCCGGTCATCGTCTCGAACCGCTCATACTCCGTGCCCGTCCCCTCCTCGGAGCGCGCTTCGACGAGCAAGATACCGCTGTGATCCGAATCGAACCAGAAATCCTCGATCACCGCTGCCCGAGGTTTCTCGAAAACCGGCCTCCGCCGCCAGAACTGCCCGCCGTCGGTGGTGATCAGGAAAAAAGGATCGTGCGGCCGGCCCCCCTCCAGCACGTGCCCGGCCGCCCAGCCATGCTTCTCGTCGAAGAACACCACCCGGTCCAAGGTCGCCCGGGGCACGCGGTCCGCCGCCTCCCTCCAAGTGAGGCCGCCGTCTTCGCTCGCCAGCAGCACCGAAGCAATCGTCACCGCCTCCGTGTGAAGATTCCCGGCCACGTAAAGCTTGCCACCGATGAATTCCACCGAACTGAGCTGGAGGTATACCGGGCAAGGGCTGTCGGCGGGACAGAACAGCCCCACCGATTCCATCACCTCGTTGGTGCACTTCGCGGGCAGGACGATCGGCTCCCCCGTGTACGCGAATTCCGCCTTCTTGGCCGTTTCGCACCAGCCCGCTCCGGCGGCCAGAGCCAGCGCGATCACCGGGATGAGGCGGAAGGACATGGCCTTCTACTCCGATTGTAGCCCCCGGCGATAACGCAGGCGGAAAACCGAACCGCCCGGCGGCGGCTTGCGGAGGAGACGAGGAAACAGTGTCCTGCCGCCGGGCGGCGGTGATTGTCGAGGAACGAAATGGATCGTTCTGCGATGATAGTGATTTCAGCCGCCCGGGAATCTCGGGCAAAATGAAAGTCGGCCGTGGCTTTCCCGCGAGAGCCCGGCACGGAGATCACCCGTGTGGCGTTGGATCAGACAGGTGGCGGACAGGATCCGGCCCGGCAGCCGATCGGGCGGGGCTCACCCTTCGCCCCCTCTGGCCGGAACGCCCCCGGTCCGCCGGCGCAAGACCTACGCCGGCGACACCGGCTACGTCTACGAGTACTATTACGAAGGCTACCGGGTCTCGGACCGGAGCGGCCGCCTGGGGGTGGAACACATCTTCACCGTCTCCTCGGACCGCCGCAATTGGTTCCCCGTCCCGGTCTTTCTGGAAGACGCCGCCGTGGCCGGCTGGGAGCGCCGCCGCGGCCGCGAACTGAACATGACCGAGCGCTACGCCATCGTGAAAATGGCCCTTTTCCGCGCTTTTGATGACCGGGAAAAGCCGCGCCTCATGCGCACCGGCGTCACCGTCGGGACGGACCAGATCGACCCTCTCCTCGAAGCCCTCGGCATCGACTGACGCCCCCAGGACGCCGTCGGCGCCTGCAGCCGGGATTCTTCAAACCACCAGCCGGAACCGCCGGCTGCCCAACACCCCGGCCTCCTGCGCGTCCACGACCGCGATCGCCGTCATGTTCACGATGTCGCTCACCTCGTCGCCCCGCTGCAGCACGTGTACGGGCTTGGACAGCCCCATCAGGATCGGCCCGATCGCCTCCGCCCCGCCGATCCGCTGCAGCAGCTTGTAGGCCGCGTTCCCCGCGTCCAGGTTCGGGAAGATCAGCACGTTCGCGCCGCCCTTCAGCAAGCTGAACGGATAACGCTCCTCGATGATTCGCGGCACCACCGCCGTGTCGGCCTGCATCTCGCCGTCCACCATCACGTCCGGGGCCCGCTCGTGGATGATCTCCACCGCCCGCCGCACCTTTTCCGCCTCGGGGTGCCGCACGCTGCCGAAGTTCGAGAACGAGATCATCGCCACCCGCGGCTCCACGTTGAATCCCCGCGCCGTCTCCGCTGTCACGATGGCTATCTCGGCCAGATCCTCGGCCGTCGGCTCGATGTTCACCGTAGTGTCGGCCAGGAAGTACATCCGCCCGTTCGGCGTGATCAGCATGTACATGCCCGAGACCCGCCGCAAGCCCTCCCGGACCGGGATCACCTGCAGCGCCGGCCGCAGCGTGTCCGGATAGTTCTGGCTCAGGCCCGCGATCAGCGCGTCGGCGTCGCCCAGCCGCAGCATCATCGAACCGAAAACAACCGGGTGGACGATCAGTTCCTCGGCTTCGGTCCGCGTCACGCCCTTGCGCTGCCGGATCTTGAAGAAATGCTCCGTATACTCGGTAAGCCGCGAGAACGACGGCGGGTGGATGATCGGCACCCCGTCCAGGTTCAGCCGCAACGACTCGATCTTCGTCCGGATTACCTCCGGCTGGCCCAAAAGAATCGGCTCGGCGATCCGCTCATCCACCAGGATCTGGCACGCCCGCAGAATCTTGTCCTGCTCGCCCTCGGGAAAGACCACCCGCTTCGGCTGCCGCTGCGCCTTGTGGATCATCACCCGCATCACTTCGTGGGCTTTGCCCAGGCGCCGCTCCAGCCGCTCCTTGTACTCCTCGATGTTCACCGGATTCTGCGCCACCCCGCTCTCGATCGCCGCCCTGGCCACCGCCGAAGCCACCCAGATCAGCACCCGGTGGTCGAACGGCTTCGGAATGATGTATTCGCGGCCGAAGGTCATGTCCTCGACCCCGTATGCCCGCCTCACCGAGTCCGGCACGTCTTCCTTGGCCAGCGCCGCCAGCGCCCGCGTCGCCGCCAGCTTCATCTCATCGTTGATCGCCGTCGCCCGGACGTCCAGCGCCCCACGGAAGATGAACGGGAAACCGAGCACGTTGTTCACCTGGTTCGGGTAGTCCGAGCGGCCCGTCGCCATGATCACGTCCTTGCGCGCCTTCACCGCCGCTTCGTAAGAGATCTCCGGATCCGGGTTCGCCAGCGCGAACACGATCGGATTCTCCGCCATCGAAAGCAGCATCTCCGGCGTCACGCAGTCCGCCACCGACAGCCCGATGAAGGCGTCGGCGCCCTTCATCGCGTCAGCCAGCGTCCGGGCGTCGGTCTCAGCCGCGTATCGGGCCTTGTACTCGTTCATGCGCTCGGTCCGGCCCTTGTAGATGACGCCCTTGCTGTCGCACATGACGATGTTCTCTTTGCGGACGCCCAGGTTGATGTAATGGCCGGCGCAGGCGATGGCGCTCGCCCCGGCCCCGTTGATCACGATCCGGATCTCGCCGATCTTCTTGCCCGCGATCTCCACCGCGTTCAGCAGCGCCGCCCCGGAGATGATCGCCGTGCCATGCTGGTCGTCGTGGAAGACCGGAATCTTGAGTGTCTTCTTCAGCTCTTCTTCGATGACGAAGCACTCCGGCGCCTTGATGTCCTCCAGATTGATCCCGCCGAAGGTCGGCTCCAGCAGTTGGCACGCCCGAATCACCTCTTTCGGATCCTCGGTGCCCAGTTCGATATCGAAGACGTCGATGTCGGCGAAGCGCTTGAAAAGAACCCCCTTGCCTTCCATCACCGGCTTTCCGGCCAGGGCGCCGATGTTGCCTAGCCCCAGCACCGCGGTGCCATTGGACACCACCGCCACCAGATTTCCCTTCGCCGTGTAGCGGTAGACTTCCGCCGGGTTTCCGTGGATCCGCATGCAAGGGACCGCCACGCCCGGGCTGTAAGCCAGCGACAGGTCCCGCTGGGTTCGGCACGGCTTCGTCGGCGTCACCGAAATCTTCCCCGGGGGGTACGATGAGTGATATTCGAGTGCATCTTCGTCGCGAATTGCCATAGCAGATTCCAGAGAATTGTGTTTCCTTACTCCCTTATGTCAGCATCTCACGTCCGGACGGCTCCCTGCGCGTGAGCAGCCCCTCCTCGCCGCCGCTGACCTCCTTTCCCAGCCTGTGCCCCGCCGGATTCTTTGTCAAGCAGCGGCTCCTTGGATCCTCGCGGCGGTCTCCTGCATCCAATCTTCTAGAGATTAGGGGGCCGTTGTGCGCCGCCCCCGGTAGAATCGAGTAGGGGATGCCGAAAGTAACCTTTCTGCCGACCAACGTCACCGTCGAGTTCGATCCGGAAACTTTGCCCTACAGCGGCCACGGCAAGCCGGGTTCGCTGCTGGACATCGCCCTGAACTTCGGAATCGATTTGGAGCACGCCTGCGGGGGCAACTGCGCCTGCACCACCTGCCACGTCATCGTCCGCCAGGGCGAGGAGAACCTCTCGGAGATGGAAGACGACGAGGCCGACAAGGTGGACGAGGCCGCCGGGGTGACAATTCATTCCCGCCTCGGGTGCCAGGCCGTCGTCAAGGGCGACGTCGTCGTCGAGGTCCCCGACTGGAACCGCAACTACGTCAGCGAAGGCGGCGGCTCGATCAACCTGGGCGACGCGATCCCGGCCGAAAAGAAGGGCTGATCCGTTTCCATACGGGGCCGTCCGGATCTGACAGTATAATCGGGGTGAGAAGCCATCCATCCCGGCGCAGACCGCGCCGGAAGAACAGAGGCGGCGCATGGCCCGCGACAAGCAAAGCCGGCGGGGGCTCGCCGCTCGTCTCGCCGGGGGGAGCCTGGTCATGTTCTCCTGGGGTTGCGGCCGCGGCATCGCTGAACTGCTCCCCGTCGTCCCCCGCGCCGAATTCGAACCCGCGTATCTCCGCCTGTACCGCAGCGGGGAACTCAGGGAGCGGATCCGGGCTCTCAAGGAGATCTACAAGGCCTGCCGCCTGTGCCCCCGGCAGTGCGGCGTCAACCGCGCCCGCTGGGAAAAGGGCGTCTGCAACTCCACGTCCCGGGCGAAGATCTACTCCGTCCACCCCCACTTCGGCGAAGAACGCCCCCTGGTGGGCCGCGGCGGCTCCGGCGCGATTTTCTTCTCGAACTGCAACCTGCTCTGCTGTTTCTGCCAGAACTGGGAGATCAACCACCGCGGCGACGGCGCCTACGTGAGCGACGAGCAGCTCGGCCGCATGATGGTCTCCATCCAGGAGCGCGGCTGCCACAACGTCAATCTCGTCACCCCCACCCACATCGTCCCGAACATCGTCGCCGCGCTGCCCTACGGCATCGCCCGCGGCCTCCGTGTCCCCCTTGTCTACAACTGCGGAGGCTACGAATCCCTCGAAGTCATCAAGCTGCTCGACGGCATCGTCGATATCTATCTACCCGACTTCAAATACACCGACCCGGAGATGGCAGCTAGGTACTCTTCTGGGGCCCGGGACTACCCGGAGGCCGCCGCTGCGGCGATCAAAGAGATGCACCGGCAGGTAGGCAATCTGGTCGTGGACGAGAACGGCATCGCCCTTCGCGGGTTGATGATCCGCCACCTCGTGCTGCCGGAAAACGTCTCCGGCACCGACAAGTTCGTCAAGTGGGTGGCCGAAGAGCTGGGGCCGGGAACCTACGTCAACATCATGGCCCAGTACCGGCCCGAGAATAAGGCCCGGAAGTTCCGGCCCCTGGACCGCCGCATCACCGCCTCCGAGTATCGGCGCGCCATCCGCTGGGCCCAGGAGGCGGGCCTGAAACGCCTCGACGGCGTCACCGTCGGCTGAGCGCGCGCTTGCCTTCCGCGCCGCTCAGGCTTCGCCCTTCTTCCGCACCTCGATGCCCGCCGCCTCCTCGGTGAACTGCACGATCGCCGAGTGGTCCAGCCCGCCCTTGCCCTCGTTGATCAGCGCCACCAGCTCTTGCTGCACCAGGCTGGTGAGGGGCAGCGGCACCCGCAATGAGTCGGCGGCCTGGAGGGTGTTCCGCAGGTCCTTCTGGTGCAATTCGATACGGAACCCCGGCTGGAAGTTCCGCGAGTAGACCATCGGCGCTTTCGCGTTCAGCACCGTGCTGCCCGCCAGCCCCCCCTTGATCGCATGGAACACCGTCTCCGGGTCGAGCCCCGCTTTCGCCGCCAGCACCAGAGCCTCGCCCATCGCGGCGATGTTGCACGCCACGATGATCTGGTTCGCCAGCTTCGTTACGTTGCCCGCGCCGACGTCGCCGGTGAGCGTCACCGAAGCCCCCATGCACTCGAGAATCGGCTTCATCTTCTCGAAGACTTCGGGCCTGCCGCCCACCATGATCGCCAGCGTGCCCTCGATCGCCTTCGGCTCGCCCCCCGAGACCGGCGCGTCCAGAAACTCGACGCCCTTCTCGGCGCACGCGCGGCCCACCTTCTGCGCCACCAGCGGGTTGATCGAGCTCATGTCGATCACCACCGAACCGGCTCGCGCCCCCTCGAGCACCCCGCCCTCGCCAAGCACGGCCTTCTCGACGTCGGGCCCGTCGGGCAGCATCGTGATGATCACCTCCGAGCGCGCCGCCACGTCCTTCGACGAAGCGCCCGCTTCGGCGCCCGCGCTTACCACTTCTTCGACCCGCTCCGGCACGATGTCGTAGACCACCAGCCGGTGCCCTGCCTTCAGCAGGTTCTTCGACATCGGCTTGCCCATGATGCCCAACCCGATGAATCCAATGTTTACAGGCACTTCCACTGGCTCCTTTCCCTGGGTGTCCCTTGCCGGGCTAAACCGTGATTATCAGACACCCCCGCCCGGGCGTCAATTCCGCCGAACTCACGGAACCGGTCCTACTGTGAAAGATGCCGGAGGACCGCCGCGCCCCCGGGACGCCACGTCCCGGCGAACCGCACCGTCGCCGACGGCGCCCCCTTCAGCACGCGCCGGCTGAAGACCGCCGGCATCGCGTAGCCGTCGATCGCCACCGTGATCGTCTCCGGCTTGCCCGCCGGGTCCCGCGTCCACGAAACTTTCACGTGCTCGGGCTTCAGGCCAGGCGCCGCCTCCGAGCAGGCCTCGCCGTCCGGACGTCCGCAGGCCACCAGCTCCCGGATCCTCTCGGCGAACCGGTGCGCCGGCTCATCAAACTCCACCAGTGAGGCGTACCGCGCTCCGTTCGCCACCGCTGCGCTCAACTGGTGGTAGACGATCATCGAAATCGATACGTCGGCCAGCCCCACAAACAGCAGCGCCAGCGCCGAAAAGCCGAACGCGAATTCGATCAGCCCGCTGCCTCGCCTGCGTCTCCGCATCATCGTACCAGCCTCACTTCGTAAAGTCCCGGACCGCCTGCCCCGTTGCGGTGAGCCCCGGCCAGCGGCGCCGATCCGGCGTAGATCAACCCGCAACCCTCGATCGGGGCCGGCGGAACGAGGAACGTCGCATAACCCACCCGATCCCCGTCCTCCCCGAGCACCGCCGCTACGATCACTCGCTCGCCGTTGCCCCGTTCCGCATAGGCGGCATAGCTCCTCGAGAGCGGATCCGTGTCCGAGAGCAGCCGCCGCTCCAGCCGGCGGACGCACTCTTCGGTAGAGGGCTCGTCGCACTGATAGACCCCGTCCGCGAGGAACCCGAACCCCGCCCGCCCCGGTTCCGGCGCCCGCACGCGGAACCCCGCGTCCACCTCCGCTCCGGCGCCCGCCGGCGTCTGGCCGGCCACCGACCGCACCGCCACGGCCTGCTTATCGGGAATCTCCGGGATCACCGGCAGGAAGAATAGCTTCGCCTGCGCCTCCACCTGCACGCGGACGAACCGCACCCTCGGTTTCTCGACGGCCGAAGCCGCCCACGGCCCCCCGGCCGACTCCGCGAACGACACCTCCGCCCTCGTCCCGAGCGCCTGCCCCAGCCCGGCCAATGCCCCCCTTGCCCGCCGGCGCGCCCGCAAGATCCCTGCCGGCGTCCCGTCCAATTCCCGCGCCGCCGCCAGGGCGGCCTCGTCGGCGACGGCCTGTATCCGGTCGCGGACGATCAGCAGGTGGCCGGCATCGATCGCCGTGCCCAGCATCAGCACCACCACACCCATGGCGAACAAACACAGCAACAGCCCGGAACCGCGCTCCCCCGCCGGCTGGCCGGCATCCCCCCCGGGAACCGCCGGCCCGCAAGCCTTCCGCCTGGGGCTGGACACACTCATCCTCACTCCCACCATCGGCGGCAGCGCAACCGCTCTTTAACCTCTTCCACCGAGGTTCTCGAGTTGGGAGCCGGCCGAGGAACCGGAGGAACGGGCCGGCCGGAACCGCCGTCACGGCTGCAAACAAGGCGCCCGGTTACGCCCGCGCGGCGCTCTGGCGGGCGGCCTGGTCCGCTCCCTTGATCAGGCGCGTCACCACCTCCGTGAGCTTCGCCCCGTTCACCGGCTTGCTGAGATAGCCGTCCATGCCCGCCGCCAGACACTTCTCCGCGTCCGCCTTCATCGCGTGGGCCGTCAAGGCGCAAATCGGCGTCCGGGCGCCGTTCTTCTCCCGGTTGCGGATGTAGGCGGTGGCCTCGAAGCCGTCCATTTCGGGCATCTGGCAGTCCATCAGGATCAGATCGTACCCGTTCTGCTCCCAGGCCTCGATCGCCTCCCGCCCGTTGTTGGCCACGTCCACCGCGAAGCCCGCCTTCTCGAGCAGCCGCACCGCCACCTTCTGGTTGATGGGATTGTCTTCGGCTACCAGCACCCGCCCCGCCGCCGCCATGGCCGGCGACGGCGACAGATTGCTTCGCCTCGCGGTCGCCTCTCCCTTGCCGGGACTACGCTTCGCCCGGCTGCGCCGCCCCGCCGCCAGCGTGTGCCGGGTCACCAGCGGCTCTTCCTGATCGTCCGTCCGCCGCAACACTTCCGCGATCACTCCCCGAAGCTCCGCCGTGGTGAACGGCTTCACCAGGTATCCCGCATAGCCCGCCCGGCGGACCCGCAGCCCGTCGCCCCGCATCGGCGCCGACGTCATCGCAATCAGGCGCGTACCGGCGATCAACGGGTCTCCCTTGACGTCGTCCTGCACCCGGATGTGGTCGGCCTGGGCCACCGCCAGGTCGATGAGGACCACCCCGAACGGACGTCCTTCGGAAACCGCCCGCCGCAACACCGCCGGCATCTTGCGCCCGTCCGGCAGGCCTTCCGCGTCACACCCTGCTGGAGTCAACTGGTTCGCTATGAGCCGCTGCGCGCTGCTCCGCCGGTCCACCACCAGTACCCGTACCCCGTCGAGCCGCTCCGCCTCCGCCGTCTCCGGCAACCCCGAGTGCCGCCCCAGCGGCACCGTAAACCAGAACGAGCTTCCCTGGCCGACTTCGCTGCGGAACCCGATCCGCCCGCCCATCAGCTCCACGAGCTGCTTGGAAATCGCCAACCCCAGACCCGTGCCGCCGTACTTCCGCGTCATCGAATCGTCGCCTTGGACGAAGTTCTCGAACAGCCGCTCCTGATGCTCCGGAGCGATCCCGATCCCGGTGTCGTCTACCTGGAAACGCACCACCACTCGCTGTTCCCCGCCCCCGATCACCCGGCTCGACAGCTCGATCTTGCCGGATTCGGTGAACTTCAGCGCGTTGCTCAGCAGGTTGTTCAATACCTGCCGGATCCTCCCCGGATCCCCCACCACCAGGAAATCGGGATTCCCGTCCGAGCTCCACTCGAACTCCAGTCCCTTGCCTCGCGCCCGGAGCCCGTACACGCCGGCCACTTCTTCCACCAAGGCGGCCAGATCGAACGGGATCGCTTCGATCTGCAGCTTCCCCGCCTCGATCTTCGAGATGTCCAGAATGTCGTCCAGGATCGTCAGCAACGAATTCGCCGAGCTCTTCAGGCTTTCGGCGTACTCCCGCTGCTCCTCGTTGAGCGGCGTCGAAAGCAGGAACTCCGTCATCCCAAGAACCCCGTTCATAGGCGTCCGGATCTCATGGCTCATGTTGGCCAGGAACCGGCTCTTCAACCGCGTCGCTTCCTGCGCCTTCTGCAACGCCTCTTCGAGCTCCTGGTTCTTCAGCCGCAGCTCCTCGGCGTAGTCCTCCAGCCGCAGCTTCGTCTGCTTCTGCTCGGTGATACTGCGGACCACCGCGATCGCCTCCCCCCAGTTGAGCGGCAGCAGGCGGACTTCAAAATGTTCCACATCGGCCCCGTGGGCGATTTCGTATTCCAGGCTCGACATCCCGCCTTTGCGGCGCACCTCCGCCAGGCAGGCCTCCAACTGCAGGCGGACGTTCGCCGGTACCAGGTCGATTACCTTCCGCCCCACTGGATCGGCCGAGCTTACGAACGGCTGCGCGGTCCGGCCCGGCTTGTAGTCCAGCACGACCCCGTCTTCGCCGATCCGGACGAAATGATCCGGGAAAGCTCCCAGAATCGCCTTCAACTCGGCGGTGGTACGATACAGCTCTTCTTCGTTCTTCTGCCGGTCCGTCACGTCGAAGGCGGCAAACGACATCCCGATCACCCGGCCCGCTTCGTCCCGTAACAGATTCTCGTACAGCTCGAGCGTCAGCACCTGCCCGTCCGGCCGCCGGTACTTCTTCCGCGACGGCCGCGGCTCGGTTTCCGTCTCCAGCTTGTGGAAAAAAGCGTAGCGCTCCTCGTCACGCTCCCCGGCCGGCAGCAGTTCCCAGAACGGCCGCCCGATCACTTGCTGCGCCGCCAAACCCAGAATCGCGCACTGGCGCTGGTTCACCTCCCGGATCACCCCGTCGGCGTCCACCGCCAGGTAGCCCAGCGGCGTGCCGTCCAACAGGTTCTTCAGCCGCTGCTTGTAAGACAGTCCGCTCCACTGCTCGTCCAGCGCGTCTTCCTCGCGCCCGCGGCGCCGGGAGAGCAAACGCCAAACGAGCACCGCGACGGCAGCCAACGCCAGTACCGTGAACCGGTCCATCCCGCCGAACACTAGAGTCCTCTCGATTCGGTGCGCGTATCGCCGGCCCGGCCTGCGGCCCTATTGCCCGGCCCGCACGTCGAGCGGCACGAAAACTTACTCCTAATCCATCGACGGCTCGAGTGCGCAGGTTTAGTGGAACTGTAGCGAACCCAACGAGATCCGGGTACTAGGACCCCCTGCCGGCCGCCCCCGCGAAACCCTTACCGAGGCTCTCAGACCGCTGCCTGAGCCCCAGCCGCCCCTCACCTGGTCTGAATCGTGATCCTCATCTGGTTCCACTTGTAGTTCACCGTGTGCGAGCGCCCCTCCTCGTTCTTCATCGCATCGGACCAGATGAGCACCATCTCCCGGCCGTCGGCGCTGATCCACTTCGGCGACAGCTTCGGCTGGTAGGTGCGGTTCTCCGGCGAATCCACCGTCCAGTGCTCGCTGTAGTAGAACTCCCGCCACGGCCCGTAAGGCGTCTCGGAGTACCAGAAGCCCAAGCTGCCGGTCTCGGTGTGCATCCAGGCGTCGTAGTAGTCCTCGTCGGACGCCGTCATCCCGTGGCCGGCGTAAGTGCCGCCGTTCACCATGATGTAGCCGCCCAGCCCCTCGTTCCAGACCACCGAGGGCAGCCAGGAATACCAGCCGAAGTATTTGCCGTCGCTGCTTTTTTCGGGGAACACGTGCGCCGCCCCCCGCTCGCGGATCTGCTTCGACCACACCGGCCGCCCCTCGCCGTCATAGCGGACGAAATACTCCCACGCCTCCCGCACTCCCAGCCGCCGCTTCTCGACCCGCGCCAGCAGCAGCCGGTTCGAGTGCGCCCCCTCGGGCGAGTAGATGTAGACGTAGCCGTCCCGCGCCGCCTCTCCGTCCCGGCCGTTCTGCACGAACGAAACGTAAGAAAAAGGATAGGCCTCCTGCTCGACGTGCGGCAGGCCGAACTCCTCGAGGAAGAACATCTCCTCCCGGCTCACGAGGTTGCGAGCCGCATCGAACCGCTGCAGCTTCCGCTCCCCGCCCCACCGGTCCACCCGGAACCACGTCTGGCCATTGTCCGGCGATTTCAGCAGCTTCAACCCCCGGAAGGGCCCCGACCACCGCGGACCCGGCGTCCTCGAGATCGTCGCGTAGAGCACCCCGTCCACCGAGACCACCCCGTAGCCGAACCAGCTTCCCTCTTCGCCGCTGAAGTCCGGGTAGTTGGCGATCTCTTCCCGCCGGAAGCCCTCCGGACCGCCCAGGATCCGGTACAGCCGCGTGTGGTAGGAGCGCCCCGACTCCAGCCAGTCGCCGTCGCACATCGACGTCACTTGGGAGTCATCGGCCGCCCAGGTAATGCACCAGTTGTCGCCCGCCTTGCCCACTCGTACCAGGGTGTCCTCGTGGAACACGACGCCCACCGGAACCTTTTTCGGCGCCTCCCGCGCGGGCTTCTGGCAACCGCTCCACAACAGCCAGGCGGCTGCTATGAGGAACCGCCACCGCCGCGCGCACACGCCGCACTCTATTCTGTCCAAAGTCGCACCCCGGCTCGTGGATCTTGCCATCCTTCGGACTCCCATTCGGGCACTCGTCTATGAGAGGCTCCTCGGAATCCGTCCGGATGCCTGTTTCCAAGGCCTCCGAGCAGGCCGCCGCCCGCCGGCAGGAGGATGGACATTGCCGGCGCGCCTGCTGCGGGGCCGGATGACACCGCTCCCCGGCCCGGCGGCGCCCATAAGATATCATCACATGCTCCTGTCCCCGGATTTCCCCACCGCGGCCGCCACTGCTCCGATGCACTCGTGACCGGTGATCCACCCACCCCGCACCCGCGTGCCCCAGCCGGATGGCGGCGGCCGATGAATCCCTTCTTGATCAGGTCCCGGCGCTCACAGGGAAATGCGGGGACTGCCTCCCATTGCCCGGCGCCGGAACCTCGCTCTCAGTCAGAAGCGCAATTGGCTGGCTGTCCCCGGATTTCCCGACCACGACCGCCACTGCTCCGATGCACTCGTGACCAGTGATCCACCCACCCCGCACCAGCGTGCCCCAGCCGGATGGCGGCGGCCGATGAATCCCTGGCCGATCAGGTCCCGGCGCTCACAGGGAAATGCGGGGACTGCCTCCAATTGCCCGGCGCCGGAACCCCGCTCTCAGTCAGAAGCGCAATTGGCTGGCTGTCCCCGGATTTCCCCACCGCGGCCGCCACTGCTCCGGTGCACTCGTGACCGGTGATCCACCCACCCCGCACCCGCGTGCCACAGCCGGATGGCGGCGGCCGATGAATCGCTGCCCGATCAGGTCCCGGCTCTAACGCATCGCACCTAGAATAAGACGCTCGATGTCTAGTCTCAATCCCTTCTTGATCAGGTCTCGGCTCTAACGATCTCATCTCCGACACGTACGAGTTCAATGGAGTCTCAATCCCTTCTTGATCAGGTCTCGGCTCTAACGAGTCCGTCCGCCCGAAGCCCACTGAGACCGTCAGTGTCTCAATCCCTTCTTGATCAGGTCTCGGCTCTAACCCAAGGTAGCCGAGAAAGCCGCGCCGAGGCGCGTCTCAATCCCTTCTTGATCAGGTCTCGGCTCTAACTAGGTCTTAGCGCCCCGGCCAGCCCCTAGAAGCGTCTCAATCCCTTCTTGATCAGGTCTCGGCTCTAACTCTTCCAGTCTGCCTTGTTCAATGTCCTCTTCCGTCTCAATCCCTTCTTGATCAGGTCTCGGCTCTAACCGTTCCACCCACAGCGTTGACATTCGTGACAGTCTCAATCCCTTCTTGATCAGGTCTCGGCTCTAACACAGCTTACTTCCACTACTTCCGCAAGTTCCCGTCTCAATCCCTTCTTGATCAGGTCTCGGCTCTAACGCGGCGTTGCGGACCGGATTCTCTCCCGCACCGGGTCTCAATCCCTTCTTGATCAGGTCTCGGCTCTAACGCAGACCCTGACCAGGTACACGGTGGAGGTGGCGTCTCAATCCCTTCTTGATCAGGTCTCGGCTCTAACGGGCGAATTGATCAACGACAGCGACCGCCCTCGTCTCAATCCCTTCTTGATCAGGTCTCGGCTCTAACGCAGACCCTGACCAGGTACACGGTGGAGGTGGCGTCTCAATCCCTTCTTGATCAGGTCTCGGCTCTAACGGGCGAATTGATCAACGACAGCGACCGCCCTCGTCTCAATCCCTTCTTGATCAGGTCTCGGCTCTAACTTTCTGCGGCAGCTTGCGCTGACCGGCTAGAGTCTCAATCCCTTCTTGATCAGGTCTCGGCTCTAACGCTGATCGAGTCGATCTGGAGAACTACGCTCACATGTCTCAATCCCTTCTTGATCAGGTCTCGGCTCTAACGAATCGATCGACATCGTTGCTACGCTTGCGCGATGGTCTCAATCCCTTCTTGATCAGGTCTCGGCTCTAACGGATCGCTTTCAGCTCAAGTTTCATGTCCGCCTCCCGTCTCAATCCCTTCTTGATCAGGTCTCGGCTCTAACCCAAGGTAGCCGAGAAAGCCGCGCCGAGGCGCGTCTCAATCCCTTCTTGATCAGGTCTCGGCTCTAACGAACCAAGGTCTTGCCCGTGCGGCGGGAGCGAAGGGCGTCTCAATCCCTTCTTGATCAGGTCTCGGCTCTAACAACCCTCCGGCACGAGCTGGTACCACTGAACATCGTGTCTCAATCCCTTCTTGATCAGGTCTCGGCTCTAACGCCTGCGCCCGCTGCGAATACCGCGAGAAATGCCACGGTCTCAATCCCTTCTTGATCAGGTCTCGGCTCTACCATCGAGTCTGGGTATGCTGTTGGGCCTGCTACCGCGTCTCAATCCCTTCTTGATCAGGTCTCGGCTCTAACTGGATGCGGATTCATTCCCACCACAAGCCCGTCAGTCTCAATCCCTTCTTGATCAGGTCTCGGCTCTAACACCGGCGGAAGGCATGGTCTAACCTTCTCTAGTCTCAATCCCTTCTTGATCAGGTCTCGGCTCTAACATGCGTGACATCGCTGCTATGCTGTGGGCCACGGTCTCAATCCCTTCTTGATCAGGTCTCGGCTCTAACATGATACCGTTGTGGTGGCCTACTATCGGTCTCTGTCTCAATCCCTTCTTGATCAGGTCTCGGCTCTAACTACGCGCCACGGGGCTACTCACCAGCATCCTGGTGTCTCAATCCCTTCTTGATCAGGTCTCGGCTCTAACAACGATTCGCCCTGCCCCCACTGCTACGAGCAGGTCTCAATCCCTTCTTGATCAGGTCTCGGCTCTAACGCTGGTGGGTGACGGCTGCCCGCCTATCGCCGCCGCGTCTCAATCCCTTCTTGATCAGGTCTCGGCTCTAACGGTCTACCGCCACGAGGGCGCGTGGTGGGTCGCGTCTCAATCCCTTCTTGATCAGGTCTCGGCTCTAACACCCGTGTGTGGCTCCTACCGCGTGCAGGACCCCGTCTCAATCCCTTCTTGATCAGGTCTCGGCTCTAACCGCGGGGAAAGGAGAGTATGCGAGAAACGACAGGTCTCAATCCCTTCTTGATCAGGTCTCGGCTCTAACCCGCGACGGCAGCTACTTCGTCGCGGGAAAGGGTCTCAATCCCTTCTTGATCAGGTCTCGGCTCTAACCGTGCCGGTGTGGCGGTCTACCGCCACGAGGGCGCGTCTCAATCCCTTCTTGATCAGGTCTCGGCTCTAACGCGCCGCCACCGGAAAGATCAAGGCGGCGCTCGGGTCTCAATCCCTTCTTGATCAGGTCTCGGCTCTAACACAAAGAGGGAGCGAGGATACATGCGTCTCTCGCGTCTCAATCCCTTCTTGATCAGGTCTCGGCTCTAACGCGGTAAAGGACGCTGCCAATGGCTAATTGGCGTCTCAATCCCTTCTTGATCAGGTCTCGGCTCTAACAACACTCTATGACTTCATTGAAGAGGATAGAGCCAGTCTCAATCCCTTCTTGATCAGGTCTCGGCTCTAACAGCTTGGCCCCATTGCCAGAGCCATGAGCTGGTCTCAATCCCTTCTTGATCAGGTCTCGGCTCTAACGAAAGCATTAAACAAAGTGCGGGAGCTTTTGGTCTCAATCCCTTCTTGATCAGGTCTCGGCTCTAACGCAAAGGCATGGAAATCAACGTCTTTTCAAGCGTCTCAATCCCTTCTTGATCAGGTCTCGGCTCTAACATGGTGACTGCATACAAAAGACTGTTCGACGCGTCTCAATCCCTTCTTGATCAGGTCTCGGCTCTAACCAGGGAGCCAGTAAGCCCCCGCCGCCGCACCGGGCGTCTCAATCCCTTCTTGATCAGGTCTCGGCTCTAACGCGCGGCTGGGTCACGCGGCCTCCGATGTGCCTCTCGTCTCAATCCCTTCTTGATCAGGTCTCGGCTCTAACACGTCAAGGTCCGGCCATTGGCCGGGCGCTGCGGGGTCTCAATCCCTTCTTGATCAGGTCTCGGCTCTAACGGGGCACCAGCCCCATCCTTCTCAGGCTGCGGCTGTCTCAATCCCTTCTTGATCAGGTCTCGGCTCTAACCAGCGCCAGCCCGAAACGGGTCTGGGACCTAGGTCTCAATCCCTTCTTGATCAGGTCTCGGCTCTAACTTTGAGCTGACAGACGGCATCACGATGATGTCCCGTCTCAATCCCTTCTTGATCAGGTCTCGGCTCTAACGGCTTATAAGCGTCTTTTTGACGCCGCTAAGGCGTCTCAATCCCTTCTTGATCAGGTCTCGGCTCTAACGAGGACAGTGGCGATGTTTCGCCCCGGACGCCGTCTCAATCCCTTCTTGATCAGGTCTCGGCTCTAACCCGGGCGGAACGCTCGTGAGGTCCTCCCCTGCGGTCTCAATCCCTTCTTGATCAGGTCTCGGCTCTAACGTGGGGCCTCTCCGGCCCCGGTCCCGCACCGAGTCTCAATCCCTTCTTGATCAGGTCTCGGCTCTAACCTCCGCCCGCCGATGGTGCGGCACCAGAGGGCGTCTCAATCCCTTCTTGATCAGGTCTCGGCTCTAACCTCACGTTTCACGCAACCGAAAACGCGGTGAGTCTCAATCCCTTCTTGATCAGGTCTCGGCTCTAACGGGTCCTTGTGGACCCTTATGAAGCTCTGAGAATGTCTCAATCCCTTCTTGATCAGGTCTCGGCTCTAACGCTTGCCCGTTTCTACCTTCTTGAGTGAAGCGGGTCTCAATCCCTTCTTGATCAGGTCTCGGCTCTAACTTCTACCTTCTTGAGTGAAGCGGGCGAGTATGTCTCAATCCCTTCTTGATCAGGTCTCGGCTCTAACACTGGCCGTTAGGCTAGTTCACAGATTCTTGAAGTCTCAATCCCTTCTTGATCAGGTCTCGGCTCTAACAAAATGGGAGGTTACCGTGGCAAGGTCAATCCGTCTCAATCCCTTCTTGATCAGGTCTCGGCTCTAACTTCATTTTAGCACCCCTTTAGGTACGTTGTAGTCTCAATCCCTTCTTGATCAGGTCTCGGCTCTAACCTGCGGTACAGGTGCAGACTGCCGATGCTTGGTCTCAATCCCTTCTTGATCAGGTCTCGGCTCTAACCCCAAAGTTGATCAACCTCACGCCTCACCCTCTGGGTCTCAATCCCTTCTTGATCAGGTCTCGGCTCTAACGCGAAAGCGGCGTTCGAGCACGTCGACTATGACGTGTCTCAATCCCTTCTTGATCAGGTCTCGGCTCTAACGAGCTGTTTGAGAGGGCCTGCTCGAAGGCTGTCTCAATCCCTTCTTGATCAGGTCTCGGCTCTAACGGGGCGCTGGACCGAAGCCAAGTGTGGAGGCGTCTCAATCCCTTCTTGATCAGGTCTCGGCTCTAACCCAAGGCCTGGGTCAATAGCTTGGGGATCATCCAGTCTCAATCCCTTCTTGATCAGGTCTCGGCTCTAACATGATTATATAATCATAATGTAATGAGGATCGAGTCTCAATCCCTTCTTGATCAGGTCTCGGCTCTAACGGGCGGCACCGATATGCGTGTCGGTATCGAGTCTCAATCCCTTCTTGATCAGGTCTCGGCTCTAACGTGGCTCGTATCTCGGATCCTCCGCACCACGATTGTCTCAATCCCTTCTTGATCAGGTCTCGGCTCTAACGATGCAGGACCGCGAGATTGCCCAGGCCCTCGCGGTCTCAATCCCTTCTTGATCAGGTCTCGGCTCTAACCCGGATCGGCCTCATAAGTCACGACCTGCTCGAGCGGGTCTCAATCCCTTCTTGATCAGGTCTCGGCTCTAACGTGACCTGCACGATCTGTTCTACCGGGTCCATCGGTCTCAATCCCTTCTTGATCAGGTCTCGGCTCTAACGGCTCTACTATGACCCGAGCCTCCGCTGGGGCGTGTCTCAATCCCTTCTTGATCAGGTCTCGGCTCTAACGCGACGGACGCCCGGCACTACGCCGGCCCGTGGTCGTCTCAATCCCTTCTTGATCAGGTCTCGGCTCTAACGGGTACGGCGGTGACCACATCATCGCCACCGAGGTGTCTCAATCCCTTCTTGATCAGGTCTCGGCTCTAACGAGGCAGAATTGCTAATGCGGGAGTTGGCACTAGTCTCAATCCCTTCTTGATCAGGTCTCGGCTCTAACAGCGGGTATCCCGGCGGCTAACGCCGTTGAGCCGTCTCAATCCCTTCTTGATCAGGTCTCGGCTCTAACTGGAGAGTACCGCACCACGCGTGACGGCAAGGTGTCTCAATCCCTTCTTGATCAGGTCTCGGCTCTAACCGGAGACAGCTTGAGACTTGAACTTGGCAATGTCGTCTCAATCCCTTCTTGATCAGGTCTCGGCTCTAACGTAAGGGTTCAGGTCACCACAGATGGACTGGTGGTCTCAATCCCTTCTTGATCAGGTCTCGGCTCTAACTGAGAAGATGTATGTAACTCATGTCCTTACCCTGTCTCAATCCCTTCTTGATCAGGTCTCGGCTCTAACCCGTGACCCCTGACAGCCTTGGCCAGCCGACCGGGTCTCAATCCCTTCTTGATCAGGTCTCGGCTCTAACGAGGCTGATCGACTGCTGGCGCTGCCCGCCGAGGTCTCAATCCCTTCTTGATCAGGTCTCGGCTCTAACGGCTATGGTGGTCAACCACCACGGTCCTATCGCTGTCTCAATCCCTTCTTGATCAGGTCTCGGCTCTAACCCTCCTGCGAGGGGCGAGGGAGTCCGACTCCCTCGTCTCAATCCCTTCTTGATCAGGTCTCGGCTCTAACCGTGAAGCGGACAACTTTTGGCGACTCGTCGTCTCAATCCCTTCTTGATCAGGTCTCGGCTCTAACGCGATCCCCGGTCGCCCCGGGGAGAAGTTCCTGGTCTCAATCCCTTCTTGATCAGGTCTCGGCTCTAACGTTCCTTGAGGATAACTCTGACCCGCACTCCGGGTCTCAATCCCTTCTTGATCAGGTCTCGGCTCTAACTGGTCATCGGCCATAAGGTCGCCCCCGGCTGGTGTCTCAATCCCTTCTTGATCAGGTCTCGGCTCTAACCTCGAGTTATGAGAAGGCTGCATAGGAGGTAAGGTCTCAATCCCTTCTTGATCAGGTCTCGGCTCTAACGCGCCAGCCCGAAACGGGTCTGGGACCTAGCTGGGGGTCTCAATCCCTTCTTGATCAGGTCTCGGCTCTAACGAGGAGGTGCGGGAGGACTACGTCATCCCGCCCGACGTGTCTCAATCCCTTCTTGATCAGGTCTCGGCTCTAACGCCTTGTCGAGCGCAGGATTGGGCAGCTTGACAAGTCTCAATCCCTTCTTGATCAGGTCTCGGCTCTAACCCGAGATTCCCGCCAGAATCGGCCCCGGACGTGGTCTCAATCCCTTCTTGATCAGGTCTCGGCTCTAACGCGGTACGGCCTGCCCGGGCCCCGGGCGGCCATCATGTCTCAATCCCTTCTTGATCAGGTCTCGGCTCTAACGTGGCGACACCACCCTAGAGGCCGCCTCCATTGATGAGTCTCAATCCCTTCTTGATCAGGTCTCGGCTCTAACGCGTGACCCCAGCTACGGGGATGGTGATAAAGATCGTCTCAATCCCTTCTTGATCAGGTCTCGGCTCTAACCGAGCGCCGGCGCACCGGCGCGCCGGTGCATGACGTCTCAATCCCTTCTTGATCAGGTCTCGGCTCTAACCGGAGTGGGACGCGTACTCCCTCCGGGCCACCCGTCTCAATCCCTTCTTGATCAGGTCTCGGCTCTAACCATAGTGTAATGAGGATCGAGGGAGCAGCCAGGGCGTCTCAATCCCTTCTTGATCAGGTCTCGGCTCTAACTCGAAGCTGCACATGATGAGATGCAGCAGTGGGTCTCAATCCCTTCTTGATCAGGTCTCGGCTCTAACGGCGACCCCGGCGCCGGCAAGACCAGTTACGTGGTCTCAATCCCTTCTTGATCAGGTCTCGGCTCTAACGGCCGGCGCCGTCGGCATGGGCGCCGCCATGGAGTGTCTCAATCCCTTCTTGATCAGGTCTCGGCTCTAACCCGGCAGTTGCGGCCAGAGCATGCCCTGCAAGTGGTCTCAATCCCTTCTTGATCAGGTCTCGGCTCTAACATGAACGCCTTTTCAACGCCGCGAAGGCGGCGTTGTCTCAATCCCTTCTTGATCAGGTCTCGGCTCTAACGATCGAGGGTGGCGGAACGAATCGTGAAATCCCGTCTCAATCCCTTCTTGATCAGGTCTCGGCTCTAACCCCAGCGGCAGCATCCAGGCCTGCCGCGATGCACTAGTCTCAATCCCTTCTTGATCAGGTCTCGGCTCTAACAGTATGAGCCCGGCGAAGTCGTCAATGATGGGGCCGTCTCAATCCCTTCTTGATCAGGTCTCGGCTCTAACGCTACGAGACTTGGGACCGCCGGGCCTCGTGTCGTCTCAATCCCTTCTTGATCAGGTCTCGGCTCTAACCCCTGAAGGCGGTCGCGGAGGCCGGGGCATGAGTCTCAATCCCTTCTTGATCAGGTCTCGGCTCTAACGGGCCGCGTCCCGAAAGACTACGACGTGGCCACTGTCTCAATCCCTTCTTGATCAGGTCTCGGCTCTAACTGCATATGGTGACTGCATATGAACGCCTTTTCGTCTCAATCCCTTCTTGATCAGGTCTCGGCTCTAACACGCCGTTGAGCCGCTACGAGACTTGGGACCGCGTCTCAATCCCTTCTTGATCAGGTCTCGGCTCTAACGACCTAGCTGGGAAATATAGCTCCGCCGGACCGTCTCAATCCCTTCTTGATCAGGTCTCGGCTCTAACGACCACTTACGCTACTCTGGACTCAGCCGTGGTCTCAATCCCTTCTTGATCAGGTCTCGGCTCTAACAGCTCGCGCCCGTAAGTCCCCTCCATTCTATCACTTGCCGGGCTGTTTGCCAGAAAATGTTCGCCCGGCCAATGTAATCGCTATCACCCATATCCCGCTCGGGTTTTCGGTGATCCCTAAGTCCTTGATTCCACTGGATCACCAATCTGTCTCCCCACGTCCGGTTTGACAAAGCTCCAGCCACCGCCCCGGCCGCGCCACGGCCCCCGCCGGCCGGCGGTATCCTCCTCAATCATATACCCTTTTTCTCCTCCCGCCACACGACAAGCTTGCCGACCCGGGCCGGAGCGCCCGCTCCGTGCTTCACTGGAGCCGTGAGCGAACGAAGAATGCTGCACATCGCCGCCTACGACGTCACCGACCCCAAGCGCCTTCGCAAGGCCCTCGACGTCGTCAAGAACTACGCCTCCGGCGGACAGAAGTCGGTCTACGAGTGCTTCCTCACCGAAGCCGAGCGTGCCCGCCTGATCTGCGAGATGGAGGCCGTCATCGACGCCCGCCAGGACCGTTTTCTCCTGCTTCGCCTCGATCCGCGAGCCCGGATCATCACCTTCGGCATCGCCCAGCCTCCGGCCGAGCCCACCCTCTACTACGTCGGCTGAGACGAGGATCTGCGCCCATGGCCACCCTGCTGATCGACGCCCCCGGCCGCCGCCTCCAGCTCGAGGAGCGCACCGTGCGCCTCACCGAGCCGGACGGCTCCTGGCGCCGCGTCCCCATCGCTCTGCTGGACCGCGTGGTGATCGAGGCCCCGGCGATGGTCTCGAGCGCCCTGCTGGCGGCTCTGGCCCGGGAGTCGGTCCCAGTCCTCATCGTCGATTCCCGCGCCGGGGAGGTGACCGTCGCCTCGGTGGGCGGGCGCTGGGGGAACGCCGCCCGCCGCCTGGCCCAGTACCGCCTGGCCCAGGACGAGGAATGGCGCCGCCGCTGGAGCGCCCGCCTGCTGGCGGCCAAGATCCACTCCCAGGCCCGGGTGCTGGCCCGGGCCGTCCTCCGCCGCCCCACGCTGGCCGCACGTCTGGAGCCGGTCCGGGCGGAGCTGGAGCGGACCCGCGCCGATCTGCTCGGCTCCCGCCACGACGCCGCCGTTCTGCTCGGCAAGGAAGGGGCCGCCGCCCGCACCTATTTCCAGGCCCTGGCCCGGCTCTTGCCGGATTCGCTCGGCTTTTCGGGCCGCAACCGCCGCCCGCCGCGCGACCCGGTGAACGCCTGCCTCTCGCTCGGCTACACCCTGGTCCACTACCAGATCGCCGCCCTGGTGGGGGAAGCCGGCCTGGACCCCTACATCGGCTTCTACCACGCCCCGGCCCCGGGCCGGGAGTCGCTGGCCGCCGACCTCACCGAGCTCGAGCGCGCTCGGGTGGACGAGTTCGTCCTTTCCCTCTTCCACGCCCGCACGCTCCGCGCCGAGCACTTCACCCGGCGCAAGAACGGGGCCTGCCTGCTGGGCAAAGCCGGCCGCCGGAAGTTCTACGAAGCCTACGAAACCCTCGCCGGCCGCCTGGTGCGCCGCCAACGCCGGCTCTGCCGCACCGTGGTGCGGCTCATCGAGGAGGCAGCCAGTGCATGAAAACGCTTACAAAACGGGGCCGCCGCGCCGGCCGCCAGCGCCGTTGCCGGCCCGGCGACGGCAAGCTTGACGAAGACGAAAGGAGGTCAGAACGAACAACCCATGCCGCAGTCCGAGTTCCTGCCGGTGAAACCGCTCTACATCGAGGGTCCGGAGCCGGCCCGGGTGAGGCTCGACGGGCCGGCCCTGGTCATCGTCCGCGAGGGCCGCGCCCCGCGCCGCTATCCCCTCGGCCGCATCAGCCGCGTCGTGGCCGGCGGCCGCATCCACTGGGACCACGAAGCCCTCGTGGCCTGCCTGGACCACGGCGTTACCATCACCCTGCTCGCCCCGGACGGCTCGGCCCGGGGCTTCGGCCTGCCGGCCTGCGACCCGGCCACCCGCGACAACCAGCGTCTGGAGGAGTTCCTCTCCCGGCCCGACTGGCGCTCGCTCTACGACAACTGGCTCCGGGCCTACGAGCGCCGGGAGATCCTCTACCTCGGCAAGCTTCTCCGCGCGCGCTTCGCCGACCTGCGCGCGCCCGCGGTCCAGGAGACCCTCGAGGCCCGCTGGGCCCGCCGCTTCCCCGCCGCCGTCGTCCGTGGCCTGAAGACCCAGCTCGACGGCCTGCTCGCGGGCCGCATCGCCCAGCACCTGGAGCTGCGCAAGTACGCCCCGCCGCTGCTGGCCGACCGGCGGCCCGGCTTCCACTTCCCCAGGGACCTGGCCCGCCTGCTCGGCTGGCGCCTCTGGGCGGATCTCGACCGCTACCTGCGCCGCCTGGCCGTCGCCCGCCGCAGCCCCTCGCCCGAGAACTGCCGCCACGAGCTGCGCACCCTCTACGAGACGCTGCACCGGCGCGAGGACCGCCGCATCGCCTACGCCATCGACAACTTCCGCTTCTGGCTCGGGGGACTGCCGTGAAGACCAACGCCTACCTGATCTGCTACGACATCGCCGACCCGAAGCGGCTTCACAAGGTCCATCGCTACTGGAAGGAGCGGGCGATGGCCGTCCAGTACTCGGTCTTCGCCGGCTCTTTCACCCCCGCCGGCCTCTGGCGCGCCGTGGCCGGCATCCAGGACCTCATCGACGAGACCGAGGACGACGTCCGCATCTACACCGTCCCCCAAGGCTCCCGGATCTACGTGGCCGGGGTGACGCGGGAAGCCGGCGCCGTCCTCATCTCGGTGGAGATCTTCGGCGCGTTTCTCCGCGAAGTCTTCGACCGCTGGCGGCGCCTCCCCTAGCCGGACCACGAGGGCCAAAATGAAGCTGTATGCACCCCTCCAACATGCGCAGAGTTCGGCAATGCGCATCTTTTCGCTTTTGAAATCCTGGACAAATCCTCCCGGGTCGGGTAAAAGGGATTCTGTGCCTGCTTCAGCCCAGGGGGAGAATCCGGCGGGCGGGCCGCTCCCGGAGCCGCATCTGCCCCTGGCGCGTTTCCGGCTGGAGTTCGCCGTGCCCCAAGGCGCCGTGTGGCGGGGCTTCGCCGGCTCGGCTTGGCGCGGGGTGCTCGGCCACGCCTTGAAGCGGCTGGTCTGCGTGGCCCGGGGCATCGATTGCCCGGACTGCCTGCTCTACCAGAGCTGCGTCTATCCCTACATTTTCGAGACGCCGCCGCCCCCGGGCGCCGAAAAACTCTCGAAATATCCCGCCGGGCCACATCCGTTCGTGCTGGCGCCGCCCTGGCGGTTCGACGGCGGCGAGGTCTACGAGCTGGGCCTGACGCTGTTCGGCCGCGCCCACCGCTACCTTGCTTACGTCGTCCACGCGCTGCGCTCCTCGGCCCGGGAGGGCCTGAGCGGGGCGCCGCGGCTGGAGCTGCTCTCGATCCGCCAGCAGATGGCCGGCGGCGCCTGGACGCAGATCTTCGGCCAGAACGGCGAGCGCCTGACCCCCCTGCCGCCCGAGATCCCGGCCGTCCCACCGCTGCCCGCCCGGCTCCGCCTCGTTTTCGAGACTCCCCTGCGGCTGCGGGACGGCGACGGCCTGATCACCCCGGAACGCTTCGCCTTCGCGGACCTGTTCCGCAACTTGCTCCGCCGGGTCTCGCTGCTCACCTATTTCCATACCGACACGCCGCTCGAGACCGATTTCCGCGGCCTGAGCCAGGCCTCCCGGCGTCTCGAGTGGTCGCGGCGGCGCCTGGACTGGCGCGACTGGACCCGTTATTCCTCCCGGCAGCAGGAGCGGCTGAAGATGGGCGGCCTGGTGGGCGAGGCGGAGCTTTCCGGCGAGGGCCTGGAGCCGTTCTGGCCCTATCTCTGGCTCGGCCAGTGGACCCACGCCGGCAAGGGCACCAGCATGGGGCTGGGCCGCTACCGGATCGAGACGCACGGCAAGCTTGCCGGCGACGGCTCTGGGGAGGACGCTGCCGCAGAATGAAGGGCGTGGCGAACGATCGAAAACCGGAACAATACCCGCGGCGGGTGCTGGTGGCCACCGCCGGCCTCACGCCCCAGGTGGTCACCGAGACGCTCTACGCCCTGGCGGTAGAGCGCCGCGGACCCTTCGTGCCCACCGAGGTCCACCTGGCGACTACGGCCGAAGGGGCCGAGCGCGCCCGCCTGAGCCTGCTCGGCGGGGATCCCGGCTGGTTCACGCGCTTGCGCGAGGACTACGGCCTGCCGGAGATCCGCTTCACCGAGGAGCAGATCCACGTCCTTCACGACGCCGCCGGCCGGCCCCTCGCCGACATCCGCACCGAGACCGACAACCGGGCCGCCGCCGACCAGATCACCGAGCTGCTCCGCGGCTTCACCGCCGACCCGGAGGCCGCCGTCCACGTCTCGATGGCCGGCGGGCGCAAGACGCTGGGCTTCTTCCTGGCCTACGCGCTGAGCCTGCTCGGCCGGCCCCAGGACCGCCTCTCCCACGTGCTCGTGACGCCGCCGTTCGAATCGCACCCGGAGTTCTACTACCCGACCCCGAAGCGCCGCGTGATCCACACGCCGCCGCCCGACAGCCGTCCGTTGGACACGTCGAAGGCGCGGGTCTCGCTCGCCGAGATCCCCTTCGTGCGGCTGCGCGACTGGCTGCCCGAGGCCGTGCTCCGGCACGCCAGCTCCTACAGCGAGGCGGTCGAGGCGGCCCAGCAGCGCCTCGGGCCCCCGGAACTGGTCTTCGATCCCTCGGTCTCCAGCGTCGAGGCCGGCGGCGTCCCGGTGCGGCTGGCCCCGGCGGACTGGGCCTTCTATAGCTGGCTGGCCCGGCGGCGCGTGGCCGGCCTGCCCGGCGTGAACTGCCCCAACGACGGCGCCCCGGAGCCGGCCTACGCCCGGGAGTTCCTGGCCGAATACGAGCCGGTGAGCTGGCTCCGCGACGACGACCGCACGCCGCAGGCCCTCCGGGACGGGATGAGCAAGGACTTCTTCCTGCAACACAAGTCGCGCCTGCACCGCGTCCTCCACGGGCAGCTCGGCCGCCGCGCCGGCGCCTATCTCGTCCAGCGCACCGGCAAGCGCCCGGAGACCCGCTACGAGATCTGCGTGGCGCCCGAGCGGATCCGGTGGAAGCAGAGCGAGAGGAATCCACGATGAGCGATCGGCCTACATTGATGGAGACGGCCCTCGGGGCCTTCCTTCACGACGCCGGCAAGCTCGGCCAGCGCGCCTTCGCCGGCGTCCGCGACGTCTCCTCACACACCAGCCAGATCCAGGGCGATCTGCTGCCCTACAACAAGCGCGGCGGCTATCACACCCACAAGCACGTGCTCTGGACCGAGGAGTTCTTCGACTGGATCCTCGAGACGGGAACCGAGCCCCGCGCCGGCATCGACTGGCGGCGGGTCCGCCACGTGGCCGTCTTTCATCACAAGCCCGAGAGCGCCGTCCGCGAGATCGGCGCCGTGGCCTGGATCGCCGCCGAGGCCGACCGGCTGGCCTCCGGCATGGACCGTAAAGAGAAGGACGCCGAACGCGAGCTCCAGGCCGAGCGCACCGGCTGGGACGCCTTCATCCGCACGCCCCTGGTGAGCCCATTCCGCAATGTCAGCCTGGGCCTCGGCAAACCGCCGCGCGTCGAGCTTCCCTTGGAAGAGCTGAGGCCCGGCGCCCCGCTGGCCCCGAAGCAGAAACAGGAGACGCGGGAATTCCGCGCGCGGTACGAGAGGCTGTGGAACGGCTTCCTGGCCGCCATCGAGCCGGCGCTCTCGCTCGCCAACGCCGCCGTCCTGGCCGAGGCGGTCCTCTCGGCTTCCGAGCGCTTCCTCTGGTGCGTGCCCTCCTCCACCGTGGACGAGCCCGACATCTCGCTCCACGACCACGCCCGCGCCGCCGCGGCCATCGCCGCAGCCCTCTACCGCTGGCACGAGGACCGCGGCAGCCTGGACGACGAGGCGGCCGTCCGTGACCGCGATCTCACCAAGTTCCGCTTCCTCGCCGGCGACCTCTCCGGCATCCAGAGCACGCTCTTCCGCCTCCGGCACCAGCAGGTCAAGGGCGTCAACCGCGTGCTGCGGGCCCGCTCGTTCCTGCTGGGCATGATCACCGAGGCCGCGGCCTTGGCCGCCCGCCGGGCCCTCGGGCTGCCCGTCTTCAGCGTCGTCCAGAACGCCGGCGGCCGCTTCCTGATGCTGGTGGCTGACACAACGGACTGCGAAGAGAAGGTCGAGGGGCTGCGCCGCGAGATCGACGGCTGGATCCAACGGCGCTACCGCGGCGAGCTGGCCTTGAACCTGGCCCTGACCGAGCCGTTCGCCGGCCGCGGCCTGCTCCGCGAGAACCTGCCTTCGCTGATGGCCCGCCTGCATCAGGCCATCGACGAAGCGAAGCTGAGGCCCTTCGCCTCCGGCGTGACGGTCGTCCACCGCGACGCGGACTACCACAAGAGAGAATGCACCATCTGCGGCGTCCGGCCGGCCATCGAGGTGGAGAGGCTCGAAGACGAGTCCGAAGTGCGCCGCTGCGAGGCCTGCCGCGACGAGAACCGCCTGGGGCGCGAGATCCCCAAGGTGCGCTGGCTGAGCTGGAAGCGCGGCGGGGAGGGCGGTATCGGCTTCTTCGACGGGCTGCGCCTGCTCTGGGCCAAGCGCGGAAAGACTCCGAACGAGCACGGACTGGAGTCGCTCGTGCGCGTCTGGAGCGGGCGTGACACCGAAGACGGCGCGCCGGCCCTGCGGTTCCTGGCCAGCTACGTCCCGGTCCTGGAGGAGGCCGGCCTTCGCGATCCCCGGTACGATCTGGTGGCCCGCGAGCGCGAGACCTCCCACGCCGGCGAGGTGAAGACCTTCGAACACCTCGCCGCCGCCGCCCTGGAACCTTCGAGCGACGGCGGCTGGAAGGGCGAGCCGTTCCTGGCCGTACTCAAGGCCGACGTGGACCGCTTGGGGCTCATCTTCGGCCGCGGCCTCGGCGGCGGGGCGAGCCTCGGGCGGCTGGCCGGGCTCTCCCGCTCCATGGACTTCTTCTTCACCGGGCAGCTCTACGCTTTGCTCGAGGAGAGCGGCACATTCCGCGACACCTACACCGTCTACGCCGGCGGCGACGACCTGCTGCTGGTCGGCCCCTGGCGCCAGATGCTCGAGCTGGCCCGGGAGTTGCGCCGCCGCTTCGCCCAGTGGACGGGGAACAACCCGAACATCACCCTCTCGGCGGGCATCGAGCTAATGAAGGTGAACCACCCGGTGAACCGCGCCGCGGACGCCGCCGAGCAGCGCCTCGAGCGCGCCAAGGGTGCGGGCCGCGACAGGATCTGCGCCCTCGCCGCCGAGCCGGTCTCCTGGAAGGAGTTCGAAGACCAGCTCGATCAGGCCGACAAGCTCCACGCTTGGCTGTCCGAAGGCAAGCTGAGCCAGGTCTTCGTCCACCGCATTCTCGCCTTCGACGCCCTGCGCCGCCGGGCCGAGGCCGACGGCAAGAAGCGCGCCGCGCTCGATCTCGACGCCGCCGCTTGGCGCGCCAGGTGGGGCTACCAGCTCGCCCGCCACGTGCGGGCCAACAAGAGCTTGACGGATTCCGACAAAGAAACGATCACCAGAACGCTGAACGAATTGCTGGGCCTCAATGAGATGCTGCGCCGCGAGGCTGGCAAGAATCCCTCGCCGCGCATCGCCGTCTCGGTGGCCCTCTACCGCAATCGTTCGGCAGGAGAAAGGAGGTCATAGCAGACTCATGGCACAACGACCATCCGGCCCGAGACAGGGAGTGAATCCTCCGACCGGCAAGGCGCTGCCGCCACCGCGGCCGGTGAAGTACTTCGAAGCCGACGGGTCGCTGGCTGCGGATTTGCTGGACAGCGCCGCCGAAAAACAGGCGCGCAGCCTGCAAAACGTTACCACGACGCAGCTCCGCCGCTTCTATGAAGACGTGCTGGCGCTCGATCGCCGCCTCCAGGTGGAGAGCGAGGGCGCCGGCCAGGAGAAACGCGAAGAGGTCTTCAAGCGCATGCGCGCGGAATTCAAGATGTTGAAGGCCAAGGCCGCCTACGCGCACGGCCGCGAAGCAAAGCAGTTTCCGAGAGAGTTCCTGCAGTTTTTCATCGACCACGTGCACGCGGTGAACACCGCCCGGGAGTTCGATGCCTTCTGCAAGCACTTCCAGGCGGTGGTGGCCTTCCACAAGTTCTTCGGAAAGAACAGGTAGAGGTGGGACCGATGGCGCGAATCGAATTGAAAAAAATCCACAATCTCACCGGAACCATCGAGGTGAAGACCGGGCTGCGCATCGGCGCAGGCCGCGACACCGTGGAGATCGGCGGCCTCGACAACCCGGTGATCAAGCATCCGCACACGAAGCAACCCTACATCCCCGGCTCCAGCCTGAAAGGCAAGGTCCGCTGCCTGCTGGAGTGGACGCTTGGCAAGATCGAAGACGACGGCGCCGTCTGGGGCAGCGAACGCCGCAAACAATACCCCGCCGGCGATCCGGTCCTGAGGATCTTCGGGACCACCCACGACGGCTGGCGGGACGGCCCGGCCCGGGCGATGGTGCGTGACGCCCATTTGCAGGCCGACTGGGTGCAGAAGGTGCTGCGCGACGGTCTGCCGCTGACCGAGGAGAAGTCCGAGGTCACCATCAACCGCATCGAGGGCAAGGCCGCCCAGATGGGTCCCCGTACGATGGAGCGTGTCCCCGCCGGGGCGAAGTTCGACCTCGAGATCCTCTTCAAGGAGTATTCCGTGGACGGCGACGGCGGCGCCACCGATCGCGAGTGCCTCAACTGGCTCCTGGCCGGGCTGCGCCTGCTCGAGCAGGACGCCCTCGGCGGATCCGGTTCCCGCGGCTACGGCCGGGTGAAGTTCACGAACCTCGCGTTGAACGGCAAGAACATCCAGCAGAAGTTCGACGGCATCGAGAAGGTCGGCAAGAACAAGCCCCCGGTGGATTTCCTGGCTGAGTGACGGGCATGGCGCGATACAAGGTCCAACTGAAGCTCGAATCGCCCCTGGCGACGCCCCTGCACTCGGGGACGCTGTTCGGCCACCTCTGCTGGGCGGTGCGCGAGGGCGAGGGCGAAGAGGCCCTGGAAAAGTGGCTCGGCTCGCTCGCCGAGTCCCCGTTCCTCGTCTCTGCCGGCTTCCCCGCCGGCTGGCTGCCCAGACCGCTGCTGGCCCCGGGCCGGCACGCCGTCGCGCCGATCGGCAACGACGGCGAGCTGAAGCAGGCCGAGCGCGACAAAGCGCTGCGCAAGGCCGCCTGGCTCCGCGTCGAGGACTTCCTCGCCGTCCGGGACGGGCTCGAGGAGCCGAAGCTGTTGGCCCGCATCGGCGCCCGCCGCGACGGCGACGGCAAACCAGAGCAGCCGCGCCTGCCGGCGCTCCACCGCGTGGCCCACAACACGATCGACCGGCTCAAGGGTACGACCCCCGAAGCCGGCGGCCTCTTCTACGCCGACGAGTGGTGGCCGGAGCCCGGCGTCTCGGACCGCTGGGACGTCTATGTCGAGTGCGCCATGGAACGGGACCGCCTCGCACAGCTCTTCGGCCGCGTCGGCGAGCGCGGCTACGGCAAGGACGCCAGTACCGGCCGCGGCCGCTTCACCGTCGAAGTGCAAGATCCTCCGCCCGGGCTCTTCGACGCCCCCGGCAATCGCCGCCTCAGCCTCTCCCACGGCTCCCTGAGCGCGAACATGCGCGCCGCGCGTTACAAGACCGAGACGCTTTACGGAAAGACCGGCCCTTTCTTCGCCGCCGCCGAGGCGCCCTTCAAGCGCCCCCTCACGCTGCTCAAACCCGGAGCTACCTTCGAGCCGGCCGGCGGCGGGCCCTTCGGCGAGCTGCTGCGCGGCGTCCATCCGTTCCGCGGCGAGATCGTCCACAACGCCTGGCACCTCTCGGTTCCCTATACGGAGGTGGAAGCGCAAGATGGCTGACACGATCCGCGAGTTCCGCTTCATCCCTTTGAGTCCCGTCCACATCGGCAGCGGCGAGACGCTCGCCCCGGAGAACTACGTCCTTTCGCCGGACGGCGGGGAGCTGATCGCCATCGATACCCGCGCGCTGGTCCGGGCGTTGAACGACCAGGGGAGACAAAAGTACGAGGCGCACCTGGAAGCGGGAGAGCTCGCCGAGGCGCTCGACTTCATCCGGAAATTCTTCACCGCTGTACAAACCCGGGCCGGGGGCAAACGCACGCCGTTCGAGCTCTACCGCATCCAGCTCGGCAAGAAGGCCATCCGCGAAGTGCGGCGGGCGGTGGACGATCCTTTGCAGCGCAAAGGTGAGATCCACGCCCTGCAGCGCAATCCCTACACCGGGGACGTGGTCATCCCCGGCTCCTCGATCAAGGGCGCCATCCGCACGGCGGTGCTCAGCGTGAACGTCAATCCGGGCGGCCAGAAAGATCCGGCTGTCGAGCGCGAACTGAAGCACACCCCGGATCACCGCAAGGCCCGCCGCCTCGAAGAGCTGGGTTTCGCGTACGACCCGAAGCATCTGGAAGCCGACCCCTTCCGTCTCGTCGAAGTCTCCGATACCGCCTGGCCGGCCGGCGCCGTCCGAATCGATCGGGCTGAGGTCCGTAATCCTTCGCGGCCCGAGACGAAGCCCGAAGGCATGCAATTGCACTACGAGCGCCTGGTCTCGCAGGCCGACAATGTCTCGCTGCCCGAGTGCCGCCTCCGCATTCAGTTGAACGAGGAAGCGCTGTGGGATGTGCGCGTCAAAGCGCTCATCAAGAGGCCGATCGACTGGGACAAGCTAGCCAACGATTGCAACACATTCTTCTCCGGTCGCTTCAATGCCGAGTGGACAACCTTCGAAGCCATCCTGCCGGACCGGCAGCGTTGGTACCCCGAAATGCAGCCCGGCGACATCCTCCTCCGGGTAGGCCGCCATTCCCACTTCGATTCCCTCTCGGTAGACAACTTCCGCCAGGGCTGGAACATCCAGGCGAAGAGGCCCATCTACGAAATCGGCTCCACCCGCACGTTGTGCGAGCTGGCCGGCGGCGGCTGGGCGCCCTTCGGCTGGGTCTTGTTGCGGCCCGTATGAGCCGCCCGTCCGGCGGCGGCTTCGCCCCCAAGGCTACTACGACGCGTGATGAAAGCGTGATGAAGACGAAGCAGAACATGAATCAGAAAGTCTTGCTGATGACGGTCGGCGCGGGCGAGGCCGGCCGCCTGGAAGAGACGCTCTTCGAGCCGCTGCGCAAGTCGATCGCCACCAGTGAGTGGGCGCACGTCGTTCTGCTGCCCTCGGCGCTCACCGAAGAGAACGCCCGGGAGTCCGAGCGCCGCCTCGCCGGCCAGCCGGTCACCGTATCCACGCTGCCGGCGCCCGGCCTGGAGGACGACGCCGATGCCTGTTTCGCGCACTTCGACGGCGTGCTGGCGCAACTGATGGACTCCGGCGTCCGGCCCGGGGAGATCATCGTCGATTTCACCCGCGGCACCAAGGCCATGAGCGCTGCGCTCGTGCTCGCCGCCGCCGGCCGCGGCGTTCCCGTGCTGCGCTACATCGCCGGCAAGCGCGACGCCCGGGGCACGGTCGTTCCCGGCGAGGAGCAGGTTCGCGACCTCAAGACCGCCCGGATGACCTTCCGCCGGGATCTGGACCTCGCCGCCCGCTTCCTGGAAGCCTGGCAGTTTCGCGCCGCCGAGCGGCTCCCCCAGGCCGAGGCCCCTGACCTCCCCGCTCCCTGGCTCGATCAGGCCGCCTGGCTCGACTGGCTCGCCCGCTTCTGGGGCGCCTGGGACCGCCTGGACTACGGGCTGGCCGCCCGCCTCCTCGATCAGCAGCCGGAAGCACCCTGCCCGGTCTCCCTCTCCCGGTTCCAGCCCGGCGCCGCCCAGGCGGCCTTCATCCGGCGCCGGGCCCGCGCCCTGCCCGAGGAGCCATCCGCCCGCGCCGGCGCCCTCCGCGACCTGGCCGCCGACCTCGTTCAGAACGGCCGCCGCCGCCTCGCCCAGGGTGAGTTGGAGGACGCCTCCCTGCGCGCCTACCGCGTCCTCGAACTCGTCGGCCAGATCCGCCTCTTCGCGCACGGGCAGGACTCGGGCCGCGTCGATCCCGAATGGGAACCCTACCAGCGGTGGGTGGCCTACAAAGAAGAGAAGGCCCGCAAAAAGAAGACCGATTGGCGCCCGCCGGAGCCCGGCGAGGACGGCCGCGTCGCCCTGGCCCGCCAGAACGTCGCCAGCCTTTTGCAGCACATGGGCGATCCCCTCGGCGCCGATCTCTGCAACCCGAAGAAGTTCTGGAATCTCGACCCGAGGCGCCGGAACCTCAGCGCCTTGATCCACGGCTTCGAGGCCGGCGCGCGCACCGCCGATGCCGGCGAACTCGCCGAGACCTACGACCGGCTCGAGGAGATCCTCCTGCGGGAAGATCCCGCCAACGACGCCCGCATCCACGCCGCCCGCTTCCCCTTCGGCCCGGGCGCCTGAACTCGGCCCGCCGGCTCCGGCTCGAAGAATCTTCTGGAAAACCGGCCGCTTCAGCGATAAACTATGGTGGTCGGCATGCCGTTCGCGCTTCTCTAAAAGCCGATCAGCTCTTGGCGGGGGACGGATGCATACACGGGGGCAGGCGGCGCTGGCGGCATCGGCTACGTTGCTCCTTTTTCTCGCCGCGCCTGCCTGGGCACAAACCGCTTATCTTTCGGGCCGGGTAACCGACACCGGCGGTGGAGTGGTGCCCGGCGTCCGCGTACGCCTCACCAACCTCCACACCGGCGCCGTCCGCATGGCCGAGACGAACCTCGAAGGCGAGTACTTCCTGCCGCTGCTGCGCCCCGGCGCCTACGAAATCAATCTCCGCACCGAGGGCTTCCTGCCCATCACCCGTTCCGGCATCCTGCTCGAGGCCGGCAGCCGCCTGCGCCTGGATTTCGTCCTCGCCATCAGCCCGGTCGAGACCGCCATCCGGGTGGAGACGCCCGCCGCCGCTCTCCAGCTTTCTTCCGCCGAGATCGGCACTGTTGTCAGTGAGCGCGAGGTGCTGGACCTGCCGCTCAACGGCCGCAACTTCACCCAGCTCACCCTGCTCACCCCCGGCGCTTCCCCCATCAACACCACTCAGAACCGCACCGGCGCGGGCACCACGCGCATCGGCCAGGTCGCGGTACCGTCCATCAACGGGCAGACAGGCCGCAGCAACCTTTATTTGATCGACAGCGCCCTGAACATGAGCGGCCAGTACAGCACCCCCGCCGTGGCCCCGATCGTGGACGCCATCCAAGAGTTCAAGATCCGTTCCCACAACGACCTGGCCGAGTTCGGCGGCGCCAACGGCGGTATCGTCAACGTCGTCACCAAGTCCGGCGCCAACGACTTCCACGGCACCGCCTGGTGGTTCCTCCGCAACGACAACCTCGATGCCCGCAACTTCTTCCGTTCCGCCGTCACCCCACTGAACCAGAACCAGTTCGGCGGCACCTTGGGCGGCCCCATCCTCCACAACAAGACCTTCTTTTTCGGCGCCTACCAGGGCTTCCGCCGCCGCACCCCGGCCGACCGCTTCTACCGCGTCCCCACCGCCGCCAACCTCCGGGGCGACATGAGCGACTGGCCGAAGCAGATCTTCGACCCCTACAGCGGCCGCCCCGACCCGAACAACCCCAACAAGGTGATCCGCGATCCCTTCCCAGGCAATCTGATCCCCGCTGACCGGCTGGATGCCGGCTTCCTCGACTACGCCGCCAAAACCCTGCCGCCCGCGATCCAGGTCGGCGTGGCCGACTTCAACCAGCACGACGTAACGCCCACCAGACGGAACCAGGATGAATGGTCGGTCCGCGTGGACCACCACCAGGGCGAGAAGGACACGTTCTGGGGACGGCTCAACATCCAGGACGCCTCTACCACCGGTTCCGGCGGCCGCCAGACGCTCGCTTCGGTCCAGTCCTTCCATTCCTATGTCGCCGGCGGCAGTTGGATCCACACCTTCGATTCCTTCAGCGTGCTCGAGCTCCGCTATAGCCTGGTGCTCCCGCGGCTCGTCTGGCGCACCCGGTTCACCACGTTGCCCCGCGGCTACCCCGGGCGGATCGGCTACGCCGAAAACTACTACAACTTCCGTAGCGGAGAACAGCTAATGCCCAACGTTTGGGTCGCCGACTTCTTCGGCGGCGGTGAGCGCTTCGCCCGCTTCACCTACGGCAGGGCACACTCGGTTCCCGTGAGCTATTCGCGCCTCGTCGGACGGCATTCCATCAAGATCGGCGGCCAGTACAACGCCATATCCTACGACCGCTTCACGAACGACCATTTCTCGTTGTGGGTTTCCTCGGGGACGGCCGATCCGCAGAACAAGGCGACCACCGGCAGCCCGCTGGCCTCCTGGCTGCTCGACGTGCCCACCCGGGCCGGCCGCCGGGACTTCTTCAAGACCCTGAAC
>Ga0256841_1000128_pt1 | contig 84885 bp, 78 predicted proteins | sample 356308metaG_FD_185971 | JGI IMG/M metagenome (GOLD analysis project Ga0256841, IMG submission 185971) | Hydrothermal vent microbial communities from Mid Atlantic Ridge, Atlantic Ocean - 356-308 | ecosystem: Environmental > Aquatic > Marine > Hydrothermal vents | place: Atlantic Ocean: Mid...
GATCTTGAAGTAACCGGACATACCGGCCATTCCGCTCATGCCACTCATGCCGGACATGCCGGACATGCCGGACATGCCGCCCATGCCGGACATGCCGCCCATGCCGGACATGCCCGTCATCGCGCAGGCCGCACCGGCGCCGGTCAGGCCCAGGCTGACGGCGGCGGCGATGGCGGCCTTCTTAAACACTTTCATAGTCGCTTTCATTGCGTTTCCTCCAAATGGCAGTGTGTCAGGACGACTTACTGCATCAGTTGTGATACCAACCACGGATGTCATACGGGCCATGTAGCCCCGGGTGATTGAAAGGCGTGTACCAAGCCCCTTGGTTCTCAAGAAAATGCAGACTTGCGGGATAGGGTTGACTGATCCCATGCAAGGCCCGAACGAACCACGCATGGTCCTTATGAAATTCCCGGATGACCGGCGCCCCCGCCGGCCGGTGCCAAGGCTCGACACCCGCGATAGGGTAGGCGGCTGCCGGAGCGATCTGGATCGCGCTCAACAAGGCCCCACAGGCGCAGGCCTTGAGCAGAGTCTCGATGGATTGCATGAATGCCTCCTGGAGAGTGACTGGTCTTGCCGTGGCGCGACGCAACTCGCGCGCAGCCGCCCTGCCCTCAGCATTTATCGTGCCGCATTCGATAACATACTGTTTCATAAGCCACCTCCCCCCCATCCCCACACCGGCTCAAGGCTGCTGCAAATGCAAACCCTGCCTTCGTGTCAGGACCCTTCGGGGGAAAGGGTGAAATGGCTTCCAAACTAAGGGGGCCAAGGCCATTGGCCTGCGCTGTGCACCACGCCATGGAACACGTGAATTCAGTGGGTTGGGATCTGACGTTGTGGCATCCCCACGGAAATTGAAAAGGGTTTCTTGTAATCCTGCCAAGGTGGCAGACAGAGGGGCAGGAAGCAAAGGTCGCCCGAGCAAGCACACCCGCCATACGCAGAGTGAAGCGGCTGCAAGCGATGCTCAATCCACCAGGAACACCCTGCCGTCCCGACGCCGGACCACGATCTGATGACGCAGCCGATGGGGCCGCCGCTTCTCCACGATACTGATGAGATAGACGCGCAGCACATGGCGGATACGCCCCACGATGACGCCTCTTTCGCCCCGCCGGTCGATCCAGGCCACCGCCACCCGATGGGCCTTGGCCCAGGTATCCACCGGCGGGACGACCCCCGCATCCACCACCGTACCCGGACAGGAAGACGCGCCACTGGCGCCCCCGCCCCCCGCCGTCCTGACAGACTCGGCCACCTCTTTGGCCGCCCCGGGCGGGTACAGGCTGACCGAACCATCGGCGGCCTCGACCACCCGCCAGCCCTTCGCCCGTAACGCCGCCCAACGACTCGACGCGGCCGGCGGGGCGGTCGCGGCCCGGCGCCTGAAGACGACACCACCATCGGCGGTGCGCCTCGCCTTCCAGCCAGTGCTGCGCATCGCGTCGATCAAGGCATCGGTATCGAACGCGATCCCGGAAGAAGACGGTCCGGTGCCCTTTTTGGCGACGGACCCGGCCGGTCGCGAATGACCCCCTTCGTCCCCCACGGTCGAAGTCGTCTCCTGGACGGCGGCGGGGGGATAGAGGGACACCGTGCCATCCGCCGATTCCACCACCCGCCAGCCGCGGGCGCGCAGCGGAGCCCAGCGATCCACGGCGGTCGCCTTTGGCGCCGACGGCCCTGAAGCGGTGACAGGCGAGTCCTGGCGACGCAGCAGCAGGCCGCCGTCCGCCTCATGAGTCACCTTCCATCCAGCGGCCCGCAGGGCGTCGTCGAGGGCCGGAGTCCCGGCCAGGGATTGCCCGAAAAACAGGAAGGTTCCGATGAGGTAACCCGTCAGGTATCGATGTTTCATTCCACGCATCCTCTCCAGCGATCATTGGGTAGTCGTTTGGCGCATGGATGCCTAGCAATAACGACGCCAAACACCAAGCCTCCCGGAATCGCCCGCGTGCCGCCCGGAAAACTCCTGTGAATCCAGGTGGTTCCAGAATAAGGCAAGCCATATCATGCACTTCGCATCCCCTTCCTCCGCCCCCGGCTCGCACGGGTATCTGCCAATATGGCAGAGATTTGCAACCTCAACTCTCTATACTGAGACCCGTGTCAGAGGCCGGCAAAGCACTTTCCCCTCAGGGATCGACCCCACGGGGGAACAGATACCGACCGACGTGGCATCGGAGACCCCCTATGCACTGGTTCCAATCCAGTCTCAATCGCAAGTTCGCCCTGGGTACCGCCTCGGGGCTGGTGGCCAGTTCCCTGGTATTCCTGGTGCTGTTCATCGGCTTCTACCGCCACGAACTCGCCCAGCAGCGCACCGAAGCGGCGTCCCAGGTCACCCGCCTGCTGCGTACCTCGCTAGAGAACGCCATGCTCAAGCGCGACCTAGACGGCCTGCGCACGATCCTCATCCGCCTGGGCGAACAACCGGGGATCGACTCGGTGATGATCGTCAACCCCAAGCGCGAGGTGCGTTTCGCCAGCGACCCCATCCTCCTCGGGCGGCGTCTGGACGATCTGGTGTTCGGCGACCGGCCCGAGACCCTGTTCCTCACCCGTGCCAGCGGCGCTGAGACCCTGCGCAGCGTCCACCCGGTGCACAACCGCCGCCCCTGTCAACCTTGTCATGGCCCCATAGCGAAGCATCCCATCAACGGTGTCCTCCTGGTGGACTTCGATGCCGCCCCGATCCGTGCCCGGGCCCGGCACACCACCCTCCTGTTGATGGGTGCGGGTGCCCTCATCGTGCTGATCAATCTGGCCGGCGGCTGGTGGTTCATCCACCGGTACGTGGTCCGGCCGGTGGAACGGCTGGGCGAGACCGCGGCCCGCTTCGCGGAGGGTGATCTGGAGGCCCGCGCGCGGCTGCCGGGCAACGACGAACTCGCCACCCTGGGCCGGACCTTCGACACCATGGCGAAACGAGTGCAGTGGCAGATGCGCATCCTGGAAGAGAAAGAGCATTTCCTCCAGGCCCTGGTGGACGCGATCCCCGACGGCATCCGCATCATCGCCCCGGACCACCGGGTTCTGTTGGCCAACCGCACCTATCGGGAGCAACTCGGGGTGGATACTGCGCAGGCCCTGACGACCCCCTGCCATACGCTCACCCACGGCCTGGACAGCCCCTGCCCCACCACACTGGTGACCTGTCCCCTGGAACAGGTCCTGAAGAATGGCACCTCCCTGCGCACGATACACCGCCACCGACGCACCGACGGTCGTCCCCTGGATGTGGAGATCTACGCCGCCCCCATGCACGTGACCCAGGAGGGAAGGGAACGCCGCTTGGTGGTAGAGGCCATCCGCGACCTGGAACAAGAGATCCGTTTCTCCCACGAACAAAAGCTGTCCGAACTCGGCCGCCTGGCCGCCGGCGTCGCCCACGAGATCCACAATCCCCTGGCCTCGGTACGGCTCGCCCTGCACGGCTGCCAACAACGCCTGGCCCAAGGCGAGACCGAGGCCGTCCTGGAGCACCTCGAACTCGTGGACCGTGAGGTGGACGCCTGCATCGAGGTGACCCAGCGCCTGCTCAAGCTCAGCCTGTCGCCATCGGAGCGACAGGAACTGGTGGACGTCGGGGCCTGTCTCGACGACACCTTGAAGCTGCTGCAATGGGAGGCCGACCAACAGGCGGTACGTATCCGCCTGGATCTGAAGGATCGCCCCTTGCGCATCCTCGCGCACGACAACGACCTGCGCATGATCGCCCTGAACCTGATCCAAAACGCCCTGCATGCCATGCCTGAAGGCGGTACGCTGAAGGTGCGGGCCTACAGCGACCATGGGTGGGTGCGGATCGAGTTCGCCGACACCGGCCATGGCATCCCCGAGGACGACCTGCCCCACATCTTCGCCCCCTTCTTCAGCCGCCGGGCCGATGGGGTCCGCGGGACCGGGCTGGGCCTCGCCATCACCCGCTCCCTGGTGGAGGCCCACGATGGCCGTATCGAGGTAGAGAGCCTGGTGGATCAGGGGGCCTGCTTCCGAATTCAATTTCCCGACCCCGACCGGAGCGCGTCATGAAACGTCGAATCCTGCTGATCGAAGACGACCGCACCCTGAACCGCCTGTTGGCCACGGAACTCCGGCGCGAGGGCTTCGCAGTCACCTCTGTCGATACCTGGGCCGCGGCGGATGCCTGGTTGGCAGATCACGAACCCCACCTCCTGATCACCGACGTCCGCCTGCCTGATGCCGACACCCTCGAGCGCCTCCGCGCGGAACCCTTCGACTATCCGGTGGTGGTGCTGACCGCCTACGGATCCATCCGTGACGCCGTGGAGGCCATGAAGGCCGGGGCGGTGGAATACCTGGTCAAACCGGTGAACACCGACGCCCTGCTCATGGTGATACGCAAGGCATTGGATCAGGCCGACCTGAGGCGCGAACACCAATTCTGTTTGCGCCGCCTCGAGGCCAAGGAGGGAAACCAGCGTTTCATGGTGGGGATCAGCCCGGCCCTGGACCGAGTCAAGGAGCTGATCGAGGCGGTGGCACCCAGCGACATGAGCGTCCTGATTCAGGGGGAGAGCGGCAGCGGCAAGGAACTGGTGGCCCGGGCCATCCATGACCAGAGCCCGCGGGCCAAGCGCGCCTTCGTCGCGGTGGATTGCTGCACCCTACAGGAAAAGTTGTTCGAATCGGAACTCTTCGGCCACGAGCGAGGTGCCTTCACCGGCGCCGAGCGGCAAAAGAAGGGCCTCATCGAGGGTGCCGAGGGTGGCACCCTCTTTCTTGACGAGATCGGCGAGATCGACCCTTCGATCCAGGCCAAACTATTGCGGGTGCTGGAGACCGGTACCTTTCGCCGGGTGGGTGGCACCCGCGACCTGGAGGCCCACGTGCGCGTGGTGGCGGCCACCAACCGCGACCTCGAGGCCATGAGCCACGCAGGAAGCTTTCGCGCCGATCTCTATTTCCGCCTCAGCGGCTTCATCATCGAGACCCCACCCCTGCGCGAGCGGCGTGAGGACATCCCCTATCTGGTGGAACATTTCCTGCGCCACCACAATTTCTCCCGCCGGGTGAACAAGACCTTCTCCAATGCCGCCATCCGCGAACTGGTGGCCTACGACTGGCCGGGCAACGTCCGCGAACTCAAAAACGTGGTGGAACGGGCCGTGATCCTCTCCCGCGACAAGAAGACCGTGCGCCCCGAGCACCTCACCTTCGGCCGCGGCGGCAGGCAGCAGGCGAAGGTCGTCCTCCGTTTCGACCACGATCCCACATTGGAGGAACTGGAGGCCGCCTATCTGCGCCTACAACTGGAGAAGCAATCCGGACGGCGCGCACGCGTCGCCGAGGTCTTGGACGTGAGCGAGCGCAACATCTACCGGCTCATCAAGCGCTACGACCTGGCCAATGCCTGAGGTCTTCCGACCGGCGCCCGTATCCACCACCCAGGCATCCCGTGAGGATCCGCTACGATCTCTGGTTGCTGAGGTGCCTGCGGCTTTGGACTGGCCTGCGTGGGAGGTCACCTCCGCGCAGACAAAAAAGGGGGCCGAAGCCCCCCGTCTGCGCGATCGATGCATACCCGCCCTTACTGATAATAGATGCTCTCGCCGGGGTTGTCCTGGTCTGGATCGTATTCCTCGGGCAGCTGATGGGCAATGCCCTTATGACAGTCGATACAGGTGTAGCCCTTGTCCCCAGCCTCTTCGTGCATTTCCTGGGCACGCGGTTCTTGGCGCTCGAAGTCCATGGATTCATAGTCGTGGCAGTTGCGGCACTCCCGCGAGTCTGTGCGCTTCATAGTCTTCCAGACATGTTTGGCCAACTCGAACTTCTTGGCCTCGAACTTCTCCGGGGTGTCCACCGTCCCCTTGAGGTGGTGATACAGCTCGTTGGACGCCTGGATCTTGCGAATGACCTTGTAGATCCAGGGCCGCGGCACATGGCAATCCGGGCAGGTGGCCCGTACGCCCGTACGGTTGGTGAAATGGATGGTGTCCTGGAGGTCGGGATAGGGGTTGTCGCGCATCTCGTGGCAGGAGATACAGAACTGCTCGGTATTGGTAAGGGCCAATGCCCAGTTGAATCCACCCCAAAGGATGACGCCCAGAACGATACCGATGAGGAGGATCCCGAAGATACCCTTCTTTTGATTCGTGGTCATGGCCACTCCCTAAATTTGTGAATAAGACCTGATTCTAATGCGCTAGGTCCGACAGGACAACGCGGCGCCACTTCTCAGCCGGAATACCCCACCACACGCGCGCCCCGAGCTGAAGGCGGGCCGATCTCCCGGATCCCGCAAGATCCATGCGCGTGTGCGATTGTGGAGCGGCGACCGGATCTGCCCCCAGGGCGTGCCCCGGAGACAGATCCAAATCTCAGGCACACTCCCCGGCCCGGCTCCGCCTACTTGGCCCCCACGAATTGATTCTCCACCAGCGGCTTCGCATCCAGCTGAGGGATATGGCACTGGTTACAGAAATAGCGGCGTGAGGACACCTTCGTCAGACGTTTGCCATCACGATCCAGGAAATGACTGTCGCCCACCTTCGGGGCCTTCTCCTTCTTGTAGGTCTTGGGGCTGTGGCACTTCAGACAGCCGTTGTTCTTGCGCGTGATCCTGTATTTGTCGATCTTGTGGGGAATAATCGGCGGCTGGATCTTGTAGTTGCGCTCGATCCCGCCCTGCACCACCACTGGTTTGGCCTTGGCCGGCTTGGCGGATTCCTTGGCCACGGCATCGCCTCGAAGGGATTCCACATCCACCGCCGCAGAGACGCTCATGGAAAGCCCCATGGCCGCTGCCGCAATAATCACGAGGGTCTTCTGTCTCATCACTGTATCCACCTCTCAAATGTCTCGCCTATTCGTTACGGCCGCCCCTCCCAGGGCGCCCCATACCCCAAGGGCCGGTATCGTCTCCTCTCCCGAGGCCGAGGCCTCAAGACGACGATGCCTTTCCCCCCTCCGTCACCGGATCCCCGGCGGACTCGATTCGGTTCTTGAACCGGGTCGAAAATTCGAATACATCCTGGTCGCAGACGTCGATACAACGTCCGCAATTGGTGCAGTTGATATCCAGGATCACCGGGCCGAACCCCTTCCCCTCACCCTTGAGGGCGGGACGGATCACGTGGGGTTCGGGGCAGACGTTGAAGCAATCCATGCAGTCGTCGCACTGTTGGCGCCGGCGCGCCGAGACACGCCACACACTCTTCCAGGCCAGGAGGCTGTAGAAGGCGCCGACGGGACAGAGGCGCCCGCACCAGCCCCGCTTGCTGACCAGAAGGTCGAACAGGAACACCGCCAGGATCACCGTCCAGGCCAGCCCCATACCGAAGATGATGCCCCGATGGAACAGGGAGACGGGGTTGATCAGTTCCCAGGCGATGGTACCGGTGACCGGCGGCAGAACCAGGGTCAGCCCGAGCATCCAGTAGCGGGTGTTGCGGGAGAGATTGGCGCTCTGCCGGATCCCCAGGCGCCGCCGCAGCCAGGCCGCGAGGTCCGTGACCAGATTGACCGGGCAGACCCAGGAGCAGAACAGGCGGCCGCCGACAAGGAGATAGAAGAGCAACACGATCCCGGCCCCGATCCAGCCGCTCCACTCGGGGATCTGGCCCGAGGCCAGCACCTGCAGGAGCAGGTGAGGATCGGTGAGCGGCAGGGTATCGAGGGTCAGGCTGGAGGACAAGTTGCCCTTGACGATCCAGATGCCGGCCAGGGGGCCGAGCAGGAAGAGGCCAAGGATACCCACCTGGCTGAGGCGTCGCAGCAACAGCCACCTGTTGGCTGCCAGCCAGCCCCTGGACTCCCGCTTCTTCCGCCCCGGTTGGGTGTTGGCCGCCATCAGGGCCTCCCCAGGGAACTGTTGTTGAGGGTGTCCAGCGGATTACTGGAGAAGGGCGTCTCAGGGACTCCGCCCTTTGCCTTCCCCGCCTGATCCTCGATGATGAGGCCTTTACCCTGGAGGTCGTATTCGACCCCCTTGGGAAGGTTGTAGTGATGTTCCACGTCCGGGGTGACCAGGGCGCCGCCGTGCTTGGCCTTCTCCTTCCAACCCAGACGATAGTGCTTACCCAATTCGCCCTTCGCCAGCTTGAGGGGGAAGACCTTGATGGCCGCCTCGTCGAGAATGCAGGCGTGCTCGCACAGGCCGCATCCTGTACAGGCGTCCGAATGGACGATGGGCAGGAACAGGGCGTGCTTGCCCGAGCGCGGATTGTGGCGGTATTCCAGGGTGATGGCCTCGCCGCGGATCGGGCAGATGTTGAAGCAGACCTCGCAACGCAGACCCAGGTAGGCGATGCAGGTCTCCTGGTCCACCAGCACGGCCAGGCCCATGCGCGACTCGTTGATGTCATCGAGCCCTCGATCCAGGGCCGGGGTCGGACAGTGCTGGATGCAGGGGATGTCTTCGCACATCTGGCAGGGATCGGTGCGGGCGATGAAATAGGGGGTCCCCGTGGCCAGGTCCTGATCGGCCACATCCGCCAGATGCAGGATGTCGTAGGGACAGTCCCGCACACAGAGCCCGCAACGGATGCAGGCGGCCTCGAACTCCCCCTCGGGCAGGGCGCCCGGGGGACGCAGCCGCATGGCGGGCAGAGAGGAAGCGCGACCTGAGAACAACCCGAGACCGAGTCCGAACAGGCCCACACCACAGGCGCTTCTGAGGGTGTCCACCAGGAACTGCCGGCGACCGGCATCTCTCGGGGGTCGGTCTGTCTGGGTCGTCATCGGAATCGGAGCCTCGAATTCCTGGGCGCGGAAGTCCCTGGGGACTCCCGCGCCCGGTTCAGGCCATCAGGCCTTGGTGATGCGCACGGCGCACTTCTTGTAGTCCGTCTCCTTGGACAAGGGATCGGTGGCATCCAGGGTGAGTTTGTTCACCAGACGGCCGGCATCGAACCAGGGGATGAACACCAAGCCCTCCGGAGGGCGATTGCGCCCACGGGTCTCCACCCGGCAGATGATCTCGCCACGGCGGGACTGGATCTTGGCCAGGGAGCCATTCCGCAAACGGCGCTTGCGGGCGTCCTTGCGGTTCATGAACACCGGGGCATAGGGCACCGCCCGGAAAAGTTCCGGCACCCGCCGGGTCATGGAACCCGAGTGCCAGTGCTCCAGGACCCGACCGGTACACAGCCAGAGGTCGAACTCGTGATCCGGACTCTCGGCTGGTGGCTCGTAGGGGGCGGTGATGATGTTGGCGCGCCCGTCCTTCTTGCCATAGAAGTAGACATCGCCCGCGGCCACCTGGGGATTCTTGACCTTCACATAGGGGTCATAACCCTCGCGGTAACGCCACAGGGTCTCCTTGCCGTCCACCACCGGCCAGCGCAGGCCGCGGGCCTTGTGGTACATGTCGAAGGGCGCCAGGTCGTGGCCCTTCTTGGGGGCCTCGGGGGCGGCATTGAACAGCCGGTATTCCTCGAACAGGCCCTTCTGGACGTAGTAACCGAAATGGGCCGATTCGTGATTGTCATAGGCGTTGCCCCGCTCGTCCATGATCTTGCCCTCGAAGGGGAATCTATTCACCTGGCCGTTCTCGAACAGGATGTCGTACAGGGTCTTGCCCTGGTACTCGGGCTTCTTGGCCAGCAGGTCCGCCGGCCAGACCTCCTCCACCTTGAAGCGCTTGGCGAACTCCAGGATCTGCCACAGGTCAGACCTGGACTCGCCGGGCCCCTTGACCTGCTCGCGCCAGAACTGGGTGCGCCGCTCGGCGTTGCCGTAGGCGCCCTCCTTCTCGATCCACATGGCGGTGGGCAGGATGAGGTCGGCGGCCTGGGCCGAGACCGTGGGATAGGGATCGGAGACGGTGATGAAGTTTTCGGGCCGGCGGAATCCAGGGTAGGACTCGTTGTTGAGATTGGCCGCCGCCTGGAGGTTGTTGTTGCACATCTGCCAGTAGCAGTTCATCACCCCGTCGTGGAGCTTGCGCATCATGAGCACGGCATGGAAACCGGGCTTGGGGTTGATGGTCCCCTCGGGGAGCTTCCACACCTTCTCCGCATAGTCGCGGTGGGCCTTCTTCTTCACCACCAGGTCGGACGGCAGGCGATGGGCGAAGGTGCCCACCTCGCGCGCGGTGCCACAGGCCGAAGGCTGACCGGTGAGGGAGAAGGGACTGTTGCCCGGCTCGGAGATCTTGCCCATCAACAGATGCACGTTGTACAGGAGTCCGTTCACCCAGACGCCACGGGTGTGCTGGTTGAAGCCCATGGTCCAGTAGGACGACACCTTCCGTTTGGGATCGGCGTAGGCCTTGGCCAGACGTTCCAACTTGTGCTTGGAGACCCCCGAGAGCTTGGCGACATAGTCCAGGGTATAGGGCTCCACCGACTTGGCGTACTCCTCGAAACTGATCTTGGTGAGCTTGCCCTTGGCGCGGTTCTTGGCCTTCTTTTCGCGTGGATCCTCGGGCCGCAGGCCGTAACCGATATCGGTGGGGGTCTTGGTGAAGTTGACGTGCTTCTCGATGAATTCCTTGTTGTAGGCCTTGTGCTGGATGATGTAGTTGGCGATGTAGTTGAGGATCGCCAGATCGGTCTGGGGCACGAACACCATGCCGTTGTCGGCCAGTTCGAAGCAGCGATGTTTGTAGGTGGAGAGGACGTGCACCTCGCACCCGGGCTTGGTGAGGCGGGTATCGGTGAGGCGCGACCAGAGGATGGGGTGCATCTCGGCCATGTTGGACCCCCAGAGGACGAAGGTGTCGGCCATCTCCAGGTCGTCGTAGCAGCCCATGGGCTCGTCGGCCCCGAAACCGCGCATGAAGGCCCCCACCGCCGAGGCCATGCAGTGGCGGGCGTTGGGATCGAGGTTGTTGGAGCGAAGGCCCCCCTTTATGAACTTGGAGGCGGCGTAGCCTTCCCACAGGGTCCATTGACCGGAGCCGAACATGCCCACGGCGGTGGGCCCCTTCTTCTTCAGGGCCTGTTTCCACTGATCGGCCATGACGTCGAAGGCCTCGTCCCAGGAGACGGGTTCGAACTTGCCGTCCTTGGCGTACTTGCCGTCCTTCTTGCGCAGCAGGGGCTGGGTGAGGCGGTCCTTACCGTAGAGGATCTTGGGCAGGAAGTAGCCCTTGATACAGTTGAGGCCCTTGTTCACCGGGGCGTCGGGATCACCCTGGCTGGCCACCACGCGCCCATCCCGGACACCCACGAGCACCGAGCAACCGGTGCCGCAATAGCGGCAGGCAGCCTTGTCCCAGCGGATCCCCTTCTCCCATTCGTCATCGGCCGCCAGGGCGGTCTTGGACGCCGGCAGGGTCACACCGGCCACGGTCGCGGCGGCCACCGCGGCCTGGGTCTTCACGAATTCACGTCGAGTAACTTTCACGGTTCCCCTCCTCTTCAGAATCGCCTTCACCGTAGTGATAGATGAGCACGGCGTTGATGACGCCCTCGATATCCTGGACCTTGTGCACCGTGTCGGCGGCCGCGACCTCGGGCGCATCCTCCACGGTGACGATCAGCTTGCCCTCGGCCTGGCCTCCATGTACCTCCACCCCGGGCAGGGCCTCCAGCCCGGAGACGACCTCGGCCACCCGTTCCGGGCGGGCGTTGACCACCAGACTACAAATCTCCATCGTTTGCCTCCGGCGTGCATGCCGCGGCCATGCGGCAGGATGGATCCAAACGAACGGCCTGTACCGGACAGGCGGGAATACAGGCCCCGCAGCCGGTACAGGCGTCTGGGGAATATTCGGGCCGCGCCGCACCACCCACCCGCAGACGGAATTCGATGGCCTCGAAATCGCAGGCATCGCCGCAACTCCGACAGACCACGCCGCGCTCGGCGATGCAACCACCGCCCAGGGCGATCCCATGGGACCAAGCCCCGGCCTCGTCTTCCGGGTCACCCACCAGGGCGCGCCCCCGGCACGCCCCCAGACAGGCGCCGCAGAAGTCACACCCGCCCCGTGCGAAGGCCATGCCGGGGAAGCCGCCGTTGGCACGCACGATGAGGCCGTCCGGACAGGCCTCGATGCAGTCGTCACAGCGCTGGCAACGTTCGGTGAATTCGTCTTCGGGCAGCGCCCAGGGCGGTCGGATCGCGCCGGCGCCCCCGGGCGACAGGGCCCGGCGAAGGAATGCGCGACGTTCGTTGGCGAGCTGCATGGAGCATTGCGATCGGGTGGCAAAACTGGGGGGAACCATAGGTCGAGAGCACTCGCGGGTTCTTGAGCAAGATCAAGCCCAAATCCTAATCCCATCCAGACTTGATCTGAGTCAATATCATCTCCTCGATCTCAAGGCCCCCAGGTCGTCGATCCAGATACAGCGCCGCTCCACCCGGATGACGCTCGCCTCCACCAGGCGGTGCAGTTCCCGGGAGAAGGTCTCGGGGGTGAGATTCAGGCTGGAGGCCACTACCGCCTTGCTCGCGGGAAGGTCCAGGCGGCCGCGGTTGTAGTCCACGGGTATCGCCATGGCGAGCAGGTAGTTCCTCACCCGCTGCTGGGCGCTCTCCAGACAGCAGGCCTCCACGTCCCGCACCAGGGACTGGAGACGTATGGACATGCCACCGAGCAGGGCCAGGGCGAGATCGGGGAAACGCACCAGGGCGGCCTCGATGTGTTCCCGGCCGATACGCATCAGACGACTGTCTTCCAGGGTCTGGGCCAGCAGCGGGCAGGGTTGGTCGAGGAACATGAGGGCGGCGCCGAACATGCCCCCCACCTGGACGATCTCCAACACCCGCTCGTTGCCTTCGGCAGAGAGGACCGCGAGCTTGACCTTTCCCGACAACACACAGAACAGGCCGGGCGCGGGCTCTCCCTTGTGGCAGAGGATCTCGCCCTTGGGCGCATGGATCTGTTCGCAACCCTGGCCGAGAAAGCCCAGGGCCGCCTCCGATACCTTGCGGAACAGAGGCTGTCCCCTGAGGATGAATCGGGTCGTCTCGTCTATGGCGGCATGATTCACCGGATGAAGGACCTCGACTGGGATGGTGGCCTGAGCCCGGGAGCGGATCAGGCCCGTGGAAACAGATCCGCCTCGGCCGGAGGGCGCGTGCCGAATTCCCGGGTCAGTCCGTCCAGGACCTGTAACGCACGGCGCCAACGGGGATCGCCCATCAGTCCCGCCCGATCGTCGGCGGGCGGGGGGCGGCCATGCATCCGCAGATAGCGGAGATGGGCCGCCGGATCGCGATGATCCACCAGTGCCTCCAGCACCTGCACGGCGGCCTTCCGGTCATTGCAGACCAGGACCATGTCGCAACCGGCCTCCAGGGCCTGGTGGGCACGCTCGGGCGGATCGCCGGCGGCGCCCGCGGCGGCCATGCTGAGATCGTCGCTGAAGATCATCCCCTGGAACCCGAGGCGGCCACGCAGGACATCGCGCAGCCAGAAGGAGGAAAAGCCCGCGGGGTGCGGATCGGCGGCGGGATAGAGCACATGGGCCGGCATCACGGCCTCCATGCCCGCATCCACCAGGCGCTCGAAGGGCACCAGGTCATCCATGAGCAGATCGCGCAGGGGCCGCGGGTCCACCGGCAGCTCCTCATGAGAGTCGGCGCTCACCCCGCCGTGCCCGGGAAAGTGCTTGCCCACGCCCGCCATACCGGCCCCATGCATACCCCGGTACCAGGCGCGGGCCAGGTCGGCCACCACCAGGGGGCGGTGCTCGAAGGCACGGTCGCCGATCACCTGGTTGAGGCCCCGGTCCAGATCGAGCACTGGGGCGAAGCTGAAGTCCAGGCCGCAGACACGCAGTTCCGCCGCCATCAGCCAGCCACCCAATTCCGCCGCCTCGCGGGCGCGCTGGGCATCCCGGGCATAGAGCCGGCCATAGGCCGCGGCCGGCGGCAGGGCGGTGAACCCCTCCCGGAAGCGTTGTACCCGGCCGCCTTCCTGATCGACGGCGAGCAAAAGTTTCGGCTCGCGCAGCCGATGAATCTCCCGAGCCAGTCGCCCAAGGGGTTCCGGCGCAAGGTAGTTGCGGCTGAACAGGATCACCCCGCCCACCGCCGGATGGACCAGGAGTTCACGTTCCTCAGCACTGAGTTCGGTGCCTTCGATATCCAACATCACCGGGCCGAGGGTCTGAGGCTTCTCGTGCATCCACGGACCTTAGCCGTGAACCGCCCCGGTGGCAACCCGCCAGCCAATCTGTTAAGGAGTCCATCATGCGCATTCCTGTTGTGTTCCTCGCCCTGTGCCTCGTCCTGGGCCCCCTCACCGGCATCCAGGCCGGGGAAGGCGCCACCCCTCCCCAGCCCAGCTATTTCGAACTCAAACCCTCGCTCATCACTAATCTCGCCAAGGGAGGCAAATACGTCCGCGCCGACATCCAACTCATGACCCTGGACCCCGAACTGCTGCCCGACATCGAACTCCATGCCCCGGCGGTGCGCGACGCACTCCTGATGCTTCTCAGCGAGCAGGACGGCAAGGTCCTGCGCACGCCCAAGGGGAAAGAGGAACTGCGTCAACGGATGATGGAGCAGGCCCGCAAGGTGATGCGCGACATCACCGGCAAGAGCAGTATCGACGAACTGCTGTTTACGGCGTTCTTCGTGCAGTGAAATCGGCCGGGCAGGGAGGAGGCCGCCGCCACCAGCGCCACCGGTCACTCGGACGATAGCACCAGCGCCGCCCGTTACAGGGGTAGAGATACAACCGCCCCCAAGGGGGCATCCTGGCCACCGTCACATCCAGGTCGAGCACGGCCTGCCGCCAGGCCTCGGTGTCGGCCCGCACCGAGGACTGCCAGAGTGCATCCAGGTAACACAGGGCATCACCCCGATCCGGCCCCGCCCCAGGCGCCCCCGAGGCCGCCTCCGAGCCACTCGCCCGCAGCAGCCCCGCGAGCAGATCACCCGCGCCCCAGACGGCTTCGAACCGCCGCCATGAGACCCTGGTGGGCAGCCGCCCTCCGCCCCACAGCCAGAGACCGTTCACCGTCGGCCGGCCCCGGGCCTCACGGGCCGCGTTCTCGGGGGCGTCGTGGAGCGCCATCTGCGCCTCGTTGAGCAGGGCGCGCCAGGGGCGGCCCTCGGGACCCGACGGCAGGAATGGATGCACCGCCCTCCCCTGCACCCGATCCAGCGGGTGGGTCTCTACCCGAGGCGCCTGGGACAATCCCAGCCACCCGCGGCCCCCCCTACCCGGTTCCCACACCCAGCCCCGTTCGGCAAAGTGTCCCGCGAAACGCGCGAACAGGGCCCGGGCCTCTTCCGGCGACACCTCCAAGCCCTCGCCCACCAGGATCAGACGGTCCATGTCCACATAGAGATGGACCAGATCGGCGTGGAACCAGTAGCGCTCCCCAGTGGGCAGATCCGCCCCCAGCCGGCTGAGGGCGGCATGGGGGAGCGGCCCCTGTTCGATACCGAACAGACGGCCCAGGACCTCGGGACCGCTCCCTCCCGGGAAGGCCACGGCGCGCCCCCGGAACAGGCGCCGCAGATGCCTCGGCAAAGGACACCCCGGCCCATCGTCCGTTGCCTCCAAGAGGCCCGGGACGACCAGATGAAGCGCGCTCACGCCTCCATGTTGGCCAGGATGGTGTCCTTCACTGCGGCCAATTCCGCGGGGATCTTGATGGGCTCGGCCGAGGCCTGACGGATGGCGGTGTCGGGGTCCTTGAGGCCGTGCCCGGTGAGGGTGCACACCACCTTGCTGCCCTCCGGAATGCGTCCGCCGGCGATGTCCTTGAGCGCCCCGGCCAGAGAGGTGGCGGAGGCGGGTTCGCAGAACACGCCCTCCTTCTCGGCGAGGAGCCTCTGGGCGGCAAGGATCTCGGCATCGCTGCACTCGTCGAACCAGCCGCCCGAACGCTCCTGCACCCGCCAGGCCTTGTCCCAGGACTGGGGGTGACCGATGCGGATGGCGGTGGCCACGGTCTCGGGGTCGTCCACCATGCGTCCGCGGATGAAGGGCGCGGCGCCGCTGGCCTGATAGCCGAGCATCTTGGGGGCGCGGTTGACGATCCCGTGATCGCGGTATTCGGTGTAACCCATCCAGTGGGCGGTGATGTTGCCGGCATTGCCCACCGGCAGGCAATGGAAGTCGGGCGCCCCCTCCAACTCCTCGATGATCTCGAAGGCGGCGGTCTTCTGGCCCTGGATACGATAGGGATTGATGGAGTTGACGATGGTCACCGGGGCCTCTTCCGCCACCTCCTTGACCAGTTGCATCCCGGCATCGAAGTTGCCCTGGATCTGGATCACCACCGAACCATGCATCATGGCCTGGGCCAGCTTGCCCATGGCGATCTTGCCGTCGGGGATGAGCACGAAGGCGGTGATCCCGGCGCGCGCGGCATAGGCCGCGGCGGAGGCGGAGGTGTTGCCGGTGGAGGCGCAGATGATGGCCCGGCTGCCGGCCTCCACCGCCTTGGTGACGGCCATGGTCATGCCCCGGTCCTTGAAGGAACCAGTGGGGTTCAGGCCCTCGTATTTCACGTACAGGTCCACCTCGCGGCCAAGTTCGCGGGGGATGTTGTTGAGCCGGATCAGGGGGGTGTTTCCCTCCCCCAGGCTGATGAGCCGGGTGTCGTCACGGACCGGAAGGCGGTCGCGGTATTTGGCGATGAGGCCGGTGTAACGGGGTCGGAACGGCATGGCGGGACCTCTGAGTTGAAATGGGGAGGGGGTGCGGATCAGCCGCCCAGGCCTTCCACCCGGATACGGACGATGGGGGCGGTGACTGCGTCCAAGGCCTCCATCTCGGCCAGGGCGGTGTTCATGAGGCCCTCGCGCACCTGGTGGGTGAGCAGCACCAGGGTCACCTCGGCGCCGTCCTCGTGGGGCTCCTTCTGCTGAATGGCCTCGATGCTGATGCCCGCCTCGGCGAGGATCCCGGCGATGCGTGCCACCACCCCGGGACGGTCCTGGACCTGAAGACGCAGATAACAGGCGGTCTCCACCGCCTCCATGGGCAGAATGGGCAGATCGGCCAGTTCCCCGGGCTGGAAGGCCAGATGCGGCACGCGGTTGCCCGGGTCGGCGGTGAGGGCCCGGGTCACGTCCACCAGATCGGCCACCACCGCCGAGGCGGTGGGTTCGGCGCCGGCGCCGGCGCCATAGTACAGAGTGGGTCCCACCGCATCGGCCTGGACCAGGACGGCGTTCATCACCCCGTCCACATTGGCGATCAGGCGGCGCTCGGGGATCAGGGTCGGGTGCACCCGCAGCTCCACCCCCTCGCCGCTGCGGCGGGTGATGCCCAGGTGTTTGATGCGGTAGCCGAGGGCCTCGGCATAGGCCACGTCGCGGGCCTCGATGCGGGCGATGCCCTCGGTGTAGACCTGCTCGAAGCGGAGGGGTATGCCAAAGGCGATGGCGGCCAGGATGGTGAGCTTGTGGGCGGCGTCGATGCCTTCTACGTCGAAGGTGGGATCGGCCTCGGCATAACCCAGGGCCTGGGCCTCGGCGAGGACCTCGGCGAAGGCCCGGCCCTTGTCGCGCATCTCGCTGAGGATGAAGTTGCCGGTGCCGTTGATGATCCCGGCGATCCACTGGATACGGTTGGCGGCGAGGCCCTCGCGGACCGCCTTGATGATGGGGATCCCCCCGGCCACTGCCGCCTCGAAGGCCACGGTCACGCCCTGGGCCTGGGCCGCGGCGAAGATCTCGTTGCCGTGGAGGGCGATCAGGGCCTTGTTGGCGGTGACCACGTGCTTGCCGTTGGCGATGGCCTGGAGGACCAGTTCCCGCGCCGGGGAATAGCCGCCGATCAGCTCCACCACGATGTCCACTTCGGGATCGTTCACCACCGCGAAGGCGTCGTCGCTGATGCGGCCCACCCGATCCAGGCCCGGCAGATCGGGCAGGTACTCGCGCGCCGCGGCGTGGGAGATGCGGATGCCGCGACCGGCCCGACGGGCGATCTCGTGGGCATTGCGGGCGAGCACGCTGACGGTGCCGCCGCCGACGGTGCCCATCCCAAGAAGTCCGACGTTCACTGGATCCACGGCTCTACTCCCAAGACATTGTAAAGATCAGGCCCCCGCCCGGGCATCGCGGCGGAACATCTCACGGATGCCGCGGATGGCCTGGCGGGTGCGGTGTTCGTTCTCGATCAGCCCGAAGCGGACGTGGTCGTCGCCGTAGTCGCCGAAGCCGATGCCCGGGGAGACCGCCACCCGGGCCTCGCGCAGCAGGCGCTTGGAGAATTCCAGGGAGCCGAGCGCGCGGTAGGGTTCCGGGATGGGCGCCCACACGAACATGGTGGCCCGGGGCCTGTTCACGTGCCAGCCCAGGTGATCCAAGCCGTCGCAGAGGACATTGCGGCGACGCTGATACATGTCGCGGATGGCGGCGACGCACCCCTGGTCCCCCTCCAGGGCGGCGATGGAGGCCACCTGGATAGGGGTGAAGGTCCCGTAGTCCAGGTAGGACTTGATCCGCGCCAGGGCGCCGATGAGGGTGCGGTTGCCACACATGAAGCCCACCCGCCAGCCCGGCATGTTGTAGCTCTTGGACAGGGAGAAGGACTCCACCGCGACCTCCTCCGCCCCCGCCACCTGGAGGATCGACGGGGCGCGATAGCCGTCGAAGACGATGTCCGCGTAGGCCAGGTCGTGGATCACCCAGATGCCGTATTCCCGCGCGATGGCCACCACCTTCTCGAAGAACTCCAGTTCCACGCACTGGGTGGTGGGGTTGCCGGGAAAGTTGAGCACCAACATCTTGGGCCGCGGCCAGGTCTCGCGGATCGCCCGTTGCAGCTCGTCGAAGAAATCCACCCCGGGCACCAGCGGGACATGGCGCACATCGGCCCCGGCGATGATGAAACCATAGGGATGGATGGGATAGGCCGGATTGGGCACCAGCACCGTATCGCCCGGGCCCATGGTGGCCAGGGCCAGATGGGCCAGCCCCTCCTTGGAACCGATGGTGACGATGGCCTGGGTCTCCGAATCCATCTCCACCTGGTAGCGCTCCCGGTACCAGTTGCAGATCGCCCGGCGCAGACGGGGGATGCCCTTGGACTGGGAGTATCTGTGGGTATCCTTGCGCCGGGCCACCTCCACCAGCTTCTCCACCACGTGGGACGGGGTTGGCTGATCGGGATTGCCCATGCCGAAATCGATGATGTCCTCGCCACGCGCGCGCGCCGCCGCCTTGAGTTCATTGACGATGGCGAACACATAGGGCGGCAGGCGCTCGATACGCGGAAACTCTTCGATCCGGGGTGCGGCCACTGGAACTCCTGGCGGACGGAGGGCAAAAACGCTAAGTTTACCGGGCGAAGGGAAAGATTCAATCGCGCCGGGACGGCGCCTTCACCCTCACGAAGCGAGCGCCATGAGATTCACCGAGGCCGATGCCACCGACGGCCCCTTGATCCGCGCCTACGGGCCGGGCTGGATCCGGGTGGACGACACCGAATACCGCCACTCCCTGGCCCTCGGGCCCGACCGGATCCGTCCCTGGAGACCGGAGGCCGTCACGGACCTGGAGACCGCCGATCTCGACTACCTGCTCGACGACGGCCCGGAGATCCTCATCCTGGGCACCGGGGCCCGTCAGTGTTTCCCCCCGCCCGCCCTCCTCGCCCGGCCCGCGCGGCGGGGTATCGGCATCGAGGTCATGGACACCCCCGCCGCCTGCCGCACCTACAACATCCTGGCGGGCGAGGGCCGGCGGGTGGCCGCCGGACTGATGACCATCAGCGCGGAGGACGCCCGATGAACAGGCCGAAGTGCCGCCTGCTGGTGATCACCCAGCTCTTCCTGCCCACCAAGGGGGGCACGACGGTGTGGTTCTCGGAGGTCTACCCCTACCTGGGCGGCAAGGAGATCCATATCGTCACCCAGTCGGTCCCGGGAGGGGATGAGATCGACCGCAGTCATCCCAACCGGATCCACCGGCTGCGCCTGGAGCGGCGTCCCTGGCTCCGCCCTGAGTCGCTGGTGATCTACCTCAAACTCCTGGCGAAGTCCCTGGCCGTCGCCTTCTCCCACCGCTTCCAGGCGGTCCACGCCGCCCGCGCCCTGCCCGAGGGCCTGGTCGCCTGGGCAGTGGCCCGTCTGCGCGGCCTGCCGGTGCTGATCTACGGTCACGGCGAGGAATTCACCACCTGGGGCCGGGGTCTCAAGTACAAGGTCATGTGCTGGACCCTGCGCCACGCCGACGTGCTCATCGCCAACAGCGACTACAGCCGCGACCTGATGCTGGCCATGGGCGTGCCGGCGGAACGGCTGCACCTGGTCTATCCAGGCGTGAACCTGGAGCGCTTCCGCCCCGGCCTGCCTTGCGCCGATCTGCGCGAAGGCCTGGGCCTCGGCCCCGGTGCCCGTCTGATCCTCTCGGTGGGGCGCTTGCAGAGACGCAAGGGCTTCGACCAGGTGATCCGCAGCCTCCCCCATCTCGTGGACAAGGGCCTGGACGCACACCTGGCCCTCATCGGCATCGGCGAGGACGAGGCCTACCTGCGCGGCCTGAGCGAAGAACTCGGGGTGAGCGGACGGGTCCACTTCCTCGGCCACGTGGACAGCGCCGACCTGCCCCGCTGGTACAACGCCTGCGACTGCTTCGCCATGCCCAACCGCGAGGTGGACGGCGATACCGAGGGCTTCGGCATGGTCTTCGTGGAGGCCGCGGCCTGCGCCAAACCGGTGGTGGCGGGCGAGGCCGGGGGTACTGCCGCGGCGGTGATCGACGGCGAGACCGGCCTGCGCGTGGCGGGTGAGGACCGGGCCGCGGTGAGCGCCGCCCTGGAGCGTATCCTGAGCGACCGGGACCTCGCCCGCGCCCTGGGGGAAGGGGGCCTGACACGGGCCCGGCGCGAACTGGGCTGGGAACGGGTGGCGCGCCAGACCCGCGCCCTGCATCCCGGGTGCGGCTGACTCAGGGACGCCTTTCCAGGTCCTTCGCCTTCGCCGCCTGGTTACGCGAGTACAGGTAGACGACGAGGTTCTTGGAGAGGAACATCACGGCGAAGAAACCGAAGCCGATGAGGATGCCCCACCAGGGCTCGTCGCGCAGGATATGAATGAACCAGGAGGTATCGGTCATGAGTGGGCTCCAAAGGCAAGGATTGACAAGAAGGGTAGGTCAAGGCACCGTCCCCCGCCCATGACAATCCGCAACCCCGGAGCCCCCCATGGAACGCAAACTGGTCCTGTGGATCCTCGGCCTGACCCTGATGGCCCTAGGGGTGGGCATCTTCCTGATCCCCGGGCGCGCCCCCGACCCGGACCTCAAGCTCCCCTGGCGGATCGAACCCACCCCCGGTGGCGGCTCCCGGGTCTTCGGCCTGACCCTCGGTGAAAGCACCCTGAGCGACGCCCGGCACATCTTCCAGGATCAGGGCACGCTGGACCTGCTGGAGGACCGCTCGGGCCGGCGGGTGGTGGAGGCCTATTTCGAGCGGGTCATCCTCAATGGCCTGCGGGCGGATTTCGTGCTCAGTCTGGCGGTCCCCAGGACGGAGGTGGACGCCATGTACGACCAGGGCCTGCGGGTCAGCACCCTGGCCAGCGGGGTGCGCAAGGTCGAACTGCGCCCCGAGGACGCCGCCGGCCTGGCCTCCGCCCCGGTGGAGCACATCACCTACCTGCCCAAGGCCGATCTCGACGCCGACCTGTTGCGCAAACGTTTCGGCAGTCCGCGCCAGCGCATCCGCGAGCCCGACCAAGAAATCGAGCACTGGCTCTATCCGCACAGGGGGCTGGACATCGCCTACGCGCCCGAGGGCCAGGAGGTGTTCCAGTACGTGCGTCCGGCCGACTTCGAGCGCCTGATCCTCCGGCCCTTGCAGGCAGCGCGACGGACACTCACTCCAGATTCTGGATCTGCTCGCGCATCTGTTCGATCAATACCTTCATCTCCACCGCATGGCGGGTGACCTCCACGTCGGAGGTCTTGGAAGTGAGGGTGTTGGCCTCGCGGTTGAGTTCCTGCATGAGAAAGTCCAGACGTCGGCCCACCGCCCCCCCCTGATCCAGGACCCGCTCCAACTCGTCCAGGTGGGCGGCCAGGCGTTCCATCTCCTCGTCCACGTCCAGGCGCTGGGCGAGGATCACCATCTCCTGCTCCAGGCGGCCGGGGTCCAGGGGCGTGGAGAGTTCGGCGAGGCGCCGCTCCAGGCGCTCGCGCACCTCGGCCAACACCTGGGGCAGGCGTCGCTGCACCATCCGCACCCGCTCGCGCATCGCCCGACAGCGATCGCGGATCACCTCCGCCATGCGCGCCCCCTCCCGTTCCCGGGTCGCCACCAGTTCGTCCAGGGCGGCCTCCAGCAGCGCCATGGCCCGTGTCTGCGTCGGGCTCAGGTCCCGGGGCACCTCTTCCAGGACCCCGGGCCAGACCATCAGATCCATCGGTGGCGGAATCTCCACCCCACCGGTCATGCGCCCCAGCTCGGTGACCGCGGCCAGCAGGGCCTCCACCAAGGGCCGGTTCAGGCGCAGCTCCCGCGCCGCCCCGGACCCCGGGCGATAACGCAACTGACAGTCCAATTTGCCCCGGGCGAGGCGTGCGCCCAGGCGCTCGCGCACCCGCGGCTCGAGGGCGCGCAGGTCTTCGGGCAGGCGCACGAACACCTCCAGGTAACGGTGGTTGACCGAACGGAGTTCCCAGATCAGTTCCCCTTCGTCGCCCCGGTATTCGCTCCGTGCGAAGGCGGTCATGCTCCGAATCATCGTCTCTGCCCGTTGTTGCAATGGGTAGGGTATGATAGCCCGCGACGCCTGCCTCCGCACCGCCATCTCATGTCCAAATCCAGGCACTCACTGCCGGCTGGTACCCGTATCGACTGCTACCGGATCCGCAAGCTCATCGGCCGCGGCGGATTCAGCCTGATCTACCTCGCCGATGACGAGGACACGGGCGCCGAGGTGGTGATCAAGGAGTTCATGCCCAAAAAGCTCGCCCGCCGCGACAGCCACCTGCGGGTCGAACCCCAGAAATCGCGGATGACGGCCAACCTCAATCGCAGCTTGCGCCTATTCTTCCAGGAGGTGAAGGTCCTGGCCGCCCTGAGGCACCCCAACGTGGTCGAGATCCAGGGCGTGGTGCGCGAGAACGGCACCGCCTACATCGTCATGACCTATTATCGGGGCAAGAACCTCGCCTACTACATCAAGAAGCACGGCGGCGGACTCAGCAGCCGGTTCCTGTTGCGGGTATTCGTGCCGCTGCTCGAGGCCCTGGACATGATCCACCGGCGCGGATACCTCCACCTCGACATCAAACCCAGCAACATCCACCTGCGCGCAGGTCAGGAGCCGGTCCTGCTCGACTTCGGTGCGGTGCACCAGATGAACGCGCACAGAGGCCGCCATGGCGGCCAGGTCGTCACCGCCGGCTATTCCCCTGTGGAACAGTATTACAAGGGGGGATTCATCGGGCCCTGGAGCGATATCTATGCGGTCGGCGCCAGTCTCCGCGCCTGTATCGATGGCCGCACGCCCCCCACCTCCATCGAACACCATGCCGAGGACAAGTTCAGGCCTGCCGTCGAGATCCACGCCCATCGCTATCCGCGCTTTCTCCTGGAACTGATCGACTGGTGCATGGAACTCGATCCCCTGAATCGCCCACAGAATGCCGGTGAACTGCTAAACCATCTGCGCGCCCGGACCGGACGTCCCCTCCCCGCCGTCGAGACAGACCCATGAGCACCGAGACCGCGAGTATCAGCCTGCGCGGCAACCGCAAGAAGAACCAGGATCGCTGCCTGGTCCTGAGCGACAAGGATACCCACCTGCTACTGCTGGCGGACGGCATGGGCGGACACCCGCGGGGCGAGGACGCCGCCCAGATCCTGATCGACTGTGGACGGCAGTTGTTTCGGCAAACCCCCCGTCCCATCCTCTACCCCGAGACCTTCCTGGCCACCCTGCTCGAGACCGCCAATACCGAGATCACGGCCTATGGCCAGCGCCAACACCCCCCTATCGATCCTCGTTGCACCGCCGTCGTGGCCCTGGTGCAAGACGGCCACGCATGGTGGGCGCATGTCGGTGACAGCCGTCTGTACCTGTTTCGCGAATACCAGATCCTGGTCCGCACCCAGGATCACTCCTTCGTCGAGGAGATGCACCAGCTCGGCCTGATGGAGGCCGCCCAGACCCACACCAGCCGGTACCGCAACCTGGTCACCCGTTGTCTGGGTGGAAAAGGGGAGCAATTCGCCTTCGCCCAGGACGGCCCCCGGCGGCTCGAACCCAGAGACATCCTCCTGCTCTGCACCGACGGCCTCTGGAGCCAGATGCAGGACGAACAACTGCGCGGACTCCTGCGCCACCATGGCTCCCTCACCCGCATGGTGCGTGAACTGGCCCTGCTGGCCGAACGCAACGGCCACCCAAGGAGTGACAACATCACCGCCCTGGCCATGCGTTGGGATCCGGAGGAAAAGAAGCCGCTCCCCCTCCAAGGATCCCCTGGGACAGATGCTTCCGACCCCCTCGACGCGGCCATCGCCGATCTACGCGCGGCCATCGCCCATTTCGACGACTCCGATTGATGCTCACCCAGAGAGGTACCCCCATGCCCCGACCTTCCGGCAGGGCGCCCGACCAGCTGCGCCCCATCGACATCCTCCCGGGCTTCACCGACCAGGCCGAAGGCTCGGTGCTCATCTCCTGCGGCCGTACCCGGGTGATCTGCACCGCCAGCGTGGAAGAGCGCGTCCCCCCCTTCCTGCGCGACGGCGACCAAGGCTGGATCACCGCCGAGTACGGCATGCTCCCGCGAAGCACCGGCGAACGCACACCGCGCGAGGCCGTCCGCGGCAGACAAGGGGGACGGACCCTGGAGATCCAACGCCTCATCGGCCGTTCCCTGCGCGCCGCCGTGGACCTCCAGGCCCTCGGCAGACGCACCCTGACCCTGGACTGCGACGTGATCCAGGCCGACGGGGGCACCCGCACCGCGGCCATCACCGGTGCCTGGGTGGCCCTGCGCCTGGCCGTGAACGTCCTGCTCGAAGAAGGCAGGCTCAATGCCGACCCCATCCGCAGGGGCGTGGCCGCGATCTCCGTGGGCATCCACCAGGGCCGGCCGGTGCTCGACCTGGACTACCCCGAGGACTGCGCCGCCGACACCGACATGAACGTGGTGATGGACGACACCGGCGGACTCATCGAGATCCAGGGCACTGCGGAGGGGGCCAGTTTCAGCCGCAAGGAAGTGGACAGCCTCCTCGACATGGCGGCCAAGGGCATCGGCGAACTCTTCGCCGCCCAGCGCCGGGCGCTCGCCGGGGGCCCGTCATGAGCCGCCCCGGGCGTATGGTGCTGGCCACCAACAACCCCGGCAAGATCCGCGAACTGGGCGGACTCCTTGCCGGCAGCGGCTGGGAGATCCTGCCCCAAGGGCGTTTCGAGGTACCCGAGATCGAGGAGACCGGCCTCAGCTTCGTCGAGAACGCCCTCCTCAAGGCACGCAATGCCGCCGCCCACTCCGGCCTGCCAGCCATCGCCGACGACTCCGGGCTCGAAGTGGACGCCCTGAACGGCGCCCCCGGGATCCGCTCGGCCCGCTATGCTGGCGACGACGCCGACGACCAAGCCAACTGGCGCAAGCTCCTGACCGACCTCGAAGGCATCCCCGAACGGGATCGCACGGCCCGTTTCCAGTGCCTCATGGTCTATTTGCGCCATCCCCGGGATCCCGTGCCCCTGATCGTCCAGGGCACCTGGGAGGGGCGTATCCTGGAGGCCCCGCGGGGGGCCAACGGTTTCGGCTACGACCCGGTATTCTGGGTCCCGGACGAGGGTTGCAGTGCCGCCGAACTGCCCGCCGAGCGCAAGAACACCCTCAGCCACAGGGGACAGGCATTGCGGGCGCTGGTGACCGCTTTGCGATCCCACTGACGAACGGTCCGGAAACGCGATACGACCTGTCGTCTGGCACGAAGGCCTTGCCTGGCGCACCGTTCCGCGCCCATGGACACTGTTACGGCCCTACCTACACCGCGCACATCCACGAGATCCGCCTGCCCCTGGTGCCTTTGCCGCAGGGGTGACCACCCGGCACCGCCCCAGACAGGCCGCGGGCCTCCCCCCATGGCCGAGGCCCGCGGCACGTCATGGAAAACGTCCGGCGGGTGGGCAACCGCGCCTCGAACCCTCACAGCAGCTCCCGCAACAGGGCCGAGGCATAGGCCCCGCGCGGCAACTCGAAGCGGACGAGCAGATCACGGCCCTCCCAGGCCCATTCCAGGTGGCGCACCACCACCCGTAAGGCCCGCCGCTCCTGTTCCAGGCCCGCCGCCGCCAGACCTTCGGCAAAGGCCACGCGGTCTGCGGCAAGGGTCTGTTCCAGGGCCGCCACCCCATCCCGACATGCGGGGTCCCCGGCCCCCCACAGGGGCCCAGTGGGGTGGATGTCGAGGGCCGCAGCACGCCTTGCCGTCTCCGTATCGGCCCGCTCCACCAGGAAACCCGAGCGGCTTCCCTCCAGCTGCACCCAATCGCCATCGCCCACCCGGTTCCAGTCGCCCCGCCCCAGGCGCAGCCCCAGGACCTCGTTGAACAGTTGCGCCCGGGCCGCCGACAGGTACAGGCCACGCAGATGGCGGCGAGGGCGGATCTCCCCCCGAAACAGGCGCAGGGCGGCCTGGAGATTGCCGTACCCGCGACCGAAACGCTGTTCTCCGAAGTAATGGGGCATCCCCCCTTCGGCCAGGGCGACGAGGATCCGCGCGGCCTGTTCCCTGTCCCCCTCCACCTTCCGCACACGAATACAGAAACGATTGCCCCGATGCACTCCAGGGCGCAACTTGCGGCGCCCACGGACCCGCGCCACCACCTCTACCCCGGGAGCGTCCAGGTTCAGCGTCGGCGGTGCCTCGCGCCCCGCCAGATGGAGGGAGAACCACTGTTCCGTGACGGCCCGACGGTCCTTGAGGCCCGCCCAGCTCACCCGTTCGAGCGGTACCGAGGCCCAGGCCGCCAGGCGGCGCGCCACCCATTCGGTGTTGGCGCCGGTCTTGCGCACCCGCAGCCAGAGGTGTTCCCCCTCGCCCTCGGGAGCGAAGCCGAGGATCTCCTCCACCCGAAAGTCTGCGAGTGAGTCGCGCAGGACGCCTTCGAGGCAGGGTCCACCCCAGGCACGGGGCAGGGCCGCCAGGGGGCGCCAGGGTTGCGTATCCGTCATCCACGGGCCTCTGGGTACGTCTCCGGCTGCGATCCGGGGACTATACCCGTCGCACCTGAGTATTTCGCTACTGCGGTCGCCCCTCGCACCCCTGGGCTGTATGGCGAGTGCTCGCCATAGTCCCCGCGATGACTCGCTTCTGCGCCTTGCCCAGGGGCACGAGGGACACCCTCGAAAAACGGAATATTCACGTGCGACGGGTATATTTAAAGACTGGCGCTGACGATGCGCACCGCCCCTGTTGGAGAGCGGATGCGAAATCTGAGCCTTTTATCCCATTTAGGAAGGGGAATGCATCGGGAAGGGGGATGGGACCTCTGAATCGTGTCTGACTGGAGCCAACACCACCCCAAAATAAGCCACGATTTAGACGCGATGGGCAGCTAAGCCATTGATTATATGGCGGAGAGGGAGGGATTCGAACCCTCGATGGGCTATTAACCCATACACACTTTCCAGGCGTGCTCCTTCAACCACTCGGACACCTCTCCCGGGACGGGATTCGATGGCGCCACCATCGAAGGTCGGGAAGGATAGCCAATCCGTAAGCGGCGTGCAAATCGGTATACTTCCCCTCCGCTGAGGCCCCCTGGACGACCGCATGAATCCACCCGATCGCCACCGTCTCTATGAACTCTCGGTGCAATGCGCCGAAGCCGAGATCGATTTCGTGGACGAGACCTTCACAACCCTGCGTAGCCGCCGCGCCCGGTTGTTGCGTGAGGACTTCTGCGGCACCGCGACGGTGTGCTGCGAATGGGTCGCGCGGAGACCGCACAACCGCGCCATCGGGGTCGATCTCGACCCGGAGGTCCTGGCCTGGGGGCGCCGCCACAATCTCGCCGGGCTGGCGCCGCACCTCGCCCGACGGGTGGAGCTGATCCAGGGGGACGTGCTCGCCACGGAGACGGAACCGCCCGACCTGATCCTGGCCATGAACTTCAGCTACTGGCTGCTGAGCGAGCGCGCCCTGCTGCTGGACTACTTCCGCCGGGTGCACCGGCGGCTGGCGGCGGACGGGGTGTTCTTCCTGGACGCCTACGGCGGTTACGACGCCTTCCGCGCAATCGAAGAGGAGCGCGCGGTGGAGGCCGGGGGGCTGCGTTTCACCTATGTCTGGGAACAGGAACGCTACGACCCAATCAGCGGCCGCCTGATCTGTCACATCCATTTCCGCTTTGCCGACGGTTCGGCCCTGGAGCGTGCCTTCAGTTACGACTGGCGGCTCTGGACCCTGCCGGAGATCCGCGACCTCCTGGCCGAGGCGGGATTCTCCCGGATCCAGGTGTACTGGCAGGGCTGGGACGAGGACGGCGAGCCGGACGGGATCTTCGTGCCGGTGCAGCAGGGCGAGGCCGAGGCGGGCTGGATCTGCTACCTCACGGCCGAGAAATAGCCGTTCGGGTCCCGATCGGGCGGCAGCCCCTGCCCGGCGGACGGCCCGTAAGTTTCCCGGGAACAGGACAGAGCAAAGGGGTTAGACTTGACCCCATGCACTGGCCCACCCTGCTCTCACGTAAACGCCTCGGCGCCGAGACGCCGCCCCGGTCGTCCACCGCGCGCACGGATTTCCAGCGCGATCTGGACCGCATCGTGTTCTGCTCGGCCTTCCGCCGGATGCAGGACAAGACCCAGATCTTCCCCCTGTCGAAGATCGACTACGTCCGCACCCGCCTCACCCATAGCCTGGAGACCTCCAGTGTGGGGCGCTCGCTGGGCACCCTGGTCGGTGAGGTGGTGATCGCCCGCCATGGCCTGAAGGGCTACGAGGCCTCCGACTTCGGCGACATCTGCGCCGCCGCCTGCCTCGCCCACGATATCGGCAACCCCCCCTTCAGCCACGCGGGGGAGGACGCCATCCGTCAATGGGCGGCGCAGGCCCCGTACGGGCGCCAGCGGGTGGCGATGCTGCGCAACAGCGAGCAGGAAGACTTTCTCGCCTTCGAAGGCAATGCCCAGGGCTTCCGCACCCTCACCCGCCTGCAGAACCGGGACAATCCCGGCGGCCTCCAGCTCACCTGCGCCACCCTCGCGGCCTTCACCAAGTACCCACGCGAATCCTGGCTGGGCGGCAACGGCTGGGAGGGGGTGAGCACCCGCAAACACGGCTTCTTCGCCGAGGACCGGGAGGCCTTCGAGACGGTGGCTGCGGCCACCGGCCTGCAACGGCGCAACGAACGCTTCGCCATCTGGCGACGCCACCCCCTGGCCTTTCTGGTGGAGGCGGCGGACGATATCTGCTATCGGGTGATCGACATCGAGGACGGCTACCGCCTGGGCCACATCGGCTTCAGCGATGCCCTGGAACTCTACCTGGACACCCTCCAAGACCCCGACCGCCAACGCCGGCGCATGGCCGGCATCGCCGGGGAGAAGGAACGGGTGGAATTCCTGCGCGCCAAGGTCATCAACCAGGCCATCCTCCAGACCCGTGACTGTTTTCTGGAGGTGGAGGACGATCTCCTCGCCGGGCGCTTCGACGCCCCCCTCCTCGCCCACATCCCCAAGGCGGCGGAGCTGCGGCGGCTGTTGGAGCGGGCCGAGGAGCGCATCTACACCGCCCCCGAGGTGGTGGAGATCGAGACCGCGGGCTTCGAGGTCATCGGCGAACTGCTGGAACGCTTCGCCCGGGTGGTGGACGATGTCGCCGAACACGGTGACGCCGCCCCGCCGCGCAGCCGCATGACCTACCTGTTGATCCCGGAGCAGTTCACCGGTTCCGGAAGGAGGCCCGCCGCGAACCCCTACACCCGCCTGCTGCGACTCACCGATTTCGTGGCCGGCATGACGGACTCCTACGCCGTCGCCCTCTACAAGAAGCTCAAGGGCATCTCCCTGCCCGGGGGGTGAGGCCCCGGACGGCCTCACTCCTCGTCCAGGAACCCCTCCCGGAACAGATAGAGCAGGATATCCTGGGCGGCCTCGGCGGGTTCCAGGGTGCTGGTGTCGATGCGCAGCTCGGGCCTCTTGGGGACCTCGTAGGGATCGCTGATACCGGTGAATTCCTTGATGATGCCCTTGCGCGCCTTGGCGTACAGGCCCTTGCGATCACGCGCCTCGCACACATCGAGGGGCGTGGAGACATGGATCTCGATGAAGGCCCCGCCCTGTTCGATCAGTTCCCGTACCGCCCGCCGGGTCTCCTCGTAGGGGGCGATGGGGGCACAGATGGCCACCCCCCCGTTCCTGGTGATCTCGCTGGCCACGAAGCCGATGCGGCGGATGTTGATGTCGCGGTCGCGTTTGGAGAACCCCAACTCGCTGGAGAGGTTCTGGCGCACGATATCTCCGTCGAGCAGCGAGACCGGCCGGCTGCCGTGCTCCACCAGCTTGGCGAAGAGGATGTTGGCGAGGGTGGACTTGCCCGACCCCGACAGGCCGGTGAAGAACAGGGTGAATCCCTGGCGGCGGCGCGGCGGATAGGCCAGACACAGTTCGTCCAGGACCTCGGGAAAGCTGAACCAGTCGGGGATCTCCCGGTCACGGGTGAGGCGTTCCTTGAGTTCCTGGTGGCTCAAGGTCTCGGACTCCAGGCCCTCGGCCTCGATCCGGTCCACCGGCAGGAAACGTCGCCGGGCGGGGACGTAGCGGCGCTCCTTCGGGGTGAGGATCTCCATTCCGAGTTCCTCCGCGAAACCGGCGACGTATTCCTGAGCGGCATAGGGCGCATAGCAGCGGCCGCCGTCGGCCATGCGCGGCGGCGAGGCGTGATCCGGTCCCACCAGGAAGTGGCTGCAACCGAAGTTGCGGTTGACCAGGGCGTGCCACAGGGCCTCGCGCGGCCCGGCCATGCGCATGGCCAGGGGCAACAGGGAGAGCATGGCGAGGTCATGGGGGAAGTGCCTGCGAATGGCCTTGTAGCAGCGCACCCGGGCATAGTAGTGGAGATCGCCGGGCTTGGTGGGGCCCACGGCCGGATGGAGGAGGATATGGGTCCCGGCCTCACGCGCCTGTTCGAGGATGAGTTCGCGCTCCAGGCGGTGCATGGGGCGGCTGCTGTGGCAGGCCAGCACCCGCCGCCAGCCGCGCTTGCGGAACAGGTGGCGCAACTCCGCGGGGGTGTCCCAGAGGCTCTCGAAGTCGTGGTGTGCGGGCAACTGGACCCCCAGCACCCGGCCCCCCAGACGCACCGGGCGGGTCCCGTCGAGCAGGCGCATCACCCCCGGATGGTCAGGAGAATCGGTCCCGTAGACGGCCTCGGCCTCGGCCTTCGGGTCCGGTTCCCACACCGCCGTCAGTTCCAGCACCGCGGGCATGAAGCCCTCGGCGTCGCGCAGGGCCACCCGGTCGCCGGGTGAGAGCCCCTCGGCGAAGGTCCGCTCCACGTCCAGGGTGATGGGGATGGGCCAGAGACGGCCGTCGGGGAGACGGGCCTGGCTCAACACCGAGGCATAGGCCTCGGGCCCCATGAAGCCATCGAGGGGGGCGAAGCCCCCGTTGAGCAGGAGTTCCAGATCGCAGAGCTGGCGCCGGTCGAGGGTCAGGGAGGGGTAGCCCAGAGAGGCCTTCCGCAGGGTCTCGGCGGTCTCCGCGTCCACCAACAGGTCTTCTTTCTCCACGTTCGTCTCCTTCAGCTTGCCCGGGGTGGACCGGGGTCGGGTCCCACGGATGACGGCTGTCAGTACCCCTCTGGATTGGCTGACTGCCAGCGCCAGGTGTCGCGCACCATGTCTTCGATGCCGTGGGTGGCGCGCCAGCCCAGTTCACGCCGGGCCAGACCGGGATCGGCATAGCATTGGGCCACGTCTCCGGGGCGCCGCCCGACGATCCGATAGGGCACCTCGACACCGTTCACCTCGGCGAAGGCGCGCACCATCTCCAGCACCGAGTAGCCCTGCCCCGTGCCCAGGTTGTACACCACCCGGCCGGGATGGCCCTGGAGGCGCTCCAGGGCGGCCAGGTGGCCGCGCGCCAGATCCACCACGTGGATGTAGTCGCGCACCCCGGTGCCGTCGGGGGTGGGATAGTCGTCGCCGAAGACCTGGAGCCGTTCCAGCCGCCCCACCGCCACCTGGGCGATATAGGGCATCAGGTTGTTGGGGATGCCGTTGGGGTCCTCGCCGATGCGCCCGCTGGGATGGGCCCCCACGGGATTGAAATAGCGCAGCAGGGCGATGTCCCAATCCGGCTCGGCGGCGTGCAGGTCGCTCAGGATCTCCTCGATCATGAGCTTGGTGCGGCCGTAGGGGTTGGTGGCGGTGGTGGGGAAGTCCTCGCGGATGGGTACCCTGGCGGGGTCGCCGTAGACCGTGGCGGAGGAACTGAACACCAATCGGCGGACACCGGCCTCCCCCATGGCCCGACACAGGTTGAGGGTGCCGCCGACGTTGTTTTCGTAGTAGTCCAGCGGGATCTCGCTGGATTCGCCCACCGCCTTGAGGCCGGCGAAGTGGATCACCGCCGCGCAGGGATGGGCGCGGAAGACGGCGCGCAAGGCCGGCAGATCGCGCAGATCGGCCTGCACGAACGTCAACTCGCGCCCGGCGAGGTCCTGGACCCGCGCCAGGGCCTCCGGTTTGCTGTTGCTGAGATTGTCCACCACTACCAGGTCGTGACCGGCCTGGAGGAGTTCGACGCAGGTATGGCTGCCGATGTAGCCGGCGCCGCCGGTGACCAGGACACGCATGCTGCTCTACCTCAGTCGGCGAAGGGATGCCGGCGGATGATGGTCTCGTCGCGGTCGGGACCGGTGGAGACGATGTGGATGGGCCGGCCGGCCAGTTCTTCCACCCGCTCCAGATAGCGGCGGGCATTCTCCGGCAAGGCGTCGTAGTCGGTCAGGCCCCGGCTGGACTCGCTCCAGCCCGGCATCTCCTCGAACACGGGTTCGCATTGGGCGAGGCGGTCCGCGCCCACCGGCGGGGTCTCCAGGCGCCGGCCGTCGAGCCGGTAGGCGACACAGATACGCACCCTGTCCAGGCCGTCGAGCACGTCCAGCTTGGTGATGCACAGGCCGCTGACGCTGTTGATGTCCAGGGAGCGGCGCAGGGCCACCAGGTCCAGCCAGCCACAACGGCGCGGGCGTCCGGTGGTGGCGCCGAACTCGTGGCCCTTGTCCCCCAGGTGGGTGCCGTCGTTGTCGAACAGCTCGGTGGGAAAGGGCCCCGCCCCCACCCGGGTGGTATAGGCCTTGACGATCCCCAGGATGTAGTCCAGATCGCGCGGCCCCACCCCGCTGCCGCTGGCGGCGCCGCCGGCGGTGGTGGTGGACGAGGTGACATAGGGATAGGTGCCGTGGTCGATATCCAGCAAGGCCCCCTGGGCGCCTTCGAACAGACAGCTGCGGCCGGCGGCGCGCATCCGGTGCAAGACCCCGGGGATGTCCTCCACCAGGGCGAGCAGGGCCTCGCGCTGGCCCAGGAGTTCGTCCAGGACCGCCTGCTCATCCACCCGCCCGGCCTCGAAATAGTGCTCCAGGGCGAAGTTGTGGTAGGCCATCACCTCGCCCAGGCGGTCCTTCAGGCGGCCCTCGTCCACCAATTCGCCCAGGCGGATACCGCGGCGGGAGACCTTGTCCTCGTAGGCGGGGCCGATGCCACGGCCGGTGGTGCCGATGGCCTGCTTGCCGCGGGCGCGCTCCCGGGCATGGTCCAGGGCGATGTGGTAGGGCAGGATCAGGGGGCAGGATTCGCTCAGGGCGATGCGCTCGCGCGCCGGCACCCCGGCCCGTTCCAACATCTCGATCTCTTCCAGGAGGGCGGCGGGCGAGAGCACCACGCCGTTGCCGATCAGGCAACGCACACCCTCGCGGAGGATGCCCGAGGGCACCAGGTGGAGCACGGTCTTGTGGCCGTCGATCACCAGGGTGTGGCCGGCGTTGTGGCCGCCCTGGAAGCGCACCACCGCCTGGGCCCTGTCGGTGAGCAGATCCACCACCTTGCCCTTGCCTTCATCCCCCCACTGGGTCCCGATGACGACGACGTTCTTGCCCATGGAAACTTACCTCCCGTACTGCCCGGACCCCTGGTCCGGTATGAATCTATTCGCCCCGTCGGCGAGGGCGGCCGCTTCCCCCCGGGGCGCGGCCCCTCGATCACTGAATCCGCCAGTCGCCATCCACCGACGCCAACACCTCGACCGCCCCTTCCGGGGCAGTCTGGCCCGGCAGGCCCTGGATCACCCGCCGGCCCGCGGCCCTCAGGGCGGCCACCCGCTCGCGCAGGGCCGCATCGTCCAGCGCCGGGGCCCACACCGCGGGCGCCTGGGGGTAGCGCGCCTCCAGGCCCGCGCCCGCGGCCACCAGGGTCTTGAGGTCGCTGCTGAAGCCCACCGCGGGCCGGGCACGACCGAAGACCTCGCCCACCGCGTCGTAGCGGCCGCCCCGGGCGATCTCCTGGCCGGAACCGGGGACGAAGGCGGCGAACACCACTCCGGTCTTGTAACCGTAGCCACGCAACTCCGCCAGGTCGTAATGCACCGGCACCCCGGGCAGGACCCGGCCCAGGTGTTCGGCCAGGCGTTCGAGGTGGTCGATGGCCTCCATCACCTCCCCGCCGGCGCCGGCCAGGACCCGGCGGCCACGCTCCAGGGCATCGCTGCCGTTGAGTTCCGCCAGGCGCCACAGGCGCTCGCCCTGGGGCCCGGCCACACCGAAGGAACTCACCAGATCCTCCAACTCGGGAATGGCCTTGCGTTGCAGGGCCTCGAACAAGGTCTGCTCCTGACCTCCATCGAGCCCCGCCTCGCGGGCCAGGCGGCGGAAGATGCCCACATGGCCCAGGTCCAGGTAACAGTCACCGACCCCGGCCAGGGCCAGGGCCTCCAGCATGAGTTGCAGTATCTCCGCGTCGCTCTCCACGCCCTGGTGACCGAAGATCTCGGCACCGATCTGCAAGGGCGCCCGGGTGCCGGCATAACCACGGGAACGGGCATGGAGCACGGTACCCAGGTAACACAGGCGCGCCGCCCCCTCGAGCCCGAGTTCATGGGCATCGATACGGGCCACCTGGGGTGTGATGTCGGCGCGCACCCCCAGTTGGCGGCCGCTGGCCGGATCGGTAAAGCGGAAGGTATCCAGATCCAGATCACGCCCGGTACCGGTGAGCAAGGACTCCGGATATTCCACGAAGGGGGGGATGACCAGGTCGTAACCCCAGGCATGAAACAGGTCTAGGATATCGCGCCGAAGCCGCTCCATGAGCCAGGCGCGCGGCGGCAGTACCTCTTCCATCCCTTCCGGGAGCAACCAGCGTTCGCTTTGCATCGGTTTACCGTGAAAGATTGGAGCAGCCGCCTTCAGCCGTTCCCTGGCCGGTGGGAAGCCCAGGCTCCCGGCAGGCCGCGGCCGATCAGCCGGCCTCAATTCACCAGATAGAGCAACGCCACCCCCGCGAGCATGCTCACCAGGCCCATGATGCGCAGTACCCGGTTCTCCTGCTTGGCGATGGCAAGCATCGCCCGGCGCATGCTCAGAGGGTTGAGAAAGGGCCAGATGCCCTCGATGACCATGACCAGGGCCAGGGCGACCCAGAGGTCGTGCCATATCATAGCGGCTCACTCTGTGGGGAACTTACCCGTCTGGCTCTTGAAGTAACGGAAGAACTCCGAGTCCGGACTCAGCAACATCAGGTTGTCACCCTTGCCGAACACCGCCCGATAGGCGTTCAGACTGCGATAGAAGGCGAAGAAACCGGGATCGCGGGTATAGGCATTGGCATAGACGTCGGTGGCCTTGGCGTCGCCGTCGCCGCGCAGTTCCTCGGAGGTCCGGCGGGCATCGGCGAGAATCACGATACGCTTGCGGTCGGCCTCGGCGCGGATCCGTTCGGCCGCCTCCGCGCCCTTGGCGCGCAGGTCCTTGGCCACCCGCTCGCGCTCGGCACGCATGCGCTCGAACACCGAGCCGCTCACCTCGGGGGGCAGGTCGATGCGCTTGATGCGCACATCGATGACCTCCACCCCCAGTTCGTTGGCCTGGGTGTCCGCCTCCTTTGTAAGGCGCTGCATGATCTCGGAACGCTCCCCGGAGACCACGTCGCGGATGGTGCGGCGGCCGAACTCGTCACGCAAACGGGCGTTGATGCGCTCCGCCAGGAGGCGCCCGGTCTTGACCAGGGAACCCCCCGTGGAACGGTAGTACTGGGCCCCATCCGAGAGGCGCCACTTGGCGAACCAGTCCACGATCACGTCCTTCTTCTCGCTGGTGAGAAAACGCTCGGGACGGGCATCCAAGGTCTGGATACGGCCATCGAACTTCTTGATCTGGTGCAGTCCCGGCACCCGGAAGTGTAGGCCCGGCGCATAGTCCGCAGTGACGATCTCGCCGAGACGCAGCTTGAGGGCCACCTCCCACTGATAGACCACGAAGGTGAAGGCGTAACCGCCCACCAGGAGGGCGGCCAGGGCCGCGCCGATCAGGATCTTGCCACGACTCATCGACGTACCCTCCGGCCGCGATCGACCTCACGTAGGGGGACCTGGGGTCCATGAGAGACCGGCTCGTCCCTGCCGAGCGAGGCAGAAGGGCCGGGCGTCCCCATATCCCCGGAGACTTTCAGTAGTTTGTCCAAGGGCAGATACATCAGGTTGTTGCCTCCAGGGATGTCCACCAGGACCTTGCCGGTACGTGTCAGAACGCGCTCCATGGTATCCAGATAGAGCCGCCGGCGGGTGACCTCCGGGGCCTTTTTGTACTCGTCGAGCACCTTGATGAAGCGTGACGCGATGCCCTCCGCCTCGGCGATGGTCTTGTCCCGGTAGGCCTTGGCGTCGGCCAGGATACGTGCCGCCTCGCCCCGTGCCTGGGGGATGATCTGATTGGCGTAGGCCTCGGCCTTGTTCTCCAGGCGTTCCTTGTCCTCGCGCGCCTTGATGGCATCATCGAAGGCGGTCTTGACCTGCTCCGGTGGCTTGGCCGGTTGCATGTTCACGCTGGTGATGACCAGTCCGGTCTTGTAGGTGTCCACCAGGGCCTGGGCACGTTCCTTGATCTCCGCGGCCACCCGCCCGCGACCCTGAGTGAGGATGAAGTCCAGGTCATTCTTCCCCACCGCCTCGCGCACCGCCGTCTCGGTGGCGTCACGCAGGGTCTTTTCGGGATTCCAATCCTGGAACAGGTAGTTCACGGGATCCTGGATGCGGGACTGGACAGTGAGTTCCACATCCACGATGTTCTCGTCCTTGGTGAGCATCTCGGCCTTGTGGCTGAAGGTGGAGACCTGATCCACGTTGACCTTGATCACCCGTTCGATGGGGAAGGGGATATGCCAGTGGGGTCCGGGCGCGGTCACGTCCTGATAGGCGCCGAAACGCAGAACCACCCCCCGCTCGGCCGGCTCCACGATGTAGATGCCCGAGGCGAGCCAGATCGCCGCCACCACCCCGACGATCCACCACAGGCCCTTGCCCATGGGGCGCGGCAGGCTCGATCTGCCACCACCACCGCCGCGACCGAAGAGACCGCCGAAACGCTCTTGGAGCTTCCGCACCACCTCATCCAGATCCGGCGGCCCCTGGTCGGGGCGTCCACCGCTCCAGGGGTCCTTGTCGCCGTTGCCTCCCGGCTCGTTCCAGGCCATGGAATACCTCATTATTTATAGTCTGTTGAATGCCTTGTAGACATAGGCAAAAATCGCGCCGTGGGCGCACTACATCCCTCTCTCCGTCGGAGTCGGCTCAGGCACAGAGGAAGGATCCGGAGCAAGGTGGGGGATTCTAGGGACGCCTGGCCATGGGGGCAAGTGGAAAGACGCACATTCGTGTTGCGCCGACCACGCCCCGGCACACATGGAGTTCCCGTCTGTGACAGACGGGTCGGCCACTACGGCCACCCCTCGCGCCCCCGGGACGTGCAGGCACTGCTCGCGATGGTCCCCGCTCTGACCCGCTTGCGCCCCGCCTGCCACCGCCTGGGCCTTTTCCGGGGGCATGAGGAAAGCCCCAGAAAGACGAGGAGTAACGTAGGAAGGTGCCGTTCACGGACCGAACGACGGACAAAATCAGGCACGACAGGTATACTCGGCCTCCGTCCCTCAGGATCCCGCCATGCAGGACCACCCCTTCGACCTCCACCGACCCGAGGCCTACGCGCGCTGGCGCGAAGCCAGGCTCGCCGCCCACCCCCGCAGCCTGGACGAACTCACCGTCGAGATCCGCGACCCCTACGACCTGCGCGCCTCCGAGCGCGAGGCCCTGCTGACCCAGTGCCGGCGCTGCAATTTCGTCGTCTATGTACTCGCGCAGCGCTACGCCGCGGACCGCGGCGCCGTCCGCGCCCTCGCCCGGCAAATGGGCCTGAAGCGCCTGGACCACAACGAGGGCGCGGACGCCGACGACATCACCCGCCTGACGGTCCAGGATGACCCCTACCACCGCCATTACATCCCCTACACCGACCGCCCCATCGCCTGGCATACCGACGGCTACTACAACGCCATGGAGCGTCAGATCCACGGCATGGTACTCCACTGCGCGCGGCCCGCCCGCCAGGGGGGCGAGAACCGGATCCTGGACCACGAGATGCTCTACATCGCCCTGCGCGACCGGGATCCGGAGACCATCCGCGCCCTGATGCGCGCGGACGCCATGACCATCCCCCCCAACGTGGTGAACGGAGTGGAGACCCGGCCGGCGCGCTCCGGCCCGGTGTTCTGGACCGCCGCCGACGGCCACCTGCACATGCGATACACCGACCGCAAACGCAACGTGATCTGGTCCGACGCCCCCGGCATGGCCGCGGCGGTGGCGGCCCTCAAGGAACTCCTGCACCGCCCCGTGCCCTGGGCGTTCCGCGCCCGTCTGGAGAGCGGTCAGGGGCTGCTCTGCAACAACGTGCTCCATACCCGCGCCGCCTTCGAGAACGGTGAACCCGGTCGACTGCTGTTCCGGGCGCGCTCTCTCGACCGCATCCAGGGGACCTGACGGGCCCTCAACCCGACGGGGTGATGGACGCAAAGTCCTCGATCGCGGGAAACTCCCTCGCCTCCTTCGGTGGCGCCTGGGAATCCGGCCGCCGTACGGCCAGCAGCCAGCGGATCCCGTAGGCCCGCGCCGCGCGCAGCACGGCCGGGCTGTCGTCCACGAACAGGGTGCGGTCCGGATCGAAGGGCGCGATCTCCTGCAAGGATGGCCAGAATCCCGGATCTTCCTTGGGCCGGCCCAAGTCGTGGGCACAGATCACGGCGTCCAGCAGCCCCGCCAGGCGGGTGCGCTCCAGCTTCAAGGCGAGGGACTTCTGGTGGGCGTTGGTCACCAGCACCCGGCGCCTGCCCGAGCGCCCGAGGGCCCGCAGAAACCCCCGCACGTGGGGATGGACGGCGATCAGGTGATCCACCTCGGTCTTGAGCAGGGCGATATCCAGATCGAGTTCCCGGCTCCAGTGGTCCACGCAGTACCACGCCAGGGTGCCTTCGCAGGCCCGGTAGCGGTCCGCCAGTTCCCGCCGTGCCTGCTCCAGGGGCAGGCCATGGGCCTCGGCGTAGCGCCGGGGGACGTGTTCCAGCCAGAAATGGTTGTCGAAGTGGAGGTCGAGGAGGGTACCGTCCATGTCCAGGAGGACGGTGTCTATGAGGTTCCATGGGATCATCGCACTTGCGCCCGAAGGGAATGAAGGCCGATGATACGGGCAGTCGAGCCCCCAGGCGAGAACCCCGTCCATGCCCGAAAAGCCCCGCATCCTGAAGCGTGAACTGGTCGCCCGCACCCGGGTCTTCCGGGTGGAGGGCCTGGACCTCGAGTTCGCCAACGGTGAGCGACGCCGCTACGAGCGCCTGCTCGGGGGGCCCGACGGTGCGGTCCTGGTGGTGGCCCTGGACGCGCAGGAGCGGGTCCTGATGATCCGCGAGTATTCGGCCGGCAGCGAGCGCTATGAACTGGCCCTGCCCAAGGGCCGGGTGGAGCCGGGCGAGGCGCTGGAGGCGGCCGCCGGACGCGAGTTGCAGGAGGAGGTGGGCCGGGGAGCGCGTGACCTGCGCCTGTTGCGCAGCGTGAGCCTGGCACCCGGTTACATCCAGCACGTCACCCACATCGTACTGGCCCGCGACCTCTACCCCGCGCGCCTGCCCGGTGACGAGCCCGAGCCCATCCTGGTGGAGCCCTGGCCCCTGGCCCGCCTGGATGAACTCCTGACCCACCCCGACCTGACCGAGGGCCGTTCCCTGCTCGCCCTGTTGTTGGCCCGGCGTCACCTCGACCGTGAGACCGCGGGGGGCGTCGCCTGATGAGCGCCCGCACCCCCTGGGCGGTCCTGGGCGCGGTCCTGATCCTCATCGGCCTGGTGGTGTCCGCGCGGGCCACCGACGACCCCCATCGCTTCGACGACTTCCCGCTCAAGGAGCCCCTGCACCACCCCGACTGGTTCAAGCGGAGTTTCATGGAACTCCAGGACGACCTCGCCGAGGCCGTGGCGGCGGGCAAAGACGGCATCATCGTCTATTTCGGCCAGAAGCGCTGCGCCTACTGCCGCATGTTGCTGGAGGTCAACTGGCGCCTGCCCGACATCGTCGCCTACACCCGCCGGCACTTCGATGTGATCGCCGTCGATATCTGGAGCCCCGAGGAGGTCACCGACGTCCATGGAGAGACCCTCAGCCAGCGCCAGTACGCCCTGCGCGAGAAGACCAACTTCACCCCCTCGCTGATCTTCTACGACGCCCAGGGCAGAGAGGCCCTGCGCCTGCGTGGCTACTATCCCCCCTATCAGTTCCGCGCCGCCCTGGAATACGTGGTGGACGGCTACTATCGCAAAGAACCCTTCGCCGACTACCTGGCCCGCGGCGACAACGCCCCCAAGTTCGAGCCGGGCGATCTCAACGAAGAGGACTTCTACACCCCGCCCCCCTTCGACCTGGATCGCAGCCGCCTGCCCGGGGAACGCCCGCTGGTGGTGTTCTTCGAGCAGGGGGAGTGCCACGCCTGCGACATCCTCCACGGCGAAGTGCTCAGGGACCCGGAGATCCACCGCCAGTTCGAACGCTTCGACGACGTCCAGCTCGATATCCGGGCGGACACGCCGGTCGTCACCCCGGACGGCAAGCGGACCAGCGCACGCGCCTGGGCCCACGACCTGGGGCTGTTCTACGCCCCCGCGCTGTTGTTCTTCGACGAACACGGGCGGGAGATCATCCGGGTGGATTCGGTGGTACGCTTCTATCGTCTGCGCAACGTGCTCGAATATGTCACCAGCCGCGCCTATCTCACCCAGCCCGACTATCAGCGCTGGCGGGTGAGCCGCTGACGTTCAGGGCCTCCGCGGCGCCCTCCCGGCGGGCAAGGGCGATACGGCCGGTGGACAGCACATCCTCACAATAACCGACAATCGACGCCCCCTGGAGGACGCTCATGTTCGAAGCCACCAAACTGGGACGCAGGATCCCCAAGGACGCCTTCAAGGCCGAGGTGCCGGAGCTGCGCACCCGCCTGCTCGCCGCCCAACGCGCCATCCGCGAGGCGCGGGTGCCGGTGATCGTCGTCGTGTCCGGGGTCGAGGCCGCCGGCAAGGGGGAACTGGTGAACCGCCTCAACGAATGGCTGGATGCCCGCGGGGTACAGACCTTCGCCTTCTGGGACGCCACCGACGAAGAACGCCAGCGCCCCCGTTACTGGCGCTTCTGGCGCAGCCTGCCGCCGCGCGGCGAGATCTGCAACCTGTTCGGTGGCTGGTACCAGGCCCCCATCGAACGGCGCTTCCGCGAACTCTGCAACGATGCGGAACTGGACGCCGAACTCAATCGCATCGTGGACTTCGAACGCATGTTGAGCCAGGACGGGGCGCTCATCGTCAAGTTCTGGTACCACCTGCCCCAGAAGGAACAGAAGCGGCGCCTCAAGGAACTCGCCCGGGACGACCGCAGCCGCTGGAAGATGCTGCCCGACAAGAGCAAGTTCGCCGAACAATACCGCAAGTTCGAACAGGTGGCCGAACGGGTCATCCGCATCACCGACCGCGGCATCGCCCCCTGGCACCTGATCGAGGCGACCGACCGCCGCTACCGCGATCTCACCACCGGTCGCACCCTGCTCGCCGTACTCGAGGCGCGTCTGGCCGAGATCGCCGCCACCCGGGAGTCCCCCGCGGCGGCCGTACCGGCCCCCGAACCGGTGGCCGCCGAGCCCGAGGCCCAGATCACCATCCTCGACCGCATCGACCTGTCCCAACGCTTGGAGCGGAATCTCTACAAGGTACGCCTGAAGAGGCTCCAGGCCGAGGCCAACGAACTCGCCTGGCAGGCCTACAAGGCCAAACGCTCCACCGTGCTGGTGTTCGAGGGGGTGGACGCCGGCGGCAAGGGCGGCGCGATCCGGCGCATCACCAACGCCGTCGACGCCCGCCTCTACCGGGCCATTCCCATCGCCGCCCCCAGCGACGAGGAGAAGGCCCACCACTACCTGTGGCGTTTCTGGCGGCAGATCCCCAGGGCCGGTTACATGACCATCTACGACCGCTCCTGGTACGGACGGGTCCTGGTGGAGCGGGTCGAGGGTTTCGCCTCGCCCCACGAGTGGCAACGGGCCTATGCCGAGATCAACGAATTCGAGGATCAACTGGTGGAAAGCGGCACCGTGCTCATGAAGTTTTGGATGCACGTCAGCGAGGACGAGCAACTCCGCCGCTTCAAGGAACGCGAGGACACCCCCTACAAACGCCACAAGATCACCGACGAAGACTGGCGCAACCGCGAACGCTGGGACGACTACAAACTGGCGGCCAACGAGATGGTGGCCCGCACCAGCACCGAGATGGCGCCCTGGACCCTGGTGGCGGGCAACGACAAGCCCTTCGCCCGCATCCAGGTGCTGGACACCTTCTGCCGGCAGATCCGGCGGGCCTTGGAGGCAGGCCCCCGCGGCGACGGCTATCTGACCTGCGAGACCACGGGCTGACGCCGCCTCAGCCCCAGCAGGCCGAGGCCGACCAACAGCCAGGTGCCGGGCAGGGGGACGCTCTCGGTGTGAGTCACCGCCCCGCCGCGGATCCGCAGATGCCCCCAATCGTTGGCACAGGCCATGGTCCAGTGTAGATCGATGGCCTCGGGCCGCACGGCCAGGCCCAGGAGGTCCAGCGGGACCCGCGTCTCGATCACATAATGTCGGCCGTAACCGCTGGAATAGGCGCCCAACTGGGTGGGGACGGCGCCGCCGTAGGTGGCCTCGGTATAGGTCAGACTGGTGTGGCCGACGGGACTGCCGGCGGTGACCACCGTGGGATGGGCCGCCTGGTAGGCCGTCCCGGCCCCGGCCAGGGACTGGGGGGGGTGGTGCCAGTCGGCGATGTGCTCGCCGGGTTGGGTCCAGAGTCCCAAGGCCCAGTCGTCCGCGCGATAGACGTCACCCGCCACGCCCAGCCCCAGGCCGCCGGCGAAGGTGACGATGGCGTAGTCGTAGAGGCCGTCGCCGTCCAGGTCGAGGCCGATGTCCCCCGGCTCCCAGCTGCCACTCGCAGGGGCCTTGCCGGTGACGATGGCCAGATAGAGGTCGCTTCCCACATAGGTGGCGTAGAAGGCCTCCATGTCATAGTGCTGACCGCCGTACCCCGGGCCGAGATAGGAGTGAATCTGATCTTCCTCGCTCCAGGCGATCCCCGGCCGGGGTGTCCAGTCGGCGACCGTACCCGCGGGTGCGGCGGCGAGCCAGTCCGAGAGGTCGCCGTCGATCGTCATGGCCGCCGCGGGCAAGGCCAGGCCGAACCAGGCCAGGAAGGCAAGCACCACCGTCACGGCGCCTGCCCCGGCCCGGATGTCCACAGGGCGCGGGTGCTTGGAATCCCCCCTCACCCCCAGACCCGGATGGGGTGGGTGTGTGCACGGCGCCGCGCTCTCGGCAACGAATGGAAATCGCATGAAACAGGCCTCCAATCACGGGTTGTGTGACCTGCTTCGCAGTTTTCATGCCATGTGCCGCATCCACGGTATACACTGGGCAAAGGACACCGAGCCGTCGGCCGGTGGCAGCCTCCAGCCTGTCATCCACTGCCATCCGCGACAGAGAATGTCATGAATCCCAAGCCCCGCCGCCCAGCCAGAGAAAAGCCGCGACCGTCGGGAACGCCCTTCATCCGTTTCCGTCAACGCCGCGGGGACCGGGGGCGACCCGGCGACCCCGGGCCGAGACAGGGACCGGAGCACAGACCCTGGGCCTTGCCCAGTAAGGACCGCCCATGAGCCGGGTATTCACCTTGCAGACCCTGTTGGAGAGCCAACCCCATCCCCTGCTGATCGTGGATGTGGGGTTGCATCTCGCCGCGGCCAACAAGGCACTGGAGACCGCGCTGGGCCATCCCGCCGCGAAACTCGTGGGGCAGGCGTGCTGCGCCCTGGACGCCGAACCCCAACCCCACTGCCGCCACCGGCGCTTCTTCCAGGACCTGGAACCCTACACCACCACGGTACCCCTGGCGGGCGGCCTCGCGGCCGTGGCCCAGGTCCAGGGATTCCCCCTGCTCGACACCGACGGCCGCCTCTTCCTCGCCGAGGCAGTGCGTCCCATCGGGCGGACAGTGACGGACGACCTCATGCTGGGCCGCTCCCCGGGCTTCCAAAAGATACGCGAGGAACTCTTGCGCCTGGCCGCGAGTGACGTACCCATCCTGCTGCGTGGCGAGACCGGGGTCGGCAAGGAGGTGGCGGCCGAGTTCGTGCACCGGCATTCGCCGCGCAAGCGGGGCCCTTTCGTGGTGGTGGACTGCACCGCCATCGCCGAAGACCTGTTCGAGAGTGAACTCTTCGGCCACCAAAAGGGGGCATTCACCGGTGCCCTGAACGACAAGACCGGCCTGTTCGAAATGGCCGATGGCGGCACCCTGTTCCTCGATGAGATCGGCGAACTGCCTCTGTCCCAGCAGCCCAAGCTGTTGCGCGCCCTGGAGACCGGACGTTTCCGGCCCGTGGGTGGTACCCGCCAACACCAGGCGCAGGTGCGGGTGGTGAGCGCCACCCACCGCGATCTGCGCGCCCTGATCGCCGAGGGCGGTTTTCGTCAGGACCTCTACTACCGCCTCGCCGTGGCCCCGGTGGAGATCCCGCCCCTGCGCGAGCGGCGCGAGGACATCCCTGTCATCGCCGACCATCTCCTCGCGGCGATCGCCCATGGCCTGGGGAGGCCCTTGCGCATCGACGCCGAGGCGGCACGTAAGTTGCTGAATTACTCCTACCCAGGCAACGTCCGGGAGCTGCGCAACCTGCTTCACCTCGCAGCCAGCCTCAGCACCGACGGGATCGTCCGCGCCGACCTGATCCGCCTGCCCGAGGCCACAGGGGGCGGTGCCGGCCCGGTATTGGAGCAACTGCGCACCCTGCCCGGCCTGTCACCCCTGGAAGCGGCCGAGGCCGGGCAGATCCTGGAACTGATGCAGTCCCTGGGCGGCAACCGCCGGCGCGTGGCCGCTGCCCTCGGGGTGAGCGAACGTACCCTCTACCGCAAACTCAAACGCTACGGACTCAACCGGACCGCCTATGCCGACCCAACCACCACCTGATGCGGCACCCCAGGGACTGCTGCGCTGGAACCTGGGCGCCCTCACCCTGTACCCCGGGGAACTGCCACCTCCCAGTGACATCCGCACCCTGATCCGTTCCACGGAGCAACTGCCGCCCCTGCCCGAGATCGCCCTGCGCCTGCTGCGCCTGCTCGACGACCCCGACGCCGATGCCGTGCGCCTGGCCGGGATCCTGGAACTCGATCCCCTGATCACTGCCCAGGTCCTGCGCCGGGCCAACTCGGCCTACTATGTCTCGAGGGATCCGGTGACATCGGTACGCGACGCCGTAGGCCGGGTGCTGGGATTCGAGACCGCCCTCAGCCTGGCCCTCGGCCTGGCCATGACCGAACCCCTGCGTGTCCCCCCGGGAGGCCCCCTGGGACGCGAGGAGGTCTGGCGGCACGGTCTACTCTGCGGCCAGCTCACCCAGACCCTGGCGGCCGCCCTGCCCCCCGCCCGCCGGCCCGCCTCCGGCCAGGCCCAGCTCGCCGGGATACTCCAGAACATCGGCTACCTGCTCCTCGGCCACCTATTGCCCGACCCCTACCGCTTCCTCAACCGCATGGTCCTGGCCAACCCGGCCCTGCCCCTGCCCGCCCTGGAACGCTTCAGCCTGGGGCTGGAGCACGGCCAGCTCGGGGCCTGGCTGCTGGAGGCCTGGGGGCTCCCCGCACCCCTGTGTGCCGCCGTCCGTCACCACCACACTCCCGGATACACGGGGGCCGGCGCCGACCTGGTGCGTCTGAGCGGATTGGCCGACGCCCTGCTCACCGCACGGGGGCTGGGCATCGGCCCGGTCCCGGACGACGAGGCCATGACCCGCTGGCACCAGGCTCTGGGCCTGAGCCCGGAAACCACCGAGGCGCGCCTGGCCGGGTTGCTGGAGCGGGTGATGCCGCAGTGAAGGGATGCCCCGCCGCCGCGATTCTCTCTGTATTGGTATACCCGTCGCACATGAATATTTCCCGACTGCGGCCGCCCCTCGCACCCCTGGGCTGTGTGGCGATTGCTCGCCATAGTCCCTGCGATGACTCGCTTCCGCGCCTTGCCCAGGGGCACGAGGAACACCCTCGAAACACGAAATATTCACGTGCGACGGGTATATTTTCGACCACTGTGGCCGCCCCTCGCCCCCCTGGACCGGGTTGCGGACGCCCTCCATAGTCCCAACCATGACTCGCGCCGTGCCTTGCCCAGGGGCACGAGGAACACCCTCGAAAAACGAAGCTGTTGGCGTGCGACGGGTTTGACCCGAATATTGCACCATCGCGATCGAGGCGTTCGTGAAAAAGAGGACAAGATTGGCCGGGAGCGGGAAAGACATCCCTGAGGAACCTTCATGTGCCGTCTCTCCCCTGGACACGCCGATCCTCCAGGCCATAGAATGGTCCTTTAACGCTCACTACCACGGCAAATGCCCGCAATCCTCGCCCCGATCCTGGCCCTGCTCTCCGCCGCCGGCGCCCTGGCGGGGGCGCGGGGACTGCGCCTGCTGGGCTTTCCCCTGTTCGGCCTGGCGGGCCTGGCGGCGATCCTCTCTGGCCTCGGCCATCTCCTCGACCCCACTCCCTGGTCCCTGGTCCTGCCCATGGGCCTGCCCTGGCTGCACTGGCACCTGCGCCTGGACACCCTGGGCGGGGTGCTGTTCCTGCTGATCGGCCTGGTCACCCTGGCCGTCGCCCTGTACGGTCCCGGTTACGTGCGCGAGTTCGAACACGGCCGCAGCCGGCCCGAGGCCCTGGCCCTGTTCGGGGGGCTGTTCCTGGCGGGGATGCTGCTGGTGGTCCTGGCGGACGATGCCTTCGCCTTCATGGTCGCCTGGGAGTTGATGTCCCTGTCCTCCTATTTCCTGGTGACCTACCGCCACGACCAGGCCGCCAACAGGCGCGCCGGCTTCCTCTATCTGCTCATGGCCCACATCGGCGGGCTCTCCATCCTGCTTGGTTTCGCGGTCCTCGCGGCCTTCGCCGGGGGCTTCGATTTCGCCGCCATGCGCGCCGCGGAGGTACCCCTGGCATGGCGCACCATCGCCTTCTCCCTGGCCTTCCTCGGCTTCGGCATGAAGGCCGGCCTGGTGCCCCTCCATGCCTGGCTTCCGGAGGCCCACCCGGTGGCCCCCTCCCATGTCTCGGCGCTGATGTCCGGGGTGATGCTCAAGGTGGCGGTGTACGGCTTCGTGCGCATGACCTTCGACCTGGTGGGCGGGGTCCACTGGGGCTGGGGGGTGGCGGTGCTGATCACGGGCAGCGTCTCGGCCCTGCTGGGGGTGCTCTACGCCCTGATGCAGCACGACCTCAAGCGTCTCCTGGCCTATCACTCGGTGGAGAACATCGGCATCGTCTTCATCGGCCTGGGCCTGGCCCTGGTGTTCTTCGGCACGGGCCATCCGGTACTCGGCGCCCTCGGCCTGGTGGCGGCCCTCTACCACACCCTCAACCACGCCCTTTTCAAGGCCTTGCTGTTCCTGGGCGCCGGGGCGGTGCTGCACGCCACCCACGAAAGGGACATGGAACACATGGGCGGCCTGCTCAAGGCCATGCCCTGGACCGGAGGGTTCTTCCTCGTCGGCTGCATCGCCATCGCCGCCCTGCCCCCCTTCAACGGCTTCGTCTCCGAGTGGCTCACCTTCCAGGCCGCCCTCCAGGCCTGGGTCCTGGATTCCGGGGTCCTGCGGGTGCTGCTGCCGGTGAGCGCCGCCATGCTGGCCCTCACCGGGGCCCTGGCCGCGGCCTGCTTCGTCAAGGTCTACGGGGTCGCCTTCCTGGGCCTGCCGCGCGGCCGCCACGTGCGCAAGGCGCGCGAGGTGGGCCTGGGCATGCGCCTGGGCCAGGGCCTGCTCGCCCTGGCCTGCCTGGCCTTCGGGATCCTGCCCACGGTGGTCGCCGGCCTCCTCGCCGGGGTCCCCCGGCAACTCATGGGCACCGGCCTGCCCGAGGCGGGCGCCCAGGGCTGGCTCTGGCTGACCCCCATCTCCCCGGCCACCGCCAGCTATGCCGCGCCCCTGGTGGTGCTGGGGCTGGCCCTGGCCTGGGCCATCGCCGCCCTCTGGCTGCGTCGCGGCGAGGTGCGCGAGGTGAGCCGTTGCGAACCCTGGGACTGCGGCTTCTCGCGCCCCGGCCCCGGCATGCAGTACACCGCCACGGCCTTCGCCCAGCCCATCCGCCGGGTCTTCGGGATGCTGTTCCAGATCGACGAGGGGATGCGTGGGGAACAGGGCCGGCAGCGCTTCCACCTCCAGGTGGGCGACCGCTTCTGGGGCTGGCTGTACCTGCCCGTGGAGCGCCTGGTCAACGCCGCCGCCCGCCGCGTCACCTTCCTCCAGGCCGGCCGCCTGCGCGCCTATCTGGGCTGGTCCCTGGGGACCCTGCTGGTGCTCCTGTGGGTGGCGGCGTGAGCGCCTGGTGGGCGGCTGCCATGCAGCTCGCGCTGGTCGTCGCGGGCGCGCCCCTGCTCGCCGGCTGGGTGAAGTCGGTCAAGGCGCGCCTGCAGAATCGCCGCGGGCCGGGGCCGTTGCAGCCCTACCGTGACCTGCGCAAGCTGTTCATGAAACAGGTCCTGGTGGCCGACAGCGCCTCCATCGTCTTTCGCGCCGCCCCTTACGTGGTCTTCACCTCCACCCTGCTCGCCACCGCCGCGGTGCCCCTGGCGGTCCGCGACCTGCCCACGGCGCCCGTGGCGGATATCATGGTGGTGGTGGGCCTGCTCGCCCTGGGACGCTTCTTCCTCGCCCTGGCGGGCATGGACGTGGGCACCGCCTTCGGCGGCATGGGTGCCTCCCGGGAGATGCTCATCTCGGCCCTGGCGGAACCCGCCACCCTGATGGCCATATTCACCCTCACCATGAGTGCCCACAGCACCAACCTGTCCACGGTGGTGGGCTTCCAATTGACCCAGGGGCTGGTGTTGCATCCCTCCTATCTGTTCGCCCTCATGGGCCTGGTCCTGGTGGCGGTGGCCGAGACCGGGCGCATCCCGGTGGACAACCCGGCCACTCACCTGGAACTCACCATGGTCCACGAGGCCATGATCCTGGAGTACTCGGGCCGCCACCTGGCCCTCATGGAATGGGCGGCATGGCTCAAGCTCACCCTCTACGGCGTGCTCATCGCCAACGTCTTCTTCCCCTGGGGGATCGGCGAGACGACGGACCCGGGCGCCTTCGGCATCGGCCTGGCCGTGATCGTGGCCAAGCTCGCCCTGCTCGGGCTGGCCCTGGCGGTCTCGGAGACGGTCCTGGCCAAGATGCGCCTGTTCCGGGTGCCCCAGTACCTGAACCTGGCCTTCCTGTTCGCCCTGCTGGGGATGTTGTCGTTCCTGATCCTGGAGGTGGCGGCATGAACCTCACCCAGCTCTCCCTGCCGGAACAGGCCATCTTCGTGCTCGCCGCCCTGGTGTTGCTGGTCTCCTTCATCCTCCTGTCCCAGACCCGTCTCACCGCGGCCATCCACGCCTTCGCCTGGCAGGGCGCCCTGGTGGCGGTGGTGGCCGCCCTGGTGGGTTGGGTGGGCGCCGATGCCCATCTCTATCTGTCGGCGGGCCTGACCCTGGCCCTCAAGGCCCTGCTCATCCCCTGGATGCTGCACCGCCTGGTGCGCCGCCTGGACATGGACGCCGAACGCGAGGCCCTGGTGCATCCGGCCCTGGTGGCCCTGACCGGGACCCTGCTGGTGGTGTTCGCCTACTGGCTGGTGCTGCCCCTGGAGCGCCTGGCGGTGACCGATACCCGCAACCTCCTGGCCATCTCCCTGGCCACGGTCCTGATGGGCTTCTGGATGCTGGTGGTGCGCGCCCAGGCGGTGGCCCAGGTGCTGGGCTTCATGTCCATCGAGAACGGCCTCTTCCTGGGGGCGGTGGCGGCCACCCGGGGGATGCCCCTGGTGGTGGAACTGGGGGTGGCCTTCGACGTCCTGGTGGCCATGATCCTGTTCGGGGTGTTCTTCTTCCAGATCCGGGAGAGCATCGACAGCCTGGACACCGACCGCCTCGACCGCCTGGCGGAGACGGAGGAAGAGGCATGACCTGGCTCTGGCTGTGTGTCTTCACTCCGGCGCTGGGCGGCCTGGCGCTCGCCCTGGTGCGCTCCCTGCGCTGGGCCGGCTGGATCAACCTGGGGGTCTCCACCCTCAGTTTCAGCGCCGCCCTGGCGTTGGCCGTGCAGGTGGCCGCCGACGGCGGTTTCACCCGCGGCGGTTTCGTGGTGGATGCCTTCAACGTCTATCTGGTGGTGCTCACCAGCTTCGTGGCCCTCACCACCGGCATATTCTCGCGCCCCTACATGGCCCACCTCTGTCACGAGGGGCGGCTCACCCGCAGGCGTATGCGCCTCTACCATGCCATGTACCAGGGTTTCATGTTCACCATGCTGCTGGCCCTGACCACCGACAACCTGGGCATCCTCTGGATCGCCGTGGAAGGGGCGACCCTGTCCACGGTGCTGCTGGTCTCCCTGTACCGCACCCCGGGGGCGGTGGAGGCGGCCTGGAAGTATTTCATCCTCTGCGGGGTGGGCATCGCCATGGCCCTGTTCGGCACCCTGCTGGTCTATTTCGCCGCCCAGCGGGTGATCCCCGACCCCGAGGCGGGGCTGAGCTGGACCCACCTGCACGCCCTCGCCCACCAGTTGCAGCCCGGGGTGATGGGGGTGGCCTTCGTCTTCCTGCTGGTGGGCTACGGCACCAAGGTGGGCCTGGTGCCCCTGCACAACTGGCTGCCGGACGCCCATTCGGAAGGCCCCACGCCGGTCTCGGCGGTGCTCTCGGGGCTCCTCCTCAACGTCGCCCTCTATGCCGTGGTGCGCCTGAAGATGCTCACCGACGCCTCCCTCGCCGGGGCCGGGGGGGCGCAACTGACGGGCCATCTGATGATGGGCTTCGGCCTGGCCTCCTTCCTGGTGGCGGGGCTGTTCCTGCACCGTCAGCGGGACATCAAGCGCCTGTTCAGCTATTCCTCCATCGAACACATGGGCCTGATGACCTTCGCCTTCGGCATCGGCGGGCCCCTGGCCACCTTCGGCGCCCTCCTGCACATGCTGGTGCATTCGCTCACCAAATCGGCCATCTTCGTCACCGTGGGCCACGCCGCCCACATCGCCGGCACCCAATCGCTGGCCCGTATCCGCGGCCTCATCCACACCCAACCCGGGGTCGGTTGGGGCCTGCTCCTGGGGGTGGCGGCCATCGCCGGGTTTCCACCCTTCGGGCTGTTCACCAGCGAATTCCTGCTCCTCTCGGCGACCATGGATACCTGGCCCTGGCTCGCCCCCACCCTGCTGATGGGCCTGGCGGTGGCCTTCGCCGGCCTGTTCCGGCAGATCCACCCGGTGGTCTACGGCCACGCCCCCGAGGGCCAGAGGGCGGTGACCGCCAACATGATCCCGGTGGGGCTCCACCTGCTCCTGGTCCTGGTCCTCGGGCTGTACATCCCCGCCCTGCTCACCCAGTGGCTGGACCAGGCCACCCGCCTGATCGCCGGAACGGGGGTGCTGTGATGACCAACTTCGCCTGGTTGCCGGCCTTCAAGGCCCACCTGGAACGCGAGCATCTCCTCATCCGGGGCGAGTCGGGCACCTGCCTGGCGCCCGCCCGCTGCCTGGAGATCGACCCCGAGGACTGGGCCAAGGGCGGGGCCGAGGCGGCCCGTTTCGGCCTGCGCTGGGCCGGCCTGTGGGCCGACAGGGACGCCCTGGGTGAGCGCTGTACCTGCGTCCTGGAGAACGCCGGCGACTACCTGATCCTCAGCACCCGGCCGGATGGGGAGGCCCTGGCCTCGCACAGCCCCTGGTATCCGGCCGCCGGGCGCCTGGAACGCCATGCCCGGGATCTCTTCGGCCTGCGCTTCGAGGGACTGGACGAACGCCGCTGGACCCGCCACCAGGCCTGGCCGGAGGACCGCCATCCCCTGGTGGACGCCCTGCCCGCCCCGGGGGAGACGCCGCCGGACGGCGACTACCCCTTCGCCCATATCCCGGGCGAGGGGGTCTACGAGATCCCGGTCGGGCCGGTCCACGCGGGGATCATCGAGCCCGGTCATTTCCGTTTCAATGCGGTGGGCGAGACCATCCTCGGCCTGGAGGAACGCCTGGGCTACGTCCACAAGGGGATCGAACACCTGGCCCGGGGGCGCGACCCCGCGGGTCTCGCCCGCCTCGCCGGACGGGTCTCCGGGGACAGCACGGTGGCCCACGCCTGGGCGGCCTGCCAGGCCATGGAACGCGCCGCGGGCCTGACCCCGCCAGCGCGGGCGGTCTGGTTGCGCGCCCTGTTCGCGGAACGCGAGCGGGTGGCGAACCACCTGGGCGACATCGGCGCCATCTGCAACGACGTGGGTTTCGCCTTCGCCCAGTACCAGTTCCAGCGCCTGCGCGAGGTCTGGACGCGCCGCAACGCCGACCTCTGCGGCCACCGCCTGCTCATGGACCAGATCGTCCCCGGTGGCGTGGCCTGCGAACCCGAGGCCCTGGCCGCCCTGGAATATGACCACCGCCACCTGCGCAAGGCCCTCGCGGGCCTCTTCGATATCCTCGAAGACCACCCCTCCCTGCGCGACCGCCTCCAGGGGACGGGCCGACTCAGCCCCCTGACGGCGGCCGAACTGGGGGTCACCGGTTACGTGGGCAAGGCCTCGGACCAGGCCTTCGACCTGCGCCGGGACGATCCCTATCCCCCCTACGACCGCTATCCTCCCGATGTGCCCCGCTATCAGGCGGGGGACGTGGCCGCGCGGATGCGGGTACGGATGGACGAGATCGGGATCTCTCTCGACCTCATGGACCGCCTGCTGGGCGATCTCCCCAAGGGCGACCTGGCGGTACCCTTCACCACCCCGGAAGAGGGCGAGGGCCTGGGCTGCATCGAGGGCTGGCGCGGCGAGATCCTCAGCCACGTGCGCTTCGCCCATGGCCGGGTGGCGCGCTTCTTCCCCCGCGACCCCTCCTGGTTCACCTGGCCGGCCCTGGAGCACATCGTCCAGGACAACATCGTCCCCGACTTTCCGGTGTGCAACAAGTCGGTGAACGCCTCCTATTCGGGGGTAGACCTCTGATGTTGCGCATCCTCGCCCGCGTCGCCCGCACCGGCAACCTGGCCGAGCCCCTGGAGGCGGATCTGGAGGCCCTGGGGGCGCAGATGAAGACCCTGGCGGAGCGCCGCTTCGCCGGCAGCCTGGCCCTCCGCGCCGTGGACGCCGGCTCCTGCAACGGCTGCGAGTTGGAGATCCATGCCCTCAACAACCCCTACCATGACATCGAACGCTTCGGCGTCCACTTCGTGGCCTCGCCCCGCCACGCCGACGCCCTCCTGGTGACCGGCCCGGTGAGCCGCCACATGGAGGCCGCCCTCAAACGCACCTGGGCCGCCACCCCGGCCCCCCGCCTGGTGATCGCCGCCGGGGACTGTGCCTGCACCGGGGGGGAATTCGGTGTCTCCTATGCCAGTTGCGGGCCGGTGGCGGGGGTGATACCGGTGGACGCGCGCATCCCCGGCTGCCCGCCCACCCCCAAGGCCCTGCTCGCGGGCATCCTGGCGGCGGCGCGGGGGCGGCGGGACTGAGGTCCGCCAGGGCTCCAGCCACCTCGTGCCCGCGCCGCACCGAGAACGGCCCCTCAGGCCTCGAAATACGCCCGGTACCAGTCCACGAAGCGGCCCACCCCGTCCTCGACGCTGGTGTCGGGCCTGTAACCGGTGTCGCGCACCAGGTCGCTCACGTCGGCATAGGTGTCGGGCACGTCCCCCGGCTGCAGGGGCAGCAGGACCTTCTCCGCTTCGCGGCCGAGGCAGCGCTCCAGCACCTCGATGTAGTGCATCAGCTCCACCGGCCGCTGGTTGCCGATGTTGTACAGGCGGTAGGGGGCGGTGCTGCTGGCGGAGTCGGGATGGGCGCCGTCCCAGTCCGGGTTCGGCTCGGGGATGCGGTCGAGGACCCGCACGACCCCCTCCACGATGTCATCGATGTAGGTGAAGTCGCGGCGGTGCTTGCCGTAGTTGAAGACCTCGATGGGCTCCCCGGCGAGGATCGCGCGGGTGAACTTGAACAGGGCCATGTCGGGCCGCCCCCAGGGACCGTAGACGGTGAAGAAGCGCAGACCGGTGCTGGGCACCCCGTAGAGGTGGCTGTAGGTGTGGGCCATGAGTTCGTTGGCCTTCTTGCTGGCCGCGTACAGGCTCACCGGATGGTCCACGTTGTGGTGCACCGAGAAGGGCATGTTGGTGTTGGAGCCGTAGACCGAACTGCTGGAGGCGTAGACCAGGTGCTCCACCCCCTGGTGGCGGCAGCCTTCGAGGATGTTGGCGAACCCCACCAGATTGGTCTGCACGTAGGCCATGGGGTTTTCGATGGAATAGCGCACCCCGGCCTGGGCGGCCAGGTTCACCACCCGCTCGGGGCGGTGCCGGCGGAAGGCCTCGGCCACGCCGGCGGCGTCCTCGATATTCAGGCGCAGGTCGGTGTAGCCGGAAAAGGCACGGGTGCGCTCCAGGCGCGCCTCCTTGAGGGCGACGTCGTAGTAGTCGTTGAGATTGTCGACACCGATGACCTCGTCACCCCTTTCGAGCAGACGCAGGGAGAGGGCCGAACCGATGAAACCGGCGCTGCCGGTGATCAGAACCTTCATGGGAATTCCTCAGGAACGTTGCACGGGTGTCAGAGGCGGCCGTCCACCTGGGCGGCGGGCAACAACTGCTTGACGTCGTAGAGGATGGCGCCCGGCTTGCCGAAGCGGCGGATGCCCTCCGCCCCCAGCGCCGCGAACTGGCGGTGGGCCACCGCCAGGATCAGGGCGTCGTAATGCCCCTCGGGCGGCTCGGCCACCGGATCGATGGCATATTCGCGCCGCGCCTCGGCCGGATCCACCCAGGGATCGTGCACGTCCACCTCGATGCCGTAGTCACGGAACTCGGCCACCATGTCCACCACCCGCGTGTTGCGCAGATCCGGGCAGTTCTCCTTGAAGGTCAGGCCGAGGATCAGCACCCGGCTGCTCCCGTCCAGCCTGTGACTCTGGAGCATGAGCTTGATGACCCGCCCCACCACATAGGCGCCCATGCCATCGTTGAGGCGGCGGCCGGCGAGGATGATCTCCGGGTTGTAGCCGATCTCCTGGGCCTTGTGGGTCAGATAGTAGGGATCGACGCCGATGCAGTGGCCACCCACCAGGCCGGGACGGAAGGGGAGGAAGTTCCATTTGCTGCCGGCGGCCTCCAGGACCTCCTGGGTGTCGATGCCCAGTTTGTTGAAGATGATGGCGAGTTCGTTGATGAGGGCGATGTTGAGGTCGCGCTGAGTGTTCTCGATCACCTTGGCGGCCTCGGCCACGCGGATGCTGCTGGCCCGGTGGGTGCCGGCGGTGATCACCCTGCCATAGAGGGCGTCCACCAGGTCGGCCACCTCCCGGGTGGAGCCCGAGGTGACCTTCTTGATGGTGGTGACCCGGTGCTCCTTGTCCCCGGGGTTGATGCGCTCGGGGCTGTAGCCGGCGTAGAAGTCCTGATTGTAGGTCAGCCCCGAGACCGACTCGATGAGGGGGATGCAGACCTCCTCGGTGGCCCCCGGATAGACCGTGGACTCGAACACCACCACGTTCCCGGGCCGCACCCAGCGGCCCAGCATCCGGCTGGCCGATTCCAACGGACTGAGATCGGGACGCTTGTGCTCGTCGATGGGGGTGGGCACGGTGACCACATAGAAGTTGCAGCCCGCCAGGTCGCGCTCGTCGTCACTGTAGGTGAGATGCTCCGCCCTGGCGAGTTCCTCCGGCTCCACCTCCAGGGAGCGGTCCCGGCCGGCACGCAGTTCGGCCACCCGTTCGCTGTCGATGTCGAGACCGAGGGTGGGGAAGTGCCTGCCGAACTCCACCGCCAGGGGCAGACCCACATAGCCCAGGCCGAGCACGCCGATATGGATGGATTCGAGGTCTGGGATCTTGCTGTTCATGAGTGATCGGATTCCCTCTCGGCGGGGGGTTGCCCCCAGAATTGAAAAGGTGGAATGATAGCCCCTAGTCCCGCTCCAACGCGAGCGCTGGAGGGCCTCCGCGATGAAATGGGCAATCCTGTTCTTGTTCTTCGGCCTGTGCCCGGCCCTGGCGGATGAGGTACGACCGCCCGCGGTGGCCGGCTCCTGGTACCCCGGCGATGCCGAGACCCTGGCCGATTACGTCGACGGCCTGCTCGACGCCGCCCCGGCGGCTGCGCGCGGGGCGCGCCCGCCGCGCGCCCTGATCCTGCCCCACGCCGGCTATCCCTTCAGCGGCGCCACCGCCGCCGCCGGCGTCGCCCGGGTGCGCGGCGCCGCCTTCGAGCGGGTGATCCTCCTGGGCCCCGCCCACAGAGTGGGCTTCCACGGGCTGTCCATCGCCCGGGTGAAGGCCTACGCCACCCCGTTGGGCCAGATCCCGCTCGATCTGCAGGCGGTGGCGCGCCTGCGCCGGGACCCGCTGGTCACCCGCGTGCCCGAGGCCCACGCCCGCGAGCACAGCCTGGAGATGGAACTGCCCCTGCTGCAACGGGCCCTGAAACCGGGCTGGCGGCTGGTCCCCATCCTGGTGGGCCGCTTAGAAGGCGGCGAATACGCACAGGCCGCCGACCTCCTGCGCCCCCTGTGGGACGCACACACCCTGGTGGTGGTCTCCAGCGACTTCACCCATTTCGGCTGGCGTTACCGCTACCAGCCCTTCCCATACGACGCCACCCGCCTGAAGGCCCTGGACACGGGCGCCTTCGCCGCCATCGAGGCCGGTGACGCTCAGGCCTTTCTCGACTACCAGGCGCGCACCGGCGACACCATCTGCGGCTACCGGCCCATCGCCATCCTGCTGCATCTGCTCCCCCCCGGGAGCCGGATCGAACGCCTGGCCTATACCACCTCGGCCGAGGTCACCGGCGAGACCGGCAACAGCGTCAGCTACGCGGCCTTCGCGCTCTGGCCGGCGGCGAAGGCGGACCCGCACGGCACGCCTCCACGCCTCGGCGAGGCCGATCTGCGACGCCTGCATCGCCTGGCCGAACTGGCCGTCACCCTCGCCGTGCATCCCGGCGACGAGGGCCTGAAACGGCGCCTGGAGGCCGAGCGGGCGGCCCTGCCGGAACGCCTGAAGCAGTCGGCCGGGGCCTTCGTCACCCTGAAGCGTCAGGGGCGCCTGCGCGGTTGTATCGGCACCATCCGGCCGATACTGCCCCTCGACGAGGCCGTGGTGGAGAACGCCCGCCATGCGGCCCTGCACGACCCCCGTTTCCTGCCCCTGGACGGGCGCGAACTCCAGGGCCTCGACCTGGAGGTGAGCGTCCTCACCCCCCCGCGCCCCATCCCCTCGTGGCAGGCATTCCGTCCCGGGAAGGACGGCATCGTCCTGGAGCTGGACGGCCGGCGGGCGGTCTTCCTGCCGGAGGTGGCCAGCGAGCAGGGCTGGAACCGCCGACAGACCCTCACCCACCTGGCGCGCAAGGCCGGCCTGCCGGGCGATGCCTGGCGCTCGCCCCGGGCGCGCTTCTGGGTCTTCCAGACCCAGATCTATGCGGCCCCCTACCAGCGGCCCGCACCCTGAGCCGGGGCGCTCCGCTCAGTCTGCAACGGCGGCGTCCGGCCCGATCAGCTCCATCCGCCACAGATGCCCGCCGTAGCGGCGCTCGATCCGCACCGGCAGCCAGCCCCGCGCCGGGGAGAACCACAGGCGGTAATCGGTCCCGCCGGCATCCTTCGAACGACGCACCCGCACGCGCCGCTCCGTGCCCTCGCCCTCGACGGCGTCGATCTCATAGGCATAGGTCTTGATGCGCCCGCCATCGGCCACCGGGTAACTCACCAGCGGCCCGCCGACCGGCAGGGGCCGGGTCCGCGCCAGGTCCAGGCTCAGCGCCCATTGCTGAACCAGCTTGTCGAGGGTGCCCGGGGGCAGGCGCGCCGACCAGCCGCCTCCGTCGCCGCTCACCCGCAGGCGCCCCTCTTCCCAGTCGAAGCGGATCTCCAGGGCGCGCGGGGCCCCGCCGTGGCGGTGGTAGCTGTAGTACCGGGGCCGCGGCCGCCCCTCCACCAGGTCACCCTCGCTGACCTCTTCGACGAGGTCGTCCCGCCACAGGCCGGTGAGGGCGTTGGGCCGGGTGAAGGCGCTGTAACGGTAGCCATCCTGGGGCAGGCGTTCCAGGCGCACCCGGGTCTCGCCCACCGGCAGGCCGTCACGGCTGAGGCGGTAATGGGCCTCGAAGGGCCGCAAAGCGGCGCCCGGGGCGCCGCACCAGAGGAGCCATGCCAGGAGGACGCAACACCACCGCCGCCCCGCCCCCATGGTCTCACGCCCGCGGCGCGCCGGGCCGCCAGACCACGGGTTCGGCGAGGAGGCCGCCGTCCAGACGCACCCCTTCGGTCTCCAGGGAGAGGCGGCGTTCGGCGAACCAGCGCACCACCTGGGGATAGATGCGGTGTTCCTCGGTCAACACCCGTGCGGCGAGGGTCTCGGCATCGTCGTCCGCCCGCACCGGGACCCGTACCTGGAGGATCAGGGGGCCGCCGTCCAACTCCTCGGTGACGAAGTGGACGCTGGCCCCGTGCACGGTATCGCCCGCCGCCAGCACCCGGGCATGGGTGTGCAGGCCACGGTAGCGCGGCAGCAGGGAGGGGTGGATGTTGAGCAGGCGCCCCTGGTAATGGGCGACGAACGCCGGCGTGAGGATGCGCATGAACCCGGCCAGGGCCACCAGGCCCGGACGGTGGCGGTCGATCCGTTCCATCAGCGCCCGGTCATAGGCCGCGCGATCGCTGAAGGCGGAGTGCTCCAGGACCTCGGCGGGGATGCCGGCGGCGCGCGCCCGCTCCAGGCCGAAGGCCCCGGCCTCGTTGGAGATCACCGCCACCACCTCGGCCGGAAGGCCTTGGGCGCAGGCATCCATCAGGGCCTGGAGGTTGCTGCCGCCCCCGGAAATCAGCACCACCAGGCGCAGAGGGGGTCTCATGCGCCCCCCGCGCCGACGAAGCGCACCCCGGGCCCGCCCTCCGCGGCCACCACGCGGCCCAGGCGCCAGGCCGTCTCACCGGCGGCCTCCAGGCGTTGCAAGGCCTGCCCCACGCGCGCCTCGGGCAACAGCGCCACCATCCCCACACCGCAATTGAAGGTGCGCAGCATCTCCTCCCGCGGGACCCGCCCCTGGTCCTGCAACCAGCGGAACACCGCGGGCCAGGTCCAGGAGGCCAGGTCCACCTCGGCCATGGTCCCTGCGGGGAGCACCCGCGGCAGGTTGTCGGTGAGGCCACCGCCGGTGATGTGGGCCAGGGCATGGATCTCCAGGGCGGGGATCAGCGGTTGCAGGGACCGGCAATAGATACGGGTGGGGGCGAGCAGGGCCTCGCCCAGGGTGGCGCCCTCCAGGTCCAGGTCCAGGGGCTCGCCCGCGCGTTCGAGGATCTTGCGGATCAGGGAATAGCCGTTGGAATGGGGGCCGGAAGAGGCGATACCGATCAGGGCGTCCCCGGCCCGCACCCGCTCGGGACCGAGCAGGGCCGAGCGCTCCGCGATGCCCACCGCGAACCCGGCGAGGTCGTATTCCCCCTCGGCATACATCCCCGGCATCTCCGCCGTCTCGCCCCCGGTGAGGGCGCAGCCGGCCCGGCGGCAGCCCTCGGCGATGCCCCTCACCACCGCCTCCCCCACCTCCAGTTGCAAGCGTCCGGTGGCGAAGTAGTCGAGGAAGAACAGGGGCTCGGCGCCGGTCACGAGGATGTCGTTGACACACATGGCCACCAGATCGATGCCCAGGGTGTCGTGGCGCTGGAGGCGCCAGGCCAGTTTGAGCTTGGTGCCCACGCCGTCGGTCCCCGACACCAGCACGGGCTCCCGGTAACGGTCCAGGGGCACTTCGAACAGGGCGCCGAAACCGCCCAGGCCGGTGAGCACCCCCGGGCGGAAGGTGCTGCGGGCCAAAGGCGCGATGCGCTCCACCAGAGAGACCCCGGCATCGATATCGACACCGGCGTCACGATAGCTCAGGGGGCGTTCGGATGAGGTCAATGCACAGGCTCCGAGGCAGTGGGGAAGGATCAATCTTACCAAACCGGAGATGCCATACCCGCCGCATGTGGTTTTTCCATCCTTCGGTCCGCCAACGGCTGCGGCGCCGCCTCCGATCCAGGCGACCAGGTTGCCGAAAAGCCCAGCGCACCGGGTGTATCGCATTGGACAGAAAAGCCCACCCCTGGGTTTTTCCGCCGCTATATACTCTGTCACCTTTCATCCCTGGAAACGCCATGCCCCCCAGCGCCACCCGCCCCCGCCACCCCTGGCGTGAGATCCTGCGCATCCTGGTGAGCGCGCGCATGTGGATCACCCTGGCCCTGGGCTTCTCCAGCGGTCTGCCCCTGTTGCTCACGGGCTCGGTGCTCCAGGCCTGGATGCAGCAGGAACGCCTGGATCTCGGGACCATCGGCCTGTTCGCCCTGGTGGGGCTGCCCTACACCCTCAAGTTCCTGTGGGCGCCGATCCTGGACCGCTACACCTGGCCGGTGCTGGGGCGCCGCCGCGGCTGGCTGCTGGCGGCCCAGGGCGGGCTGATCCTGGCCCTCACGACCCTGGCCTTCTCCCGGCCCGCACAGGCACCGATGGGCCTGGCCCTGGCCGCCCTGGCGGTGTCCTTCTTCTCCGCCAGCCAGGACATCGTGGTGGACGCCTACCGGCGCGAGGCCCTGGCCGACGACGAGCTAGGGCTGGGGGCCTCCCTGTACGTGAACGGCTACCGCGTGGGGATGCTCCTGGCCTCGGGCGGCGGCCTGATCCTGGCCGACTTCATCCCCTTCCGCGGGGTCTATCTGCTGATGGCCGGGTTCATGCTCATGGGTGTGCTCACCACCCTGGCCGCGCCCGAACCGAAACCCTCGGCCGGCCGCCCGCAGACCCTGCTGGAGGCGGTGTGGCACCCCTTCGTGGACTACTTCCGCCGCCGCGACGCCCTCGCCATCCTGGCCTTCATCCTCCTCTACAAGATCGGCGACACCATGGCCAGTCACCTGAGCACGGTCTTCTATCTGGACCTGGGCTTCAGCAAGACGGAGATCGGCACGGTGGTGAAGCTGTTCGGCTTCTGGGCGGTGCTCGGGGGCGGCTTCCTCGGCGGCCTGTGGATATTGCGTCTGGGGATCCAGCGGGCCCTGCTCTGGTTCGGGGTCTTGCAGGGGGTGTCCACCGCCGGCTTCGCCGTCCTCGCCCTGCTCGGCGACAACCTGCCCGGACTGGCCGCGGTGGTGGCCTTCGAGAACCTCACCGGGGGCATGGGCACGGCGGCCTTCGTGGCCTTCATGGCGGCCCTCACCAACAGACGCTTCACCGCCACCCAGTATGCCCTGCTGTCCAGTTTCATGGGGGTGCCGCGGGTGATCCTGGCGGCCCCCACCGGCTACCTGGCCGAGGCCAGCGGCTGGCCCGGCTTCTTTCTGATCTGCGCGCTGCTGGCCTTGCCCGGCCTGGTCCTGTTACGCTGGTTGCAGGGCCGCGGGCTCACTGACGGGGAATCGATACCATGATGGAGATCCAATGGGCCGCGGCCCTGGTGGTGGGACTGCTCGGCGGGGTGCACTGCGTGGGCATGTGCGGTGGCATCGTCAGCGCCCTGACCTTCGGACTGCCCGCGGAACGGCGCGCCAGCCTGGCGCGCATGTTGCCCCTGGTCCTGGCCTACAACCTGGGGCGTATCCTCAGCTACGGCCTGGCCGGGGCCGTCGCCGGCGGCTTCGGCTACCTCCTGGCCGAATCGCTGCCGTTGTGGCAGGCGCAACGGGTGCTCTACGGGTTGGCGGGCCTGTTCATGGTCCTCATGGGGCTCTACCTGGGCGGCTGGTGGGCCCTGCTGGGCCGCCTGGAGCGCCTCGGCGGACGCCTCTGGTCGCGCCTGGAGCCCCTGGGCCGACGCCTGCTGCCGGTGAGTTCGCCCCCCCGCGCCCTGGTGCTGGGCCTGGTGTGGGGTTGGATACCCTGCGGCCTGGTCTACAGCACCCTGGTCTGGGCGTTGTCCTCGGGCGGGGCCTGGCAGGGGGCGGCCCTGATGCTGGCCTTCGGCCTCGGCACCCTCCCCAATCTGCTGGGGATGAGCTTCCTGGTGGGCGGCCTGGCGCGCTGGTCACGGCAGCCCTGGGTCCGCCGCCTCGCCGGCGGCCTGGTGACCGCCTTCGGGCTCTGGACCCTGTGGCAGGCCCTGGCGCCCGCCTGAGCCCGTGGGCACCCCGGAATCGTGGAGATCCCGCCGCCTCACCGGCGTCATCCTGGCGGGCGGCAGGGGACGGCGCATGGGCGGCCGGGACAAGGGCCTGCTGGAGGTCGGCCAGCGCCCTCTGGTGGCCCGGGTGATCGACCGCGTGCGCCCACAGGTGGGGGACCTGCTGATCAGCGCCAACCGCCACCTGGAACGTTACCGGGCCCTGGGCTTCCCGGTGGTGGAGGATCGCGTGGGCGCATTCCTCGGCCCCCTGGCCGGGCTGGCCGCTGCCCTGCAGGCCGTCCGCACCCCGTTCCTGCTCAGCGTGCCCTGCGACTCACCCTGTCTCCCCCTGGACCTGGCCTCCAGGCTCTTGCAGGCCCTCAACGCGGCCGATGCGGAGGTGGCCGCGGCCCACGACGGCGAGCGGACGCATCCCGTCTTCGCCCTGCTCAGGCGCGACCTGCGGCCCGACCTACTGGACTATATCGAGCATGGCGGTCGCGGTCTGGGTGCCTGGTACCGGCAGCGGCGCCTGGCCCTGGCGGACTTCTCCGACCGGCCCGAGGCCTTTCTCAACCTCAACACGCCGCAGGACTGGGCCGCCTGGCAAGGGGGCCTCAGACCGGATTCGGGATGTCGATGAACCGCCACTCCAGGCCGAAGCGCACGGCCAGGTGCGCCCCCAGGGCCTCGACCCCGCCGCGTTCGGTGGCGTGATGTCCCGCGGCCAGGTAGTGGATGCCCAACTCCCGCGCCAGATGGGTGGTCTGCTCGGAGACCTCGCCACTGAGGAAGGCATCGACCCCCAGGGCCGCCGCCTGTTCGATGTAGCCCTGGGCGGCGCCGCTGCACCAGGCGATGCGGGTCAGCGGCCGCCCGTGCCCCGGGATGACCAATGGCTCGTGCCCGAGCCGTTGCGCCACCTGCTCCGCAAAGGCATCCAATGGCAGGGGCCGGGGCAGGCGCCCCTGCCAGACGAGGCCCTCGCCGGCCTCGCTGGGAGAGGCGTCGAGCAACCCCAGGGCCTCGCCCAGACGGCGGTTGTTGCCCAGTTCCGGATGGGCGTCCAGGGGCAGGTGGTAGGCCAGCAGGCCGATGCCGTTGCCCATCAGGGCGGCGGCGCGCCGCCCCTTGAGGCCGCGCAGGGGGGCTGGCTCCCCCTTCCAGAACCAGCCGTGGTGCACCAGCAGGAGATCGGCCCCGGCCTCCACCGCGGCATCCACCAGGGCCTGGCAGGCGGTCACCCCGCCCACCAGCCGGGACACCTCGGCGCGGCCTTCCACCTGGATGCCATTGGGGCAATAATCACTGAAGCGGGAGGCCTCCAGGAGGCTGTCGCAGTAGGCCTCGATCTCGAACAGGTCCGCCATGGCTCCTCTCTCCGTACCGGGGGAAGGTTCAGGATGACAAATCGGAGGGGGAAAGAGAAGGTGCGAGGGATATGTCCAAGCCGCTGATCCAAGCCCAGCATCCCAGACAAAGCTGAACCCGAATATGCGGTCCTCCCCCTTCCGGCTCGCGCTCCCGGCCCTCGCCGGCGTGGCCCTCGGCCTCGTGCTGGGCGGGTGGTGGCGCCCCCCCGCCCCCGCACCGGCGCCCCGTTCAGGGCCCGACCGGCCCGCCGTCTCCTACGCCGATGCGGTGGCACGCGCCTCGCCCGCGGTGATCAACATCTATTCACGCAAGGTCAGCACGGAGAAGGCCCGCCTCCGCTTCCGCGACCCCTGGTTGCAGCGCCTCTTCGGCGACCGGCTCCCCGAACGCACCCGGAAACGCCTGGAGACCAGTCTCGGCTCCGGAGTGATCGTCTCTACCCAGGGGTACGCCCTGACCAACCGCCACGTGATCGCGGGCGCGGACGAGATCCTCGCCGCCCTGCCCAACGGCGACCAGGTGAGTGTGCAGGTGGTCGGCGAGGACCCGGAGACCGACCTGGCGGTGCTGCGCCTGAAGGCAGGCCCGACCCCGGCCGTCCCCCTCGGCGACGATCGGCGCCTGCGCGTCGGCGACGTGGTCCTGGCCATAGGCAACCCCTTCGGCGTGGGCCAGACCGTGACCCAGGGCATCGTCAGCGCCCTGGGCCGCGCTCACCTGGGGATCGCCGGCTACGAGGACTTCATCCAGACCGACGCCGCCATCAATCCCGGCAACTCCGGCGGCGCCTTGATCGACGCCCGCGGCCGCCTGATCGGCATCAACACCGCCATCTTCTCGCGCGACCGCGGCGCCCAGGGGATCGGCTTCGCCGTCCCCGTACATCTGGCCATGGAGGTGATGAAGCAACTACTGGAACACGGGCGGGTGGTGCGCGGCTGGATCGGCATCAGCGGCCAGGACGTCACCCCCGCCCGGGTACGCGCCTTCGCCCTCCAGGCCCCCACGGGGGTCCTGGTGACCTCGGTGCGGCCCGGAGGGCCGGCGGCCGCGGCCGACATCCGCAGCGGCGACCTGATCCTGGGAGTGGACGGGCAGGAGGTCCGCGGGATCCACGAGCTGGTGGACCGGATCGCCGGACTGGGGGCCGGTCGGCGGGTACACATCCAGGTGTTGCGCGGCAAGCGGCGGCTCGAATTCGAACTGACCACGGGCGCTCGCCCGACGCAGCGTCCGGACTGAGATCCAGGCCTTCAGGCCCTCCCGAGCAGGCGTGCGATCTCGCCGCGCAACGGCCCGATGGCCGGTTCCAGCTTGCGGCGCATGAGGCTGCCGATGGCCGTGGAGTCGCGCAGAAGGGGACGCAGGATGCCGTAACCCACCCCGGAGAGGATGCGCAGGCCGCGCAGTTCCGCGCGCGCCTCGGGGGTCTCCCCGAGCCCGTCCGTCGTCAGAGAGGCCACCCAGGCATCGGCCTCCGCCGCCAGGTCCGGGTAGGCCAGATCCGGATCGCCCTCGGGCCGCAAGGACGAGAAGCGCTCCCGGGTACACTCCAGGGCCGCGAAGACCACGTCCTGGGTGGGGGGCTTGGCGAGGATGGCGTCGAGACAGGACAACCAATTCTGCCCCGCCGCCGAACGTGTCCGCGCCCACGCCCGGGCAACCGGGTCGTCCCGGCCACCCAGGTCGATGGGCCGCCCCGCCCGGCCGGCGGGAATGGCATCGGGACGCCCGGCGAGAAACCCCACCAGGTAGGCCGGCTTGCGTCCCGCCTTCTTCCATAGGGCAACGACCTCCTCATCGGACAGCAGGCCCGGTTGGAGCATCGCCCGGACCGATTCCATCATGGCCTCGGTCTCGGCCTCGAAGGGCAGGTAGTCCAGCAGATAACGGGCCAACACCGGCCCCATCGTGCCCCGGGCGACCCGGGGATTGGCCAGCATGTGGCGGGCATTGGCGGGGTCCTCCATCGCCCACCAGGCCCGCCGCGCCGTCTCGTCGTCGAGCCCCGGGGCGCACACCGCGGCCACCACGGCCTCGGGCTCGCCCAGGAGCAGGAGCTGTTGCAGGCTCTGGTCGCGCATCTGGCCCATGCGTGTCCAGCGCCGGATATAGACCGGGTATCCACCGGGGGAACCCAGGACCTGACCGGAGATCAGCTCGCGCACCAAGCGCAGGTAACGCTCGGGCGAACCCTGGGGGTGCAGATCCAGTGAGGCCTCGCCCCGGTCCGACAGGGCGTGGACGCGCATCCGGGATTCGTCGATACGGATGGCGAGGGGCTTGCTCGCAAGCAGGACGTTGAGGCGCAGGCGGTCTTCGGGCGTGAGTTCCATGGGCTCACGGCCTCCATACCAGACCGCGGCATGGCAAGGACAGAGAAGCGCCCCCCGGGAAGCGAAGGATGAGGATCTTCACACGCAACGGGATCTATCCGCGTCCGGCGCTCAGGCCGAAGGGGGGCGGTAGTTGGCGTCCTTGGGGTTCTGAAAGACGAACTGCCGATCCCCCTCGTCCAACTGCACGAAATCCATGACGGTCTCGTCCAGCAGGGGCACATATTCGGGCAGCATGACGATGGTCACGCCCTCGGACTGAATATCGATATCGTCTTCCTTCTTCTCGTCGAAACCCATCTTGTATTCGAAGGTGCCGTCGGGCAGCCGGCGCGCCGCCAGACGCAGGGCCATGCCCTCGGCACCGCTCTGGGCGGCCGCCTTACGCACCTGATCGGCCGCGGCCTCGGTAAGTCTGAACATAGGTCTGAGTCCCGATAGTGGTTTGGGTCGGTGATGGATCCCTGGGGCGGATCCGGGGCAGCCCGTCGTCCCCGACAGGAAAGGGGGGAGTATACCCGCCCCACAGGAAATTTCCGATCACTCCCCGGGATCGCCGGCCCGATCCCGGCCTCAGTCCTTCGCCTTGTGGTACCAATAGCCGTCGATATCCAAGAACCAAAAGGAGCACGCATAGCGGTCCACCTTGTACAGTCCCTTGAGGGCGTCCGTCAGCCAGGTCTCCTTGCCGCGATCGACGATGGCGTTGATCAGATAGTTGATATTACGCTCCTGCTTGAACAGGCCGGCGATGGAGGCAATGACGCTGGGCTCCAGGGCATCCCCCAGATGGTGGCTGACCACCGACTCCACCTCCCGCACCACACAGTCGCTCACCCCGGCCTGGGCGAGGATCTTCAAGGTCTCTTCCAGAAACTCCACCTCGTGCAGATTGACCATGAGCATACGTTTCATCGGGAATCCCCCTGAGTGTCACTGTCCATCCCCCCGGCCTCGCCCGCACGCAACAGCGCGCGGCGGGTGAGGATCGGCCCCACCACCTCGGTCACCACGGTGGTGGCCAGGAGCACGTTGATGACGGTGAGGGCCAGATTACGCCCTTCGGCACCGAACTGGGCGAACTCGTTGGCCACCACCAGCGACAGGCCGATGGCTATGCCCACCTGGGACAGCAGGCCGTAACCGATATTGCGCCTCACCACCTGGGGGGCACGCGACAGCCAGGCCCCCAGGCTTGCCCCCATGACCTTGCCGAAGATGCGCGCGAAGAGGTAGACGACCCCCAGGACCCCGAGTGAAGGGAGCAGGTCCAGGCGCAGGTGGGCGCCGGCGAGAACGAAGAAACCGATGAGGATGGGCGCGCCCAGGGTGGAGACCTGTTCCACCAGGGCCTTGGTGGAAATGGGCGACACGTTCACCAGCACGGCACCGAAGGCCATGTTGGCGAGCAACGGCGAGATCCCCGTCTGTTCCGCCACCCCGGCGATGCCCACCAGGGCGCCGATGGCCACCGAGAGCGAGGCCTCGCGGCCGGGCAGGCGCGCCAGCAGCGGCCCCACCGCCAGGGCGACGGCGCCACCGAGGAGCAGGGACCCCCCGATCTCCAACCCCGCCACCCCGGCCACGGCCTCCAGGGACCAGACCGCCCCGCCCGACAGCATGGCCTTGGCCAGGGCCGCTGCCAGGGCATAGAGCACCAGGGCGATGGCATCGTCGATGCCCACCACCGCCATCAGGGTACGGGTGAGGATGCCGGAAGCGCGTAGTTCGCGGATCACCATCACCGTGGCCGCCGGCGCCGTGGCCGCCGAGATGGCCCCCAAGACCAGGGCCAGGGGCAGATCCGCGGTCCAGGCCCAGACCCCCAGGGTCACCGCCAGCATGGCCCCCAGGGCCTCCAGGAGGACAATGGGAAACAGTGCGCGGGCGAGGCGCCGCAGGGTGCGCCCCTCCAGTTCGCCACCGATGGAGAAGGCGATCACCCCCAGGGCGAGATCGCCCACCACCCCCATGTGGCCGAGGTCCGCATGGGAGAAGACGCCCGTCGCCGAGCCCCCCAGGAGCACCCCGACGATGACATAACCCGCCACCGAGGGCACCTTGAGCAGCTCCATCGCCTTACCCCCGGCGAACCCGGCGAGAATGGCGATGCCCATGATTTCCAGGCCGTTGAACATGAGGCGGCGCAATGAACAAGCAAACGAACAGAATAGGCGGCAAGGGAGGGCGCGTCCAGCGATACCGCGGACCGAAGGTGCTGTGGGAGCGGCTTCAGCCGCGACGACTCCCGCGCGGAGTGGCCACGCCGGATCGCGGCTGAAACCGCTCCCACACCGCGCCCTTCCCCGGGAAGGTGCCTTCCGGGATAGCGAACGGGCGGCATCGCGGTGCCAGGAGAGAAGATCTTTGCGACCCTTTCGGCGCCTTACCCCGAGGGTGCACTCCGACGAAACACCAGGCCGTCCCGCTGGTCTTACAGTGTTGGGCGGCCAAGTATATACTCGATTCCATGTTGGCTTTCGACACCCATTACAGCTTCAAGAAGCTCACCCAGGCGGGCTTCGACGAGACCCAGGCCGAGGCCCAGATCGAGGTCTTGCGGACCGCCATAGAACAGAACGTCGTCACCAAGGCGGACCTGGACAGCCGCCATCGGGAGACAAAGGCCGACCTGGAGCGGCTATCTGTCCATGTCCACAACCTGGATGCCAAGGTAGAGGCCCTGGAGCACAAGGTCGATGCCTTGGGACAACGGCTCGAGGACCTGAGCCACGAGGTGGGGGAACTGCAGCGGGAGATGGAGGCGCTGCGCCTGCGGATCGACGTGCTCGAACAGCGAATGGAGGAGCGTTTCAGGCAGGTGGACGAGCGCTTCAAGCAGGTGGACGCTCGGTTCGACCAAATAGACGACCGTTTCAGACAGGTGGACGACCGCTTCAGGCAGGTGGACGCTCGGTTCGACCAAATAGACGACCGTTTCAGACAGGTAGACGACCGCTTCAGGCAGGTGGACGCTCGGTTCGACCAAATAGACGACCGTTTCAGACAGGTGGACCAGCGTTTCGATCGCATTGAGGCAGGCATGGCCACCAAGAAAGACATCGAGGCCGCCGTGGAGCGCATGGGCCGGACCTTCGCCATGTGGATGGTGGGCCTGTTCTTCACCACCCTTGCGGTCGCCATCACGGGGTTCTTCACCCTGTATCAGATCCTACGGCCCTGATTGGGGAGCGGCGTCCAGGCAGATCCCGCCGCCAGGGAGCCCGATCTGCTTTTCGGGAAGCTGCAGATTGGAAACCAGAAGCAAAAGGGGCCGGCACCCCTCGGGGTGCCGGCCCCTTTCACCCCACCGGCCCCAAGGCCGGTGGCTGCTTCCAGTCCGGCGAACGCCAGATCAGAAGTTGTGGTCCAACTGCAGAGAGAAGGCGGATTCGTCCTGACCACCACCGCTGGCGACGCCCTTGTCGAAGTCCTTCTTGCGGTACATCAACTGGACATCGGTGCGCTTGCTGAAGTTGTACTGGTAGCCCAGGGCCCAGCCATCGAAATCCATATTGGACAAACCCTTGTCACCGTCGTACTGGCCGTACATGCCCTTGACCCGGTTGTTGCCGAAGTCATAGGCGGCGGAGAGCTGCCAGGACTTGTAGTCGTTGTCCTTGACGGCGTTGACGCTGGAGTGGTCCTCGTACAGGCCGGTGACGGTGATGTTGTTGAAGTTCATCATCCCGAGGCCGACCGCCCACTTGGTGTCGTCGTCGTTACCGGCGAAGGCCACCTTGTCGATGTTCTCGTAGGACAGGCTGGCGAACCAGGGGCCGTTGGAGTACATGCCGGTCAGGGAGTAGGCGTCCTGGAAGTCGTTGGTCAGCTGGTTGGTCTGAACCACGGCGCCCGCCAGGGTGAAACCGGCGAAGGAGGGCGAGACATAGGCGATGGCGCCGTCCACGCGCTTCTGGTCGAAGAAGCCCACGTGGGTACGGCGACCACTCCCCGTGGCACCGGCAGTACCGTCACCATCCGCGATGGTGTCGCCGAACAGGTCCACCTTGGAGGTGCCGATCTTGTAGGGGGTGTCGTGACGGCCGGCCAAGAGGGTGCCCCAGCCGCCGGCCAGGCCGACATAGGAATTACGCTGAGACCAGAAGCCACCCTTGCCAAAACCGTCGCCGACGTTGACCCCGAACTCCATCTTGTAGATGGCCTTGAGGCCATTGCCCAGGTCCTCGGAGCCCTTGATGCCCAGACGCGAGGACTCGTCGCCCATCGCCCAGGCGTCCTGCAGAGGACCGACGTTCTCGTCGTCACGATCCCACTTGGTGGTGTTGACCCGGACCTTGCCATAGATGGTGGCATCGGCGGCGGCGGTCATGGAGACCGGGGCGGCGATGGCGGCGGCGATGGCCGCGACCAGCAGTTGCTTTTTCATGATTCAATCTCCCGTCTTGAATGGTTGAGGAAGAAAAACGCTGTGCGGCAAGAATAATATCCAAAGCGGGGACTATATGCAACAGGTTATTTGAAAAAAACCACAAACCCATTTTTGTCGCCTCTTCGCAACAACCCCTCAAAGCCCGGGCACTTATAACCGACAATCAATGAGTTACACGACCAAACCTGGGAAATACCCTAGGCTTCCCTAGAAACTGTATCAGGTTTCCAACAGGTGATGGAGCCAAGTACCGGCCCGTATCGCCCCGGCCACAGGTCGGAGGAGCGCCACCGGGGCGGTCAGGCCCGCTGTGCGCCTGCCTGCGGAAGGGTGTGGCGTGGAGCGGCTTCAGCCGCGTCCGGCGTGGCCAGTACGCGCAGGAGTCGCCGCGGCTGAAGCCGCTCCTGCGTCGATGCCTATGGGGAGATGGGAGTGATGGCTGGGGGACTAGGATTCGAACCTAGGTTAGCGGAGTCAGAGTCCGCCGTCCTGCCGCTAGACGATCCCCCAGGGGAGATGGAAATCTATCTCGGTGGGTGGGAAAACGCAAGGGTCCGGGTCGAGTAAATGCCGAGTGCAGCCGAGCGATCACAGATCCGAGGGCACGCCGAGAACGACCCGGCGCCCTCGGGGGTCCGCTTGGCGATTCCGGTAGGGATCAGCGCTTGGAGTACTGCGGGCGCTTGCGCGCCTTGTGCAACCCCACCTTCTTGCGCTCCACCTCACGGGCGTCGCGGGTCAGGTAGCCGGCCTTGCGCAGGGTACCGTGCAGGCCTTCGTCGAAGGCGTCGAGGGCGCGGGCGAGGCCGTGACGGATGGCCCCCGCCTGACCGGAGGTGCCTCCCCCACGCACCGTCACCTTCACGTCCACGCGCTCCTGCATGCCCGTGGCCTCCAGGGGCTGGCGCACCACCATACGGTCCGTCTCGCGCCCGAAGAATTCGTCGAGCGGGCGGCCATTGACGATGATCCGGCCCCTGCCCAGGCTGAGGAAGACGCGCGCGGTGGAACTCTTGCGGCGGCCGGTGGCGATGTTGGTCTGCGACATGTTGCTGATCCGATTCTGGTAGGAGATTTCAGATGTCCAGCGGCTGCGGCTGCTGGGCGCTATGGGGGTGCTCGGGACCGGCATAGGCCTTGAGCTTCTTGAACATGGCCCGGCCGAGGGGCCCCTTGGGCAGCATGCCCTTGACCGCCGTCTCGATGACACGCTCCGGGGCCTTCTGCAGCAGCTTCTCCAGCGAGATGGACTTGAGGTGACCGACGTAGCCGGTATGCCGGTGGTACATCTTCGCCTTGAGCTTGTTGCCACTGACCCGGATACGCTCGGCATTGACCACCACGATGTAATCGCCGGTATCCACGTGGGGGGTGTAGATGGGCTTGTGCTTGCCGCGCAGCCGGCGTGCGATCTCGCTGGCGAGGCGGCCCAGGGTCTTGTCCGTGGCATCCACCAGGTACCATTCGCGGCGCACCTCGGCGGGCTTTGCGCTTTCAGTCGTCATTGCCGAAACTCCAAACCTTGTGTTGTTCGCATCCGCGGATGGACCCGCTGGAAAAGACGCGGAATACTACAGAAAAACAGCCATCCTGGCAAGCGCGTGCGCCCCCTGCCCCGGCTCTCTCTACGGGAGCGGCCCGGGGACAGGCGAGAGGAAGCGGACCCACCCGCGATGACGTTCGCACGGAGCCGGCCCAGGGCGCGATTCGTCGTGCCTGCAGCCAGTCCCGCGGATGGCCGCCGCCTCCACCTGTCACCTGTCCTCCGTATTCAGGGCCTGCTTGAGGGCCTCCTCCACACGCTCGGCCACCATCTCCTGTTGGCCGGTCCCCAGGGCCTCGACCTCGCGCATCTCGTGGCGGCGACGTTTGCGCTCGTTGTGGTAGGAGAGCCCCGTGCCCGCCGGGATCAGGCGCCCGACGATCACATTCTCCTTGAGTCCGATCAGATGGTCGGCGGCACCGCGCACAGCGGCCTCGGTGAGGACTCTCGTGGTCTCCTGGAAGGAGGCCGCGGAGATGAAGGAATCCGTCGCCAGGGAGGCCTTGGTGATCCCCAACAGCAGGGGCTCGTAGAGGGCCGGCTGCCTGCCTTCTGCTTGCAGGCGCTCGTTCTCCGCGGCCAGGGTCGCCCGCTCCACCTGTTCGCCACGCAGATACCGCGAGTCGCCCGGGTTGACGACTTCCACCTTGCGCAGCATCTGGCGGATGATCACCTCGATGTGCTTGTCGTTGATCTTCACGCCCTGAAGGCGGTACACGTCCTGAATCTCCTTGACGAGGTATTCCGCCAGGGCGGTGACGCCTTTCAGACGCAGGATGTCGTGGGGGGTGAGTTCACCCTCCGAGATCACCTCGCCCCGCTCCACGTGTTCGCCCTCGAACACGCTGACGTGGCGCCACTTGTGGATCAGCAGCTCCACCGGTTCGCCTTCGGCCGGGGTGATGATCAGGCGCTGCTTGCCCTTGGTCTCCTTGCCGAAACTGACGGTTCCGCTGGCCTCGGCCAGGATGGCCGGGTCCTTGGGCTTGCGTGCCTCGAACAGGTCGGCCACCCGCGGAAGACCACCGGTGATGTCGCGGGTCTTGGAGGACTCCTGGGGAATGCGTGCCACCACGTCGCCGATCCCCACTTCGGCCCCGTCGCTCGCGCTGACCACGGCCCCCGCCGGCAGGTAGTAGTGGGCGGGGATGTCGGTGCCGGCGATATTGAGGTCCTCGCCGTTCTCGTCCACCAGGCGGATCATGGGGCGCAAGTCGCGGCCCGAGGGCGGGCGTTGCTTGGGATCCATGACCACCAGGGAGCTGAGGCCAGTGATCTCATCGGTCTCGCTCTGCACGGTGACACCGTCCACGAAGTTCTCGAAGTGCAGACGCCCGGCCACCTCGGTGATGACCGGATGGGTATGGGGATCCCAGTTGGCCACCACCTGGCCTCCGCTCACCGCCTCGCCGTCGGCGACCTTGAGGGTGGCCCCGTAGGGGACCTTGTAACGCTCCCGCTCACGGCCGACTTCGTCCACCACGACCAATTCACCGGAACGGGACACGGCCACCAGATCCCCGCTCGCATGCTGCACGGTCTTGATGTTGTGCAGACGCACGGTGCCTGGATTCTTCACCTCGATACTGTTGGCCGCGGCGGCCCGCGAGGCGGCCCCACCGATGTGGAAGGTGCGCATGGTGAGCTGGGTGCCCGGCTCACCGATGGATTGGGCCGCGATCACCCCCACCGCCTCGCCGATATTGACCCGGTGACCACGCGCCAGATCCCGCCCATAGCACTTGGAGCAGACACCCACGCGCGACTCGCAGGTGATCGCCGAACGCACCCGCACCTGGTCCACCCCGGCCGCCTCGATGGTCTCCACCCAGGACTCGTCGATCAGGGTGCCCGCGGGACAGAGGACCTCGTCGCTGCCCGGGCGGTAGAGGTCCACCGCGGTGACCCGGCCGAGGATGCGTTCGCCCAGGGGCTCCACCACGTCCCCACCCTCGATCAAGGGCATCATGACGAGACCGTTCTCGGTGCCGCAATCCTCCTCCTGGACCACCAGATCCTGGGCGACGTCCACCAGCCGGCGGGTGAGATAACCCGAGTTGGCGGTCTTGAGGGCGGTGTCGGCCAGTCCCTTGCGCGCGCCGTGGGTGGAGATGAAGTACTGGATGACGTTCAACCCCTCGCGAAAGTTTGCGGTGATGGGGGTCTCGATGATGGAGCCGTCCGGCTTGGCCATGAGACCGCGCATACCGGCCAATTGACGTATCTGGGCGGCGGAACCACGCGCCCCGGAATCGGCCATCATGAAGATGGAATTGAAGGAGCCCTGCTCCACCACCTTACCCTCGGCGTCTTTCACCGTCTCTTTGCCGAGCTTGGCCATCATCGCCTTGGCCACCTGATCGTTGGTGTGGGACCAGATGTCCACCACCTTGTTGTAGCGCTCGCCGTTGGTGACCAGGCCAGAGGCGTACTGATGCTCGATCTCCTTCACCTCCTGCTCGGCGGCGGCGAGGATCGCGGCCTTCTCGGGCGGTACCTCCATGTCGTTGATGCCAATGGACACCCCGGCCTTGGCCGCATAGCGGAACCCCATGTACATGAGCTGGTCGGCGAAGACCACGGTGTCCTTGAGACCGAGCTGGCGGTAACAACTGTTCACCAGGCGGGCAATGGCCTTCTTGTTCATGGCCTGATTGACCAGATCGAAGCTCAGGCCCTCGGGCATGATCTCTTTGATGAGGGCGCGGCCGATGGTGGTCTCGACGATTCGCCGCACCGGGGTACGCTGGCCGTCGGCGCCGGTCTCCACCTCGTCGATACGCACCCGCACCCGGGCGTGGATGTCCGCCGCACCGGTCTCGTAGGCCCGCCGGGCCTCGGCGACGTTGGCGAAGACCATGCCGTTGCCACGCACGTCCACCCGCTCGCGGGTGATGTAGTAGAGACCCAGGACCACGTCCTGGGTGGGGACGATGATGGGCTCACCGTTGGCCGGCGAGAGGATGTTGTTGGAGGCCATGATCAGGGCCCGGGCCTCCAACTGGGCCTCCAGCGACAGGGGTACGTGGACCGCCATCTGATCGCCGTCGAAGTCGGCGTTGAAGGCCGTGCAGACCAGGGGATGGAGTTGGATCGCCTTGCCCTCGATGAGGACCGGTTCGAAGGCCTGGATGCCGAGGCGATGCAGGGTGGGGGCGCGGTTGAGCATCACCGGGTGCTCGCGGATCACCCCTTCGAGGATGTCCCAGACCGCGGGCTCCCCGCGCTCCACCATCTTCTTGGCCGCCTTGATGGTGGTGGCCAGCCCCTGGAACTGGAGCTTGGAGAAGATGAAGGGCTTGAACAGTTCCAGGGCCATCTTCTTGGGCAGGCCGCATTGATGCAGCTTCAGGGTCGGGCCCACCACGATGACGGAGCGCCCGGAGTAGTCCACCCGCTTGCCCAGAAGGTTCTGCCGGAAGCGGCCCTGCTTGCCCTTGATCATGTCCGCCAGGGATTTCAAGGGGCGCTTGTTGGTGCCGGTGATGGCGCGCCCGCGCCGGCCATTGTCCAGGAGGGCGTCCACCGACTCCTGCAACATGCGTTTCTCGTTGCGCACGATGATGTCGGGGGCGTTGAGATCCAGCAAGCGCTTGAGGCGGTTGTTGCGGTTGATGACCCGCCGGTAGAGGTCGTTCAGGTCCGAGGTGGCGAAGCGCCCGCCGTCCAGGGGCACCAGGGGACGCAGTTCCGGTGGCAACACCGGCAGGACGGTGAGGATCATCCACTCGGGGCGGTTGCCGGAGGCGTTCAGGGATTCCAGCAACTTGAGGCGCTTGTTGATCTTCTTGAGCTTGGTCTCGGAGTGGGTGCTCTCCATCTCCTCGCGCAGGCGTTTGATCTCGCCCTCGAGGTCGAGGGTGCGCAGGAGTTCGTAGACCCCCTCGGCGCCCATGCGCGCATCGAATTCGTCGCCGTTCTCCTCGATGGCCTCCAGATATTGCTCATCGGTGAGCAACTGCCCACGCTCCAGGGTGGTGGTCATGCCCGGGTCCACCACCACGAAGGACTCGAAGTAGAGCACCCGCTCGATGTCGCGCAGGGTCATGTCCAGCAACAGGCCGATCCGCGAAGGCAGGGACTTGAGGAACCAGATGTGGGCCACCGGGCTGGCCAGTTCGATATGCGCCATGCGCTCGCGGCGAACCTTGGAGAGGGTCACCTCGACGCCACATTTCTCACATACCACGCCACGGTGCTTGAGGCGCTTGTACTTGCCGCACAGGCATTCGTAGTCGTTCACCGGGCCGAAGATCTTGGCGCAGAACAGGCCGTCCCGCTCCGGTTTGAAGGTGCGATAGTTGATGGTCTCGGGCTTCTTGACCTCGCCGAAGGACCAGGAGCGGATCATCTCCGGAGAGGCGAGCCCGATGCGGATCAGGTCGAAGTCCCGGGTCTGCTCCTGCTGCTTGATGATGTTCATTAGGTCTTTCAAGAGGCGTCTCCTGCTGGGTGGCCGTCAACCCCGGAGCGGGGGGCGGCGGCGGCACACGGGCCGCCGGTACGTTGGGACCTGCCGGTCATTCCTGTTCGAGTTCGATGTTGATACCGAGGGAGCGGATCTCCTTGACCAGGACGTTGAAGGACTCGGGCATCCCCGCATCCATTTCGTGATTGCCATCGACGATGTTCTTGTACATGCGGGTGCGCCCGTTGACGTCGTCGGACTTCACCGTGAGCATCTCCTGAAGGGTATAGGAGGCACCGTAGGCCTCCAGCGCCCACACCTCCATCTCCCCGAAACGCTGGCCGCCGAACTGGGCCTTGCCCCCCAGGGGCTGCTGGGTGACCAGGCTGTAGGGCCCGGTGGAGCGGGCGTGCATCTTGTCGTCCACCAGATGATTGAGTTTGAGCATGTACATATAGCCCACCGTCACCGGGCGTTCGAAGGCATCGCCGGTTCGCCCGTCATAGAGCACGGTCTGGCCGCTCTCGGGCAACCCCCCGAGACGCAGCATGGCCTTGATCTCGTCTTCGTTGGCGCCGTCGAACACCGGCGTCGCCATGGGCACACCGTCGCGCAGATTGGCCGCCAGTTCGAGGATCTCCTCGTCGCTCAGGCTGTCGAGGTCCTCCTCGTGCCCGCTGGTGTTGTACACCTGGTCGAGGAAGGCGCGCAATTCGGCCACCTCCGCCCGCGCCTGGAGCATGTCCCCGATACGCCGGCCGACGCCCTTGGCCGCCCACCCCAGGTGGGTCTCGAGGACCTGGCCGATGTTCATGCGCGAGGGCACCCCCAAGGGATTGAGGACGATGTCCACCGGCTCGCCGTCCTCGGAGAAGGGCATGTCCTCCACCGGCACGATCATGGAGATGACGCCCTTGTTGCCGTGCCGGCCGGCCATCTTGTCACCGGGCTGGATGCGGCGCTTGACCGCCACGTAGACCTTGACCATCTTCAACACCCCGGGGGCCAGATCGTCACCCGCGGTGAGCTTGCGTTTCTTTTCTTCGTAACGGTTGCGGAAGGCCTCACGCTGCTGCGTGATCTGCTCGGCAATGGCCTCCAGCTGGCGGGCGGTGGCCTCGTTGCGCAGGCGGATCTCCAGCCACTGGTCGCGATTCAGGCCCTTCAGGTAGGTCTTGGTGATCTTGGCGCCCGCCTTGAGCCCCTGCGGCCCTCCGTCGGCGAGCTTGCCCAGGAGCATCTTCTCCACCCGGTCGAAGGTATCGTCCTCCATGATCCGTAATTGATCGTTCAAGTCCTTGCGTACCCGCTCCAGTTCCTCCTCCTCGATCTCCAGGGCGCGGGCATCCTTCTCCACCCCGTCGCGGGTGAACACCTGCACGTCGATGACGGTGCCCGCCATGCCCGACGGCACCCGCAGCGAAGTGTCCTTCACGTCCGAGGCCTTCTCGCCGAAGATCGCGCGCAAGAGCTTTTCCTCTGGGGTGAGCTGGCTCTCGCCCTTGGGAGTGACCTTACCCACCAGGATGTCGCCTTCGCGCACCTCGGCACCCACGTAGACGATGCCGGACTCGTCCAGCTTGGCCAGGGCGGCCTCGCCCACGTTGGGGATATCACCGGTGATCTCCTCGGAGCCCAGCTTGGTGTCCCGAGCCATGCAGGTGAGTTCTTCGATGTGGATGGTGGTGAAGCGGTCCTCCTGCACCACCCGCTCGGAGATCAGGATGGAGTCCTCGAAGTTGTAGCCGTTCCAGGGCATGAAGGCGACACGCAGGTTCTGCCCCAGGGCCAGTTCACCCATGTCTGTGGAAGGCCCGTCGGCGAGCACGTCGCCGCGCGCGATCCCGTCACCGACGTCCACCAACGGGCGCTGGTTGATACAGGTGTTCTGATTCGACCGCGTATATTTGGTGAGGTTGTAGATGTCCACCCCGGGCTCGCCGGCCTCGGTCTCGTCGTCGTTCACCCGCACCACGATCCGCGCCGCATCCACCGATTCCACCCGGCCGCCGCGCCGGGCCACCACGGTCACCCCGGAATCCACCGCCACCACCCGCTCCATACCGGTACCCACCAGGGGCTTGTCGGTACGCAGGGTGGGCACGGCCTGGCGCTGCATGTTGGAGCCCATGAGGGCGCGGTTGGCATCATCGTGTTCCAGGAAAGGGATCATCGAGGCCGCCACGGAGACGATCTGTTTGGGCGAGACGTCCATGTAGTTCACCTCCCCGGGGGCCTTGAGGGTGAACTCGTTTTCGTGCCGGCAGGAGACCAGGGCGTCGCTGAGGCGGCCCTCCTCGTCCAGCGCGGCATTGGCCTGGGCGATGACGTATTTGCCCTCCTCGATCGCCGACAGATAGTCGATCCGGTCGGTGACCCGGCCGTCTTCCACCTTGCGGTAGGGGGTCTCCAGGAAACCATAGCGGTTGGTGCGGGCATACACCGCCAGAGAATTGATGAGGCCGATGTTGGGACCTTCCGGGGTCTCGATGGGACAGACCCGCCCGTAGTGGGTAGGGTGTACATCGCGCACCTCGAAACCGGCCCGTTCCCGGGCCAGGCCGCCCGGACCGAGGGCCGATACCCGGCGCTTGTGGGTGACCTCCGACAGGGGGTTGTTCTGGTCCATGAATTGGGAGAGCTGACTGGAACCGAAGAACTCCTTGACCGCGGCCGAGACCGGCTTGGCGTTGATGAGTTCCTGGGGCATCAGGCCCTCCGACTCGGCGATGGAGAGGCGCTCCTTGACCGCCCGTTCCACCCGCACCAGCCCGACCCGGAACTGGTTCTCCGCCATCTCGCCCACGGAGCGGATGCGGCGGTTACCGAGGTGGTCGATGTCGTCCACGGTACCGCGGCCGTTGCCGATCTCCACCAGGGTACGGAGCACATCCACGATGTCCGAGGTCGTTCCCTGCTCCGCCACCAGGCGCTTGGACAATTCGTCGCCGCGTTGGGCGAAGTACTTGTGGTCGTAGAGGATCCCGGGGCCGGTCTCGGCCTCCCGGCCCAGGCGGCGGTTGAACTTCATCCGCCCCACGGCCGACAGGTCGTAGCGGTCGGCGGTGAAGAACAGGTTGTGAAACAGGTTCTGTGCCGCTTCCTTGGTGGGGGGCTCCCCCGGTCGCATCATCCGGTAGATCTCCACCTGGGCCTCCAGGGCGTTATTGGTGGGATCCAGGGAGAGGGTCTTGGAGATGAAGGGCCTGTGATCGAGGTCATTGGCAAACAGGGTGTGGATCTGCTTGATCCCGCGCTCACGCATGAGTTCGAGCAGTTCCTCGGTCACCTCGCTGTTGGCCTCCGCGAGGAGTTCGCCCGTCTCCTTGTCCACCAGGTCGCGGGCCAGGACGCGACCGATCAGAAAGCTCTCGGGGACATCCAGGCGGGTCACCCCCGCCTTGTCGAGCTGGCGGATGTGACGGGCGGTGATGCGCCGGCCGGCCTCCACCAGGACCTCGCCGTTCAGTTCCAGATCGAAGTCCACGGTCTCGCCGCGCAGGCGCTCCGGCACCAGGTCCATCTTCAGGGTCTTCTTGGTGATGTGAAAACGGTCGGTCTCGAAGAAGTCGGCGAGGATCTCCTCGGTGTCGTAGCCCAGGGCGCGCAGGAGCACGGTGGCCGGGAGCTTGCGCCGGCGGTCGATACGCACGTAGACGTTGTCCTTGGGGTCGAACTCGAAGTCCAGCCAGGAACCGCGGTAGGGGATCACCCGGGCGTTGAACAGGAGCTTGCCCGAGGAATGGGTCTTGCCCTTGTCGTGATCGAAGAACACCCCGGGCGAGCGGTGCAACTGGGACACGATCACCCGCTCGGTGCCATTGATGACGAAGGTGCCGGTGTCGGTCATCAGGGGCAGCTCACCCATGTAGACCTCCTGTTCCTTGACGTCCTTCACCACCTTGGTGCCCGCGGGCGCGTCCTTGTCGTAGATCACCAGGCGCACCAGCACGCGCAGCGGGGCGGCATAGGTGCTGCCGCGCAACTGGCACTCGCGCACGTCGAAGGTGGGCTCGCCGAGGCGGTAGCTCACGTATTCGAGGGCGGCGTTGCCGGAATAGGATTCGATGGGGAACACCGATTTGAAGGCCGCTTCGAGGCCTTTGAGCTCACGCTCGCCGGGTTTCTGGTCCTGTTGCAGGAAATTCCTGTAGGAGTCGATCTGGGTGGCGAGCAGAAAGGGCACATCCAGGATGCTGGGCCGTTTGCCGAAATCCTTGCGGATGCGCTTCTTCTCAGTGAACGTATAGGCCATACTGCCTTCCCTCGGGTGCTGGGGTGGGGGGAATCTCTGCATGCCTGCGTGGTGCCTGTACCTGTGGACGGCCTCGCGCGCAGACGGATCGGCGCCAACTCATCCGGGCATTTCCCGGAACGGTCCCCGCCGACGGGACCGGAAAATCCACGTGCCGCGCGCTATGCAGGCGCAAGCGGCGACAGGCCGGCGGCCCGAAGGCCGCCAGCCCATTTCGGGATGCCGCCGGGCGGCCTCCCAGGAGGGGCTTACTTGATCTCGACAGTGGCGCCGGCCTCCTCCAACTGCTTCTTGGCCTCTTCGGCCTCTTCCTTGGAGACGCCTTCCTTGATGGTTGTGGGCACGCCCTCCACGGCATCCTTGGCCTCCTTGAGGCCCAGACCTGTCAGGGCGCGCACTGCCTTGATGACGCCCACCTTCTTCTCCCCAAAGCCGGTGAGAACCACGTCGAATTCGGTCTTCTCCTCGGCGGCGGCGGCCTCGCCACCCGCGCCGCCCGCCGGAGCGGCGGCCACGGCCGCCGCCGCGGTCACGCCGAACTTCTCTTCCATCGCCTCGACCAGATCGACCACCTCCATCACGGTCATGTTGGCGATGGCTTCGAGGATCTCTTCTTTACTAACGGACATCGTATTGCTCCAGAATCATGTTGGGTTTTCAGCGCCGGGCATCGCCAGGACAGCAGAACAGGCCCGGCCCATAAGGCTCACGCGGCCTCTTTGGCCTCTTTGACCGCCGCCACGGTGCGCACCAGCTTCCCGGGGATCTCGTTCAAGGTCCGCGCCAGCTTGGCCACCGGGGCCTGCATCACCGCCATCAACAGGCTGATGGCCTCGTCGTAGGTGGGCAGCTTCGCCAGGGTCTCGATGTCGCCCGGCTCCAGCAGCCGGCCCCCGAGGGCCACCAGGCGGACCACCAATTGCTCGTGGTCCTTGGCATAGTCCTTGATCACCCGCGCCGCGGAGCCGGGGTCCTCCTGGGAGAAGGCCAGCACCAACGGCCCGGTGAGGCCCTCGGACATGCAGGCGAAATCGGTCTCCGCCAAGGCCCTTCGGGCGAGGGTGTTCTTCACCACCCGCAGATAGACATTCGCCTTGCGGGCCTCGGCCCGCAAGGCGGTCATCTCCTCCACCGTCAGCCCCCGGTATTCCGCGGCAATGGCGGAGAAGGCCTCGCCGGCGACCGCTGAGACCTCGGCGACGACGGCCTTCTTCTGTTCCAGATTGAGCGCCATGAACGCCACCTCCTGATTACGGAGGGACGGCTGCGCCGCCCCGTTTTCCGAATCCGGGATCGCTCCCGGAACTCCGTGCACCGTCGTCAGGAACGGGCCTGATTCCGGAGCACCGTCTGCGCAGGCGGTTTAAACCCCGGTCCGAGACCGGGATACCTGCGGTCTTTGACGGCAGGCCCAAGCATCGCCGGGCCGCCCCAAAGTCTTCGATGGGGTCCTGTAACGGGCCCCATATGCAAAATACGCCAAAGGGCCGATCAGAACGTCAGGGAACTCTGATCCAGCGCCAGGCCCGCCCCCATGGTGGTGGAGACCGAGACCTTCTTCATATAGACACCCTTGGCCGCGCTCGGCTTGCCCTTCTGTAGGGCCGCCAGCAACGCCTCGAGATTCTGCTTGAGTGCGGCCGGCTCGAAATCCACCTTACCTATGGAGCAGTGGATGATCCCGGCCTTGTCGGTGCGGTAGCGGACCTGTCCTGCCTTGGCGTTCTTCACCGCCTCGGCGACATTCGGGGTCACCGTGCCCACCTTGGGGTTCGGCATCAGCCCGCGCGGCCCCAGGATGGGGCCAAGTTTGCCCACCACACGCATCGCATCGGGGGCCGCGACCACCACGTCGAAGTCCAGATTGCCGGCCTTTACCTCCTCTGCCAGATCATCCATACCCACCACGTCGGCCCCGGCCTCGCGCGCCGCATCGGCGGCGGGACCCTGGGCGAAGACTGCCACCCGGACCGACTTGCCGGTGCCATTGGGCAGGACGGTGGCGCCGCGCACCACTTGGTCCGACTTGCGCGGGTCGACGCCAAGATTCACGGCCACATCCACCGATTCGGGAAATTTCACCGAGGAGAGTTCCTTGAGAAGGGCGAAGGCCTCCTCCGCGGGATATTGACGGGTGCGGTCCAGACGCTCCCGGATGGCACGCATACGCTTGGAAATTCTGGCCACGTCAAAGTCCCTCCACGTCGATACCCATGGAACGGGCGCTGCCCGCAATGGTGCGCACCGCTGCGTCCAGGTCGGCCGCGTTCAGGTCCGGCATCTTGGTCCGGGCGATCTCCTCGAGCTGTGCCCGGTTCACCGTGGCCACCTTGTCCATGTTGGGTACGGCCGAGCCCTTGTCGATGCCTGCCGCCTTCTTGAGCAGCACCGATGCCGGCGGCGTCTTGGTGATGAAGGTGAAGCTGCGGTCGGCATAGACCGTGATCACCACCGGGATGGGCAGACCCTTCTCGATATTCTGCGTCTGGGCGTTGAAGGCCTTGCAGAACTCCATGATGTTGACGCCGTGCTGGCCCAGGGCCGGGCCCACCGGTGGCGAGGGATTGGCCTCGCCGGCCTTTACCTGTAGCTTGATATAGGCCTGAATCTTCTTTGCCATTGTGTCACCTCGTTGCGGGTGCGAACGCCTGGATCCGGACGGGCTGTCCGGCCACGGCTCCCCGTAAGACACCCCATTCCTGCCCCCCAGGGCGAGGGCCAGCGGGCGGGCGTGTCCCCGTCAGCCTTTTTCGACCTGGGAGAACTCCAGATCGACCGGTGTGGAGCGGCCAAAGATGCTCACCGAGACCTTGAGACGGCTCTTCTCGTAATCCACCTCTTCCACCACACCGTTGAAATCGTTGAACGGACCTTCGACGACCCGCACCACCTCGCCTGGCTCGAACAGGACCTTGGGGCGCGGCTTCTCCACCCCCTCCTGGACCCGGTGGAGGATCGCCTCGGCCTCTTTGTCAGAAATGGGCGAAGGCTTGCCCTCGGTGCCGCCGATGAATCCCATGACCCGGGGGACGTCCTTGACCAGATGCCAGGTATCCTCGTCCATCTCCATCTGCACCAGGACATAACCCGGAAAGAACTTGCGCTCACTCTTGCGTTGCTGTCCGCCCTTGACCTCCACCACCTCCTCGGTGGGCACCAGGATCTGGCCAAACTTGTCTTCCATCCCGTAACGACGGATACGCTCCGTTAGAGAGCGCTTGACCTGGGCCTCGAAACCGGAAAAGGCATGGACCACGTACCAATGCATGGCCATGCGCTCAGGCTCCATGGCCGGTGAGTGCGCGCACGATGGTCATGAGCATGAGATCGAACAGCCAGAGCATGATGCCCATCACCAACACCATGACGAACACCACCAGGGTGGTCTGTACGGTCTCCTGGCGGGTTGGCCAGACCACCTTCCGCACCTCGGCGCGGGAGGCCTGTACGAACCCCCAGGCCAGGCGGCCGACGCGGGTCTGGTAGGCGATGCCGAGCGCCGCACTGCCGACCACCAGCAGGCCGAGCACGCGCAACAGGATGGAATAGCCCTCGAATTGATAGAAGGCCCCTATGCCCGCGAGAAGCAGGACGATAGCGACGGTCAGCTTGGCCGTATCCAGGCCGGAGCCTTCGACCTCTGTCTTGGCGTTCATCGACACCCACGAAATCAAGGGAGAAACAGGAAATATGGCAGGCCAGGAGGGACTCGAACCCCCAACCTGCGGTTTTGGAGACCGCTGCTCTACCAATTGAGCTACTGGCCTGTGAGATTGGGGCGGGCCATGCCCGCCCCTCAACACACGCTATCGGATCACTCGATGATCTTGGACACCACACCGGCGCCCACGGTACGGCCACCCTCACGGATGGCGAAACGCAAACCCTCTTCCATGGCGATGGGCGCGATCAGCTTGACGGTCATCTTGACGTTGTCACCCGGCA
>Ga0256841_1000129_pt1:0-57500 | contig 84630 bp, 78 predicted proteins | sample 356308metaG_FD_185971 | JGI IMG/M metagenome (GOLD analysis project Ga0256841, IMG submission 185971) | Hydrothermal vent microbial communities from Mid Atlantic Ridge, Atlantic Ocean - 356-308 | ecosystem: Environmental > Aquatic > Marine > Hydrothermal vents | place: Atlantic Ocean...
ATACATCGTCTCCTGAACGATCTCCAATGCCTGATCCGGGCAACCTGTGGCAAATTTCGCCATCTGGTAGGCACGCTTTTCGACACTGGCCAGAAACTGCTCCATCCGATAATAGCACTCCCGTCACCAACAAACGGCCGGGGCTTGTTGGCCCCGGTCTAACAAATATACTCAACGATGTCCGTGCTGATCCCCAACCCTGTCCAGATGACGGTTTATTCGTTCACCTTTGCGATCCAGATGGCGGTTTATGCGATCACCTCGTCGATCCAGCTTGGTATTAATCCGATCTCCTTTGTGATCAAGGTAGGCATTGATTCGTTCACCCTTCCTTTCGAGAAACTCTGCAGCCTTGTCATGCCCATGTGCCTCCACCCATTCAGCCCTTCTATCAAATCGGTCTTCAATCCGATCGCCACGTACATCCAATCGGTGTTCGATACTGTCGCCCTTACGATCCAACCTCCTGTCGATGTGATCACCTCGTATATCCAGCCTGTGTTCGATTTTGTCGCCCTTGCGATCCAACCAGTTCTCATGATCCGAAAAAGCAGAGGATGACATCATGCAGGTGGTCAACAGTGCAGAAAAAATGATTCGTGTTTTCATATCGGTTCTCCTTGAGTTAATTGGCGATTTTTTAACTTGTGCACTTAAGTAACGAGTGAGAACCAAATCCGTTGACACGATCAGAAAATGTTCACTTCGGTGCCAATACAGACCTGATCGAACAAATCGATGATGTCGTGGTTCCGCATGCGGATACAACCGCGTGAACCGGGGATTCCCATTTCAGCATCATCGGGAGATCCGTGGATATAAATATAACGACGGTAGGAATCCACCTTACCTCCTTGATTGAAGCCAGGCTCACAGCCCTCGAGCCAGAGAATACGGGTCAGGATCCAGTCACGATCGGGAAAACGCAGGCGAAGCTCGGGCGTATAACATTCACCCGTTGGCCTTCTGCCGACAAAAACCGTGTCGGCTGGGCAACCCTCACCAATCTTTTCCGCCACCCGGTGTTTGCCTCTGGGTGTACATTCACTGCCTAGGATTTCACCCGGTCCGTTCCGTGCCGTGGAGACAGTGTACTCACTAATCACGGATGGACCTTCTTTCAGCCAGAGTTTCTGTTCTGAGATGCTGATCTCAATATAGATCCCGTTAATCATTGCCTTTCTTTTTGGTGGTTAACAGACCGTCGTAATTTCCGTCCGAGGCAAGAGTATAGCCCTGCAGCTCCTTTCTTTTCAGCAGAAGGTTATCCTCGTACCAAAGGGGCACATATGGGAGCTGCCCGAGCAGACGTTGTTGAATCTTTTTGTAGAGTGCGGCCTGACGGCCTGGTTGTAACTCGGCCTCGGCCATTTCGATCAACCGGTCGGTCACCGGATCGGTATATCGCCCACGGTTTGCTCCTGTCGGTGGAACGGATGCACTATGAAAGACATAGCGGAAAATATCTGGCAGTTTCAACCCTACCCAGGAGAGACTGTACATCTGGAAATGTCCGGCCTTGATGTCGCCATAAAATGTGCCCCAGTCATAGCCTTGAATTTCCATATCGATGCCCACTTGTTTCAATTGTGATTGGATGACGGTGGCCAGGCGGATCCGGAAGGGGTTGTTCGAGGTCTTGAAGGTGATTTTGAGTGGGTGCGCCCGGTCGTAACCGAGCCTCAGCAACAACTTTTCTGCGGTGGCAGGATTGTATCGATAGCCTGTAAGCTCTGGATCACCAGCCCAATGTTCTGGCGGGAGAATCGCATTGGCTTTGCGCGCAGAGCCCTTGAAAATGTATCGTATGATCGCGTCTCTATCGATCGCGTAGGCAATCGCCTGTCGTACCTCGAGTTGGCCTGTCACCGGATCCTGGAGATTGAACCCCAGATAGGAAAACACATTCCCCTTGCCACGGAGGACGACAACCTCTGGCTGTTTTTCCAACCAGTCCAGCATTTCCTGCGGAATATCGCCTTGAAAGAGGTCGATTTCCCCACGAATCAATTTGAGGATACGCACCGTCGGATCGTTTACAGTGCGAAATTCCACATGTTGATGGTCCTTCACCCGTTGCAACTTCAGGTTCCCGCTTTGTGGCCACCCCAGGAGCTTTAAGGGACCACTGCCCACGGGATGGTGACCGAAAGGATGGCCCAGCTCAAGCAGGTGGGCCGGCATGATCCCCATCGTCAGACGCCCAGGAAAAAGTGGATCAGCCCGGTTCAGGTGGAAATCAATGGTTTCTGGATCCGGGGTTGTAATCCAATTGATCATATCCAAAGAACCGCGGTGCGGTGATGCCGTTGCCGGGTCGAGTACAGCTTCATACGTGGCGCGAACGTCATTAGAGGTCAGATGTGTCCCGTCATGAAACTCTCGGTATTGACTGCCTAAGACAAATCGATAGTGACGATCAGAGATCCTTTCCCATCTCGCGAGCATGGGTATGGGACGGAAATTTTCGTCAAAATCGACCAAGCGGGTATAGATCAACCGGTTGATCCGATCAGAGACAGCATCGGTTGCATATCGTGGATCGAGTGTAACCGGATCGGTTGTCAGTCCAAAGCGAATCTGGTCCTTAGAGGTTTGCTCACTGCACCCGAAAAGGGCGAAAACCAAAAGCCAAAAATACCAGACTCTACTTTTTCTGATCACGTTCGAAAACAGCGATGGATTCCACATGTGCGGTATGCGGGAACATGTCCATCACACCTGCCTGGGTCAGCCGAAAACCCTTGTCATGAACGAGGATCCCAGCATCCCTGGCCAGGGTCGCGGGATTACAAGAAACATAGATCACACGATGAATACCGCCGAAACTCATCTTCTCGATGATCGCCTGGGCACCGCTGCGGGCCGGATCGAGCAATACTTTATTGAAACGGCCTTCTTCAATAGTTTGCAAATACTCACTTTCTGTCAGATCAGTACAAATAAAATCAATGTTATCGATCCTATTCCTCGTGGCATTCGCCCGTGCCCGTTGAACCAACCCTTCATCACCTTCGATACCGAGAACGTATTCCACTCGTCTTGCGATAGGCAAAGAAAAGTTGCCAAGGCCACAGAACAAATCCAAAACCCGATCGCCTCTGTCCAATTCCAATCGCTCAATCACCCGTGCAACCATGTCCCGGTTGATATGGGCATTGACCTGGGTAAAGTCTGTAGGGAGAAAATGCAGAACCGGTTCATCCGCACCAGGCTGATAAGCGAGGTCGACCGGATGATCAGGCCAGATTTGGTGAACACTCTCTGGTCCCTTGGGTTGCAGAAAGATCACAAAATCATATTCTTCTCCAAAAGCGTTCAGTCGTCCGATGTCCTCATCCGTGAGGGGAGCAAGATGGCGAAAAACCAGCCCCGTTTTCCCATCACCTATCGCAACCTCGATCTGGGGCAGTCGATCCCGAATCGATAATTCTCCGACAAGATCGCGCAAGGCCATCAAACGACGGCCTATAGAGGGTGCCATGATTTCACACTGGGTTAATTCAGCAATGAAAGAGCTGCCTTTCTCACGGAACCCCACCAGCACGCCTCCTTTTTTGGGTACATACTTCACCCCAAGGCGTGCCTTACGCCGATAGCCCCAGACCGGTGATCGTAGGGGGGGCAGAACCCTGTCTGGAGTGACATTTCCCAGATGTTCGAACTGCTCCAGCAGTACCTTTTCCTTATGTTTGATCTGATCATCCGGGCTCAGGTGTTGAAGACTGCATCCCCCACAGATCCCATAGTGCACACATCCTGGTTCGACCCGATCAGGTGATGACTCAAGAATTTCCAAGATCTTTCCTTCATCAAGCTTCCGACGCCGATTCGTCAATTGAAACATCACCCGCTCACCCGGCAACGCACCATCAATAAAGGTTACTTTTCCATTACAGGTCGCGACACCACGGCCTTCATGTGAAAGCGAATCAATCGTCGCTTCGATGGGTTCGCGTGACAAACGTCTACGTCTTCGGCTCATGTTCTCTAAAATGGGATCCGAAATAAAAAAGACGGTGCAGGCACGAACCTGTCACCGCCTGTTCATGGAATGGTTACACTGGTGGTTTATTTTTGTTTCCAGCCACTGCCGTCATTATACCACCAGCCGGACGGCGCATTGGCAATCCAACGCTTGGCGAACAGTTTACGGATCTCGCTCTCCCACTCCGGATGTTTATTGGCTACCGCAATTTCTTTGTAGAGCTGGTTGCGATCTCGATTCTCTTCAGCTACCAATTGCTTCACGACATTTCGTTGTTTCAAAGGAATGGCCTTGGGATCACGCACCACAAGCAACGCATTGGCTGTCATCCCTACCGCACCGCTGTTATAAAAAGGCAACAACTTCTGGTGCCTTGCCTTCATTGAGGCCTTCAGCTTATTGGTCGCCGGTGTGGAAATGTCAATATTCGGCTGTGCCGCAACGGCCACCGGGATCACAAAATCCACAAGCCACATTACCAGCCCAGGCGCTGTGTCATCTGGAGTAACCCGATATGAAGAGGTATTCTCATCAACAGGATCATCCGTCTTGTCCTTCTGGTCTCCATCTTCCGTCGACTCTCCATAGACATCCTTAACGAATTTATCGACCGCCTTTTCTGCCGCGGCTGCGGGAAAGTAAACGTTCACCGTCACACAAGCCGTTAGAAACAGGCAAAAACCTATCAGTGATAAATGCTTTCCATTTTTCATGATCCTCTCCTCTTAGAGATTAATACGAACCAGTTTCGCTTTCTTAACGTTAACCAGGGCTTAATAGCCGTAGTCTAAACGACCAGAACCGGTCAAAACAGCACCATCTTCCTTCTCTCTTTTATGTCGACCTGATCACACTTCGAAAATGCACGTTTTTACTTCTATTTTGTTTTTATTTTCCAAAGAGTAAAGTAAGTCTTGGCTAGTTTGTAAACCCCTTAACATGCAAAGGGAAAGACACATTTTCTTACAATGTTCAGGGGCTTGGTTATTATAGAATGACCTAATGGTTGTGGGTGAATTCTTATAAAAGGAATTTGCCATTATCTTTCATAACAGAACCAGCTCAAACCACATACTGCCTAATTTGGAATTAAGATATGCGGATCACTAACAAAATCCTAGCCTCCTTTTTTTTGGTCTCATTGGTCACAACCAATGCTCATGCAATCAATTCGATACAACGGGTCAGTCTCGGAGCTGTCAGCGGGGGACCAGACAATAACAGCTTTGTTCCTTCGGTGACATCCAACAGCCGTTATATTGTCTTCGAGAGTGACGCAACCGATTTGGTTACTGGGGATACCAACGGAAAAACGGATATTTTTCGTTATGATCGTGTCACGGGCACGACAATCCGGGTGAGTGTCCCCGAAGGTGGAGGCCAAAGCAATGGCCGAAGTATCCTCGCGGATATTTCAGATGATGGAAGATACGTTGTCTTTACGAGCTTTGCTACCAACCTGACAACTGAGCCCGATACCAATGGGGTATCCGATATTTTCCTCCGGGATATCCAGACAGGCACAACAACACTCATTTCCAAAAACTCGACCGGCACTGCAACAGCCAATGGTGCCAGTACCAAACCCGTTATTTCTGATGATGGCACTGTGATCGCTTACGAAACCCTGGCCTCCGATATCATTCCTTCCGACACGGATGCTATTTCAGATGTATACCGTTATATCATTTCCACAGGAACAACCGAACTCGTTAGTACAGGTAGTAATGGTAAAGGCAACGCTAGGAGTCATGAACCTTCTTTGACATTCAATGGCCAGATCATCGCCTTCTCCAGTGATGCATCCAACCTTGGCGGTCCAGCGGGAGATATGAACAGGGATGTTTTTTTCAGGGATTTCAATACGGGGACTACCGTAGCTGTAACCACCGGAGCAAGTGACCCCGGATTTACTGACAGTCAGCAACCCGTTATTTCTGCTGATGGCAGTGTCATTATATTTGAAAGTTTTAGAAGAAACCTTGTCGCCAACGATAATAATGGATCACAGGATGTATTTGCCTATGATATGAAAACAGGAGCAATCACCCGTGTCAGCGTCTCATCCTCAGGAACTGAAGGTGATGGACGCAGTGGTCATCCTGGCGTTTCCCAATTTGGCCGTTATGTCGTTTTTGAAAGTATTGCCTCAAATCTGGATAGTGGTGACACAAACGGCAAAATCGACGTTTTCATGCATGACAGAACGACAGGGAAAACAAAACGGATCAGTGTTGACAAAAATGGAAATGAAGGGGCCTTTCTGAGCCACAAACCAAAGATCAGCTCTTCAGGCCGCTATGCTGTTTTTTCGTCACTCAATGGTCTGACTCCTGATGACACCAACGGTTTTGAGGATATCTACCTTTACGAAAGAACCGGGTACAACGATTTTGATGGTGACGGTAACAGCGATATCCTCTGGCGTAACAGCGTTTCCGGTTTAAACAAAATCTATCTTATGAATGGTAATTCAATTCATACTGAGGATAATTTTTCATACTTGGGAGATCCTGCCTGGCAACCGGTTGGTATCGGTGATTTCGATGATGACGGAATGGATGACATTCTGTGGAGAAACACGTCCACAGGACTTAACCATATCTCGATTATGAGTGGAACCTCGGTGGTCAGCAGCAAAAGCAGCGATTTTCTGGTTCCTACTTTCACCGACACTGCATGGAAAGTAGCCGGGGTAGGTGACTTCAATAATGATCGGTTCGAGGATATTCTCTGGCGGAATAGCACAACAGGTGAGAACAAAATCACTCTGATGCTCGGAGCGGTCGTAATCAGTGAACTCACAGTAAATACAGTTGCTGACACGGCATGGCAAGTGGCTGGTGTCGGTGATTTCAATGGAGACAAAAAGGCTGATATCTTGTGGCGACATTCCGATAATCGCAGAGTCTGGTTGTACCTAATGGACAGCAACACCATCACGAATGGGGGAGGGGCCGGTGAGCATGTAGCCTTTACCGGAGAGGACTGGAGTATCCAGGGTGTTGCTGATTTCAACAATGATGGCAAAGCAGATATTCTCTGGCGCAATCTCGGCTACGCTCCGGGTAACTTGCCAGCCAATGGCCGGGTCTGGTTATATCTCATGGATGGCAAGACGATCACGAACTTTACGAATCTCAGTGGAGGTGGTACCGCACCAGGTGAACACGTTGCTTTCACCGCCCTTGAATGGGATATCAAAGCCATTGGTGATTTCAACGGTGACAGTAAAGCTGATGTGTTCTGGCGAAACAGTATTTCCGGTCTCAACTGGATGTATCTCATGGACGGCGCATCAATCACTACTAATGCCGCTGTCAATACACTTGGTGACCTGACATGGGACGTTGTTCAGGATAAATAATCGTCAGCTGTACATCTATCTATAAACCCTGAAGCGCTTCACCCCGCTGGATGAAGCGCTTTTTTATCTTTATTGTACTCTCCTGTCCGTTACTTCAGCTGACTGGTGTATCATTGTGAAAAGTAAAACAATGATGCCCGAACATGACGAGCAACCACAACGCCAATCTAATAAAAAAAGCAACCCTTGCTTCTGTTAGTGTTGCCTGTTTCCTTATTGCTATCAAGCTGGTAGCATTTCTCCTAACCAACTCCATCGCTCTCCTGGCGACTCTGATCGACTCTTTGCTGGATGCAGCAGCATCGATTATCAACATGATTGCAGTACGTCACGCTTTGAGCCCGGCTGATCACGAACACCGATTTGGTCATGGCAAGGCGGAAGCGCTCGCAGGCTTGGGTCAGGCAGCTTTTATTTCTGGTTCAGCTATTTTTCTTATCTTTGAGGCCGGTGGACGTCTTTACAATCCCGAAGTGGTCAGTCATTCGCAGGCAGGGATTATTGTCATGCTCGTCTCAATCTTGATGACCGTAGGTCTGGTTCAGTATCAACGACGTGTTGTAAAGGAAACAAGCTCTGTTGCTGTCTCAGCCGACTCCCTGCATTATTTGAGTGATGTCCTTGTCAATCTCTTTGTAATCCTGGCTCTGGTACTGAATGCACAATTCGGTTGGGTCTATGCCGATCCCATTTTTGGTCTGGGTGTTGCCTGCTTTGTTATTTACAGCGCTTGGCAGATTGTACAGCAATCACTGGAACATCTGATGGATAAGGAACTTCCCGATGAAGATAGGCAGAGAATCATACATATTGTGGCGAGTAATCCTGAAGTCCGTAATTTGCATGATTTAAGAACCCGTCGTTCAGGTCAAAATATTTTTATTCAATTACACTTGGAACTGGAAGGCTCACTCCCATTGAAAGAAGCCCATAGAATCGCCGACGAGGTTCAGAATCAGATCCAGGAAGCTTTTCCGAATTCCGAGATTCTCATCCATGAAGATCCAGATGACATTCCCGAAGACCGGAAAGAAACACCTTCTTTACTTTGATTACTGTACAACCCTGGTTGCCTTAACCTCTGCAATACCGGGATATTTCGGGAAATTCTTTTCAAGCACCCGTAATGCATCGTTAGACAAATCCGTCATGCCAAGGATCTTGTAAGCCTTAGCCATAATGGTCAATGCTTTCGGGATAGCCGGAGCCTGTTGATAATTTTCTACGGCATAACGGGCGCGATTGGCGGCGGCAACAAAGGCATTTCTTCGCATGTAGTATTCTGCTACATTGACTTCGTGCTGGGCAAGAATATTACGTAGGAAGATCATGCGCTGACGGGCATCCGGAACATATTTACTCTTGGGATAACGTTTAACCAACTCTGAGAACTCCCGAAAAGCTCCCAGTGCTGCACCAGGATCACGTTGTGAAGGGTCTTTTGTGATCAATCGATCAGTAAACCCCTTGCCCTGATTGAATAAAGCAAGTCCTTTCAGATAAAAGGCATAATCGGCATGTGGATTGTTTGGATAGAGTTTCAAAAAACGATTACACGCAGCAATGGCTTCGGCGGTTTCATCCTGCTTGTAATGAGAATACGCCATATCCAAGAGGGCCTGTTTTGAGAATTTGCCAAATGGATGTCTGGCCTGCAGTTTCTGGTAATATTCCAGGGCCTTGCGGTAGTTACCCGAATCCATGGCATCTCTGGCTTCATAATAGAGCCTTTCTGCTGACCAGCCCTCTGTGACATCATCGTCTTTTTTATCCGGAAACAGGGAACATCCTGAAACTGAAAGAGCCAAAGCCAGTACCAGTATTTTCTTCATTGTGTTATTTATCATTAAATTCATTGTGCTATTTTAGCTCAGAAGCATGGCTTCCTGATACACTCTCGTGCGTTTATGACTGATCAAGTTTATCTGACCGCTATTGTGCCGGAAAATTTCGCAGGCTGGCGCCTTGATCGCACACTGGCTGAAGTCTTTCCTGACTACTCCCGTTCCAGTCTAAAAAACCTGATTCTCGACGGTAAGGTGCATGTGAACCAACAGGTCGTTCGCCCGAGAAGCACGGTGTCAGGTGGTGAAAAGATCGAAATCTGGATCGAACCTGAAGAAAAAATCGAATGGTTACCACAAGATATTTCCCTCAATATCCTCTATGAAGATGAGGATCTGATTGTCATCAATAAACCCGCTGGCCTTGTCGTCCACCCTGGTGCCGGAAATCCAGACAGAACCCTAGTGAATGCACTGCTTTTCCATGATCGGAACCTGAGTACATTGCCCAGGGCAGGAATCGTCCATAGGCTCGACAAGGATACGACAGGCGTTATGGTCGTTGCCCGCTCCCTGCGTGCGCATACTTCTCTGATTAAACAGCTTCAGAGCCGGCAACTAAAACGGGAATACCAGGCCATTGTCGTTGGTAATGTTATTGCAGGGGGTGCTGTGGAAGCTCCCCTTGGCCGTCATCCAACCCAAAGAACATGCATGGCTGTAACCGATAAAGGCAAGCCAGCAGTGACTCACTATAGAGTTGAGAGAAAGTTCAAGGCTCATACCCATCTTCGATTACAACTGGAAACCGGTCGAACCCATCAGATCCGTGTGCATATGGCTCACATAGGTTTCCCCCTCGTGGGTGATCCCGTTTATGGAGGACGTCTGCGAATACCGAAGGACTCGGATGAGAATCTGATCAGGATTCTGCGCAACTTCAAACGCCAGGCCCTGCATTCGACGAGATTGGAACTCAAACATCCAGAAACGGGCCTGCCAATGAGCTGGGAGGCCCCTCTACCCACTGATTTATCGAAACTGATTGCTGGACTCCGTGATAATGGATAAACAGGAACTTCCAAACTGGATAGATGCAAAGTGGCCTGTTCCCAAAAGGCTGAAGGCCGGAACCACAACGCGTTTGTACGGTATCAGCAAGGGGCCTTTCGAGAGTCTCAATCTGGGCGATCATGTTGGAGATATATCAGAATCCGTTGCTGCCAACCGTGCGTCTCTGATTGATCTGCACGGTTTACCATCGGAGCCTTACTGGCTACAACAGGTACACGGAGAACGGATTATCAATCTCGATTACCATAAAGGTGATAACATTGCCGATGGCGTTTTCACCAGCAAATCCGGAAAAGTACTCGCTATTCTCACAGCAGACTGTCTGCCCATATTGATCACGAATAAAACCGGAACCGAAATTGCCGCTCTCCATGCAGGTTGGCGAGGGCTTGCTTCGGGGATCATTCAAAAGGCACTACCCATGTTTTCATGTGCACCCGAATCCCTGATGGTCTGGTTGGGCCCCGCTATCAGTGCAAGAAACTATGAAGTCAGTGACGAGGTCAAATCTGCTTTCGAACCCCTTGACTCCATCCTTCAGCAGGACACTTTTATCCCTGTCCGCCCGGGCCACTGGCTGGTCAGCTTGTACCGCATCGCCGTATTGATCCTGAAGTCTTTGGGTGTTGAGCGTATCCACGGAGGACAATACTGTACATACCGCGATGCTGATCTGTTCTATTCACACCGTCGAGATACTGGAAAAACTGGCCGAATGGCCAGTCTGATCTGGATGGAACCGCGCACTGTCTCTGGAGAACCATATGAATGAACACCATTCCATATCCCCTGAAAAATTCTATCGCCAGGCTCGCTATCTCTTGAGTGCTCACAATTTGAAGCAACTGCCGGACGATCGCGGAATTGAGGTTGCCTTTGCTGGACGGTCGAATGCCGGCAAGTCCAGCGCTATCAACACACTAACCCAACAAAAAGGACTGGCCAGAACCAGTAAAACACCCGGCCGCACCCAACAGATCGTGTTGTTTGGATTGAACGAGGAGAGACGTATCGCCGATCTGCCCGGTTATGGGTTCGCCAAGACAGGCAGGAGAATGCGTGAGCACTGGCAACACCTCCTCCCGGCCTATCTGGAATCAAGAGAGTCGCTACGCGGCGTGATCTTGATGATGGACATCCGGCATCCGATGAAAGATTTTGATCAATCGATGTTGGAATGGTGTGATCATATTGATATGCCCGTACACATTCTCCTCACCAAGGCGGACAAACTGAGTCGTAACGAAGCGAAAAGAACACTTTTTAAGGTCCAGGGTCTGTTGAGTGAAATCCACAGCCTCCAGCTTTTTTCAGCAACTAACCGTACAGGGCTGGATGAACTCTATGACCTGCTTGATGAATGGTTTGATCGCAGTTAAAGGACGTCGTAGTGGAAAAACGATTGGCATATGTTAGCCCGAAAGCCCTTGAACGGTAAGAAGGAACAGACTATCAAACACTCATAAAAAAGCCTCGGTTCCAGATCTCTTTGAGAAGAACAGGTCCCGAGGCCAAGTAAGGCCCGGCTGGGGAAACCGGGCCATTCTCGTCCAGGGAGGGAGGACGAGAACGTTCTGTCAGTTATAGAACGTACTTGATAAGACCAAGCGTTTTTCAAAAAGTTCATCTAAGCTATTTGCTTAATATTCGCCCTTTGCGACCTATTTCACAATCTTGACCAGTTGCCCCGGTGTAATCTCCCCTCTCGGAAACAATCCATTCAGTAACCGCAACCGTTCTTCGGCATGGTCAGGAAATGCCGACTCCCTTGCCAGCTGTACGATCGTCATTCCTGGCTTGGCCTTGATCACTTTTAGATGAAAGGGTTTGGCGATCTCTCTTTCCGACGGTCTTATACGATGAAAACTTTTTGCTGATTCCAGAAATAGGCGATCATAGGTAGGGATTTGTGACGATTCCTTAACCACACCAGCAATAATGAAGGCCTTGTCATCCAGATAGATGACATTGAACCGTGCATCACGGATCCCGAAACTGGTCTTGATTGGTGCGACTGCACTGTAACCTGTCAGACCGTCCGGATCGATAGGCCCTTCTGCTTTAAGTCTTTTCAGTCCCAGTCTTTTGATCATGAACTCACGCGGAGATATTTTACGGTTGATATCTTCGGCCCCAAGCTGAAGGATGGCTCCACCGCCAGGTGCAATTGCAACCACGCGATCAGGCATGTTTTTTATGGTCCAGCCTTTGGGAAAACTGAGAGCAAAGCCCATCACGGTATGATAGAACTTATTGTTTCTTATCACGCCCTCCTTTGCACTTTCTCCTATTACAAGTCCGTCCAGCATGGTCAGATATTTCTCCCGGTTACGAATAGTTTTTCCGGGGGCCTTGAACTTGTTGGCTGCCGCAATAACCTCTTTCAACCGGGTATCATTATCAGGATGACTAGCAAACAATCCATGATAGCGTCGTGGTTCCCTGCCCTCCTCTTTGGCCAGCTTCCGATCAAAAATCTCCTGGTTTTTCAACACTCTAATCACATCCAGCATCGCTTGTGGATCGTATCCTGCACGAGCCAGATATTCAGCTCCCAGGCGATCGGCCTCTAGTTCATGCTTGCGTCCATAGCCACTTAACAAAGCCGAACCAAGGATATTGACCACTTGACTACCCGCTTGTGTCCGCAACTGAGGTAGAAAGATCGCGGCAACTGTTGCACCTATTCCTGCCATCTGTGCCGCACTGGCCTGTCGAACACTGTGCCTTGCCGTCACATGTCCAATCTCGTGCCCCAGTACTGCAGCAAGTTCCGCTTCTGAATTGAGGTATGCCATGAGTTCACGAGTGATATAGATGTATCCACCGGGAAGAGCGAATGCATTAATTTCAGTGCTATCCAGGACATGAAAGCGATAGATCAGGTTGGGACGGTGACTCTTTTCAGCCAAATTTCTGCCGACACGCTGAACGTAGGCCTGTAATTCAGGATCGTCATAAAGGGTATAACGTTGGAGTACCTGAGCATTTGCCTTACGCCCCATAGCGATCTCCTGATCTTCAGAGACCATGACAAAGTCCTGATTACCTGTCACCGGGTTGGTCGCGCAGCCCGTATTCAGAATGCTAGCCACTGACAGGAACAGCAAATAAAACCGTTTCTTCATTTCATGCCTTTTCATCGTTTCTACCGACAGCCTGATCTACAAGTCAATCAATGTTTCCTGTGCTGAGCTGTCATCTCCCTCCAAAATTTCGTACCAATTGTTGAAAGAAAAAAGGTTACTCCCGAAACCAGAATAATGGTTGCTCCAGAGGGTAGATCCTGTTCATAGGAAATTGCCAAACCTGTAATAGTCTGCAACCCACCCACGATGATGGCCAACCCCATAATCCTGAGCAACGTTCCATAGTATTGCCTTGCGATCGCAGCCGGTAAGGTCAACAGAGCAATCACCAGAATAAGACCAACGACGCGAATGAGCAGAACCACTGTCAACGCGACAAGGCACAGGAGCAACAGATAATAGATTTCCGCATGCACACCCCGCAAACGGGCAAATTCCTCATCAAATGTCACTGCCTGAAACTGTTTGTAAAACAGTCCCACACAGGCCAAAATGAGCAGATCGAGCACGCCCATCAGAATCAGGTCAGACCGTGAAACAAGTAGGATATTCCCGAACAGATAGCTCATCAGGTCCGCATTGTAACCGGGGGTACGTGAGATAAAGACAATACCAACTGCCATGCCCACGGCCCACAGTGCACCGATCAGGCTATCCTCTGTCTGCTTCCAGCGCAGGCTAACCCACCCGATTAGAAGTGCGGCAAGAAGCGCAGTGATGATGGCTCCTCCCAGCGGGGGCCGTCCCAAAAAATAGGCAATACCCATCCCTCCGAGTACGGCATGAGCAATCCCACCAGCCAGGTATCCGATATTCCTCACCACAACATAGGTACCAACAACACCACAACCGACACTGGCCAGCAATCCCGCAATCAGGGCATAACGAAAAAAAGTCTGTTCAGAAAAAGCTGCCAGAAATTCCATCAATGTGTATGCTCGATCATGCTGACATGGGCACCATAGAGCTTCTCAATAGAATCGCCTGTCAGTTCCGACGTCTCATGGCAAACCAGGGTACGATTAAGACATGCGACCCGGGTGACATATTCCGAGATGAAGCCGATGTCATGTGAAACAACAATGATAGTCATGCGTTGATTGAATTTTTTCAATAATTCAAAAATATCCACTTCCACCCGTTGATCGATGTTGGCCGTTGGCTCATCAAGGATCAGAACCTCTGGTTCACAGGCCAATGCGCGTGCGATCAATACGCGTTGCAGCTGACCACCAGAGAGATCGGAAATATTTTCCCTTTTAATCGACAAGACTTCCGTCGATTCCATCGACAAGTGTGCCACCTCATGATCGTGTCGGGTATAACCGCCCAGTATCCGGGTTCTGCCCAGACGTCCAAGCAGAACGACCTCCTCAACCGTGATCGGATAATTACGAGAAAATTGCGTGTACTGAGGGCAGTACCCCACCTTTACCCTCCCAGTACGTGGTGGTTTTCCAAAAAGGGTCACGTGACCAGAAGTGGGCCGCAACAATCCCAAAATGATTTTCAGGAGCGTGCTTTTCCCTCCAGCATTGGGTCCTACAAGTCCCAAGAATTCGCCTTCTTTCACCTCAAGGTCAATGTCTCGTAGAACCATTGGCCCTCCATAGCTGAAAGAAACCTTTTCCAGTTTGATGACTGTTTTCATTTAAATGATTCTGCCAAAACTTCAGCTACATGGCGCATGTTTTCGATATAGCTCTCTGCCAGTGGGTCAATTTTCTCCACCCGTGCACCTATTGCCTTGGCAACGACCATAGCCAGTTGACCACTATGCTGCTGCTGGATAAATACAACCTGAATCTTATACTCCCTGGCCCGTTTGATCAGTTTCTGTAGGTACCTGGGTGTCGGTGCTTTGCCTTCTTTCTCTATTGCAATCTGCGTAAGACCATAGGTTTTCGCAAAATAACCCCAGGCAGGGTGCATGACAAGAAATTTGCCTTTCCCCAACCACCCATCCAGTATTTTTCGAATCTCCTGATCCAGTCGTTCCAGATCCATCACGAGATGTTCATAGTTCTGACGATAGGTTTCAGTATTTTCCGGATCGACCATTACCATTGTTTCCATCATCTCTTCAGCGATCCGTATTGCTGCCGGGGGACTGACCCAAATATGTGGATCCTCAACTTCCCGACTCGAAAAAAGAGCGTGGGCATTCTTTGAAGTATCAACGATAATCAGGTGCTCATTCATCACATGGATACGAGGCATCCACACCTTCTCGAATGGAACACCGATGGAAAAGTAAATATCTGCCGAAGATAACCGGGATAATTGCCTGGGTGACGGCTCGTAGGTTTCCGGACTCTGACCCGGCCCTGCCATTACGTCAACTTCGGCCAGATCGCCGGCAATCCGCTCAACAAAGAATTTTTGAGGCAAAATACTGACAAAGATATGAACAGGAGAAGAAGCTGCAGAAACAAGTGCAGGCACCGCCATGACTAAGAATAAAATCAGGGATTGTGCCAGCCTTTTCTTTATTGTCCTGTTCACCATTTCTCCCTGCAAATCTCTCACTTATTCAAATAATGTGGTATGTTATTCTGTTAACCCTGTGTACCACAAATAAAACTTTACAGAAAACGGAAATGGCTATTAAAACAGACGATTTACGTATTAAAGAAATCCGGGAAGTGAGTCCACCGGCAAAATTGATCGAAGAGTTGCCGGTTACTGAAACGGCGGCACAAACAGTACTATCTGCCCGGAAAACCATTCAGAACATCATGCAGGGCAAGGATGATCGGTTGCTCATGATCACTGGCCCCTGCTCGATCCATGATGTCGATGCTGCACTTGACTACGCAGACCGCCTGCAACCGTTAATCAAAAAAACCAGAGACAATCTCTTCATCGTCATGCGGGTCTATTTTGAAAAACCACGTACCACCGTCGGATGGAAAGGTTTGATCAACGATCCCGACCTGGACAACAGTTTCGAAATCAACAAAGGCCTCAGGCTTGCCAGAAAACTACTGCTCGATCTTGCCAACAAGGGCATCCCCGCCGGTACGGAATTCCTCGATCCCATCAGTCCTCAATATGTCACTGATCTCATCTCATGGGGAGCAATTGGCGCCAGAACAACGGAGAGTCAGGTACACCGTGAACTGGCATCCGGACTTTCTTGCCCGGTTGGATTCAAGAACGCTACCGATGGCGGACTTCAGATTGCAGTGGATGCAATTCTGTCATCAAGCCATCCACATCACTTCCTCGGCACGACTAAGGAGGGACATTCGGCAATCCTGTCTACCACGGGTAATCCAGATTGCCATATCATCCTGCGAGGTGGCAATAGCAAACCCAATTACGACCCAGAAAGTGTCGAACAGGCTGCAAAGTTGATGGAGAAAGCCGGTCTTGAGCCACGACTTATCGTCGACTGCAGTCACGCCAACAGCCGGAAGGATCATGAACGGCAAGTGGAGGTCGCGGAGGAAGTTGCCGACCAAATCGCCAACGGCGAACAGCGTATCTTCGGCATCATGTTGGAGAGCAATCTGGTTGCAGGCCGACAAGATTTGGTCGATGGAAAAGCGAAGACTTATGGCCAAAGCGTTACCGATGCTTGCATGGGCTGGGATGACACTGAACGGGTGATTACCGGTTTTGCCCAGGCGGTAAACAAACGTAGATCAAGCTGACCAGCTAGAGCAGACCCCCACTCACGGAAACCGCTTTTTGCTCCAAAGCATGAGCACCCATGACCCACTAGCGAACAGAATGATAGCCGGTGGCAGTGGCACCACGGCAGTCGGCGCGATCGTCTGGATGATAAAGTTTTGTTCCACACTACCCATCATTTGATGATCAAGATAGTAGTTGGCAGAAACAGTATATTCGCCCGGCTTAGGCTCTCCAAGATCAAACGTTCGAGTAAAGGGAACTACGACTGCAGGAACCAGCATACCTTCTTCTGCGATCCAACCAATGGGAAGATCGATTCTGAAGGAATTTTCGGATAATAAGTTTAAAACTGGTTCACTGGCAAAACCATACCCCGGATCAGGAAAAAAACTATTCAGCCGGACCATATAATGGGTTCCGCTTCCATCAGTTTCAGGCAGGATTTCGAAATAACTCTCCGTGATGAAAACCGGATGAGCATGAGTCCCCTGTGAAAGAAAAACAATCTGCAAGGCGATGATTATTCGAATTATTTTTTGCATAATAATGCCCTTCCTTGGTGCAAGGGTAAATTATTTTTGTTCGGGTTATTCGAAAGTTAAACTCTTTTTAACAAAATTTTCCTTTCTCTGAATTTCATAGATCAAACAGATCCCTTAATGCTTTTTGCAACTCATCCCGGCGACTCTCATTCACCTCCCTCAGTACAACCGTGGGTGTATGGGTAAATTTTTGCATCAACCCTCTTGCAAGGGCCTCCATAACCTTTTCGGGGTGTTCTCCCTTGGTGAGATGCTGTATGGCCTTTCTAACCAGTTCTTCCTGACTCGCCTGGATACTCTTACGAAAGGCCTTGATGGTAGCCACTGTATCAAGGGATTGGACCCAATCCATAAAATGCCGGGTCTCTGCAAGAATGATGTCCTCTGCCTGCAAAGCCGCGGTCTGGCGTGATCGCTGGTTTTCTTTGATCACTGAATGCAAATCATCCACAGTGTACAGATAGACATCATCCAGTTTGCCTATTTCCGGCTCAATATCCCTCGGAACCGCAATATCAACCATGAATATGGGTTTGTGTTTGCGCTTCCTGAGCGCTCTCTCGACCGCACCTTTACCCAGGATCGGTAACTGGCTGGCAGTGGAAGAGACTAGGATATCAGCATCCGCGAGATGATCGGGCAACTCTTTCAGGGGAATGGCAAATCCATTGAATCGTGAAGCGAGGACCTGTGCCCGATCGATACTCCGGTTTGCGACGATCATTCTGCCCAACCCGTTATCATAAAGATGCTGAGCCGCGAGTTCGATAGTATCACCAGCGCCAATCATCAATGCTGTCTTGTCATCAAACTCACCGAAAACTTGCTGCGCTAGACGTACCGCCGCAAATGCAACAGAAACAGGACTCGAACCGATGGCTGTATCTGTCCGTACCTGCTTGGCCACCGAGAATGTATGCTGCATCAACTTGTTCAGCATTTTCGATACTGTGCCTGTATCACAGGCCACACGATAGGCGTCCTTTAATTGTCCCAGGATCTGCGGTTCACCCAGCACCATAGAATCAAGCCCACAGGCAACACGCAACAGATGCCTGACTGCATCGTCTTCCTGAAAGGAAAAAAGATAGGGTTTGAGATCACTGGCTGCAAGATTATAAAAAGACTGGAGCCACTCAATACCTTGCTGGTGCGGTCTTTCTGCACACTCTTCACTGTAACAATAGACTTCTGTTCTGTTGCAGGTAGACAAAAGTACCGCTTCCGAGATAGATTCCTGCAACTTCAGATCTCGCAAAGTTTCGGCCAATTGTTCAGAGTTGATTGCAAGTTTCTCCCGAACATGGAGCGGTGCGGTTTTGTGATTGACTCCAAAAACTAAAAAAGGCATTTGGTCAGATCTTATATCAAAGGGTGATCAATAAGGGGTGGGGAAAAGAGCCTGCCCTGATCTTGTTTATACAGGTATATGTTTTGCATAAAATATAATTACTGCTCTGGTTGAACTTACAGGTTCCTCTTGCAATCCATTGTAGATAGTTTACCTTGTCACCACTGGATATTATACGTTATTGATCGATGTTCCCTTTTTTTAAAAACTTTCAGAAATGGCAGAAACCGGTTTTACCTGCCTTTCTCCTATTACTCTCCGGATGTAGCTCCCTTCAAGGACCGGATACGACTGCTAACAGACAGAAAACACAACAAACTGAGCCTGAAATCGTTACAAAATACCTGCCGGAAGAATCTTCTGTCAAAAAAGATCAAACAGGTTTGACGGAAGATGTCCTCTATAAACTGATGGTCGCTGAAATCGCTGGTCAGCGGGGTAATGTAGAACTGGCCATCAGAAATTACATGGAGCTGGCAAAAAAGATAAAGGATCCGGCATTGGCCGAACGTGCAACACGCATTCTGATCTATGCCCGTAAAGATCAGAAAGCACTGGAAGCGGCAAAGCTCTGGGTAAACTATGCACCTGAAAACATGGAAGCCCATCAAGTACTTGTAGCCATGTATATTCGGAACAATCAATCCGGTGCCGCACTAAAGGAATTGGAACAGATCCTGGATAAATACCCTGAAAGCACCGCCAGCGTGTTGCAGATGTTGGCCGGTTTCCTCAATCGTTCTGAAGACAGGGACACTGCTCAAAAAGTCATGGAACAGTTGATGGCCAAACGCCAGGATGACGACAAGGCGATGTTTGCCTATGGTCTGTTGATCCTCCGATCTGGCGATACTGCCAAGGCCCGTGAAATCATCAAGAAAGTCACCGAACTTGCACCTAATGAGAAAAGTTACAAGCTGGTTTATCTCAGTCTCCTGGAAAAGGAAGATAAACAGTCTGCATTCAAATATCTCGAAAAACTGCTGGATCAACATCCTGATGATATCAATTTTAGGATTGCACACGCACGGATGTTGGCAGATTTTGGTCGTTTTGATGAGGCTCGAGAAGAGTTCAAATCGATCACAAAATCCCATCCCGACAATACAGATGCACGCTATGCACTGGGGCTATTGAACCTCCAGACCAACCACCCGAAAGAGGCAAAACAAGCGTTTAAATTCCTCATTAAAAAACAGGTGCTGGTTAACGAATCCAGCTATTATCTAGGGCAGGTTGCCGAATTCGAAAAACATCTGGAAAAGGCCATCCGTTGGTATGAGGCGGTCGATAATACCAGTCCTCTCTATTTCGATGCACAAATCAAGATCGCAATCATCAAGGCACGGCAGGGAAATATCGATGAATCACAAAAAATCCTGACGAACCTCCAGCCCCAGAACCGTCAGCAGCAGTTGCAGAAGGTTCGAGTCGAGGCCGAGATCCTCGTAGAAAAAGGGAAGCTGCAAGAAGCCATGAAGGTGTACGACAGGGCCATTGGGGATGGACACGACCCTGATCTTCTCTATAGTCGTGCCATGCTGGCCGAAAAAATTGGCCGAATCGATATCCTGGAACGTGACCTCAAAACCGTAATCAAACATGATCCAGACAATGCTGACGTGCTTAACGCCCTCGGTTATACTCTGGCCAACCGCACCACCCGTTATCAGGAAGCATATGAATACATAAAAAGAGCACATGAACTCAGCCCTGATAATTTTTATATCCTGGACAGCATGGGCTGGGTACTCTACCGTCTGGGGCGGCTCGATGAAGCAGTAAAATATTTGAAACGGGCAAGAGAATTGAATAACGATCCCGAAATTGCAGCACATCTCAGTGAAGTACTTTGGGTCAAGGGAGAAAAGGACGAGGCACGCAAGGTTCTTGAAAATGCCTTGATGGCCACACCAGAAGATGAAAAATTATTGAAGGTATTGAAGGACGTCGTCAACAAACAATAAACCTTTCTGTGAATATAAACACCCATATCCTGTCTCCTTCGAGACAGATTTCAGAATGAAACACCTGCTCGTATTTCTAACAATTATCCTGGTGTCGGGTTGTTCAACACTGATACCCAGACCTGAAAATGTATCTCAGTACGAAAAGTGGGAAGTACACAAGGCCCGACTGCTAAAGCTGGAACACTGGGAATTACATGGCCGGATCTTCATTCAGGCAAAAAATGATGGTTTCAGTTCTACCATACACTGGAAACAGCAGGGCCAGACTTATGAGCTCGGTTTTACAGCACCTTTCAATCAGGGGATTTACAAACTGAGGGGATCACCAGAAAAGGTTTCTATCGTCTTACCAGACAGTACGATTCGCAATGCCAGTGATCCGGAAAGCTTGATAAAGGAAACGCTAGGATTCCATTTTCCCATCAGTGGATTGAGCTACTGGGTACGCGGCCTGCCTTGGCCGAAGGGTCCATCACGTAACATCATTCTGGATCAGAATGAGCGCCTCGCAGAACTGAGCCAGGCAGGTTGGCACATCAAAATTTCCCGTTATATTCATATCAGGGACATTTACCTGCCATCCAAATTGATGATGGAAAACCGTTACCTGAAAATCAAGATGGTCGTTAAAGAGTGGATAATTCCTAACCCGAAATAGAATGATCGATACCCCTTGGCCTGCCCCAGCAAAAATTAATCTGTTCCTCCATATCACCGGGCGTCGTGATGACGGCTACCATGAAATCCAGACCCTCTTTCAGTTCCTCGATCTGTGTGATGACCTGTGGTTCGATGTTCGAGACGATTACAAAATCAGGCGCTGTACCGAACTCAAGGGAATTCCGGAAACTGATGATCTTATGATACGAGCGGCCAACAAACTCTGTGAAGTCACAGGCAGCCGTAATGGGGTAGACATCAGTATCGATAAACGACTGCCTATGGGTGGCGGCATTGGTGGAGGCAGCTCCGATGCAGCCACAACGCTCGTTGCACTCAATACATTGTGGGGACTGAACCTCTCAGTCGATGATCTGGCCGAAATCGGTCTGGAACTGGGAGCAGATGTCCCCGTTTTCATCCGCGGGCACGCTGCCTGGGCGGAAGGCGTAGGTGAAAAACTGCAGCCGTATACACCAGAAACACCTTGGTATCTCCTGGTTCATCCAGGCATACACATCTCTACTGCAGAAATCTTTTCAAACTCGGAATTGACACGGAATTCAACACCAATCAAAATGCACACCTTTGTTACCGGGGACGGTTATAATGATTGTGAACCGGTTGTTCGCAAAATCTATCCTGAGGTCGAAAAGGTATTTGACTGGCTTGGCTACGACAGTCGGGCTAGACTAACAGGAACCGGGGCATGCGTGTTCTGCCCCTACCCGGATGAAGGGACGGCACTCGAAAAGCTAAAAATATTGCCTGATCACTGGACAGGTTTTGTCACAAAAGGCAAAAACCGATCTCCATTACTGGATCGGCTGAGCAGAGAACTGGAAAATCTGGAGTGATTTAAGCGGACACGTTCGAAAGGAAAAACACGATTGGGGCGTCGCCAAGCGGTAAGGCACTGGGTTTTGATCCCAGCATGCGCAGGTTCGAATCCTGCCGCCCCAGCCATTTCTTGAGGAATCTCATCAAAACTGAATATTCCTGAAATATGACGAGGAACACTGTGGCACTCTCATCAATGATGATCTTTTCCGGGAATGCAAACCCGAAGCTTTCTGAGGCAATCGCTTCCCATTTGCGCCTCCCGCTTGGTCAGGCAACCGTCGGCAAATTCAGCGATGGCGAAGTGATGGTGGAGATCGGTGAAAATGTTCGTGGCCGTGATATATACGTAATCCAGCCCACCTGTGCACCGACTAATGACAACCTGATGGAACTTCTGGTGATGATCGATGCACTCAGACGCGCCTCCGCCCAGCGTATCACCGCAGTCATTCCGTATCTTGGCTATGCCCGGCAGGATCGCAGGCCCCGTTCTGCACGTGTCCCCATCACAGCCAAGGTTGTCGCCAACATGATTGCTGCAGTGGGCACAGATAGGGTACTAACAGTTGACCTGCATGCGGATCAGATCCAGGGTTTTTTCGATATTCCTCTGGATAACGTTTATTCTTCCCCTGTCCTTTTGGGTGATGTATGGAAACACAAATATCCTGATTTGATGGTCGTTTCTCCTGATGTCGGTGGCGTTGTTAGAGCAAGGGCACTGGCAAAAAGGCTGGATGACGCCGATCTTGCGATTATCGACAAACGCCGCCCCAAAGCCAATGTTGCCGAAGTCATGAATATTATCGGAGATGTGGAAGGTAGAACCTGTGTTCTTATCGATGACCTTGTGGATACAGCCGGGACGCTCTGTCAGGCAGCGGGCGCCTTGAAAGGATATGGAGCCAAAAAAGTCGTTGCCTACTGTACTCATCCCGTGCTTTCAGGTAATGCTTTGGACAATATAGAGAATTCAAAACTGGACGAGCTCGTTGTAACGGATACAATACCGCTCTCTGCGCGTGCAGAAAAATGTGATCGTATCCGACAATTGAGCATTTCCGGAATGCTGGCCGAAAGTATCAACCGAATAAGCTCCGGTGAATCTCTCAGCTCAATGTTTGTCGATTGAGCAAATCAGTTTTTTAACGTCGCACAAATCTGGTCGCGGGTTTGTGCTTTTTTAAATTGAGATCCCATAAACAGGATCTTGCAACATAAAGTGGAGTACTCAAATGAGTGATTTTAATCTTATTGCTGAAAAGCGAGACGACTTGGGGAAAGGTGCGAGCCGCCGCCTGCGTCGCGCTGGACTGGTACCCGGCATTATTTATGGCTCGGACAAAGATCCGGTTCCGTTCCAGATAAAACATACCGAGCTTGAAAAACAGCTGCTGGACGAAGCCTTCTATTCCTCTATCGTGACCCTCAACCTCGATGGTGACAAAGAGAGTGTTGTTCTCAAGGATATGCAGCGCCATCCCTACAAAAACAAAATCCTACATCTTGATCTGCAGCGTATTGACAAGAGCCATAAGTTGAATATGCATGTACCTCTACATTTCATCAACGAAGATAGCTGCAAGGGGGTCAAAGCTGGTGGTGCCATCAGTCACCATATGACCGATCTAGAAATCACCTGTCTACCTGCGGATCTGCCCGAATTCATAGAGATCGACATGGCTGACGTTGACCTTGATCAGATCGTCCATCTCGCCGATTTAACCCTGCCGAAGGGCGTCGAAATCACAGCACTGCTCCATGGTGGTGATCCTGCGCAACCTGTTGTTTCTGTACATAAACGTAAGGCTTCTGCAGCGGATGCAGCTGAAGATGCTGCAGCCGAAGAAGCTGCTGCTGGAAGTGAAGAAGGTTCAGAAAATCAGGAAGAGTAATCTCCCTGCCTCGGGATAGACGGAATGCCTTCCCAGATTGAACTGATCGTTGGCCTCGGCAACCCCGGGACGGAATATGCCAAAACCCGACACAATGTCGGGTTTTGGTTTTTGGATGACCTTGTCCGAGAATATGGCAGTACTTTTCAAAAACAGGCCAAATTTTTCGGGGAGGCGGCCAGAATTAGAATCAACGGTCATCAATGCTGGCTATTGAAACCATCCACTTTCATGAACAAAAGTGGTCAGAGTGTCGGCACACTGGCAAACTTCTACCGACTCCCCGTCGAGAAAATCCTCATCGTTCATGACGATCTGGACCTTGAACCGGGCTCGGTGCGGTTGAAAGAAGGGGGTGGTCATGGCGGTCACAATGGATTACGGGATATAACCCGTTGCTTTAATTCTGACAAATATTGCCGCCTGCGAATCGGAATTGGCCACCCCGGCAATGGATCTGATGTGAGCAAGTACGTACTCAGCAGACCAACTGCCTCAGAAGAAAAAGAAATCCGGAAAGCCTTACGACGTGCGCTTGCATTGATGCCGGACATCGTTTCGGGGAATTGGCAAAAAGCAATGAACGAATTACACAGAAAACAAAATCAGGACCAGTAAGCTCATGGGATTCAAATGTGGAATCGTCGGCCTGCCCAATGTAGGCAAATCAACATTATTCAATGCACTCACCAGTGCGGAAATCGATGCGGAAAACTACCCTTTCTGCACCATCGATCCCAATATTGGGATTGTTCAAGTTCCTGATCCAAGGCTACAGAAACTAGCTGAAATCGTTAATCCACAGAAAACTATTCCCACCACAATGGAGTTTGTTGATATTGCGGGATTGGTTGCCGGTGCTTCCAAAGGTGAAGGTCTGGGTAACCAGTTTCTAGCCCACATTCGGGAGACCCATGCCATCGCCCATGTAGTACGCTGCTTCGAAGACGAGAATGTCGTTCATGTGGATGGCACAATCAATCCGCTTTCAGATATAGAAACTATCAACACTGAACTGGCACTGGCCGATCTGGAATCAGTCCAACGGAGTCTTGAACGATTGAACAAAAAAGCTCGTAGTGGTGACAAGGATGCCAAGAAACAGATCGAATTATTGCAAATAATAGAAACCTGGCTTGGGGATGGAAAACCAGTACGATCCATGGAACTGGATGAAGATCAGCACAAGATTCTGAAAAATTACCACCTGATCACAGCAAAGCCTCTGTTTTACGTAGCCAACATCGCTGAGGATGGAGCTGTAAACAACCCCTTGCTGGATCAACTAAGGGCATTTGCAGAAAGTGAAGGGGCTACTGTTGTCCCGGTCTGCGCAGCTATCGAATCTGAAATCGCCAGTCTCGATGAAGAAGACAAACTGGACTTCCTTGAAGATCTCGGTCTGACAGAACCCGGTCTTAACCGTATTATTCGTGCCGGATATGGGTTACTGGGGTTGCAGACCTATTTCACTGCGGGAGAAAAAGAAGTGCGCGCATGGACCGTCAAAATTGGCGCAACGGCTCCGCAAGCTGCCGGCGTTATCCATACCGATTTCGAACGGGGTTTCATCCGCGCTGAGGTAATCGCATATGACGACTTTATTTCCTGTAAAGGCGAGCAGGGTGCAAAAGAGGCTGGAAAGTGGCGGTTGGAGGGTAAGGATTACATCGTCCAGGATGGCGACGTTATCCATTTCCGCTTTAACGTTTGATATTCTGTTCTAACAGTTTTTTTGAGGTAGAGACACCCTCCGCAGCACCGTGGCAGTCCTTCGACTTGAACCGAGGGTTCAATCGAGGAACTTTCCCGGACGAATCAGGCTTTCCACTTCGCGGTGGCCATGCACAACATCGTCCCTTGGTTCTGTCCCATAAAAAGGTAGTATAGGCTCAAGAATACCTGGGCTGCTCACGCATACCGCAGAGGATGTCTGAGTTAAAGAATAGACCTGTTCGAAGAAAGATGAAAGGGGTAGAGTGCCTGATGTGTCACAAATTAACCTCTACAAACCATTTCAATGATCCAGATCAACACAAACTGGATGGGAAAACGTGAAGTTTATTCCGGTGATTCTTCGAGTACTGTGGAAATCTTGTCCTGAACCCGTTTGATCATATCCTGAACTTCATCCGAGACCCCTTGGTTGTTTTCACGATATTCGAGATACTCATGGACAATATTCAATGCGGCCATGACTACGATTCTTTCGCTGCCCACGACCTTGCCGTTGCTTTTAACTTCTTTCAGCTTACTGTTCAGAAACTCGACAGACTTATAGAGTGCTTCCCGTTCTACGTCGTTACAGGCAACGGTATATTCTTTTTCAAGAATGGTGACAGTAACTGGTTTTTGTTCTTCACTCATGTACGGGTTTCCATGGATTTGAGTCTGGAAATCATCGCTTCCACGCGGGTTCTCGCCAACTCTGTTTTTTCAATCAGATCAGCCCGTTCCAGTGCCAAGGCACTTTGCTGTTGACGCAGAGCCTCATTCTCAGCTTTAAGATTTGAGACGGTTTCGATGAGTTTGTCTACTTTGGCTTCCAGTGATACAAGATCGATTGATTCGTTATTGTTATCATCAGTCATGGCCATATTCTCGATTCCTTTGAGAGCGAGTAACAAATATAGAGCCAGCCGAGAAATCGGTCAAGATCTATTCACCTTATTTATCATGTGACGAACCCTTGACGCCTGATATAATTTTGAAGCAACCTGCTCAGGCAGCTTCCCTACCGTAAACGAGAAAGTACTAATGTCAGAAGAGCTTTATGATCAGCTTAAAATTACACTGGAGGAAAATAATTCCAGCATACTACCTTCCGAAGTACAAGGTGCGTTGTGCGGAATGTTGAGCATGTCCCGTAGGCTGGATGTAGATGCCTGGATGGAATTCATTCTAGAGCGATCAGAAATCGATAGTGACCCTGCTCTCAACAGTGAACTTATCGAAGTCCAGAATCTCACTGAACTCGGCTTCGATGCCGTATCGGGGGGCATGACCCTGCTGCTTCCTTCTGATGAGGTGCCATTGCCAGAGCGGCTTGAGGCCCTTTCTGCATGGTGTGAAGGATTTCTGTATGGTGTCGGTATCAGTGGTCCAAAATTCCCGGCCAGAAAAAAACCTCTGCCGGAAACTGCAGAAGAATTCCTCTCTGACATTCGTAAGATCAGCCACCTTGATCCGGAGTGCGAAGATGAAGATGCCGAACACTACTATATGGAACTGGTGGAATACATCCGTGTTGGTGTCGTGGTTTTCCGCGAAGAAATGCTTCCCGGTGTTATAATGGCTGCACAGGATCCCAAAACCAGTCAAACCCGGCATTAACCAAGATCTACACAATGGAAAGAAAAGAGTTCGCGCGCCGTCGCAAACGTTTGATGGACATCATGAATGTAGGCAGCATCGCAATATTGCCTGCGTCCAAAGTTTGTGTCCGGAATAATGACGTGGAGTATCCGTATCGACCAGACAGCGATTTCTACTACCTGACCGGGTTTTCCGAACCGGAATCGGTAGCCGTACTCATTCCTGATCGTAAGCATGGGGAATTCATACTTTTCTGCCGTGAAAAAGAGCCGGAAGCCGAACTCTGGCATGGTCGCCGTGCAGGTCTGGAAAAGGCAGTGGAATATTACGGCGCCGATGATGCCTTCCCTATTGGGGATCTGGACGAAATCCTCCCGGGCCTGATCGAGAACAAGGAGCGAGTTTTCTACAACATGGGAATCGATCACGAATTCGACCACCATGTGCAGAACTGGGTCAATCAGGTTCGCTGTAAGATCCGCACGGGTGTAACCGCACCGGAAGAATTCATTTCTCTCGGGCATGCCTTGCATGAGTTACGCTTATTCAAGAGTCGGGCAGAGATAAAGGCCATGCGCCGGGCGGCAAAAATCTCTGCAAAGGCACACATTCGCGCAATGAAAAAATGCCGTCCGGGTATGAAAGAATACCAGATTGAAGCAGAACTGCTGCATGAATTCATGCAACACGGTTGCCGCTCACCCGCCTATCCCTCCATTGTGGGTGGTGGTGCCAATGGCTGTATTCTGCATTACACTGAAAATTCCGATCCACTCAATGATGGCGATTTGCTCTTGATCGACGCTGGTGCCGAACACGACTACTATGCCAGCGACATCACCCGAACCTTTCCGGTGAACGGGAAATTCAGTAAAGAACAAAAGATTCTTTATGAAATCGTCCTCCGGGCACAGGAAGCAGCGATCGAAAAGGTCCAACCCGGTAACTACTGGAATGATCCCCATGATGCCGCGGTACGAGAAATCACCAAAGGCCTGAAAGAGATCGGCATCCTCAAAGGACGCCTTCCTTCCCTGATCAAGAATGAGGCCTACAAACCCTACTATATGCACCGCACTGGTCATTGGTTGGGTATGGATGTGCATGACGTGGGAGATTACAAAGTCAACGGTGAATGGCGTTTGCTCGAACCCGGAATGGTTCTAACTATAGAGCCTGGTCTCTACATCCGGGAGCATTCACGTGGTGTAGCAAAAAAATGGTGGAACACAGGGATCCGGATCGAGGATGATGTACTGGTCACGCGAAACGGACACGATATCCTCAGTAAAGATACACCAAAAACAGTAGAAGAGATCGAGGCAATCATGGCCCATGAGATATGATTTCGACTGTTTGATCGTCGGGGGCGGGCTGGTGGGTGCCAGTCTGGCCACGGCGTTGCGCGATCTGCCCATCCGTATCGGTGTAGTCGAAGCCGTCCCGGTCACCGCCGATCAGCAACCCAGCTACGATGATCGTGGTCTGGGTATTGCACCAGCATCTCAACGTATCCTGCAAGCAATTGGCTGTTGGGAAGCCTTGGCAAAGGAGGCAACACCGATCCGGGAAATCCATGTTTCGGATCGCGGCCACTTCGGCACAACCCGTATCTCGGCAAAAAAGCTGGGCATCGATCAACTTGGACATATTGTCATCGGTCGGGCGCTGGGCAAAGTATTGCAGAATGCCATCATGACGGCTGAGAACACCGAGTTCATTTGTCCGGGCACCATCGTCTCTATCGAGAACCGACCCGATCACATTCATGTGGTCATCCAGGAAGGAGAAAAAACACGTACGGCATCGATCCGGCTCTTGATCGCAGCCGATGGCGGTCAATCCCGGGTACGTGAAATGCTTGGAGTGAAAACCGAGACCAAGGATTATGGCCAGACCGCCATCGTTACCAACGTCACTCCCGAGCTTGATCACAACCATACCGCGTTTGAGCGTTTTACCACTTCCGGACCTCTGGCACTCTTGCCATCGACCGAGGGCCGTTGTGTCGTAGTTTGGACAGCAGAGACGGATTGTGCGCAGAAAATCATGCAACTGGAAGAATCTGACTTTCTCAATCGCTTAGGCGATCGGTTTGGGCACAGACTCGGCAACTTCATCAAGATGGGAACTCGCCGCAGCTACCCCATGCGCCTGATCCGGGCAAAAAATCTCGTCGGCCTACGCTTCGCCATTATTGGGAATGCGGCGCACACCATCCACCCCAATGCGGCTCAGGGCCTCAACCTTGGCCTGCGGGATGTGGCATGTATGGCGGAACTGATCGCGGACGCTGTTCGCAGGGGAAAGGATCTGGCTTCCCCTGATCTCTTAAATACCTACAGCGATACCCGTCAGCGTGATCACCAACAAGTAATCCGATTCAGCGATGGACTGACAAAACTTTTTTACAACGACAACCCCTTATTGATTGCCATGCGTGGACTGGCCATGCTTGGTGTCGATCTGATACCGCCAGCAAAACGTGCACTGGTCCGACGAGCCATGGGGTTGGCCGGCAATTGCTCACGTCTTATCAGAGGCTTGCCTCTATGAACCTGGAGTATGATCTGATCATAGTTGGAGGTGGTGTAACTGGAGGTATACTGGCGGCACTGATGGCCGATTCCGGCCTTGGCATCGCTATCATCGAAGCCACAAAACCGGATCCTAACCACCCCGATCCCCGTGTCTTCGCCATCACTCGGGCATCGGAGCAAATTTTTCGATCGGCCGGGATCTGGGAGTCGCTTTCAAAACACCCCATGGGCCACTTCCGAGAGATGGAGGTGTGGGATGCCAACGGCAGCGGCTCGATTCATTTCGACAGCAAGGATCTATGTGAACCCACATTGGGCCACATCATCGAAAACCAATCCATCCGAAACACCCTGAGCAACCGTATCCATCAACAGAAGAGTATCCACTGGCTGTGCCCGGAAACGATTGAACATCTGGAAAGAAAACGGGATCATGCAGACGTTGTCCTCGCTTCCGGAGAACGGCTGAAAACCCGATTGATCGTGGGGGCCGATGGATTCAATTCTCTCGTGCGCGATCTTTCCGGGATTGAACTCAAATCCCGTGATTACGGACAAACAGCGCTGGTCTGTTCAGTCAAAACCCAAGTCGCACACAATGATGTGGCCAGGCAACGCTTCCTCACATCTGGCCCTCTCGCCTTTCTGCCACTGGCAGATCCCCACCTCTGCTCCATCGTCTGGTCAACGATACCGGAGCAGGCACAAACACTCCGGGAAATGCCCGAGAAGGATTTTCATGCCCGCCTGGAAGAGGCGTTCGAATCAAGGCTCGGGAGAGTGCTCGAAACCGGCCAACGTTACACCTTCCCTCTTCTCCGCGCCCATGCCAGAAATTATGTGAGTGATCGTATTGCCCTGATCGGTGATGCTGCCCATCGGGTCCATCCACTGGCCGGACAAGGCGCAAACCTCGGTTTCCTCGATGCTGCGGCATTGGCAGAAATCCTGCTGGCGCATAAAGATAGGGATATCGGCAAGAAAATACTGCTTCGCAAATACGAACGCTGGCGCAAGGGTAACAATCTCGCCATGTTGATTGCCATGGACAGCTTCAAAACCCTGTTTGGCTCAACACTAAAACCGGTTCAGTGGTTGCGCAACCGAGGCCTCGAACTAACGGACTCGTTTAAACCCGCCAAACAACTGATCATGCGCCGAGCCATGGGTCTTGAAGGCGACCTACCCGAACTTGCCCGTACTCCAGACTTTTTGTAAAAATGCAGAAGTAATCTGAAGGGAGAATCACCGCATGCGTATGGATCCATTCGGCCGAACCCAATACCGCCGCAGGCCAGCGCACCGGCGTCGCAGTGGCTTGTTGAGGCTTGTTCCCATCCTGTTATTTAGCCTTTTTCTCGCCTATTACTGGTTTTCTCACCATGAGGTCGTGCCCATGACAGGGCGAAAACAACTGGTGGATTTGACCCGTGAAGAAGAGATGCGGTTGGGCTATCAGTCCTATCAGCAAGTCCTGGCCCAGGAAAACGTATTACGTAATGGAAAGATCGTGGAAGAAGTCAGGACCATAGGCAGGCGGTTGGCCAAGGCTGCTGCTGATGTTGATCCCGGCTTCGAATGGGAATTCAACGTCATTGAGTCACCACAAGCCAATGCGTTCGCTCTGCCCGGCGGGAAAGTTGCTGTCTATACTGGCATCCTAGACATCGCAAAAAATGAAAACGGGCTCAGTGCAGTCATGGGCCACGAAATCGCCCATGCCATCGCCCGCCACGGTGCTGAACGCATGGCCTATCAAAAACTCATCCAGTGGGGTACTATGGCCGCAGCCATTGCCTTGGGTGACATGAGCTACAACACCCAGCGTATGGTTCAGGGTGCCTTGGGACTGGGATCGAAATACGGCGTCCTACTACCCTTTTCACGCAGCCATGAGTCAGAAGCCGATTACATGGGCCTGATCTTCACTGCCCGAGCCTGTTACGACCCGCGAGAAGCACCCAACCTGTGGGAACGCATGGCAGAACAGAGCAAAGGCTCACCCGAAGAGTTCCTCTCCACCCATCCGAGCCATGAAACACGGATCAAACAACTCAATCAATGGATGCCCGAGGCATTGAAGATTTATGAAGAGAATTGTGATGATGATTTGGCCACAGTAGAGTAGTAGTTTCAATAAATTGACTCGGAAAAGAAAAAGAAGACCATCTTGGATGCAGCTTTGAACACATTGTAAAACGTCAATCAAACGGTCCAATTGGCCACAAAATGTGCCCCCTCATTCTACCTTGCTTGATTGAGTTTGATTGTTATTTATTCCCTGCAAACCACCTGCCTTGTACGTAGGCACCCAGCAACATTGCGAGCAGTGCAATCAGCAAGGGCCAGTTGCCTGCACCGAGGCCAGCAATAGCCGGACCGGGACAAACACCGCAGATCCCCCAGCCAATACCAAAGAGAATGGCACCGATCAATGTACGCTTAAGGGTTTCCATGGGCTTGGTTCCAAACTGATCGGCCAGTAGCGGCCGGTCCAGAAAACGGGGAGCCAGTTGGTAGACAACCAACGTAAGACCTGTGGCGCCACCCAATACTAGTAATAATCCAAAATCCTCAAATCGTAAAAAACTGAGAACCACTTCAGGCTGGATCATGGTAGAAACCGAGAGCCCGAGTCCGAACAGAATTCCACTTAGAAGAACAGAAAACCAGAAGAGTAATTTTTTCATACCCCTATCCCCAACGATGCGAACAGTTGTGCGGTGATGATGGCCACGACTAAAAAGACGATGACCGCGAGAACGGAAATCAGATTGAGTGAAGCCATACCACAGATACCGTGACCAGAGGTGCAACCATTGCCGAACCGTGCTCCAAATCCAGCGATGAAACCTCCGATGGCAAGTTGCCACCAGGGGATCTGCGTGATTACGGGTTCTGATCCGGAAAGCCGTAACCAGATAGCCGCACCCAGAATCAGGCCAAGTGCAAAAACCAACCGCCACTGTCGGGAACGGACGAGTGAATCCTGATGAAAGAAAGGCAGCTTGGAAAAAAATGACCATACGGCAGAATAAACCGTACTCATCCCGCCAACGAGTCCTGTCAGGGCATACAATAGGCTGACCCCCAGCCCGATCAGAAGTCCACCAACCAAGTAATGTGCTATCCCGTTGGGAAACAATGTGTTCAAATCCATCTCTGCTCCTCTACCTTTTAGCTGAATTATCGTTTAAAGGCAGCCATTGTACAAACTCAAATACAATCACCCTGCAAAATCTTTTGCAGAAACTGATCGAAAGGAGGCTGTTCGACAGCCTCCAATGCCTGCTGTTCATTGAGTGACTGCTCTGCCAGTTCCCGAAACCAAGTGAACCGTTTTTCGGGAACTGGGCGTTGCAAGAAGAATTCCTTGTGTTCTTCAGATCTTTCGAGAGCAAACCTGAAGAAAGACTGATCGGCCTTTTCCATACCTGCAATCACCTGTGAAGCAGGCAACAACGAAGAGTCTCTAACCTTGTCCATTTGTGCTTCGACTGCTTCCGTATATCGTCTGTCGCCTTGTTCTTCCAACAGAGCACAAACCGGTTTCATTCTTTCAAGTATCTCCATCACCCAGTCCTTTATCGGTATTTCTCTATCGGCCTTGGTGAGTTTCAATTCTGGATCCCGGCCACGACAAGCCGTGAGGGACTGGTTGCGCTCAAACTCGTCCCTTTCGGCCTTGTCCATCAATGGACTCTCTTCCAGCAGACAGAAAAGAAGCAATACTTCCATAAAATTCATCTGCAGCTCGTTAACCCCGATAGGATCAAACGGGTTGACATCAATCGCCCTGATTTCGACATAACGAACACCCCGATTTTCCAGCGCATGCGAGGGCGTCTCACAGGACTCCGCAATCTGTTTTGGGCGCACAAAACTGTAGTATTCGTTCTCGATCTGTAGGATGTTCGCATTGAGCTGCCGGTATTCACCATCGACTACCACACCGATCTTTTTGTATGCTTCACAGGGTGTTCTGGTTGCTTTCATCAAGCTTTCCACATATTCGTCTAGCGTGTTGTAACTGACAACGATCACATCCTGGTTACTGTTTTTGTAGCCGATATCACTCATCCGCAAAGAGGTCGCATAGGGCCGCTGACAGGCCGCCTCATTGAAATCCGGAAACTCTATTTTCCTCAGTTTTATGAATGAGGGACAGACACTGGGGGACGCCCCAAAAAGGTAGGACACGATCCAACCGATGCGTTGAAAGTTTCTGATCAGAGCCATATAAGATTCCGAAACAAAATCCTGGAGTACGCGATCATCCCCTTCCATTTGCTGAAAAACAGGCCAGAATCTTTCTGGAACAGAATAGTTGAAATGCACACCGGCAATCGCCTGCATCGCCCGTCCATAACGCCAGGCCAATCCACGACGATAAATGTGTTTCATCTTGCCAATGTTGGACGTTCCATATTCAGCGATGGGAATACTCTCTTCATCCTCCAGCAGACAAGGCATACTGGCAGCCCACATGAGCTCCTCACCGATATTGGCATAGACAAAATGATGCACGTCTGTCAGGAATTCCAATGTTTCGGTGGTTTCTGCAAAGGGAGGGGTGATCAGTTCCAGCAGAGCTTCTGAATAATCCGTCGTGATATAGGGATGCGTCAAAGCCGAGCCCAGGCTCTTCGGATGCGGTGTACTAGCAATATGGCCATCCAGGGTTACTCGCAAGCCCTCTTTCTCGATTCCTTTGAGGCCACCTTGCAGCAAAGTATCATTTTGGAATTCAGACAGCCTTTTCAGCCGTTCTTCGAGTTTTTTAGACAAGGAACTTCTGCGCTTATTTTTGTTTCAAGGCAGAGTAAAATACATGAAAATTGCGTTTATGGATACGTTTAGAGACCTTGTTCAGAGGTTTCTTGTGTTATTTGAAATTTTTGTAGAGTTGGTTTGAACTGTCGGGTCCCTTGCGTGGACCGGTCAGTGCCTCTTCCAGTGCTTCATGGGCTATTTTTCTGACTCGTTTCAACCTTTCCTTTTCCTCTCCGGAAAGAGACTCTCGATCCATTCTGAGCTGATCAAACCAGTCGGCAAGCTCGTGCCGAATAGAGGACTCATCCTTTTCCAGCTGATCAAGCAGCTTTCGATTCCTTTCATTCGCATTTTTTGCCTGTGACAAAGTGGAGTCGGCTTCCTCGAATCTCTCTACTGCCTGGCTGATCTGATCACCCATTGCTTCGACATCAAGGAGCAGAGGTACATTAATGGAATCCGCTGAAGCAGCTTTCCGTTTCTGTTTTAGCTCTTCGAGCTGTTTCTGCATGGCCCGAAGAGCAGCCAGTGCCTGTTTCTTTTCTTCCTGCGCCTTACGGGCTTTCTCGATCACCTGCCGAGCCTGGGCCTGAAGTTGCTTTCTTACCTGTTGGATGACCTGCTGCTGACGCTGCCGATACTGCTCATGGGCCTTCTTGAATTTTTCGATGATCTGACGGGTTTCGAGTGCTGCCAGTTGCCTGACCTTATCCACCTCCATAGTTCTGGATTGTTGTCGCTCCAGCCCCATTGAGAAGCGCGCCAACTGTTCCCTGACCTTTCTTCTTTCTGTTGCCAATTGCTGTTCAAAGCTCTTGCGCCGGCGGATCTCATAGGTTTCCTGTTCTTTCAGCCGGTTCTTGATGGCTTCTAACTCTTCTGCTACACGCTTCAGTGTTAGATCCTGTTGTTCGGAAGGGTTTTCCTCGCTGGCAACCCGCTTTCGCTCTTCCTGTAACTGATTGTGGGCATTCTCGAGCTGTTTCCGCAGTGTACTGAGATCACCATCATCTTCACTGGCTAACTTTTCAGGCAGGCCATTCGATGAGGTATTTTCAATCTGTTCGATCTTTTTACTTGCTTCGATGAGTACGCCCAGATCCTCAACTGGTTCATCGGTGTGTGAGGATGAAAGCCATTCCTGTGCGATTATGTTTTCGGTAGCGAACAGTTCTTTGAGATCACGAATCCGCTGATCGATCGCGACGATCTGTTCACCCAATTCCCCACTCATGACAGCAAGATCGGCCGGGTATTCATCCTGCTTTGCAGGTTCTGTGTCTTTGTCTCTCAGTCGTTCGGAAAGACCATCTATCCAGGTTTCACCCATTCCGATTTCCCCGGGATACTCACGTAACCCTCCCTCCAGATATGAAACATCGAGTCCCAGATCATCGACTAGAGCTAGCGCCGCTGAACTTCTGGAACCGCTATCACAGTAGATAATATACGATTTTTCTGTGGGCAGTCTGTTAAATTCCTGTTCAATTTTCGCGATCGGGATATTACGGCTGCTTATAAGGTGAAAACGGTTGTATTCCTCTTCCGTTCGAACATCTATCCACTCCGCTCCCTCCTGAACGCGGGCTGAGGCCTCTGCATAATCGATTGCTGGTAGGCTTGGCTGACTGATCAGCTTGTCGAAATCCTGTCGGGGAAGCCGCATCAACTCGCCTGATGTCAACATGGTCACAGAGGTATCCCTTTTCTGATCGGAAAGCAACGACTCTTCGCCAAAACAGTTCCCTTCATCCAATTCGGCGAGTGTGATTGTTTCATTAGTCTCAAAATTCTGCCGTGTGACTACACACTGACCCCTGCGAATGATATAGAAATACTTGCCCGGCATATTCTGGGTGACGACACGATCCCCCTTTTTGACTACCATGCTTTCGAAGGAACCAGCTAACTTGTGCAAGTTCGCTGCTGGAATTTTTCCGCAAAATTCGGAAGCAATAAACGGTGCAATCCATTTCAATGCATCATCTTTTGCTGATTCAGTACTGCATATAGCGTCCACGATCGTCAGCCGGTCAACTAAGTCGTGGCTGACCGTTAAAAGTGTGACTCTGGAGTTAGCTATTGCGGAAAAGCCAGGAAGCAGATTGAGCGAGAACCTGGCATCTACAGTATCTGCCGAGATTTGGTATAGGAATTTCCCGTTCTGATAGAAATCCACATCCCCCTCCAACAGAAAAAAAAGACTCAAAGACGAATCATCTTGTTCAAATAGGGCATTCCCTGCCGGAATCATGACGACCTCGGCACACTGTGTGAACTGCTCCTGTAAAGAGGGCGAGAGACTATTGATGGGCACCAGCTGTCGGATCACTTCATGGTATTTATGTTCACTTTCTGCTTGCATTGGCCTTTCCTGCTTCAGGCATCAATATCCGGAATCAACTGGCTTTTGAGGCGCTCAATCTGATCCTTTAACATCAACTTGCGTTTTTTCATTCGTGTCAATCGCAGTTGATCCGGGTAGGGATCCTGGGAGAAGCGGATAATCGCCTCATCAAGATCCCGATGCTCCAGTTCCAACTCCACCAACTGCGTCTTGACAAGTGACAGTTTATTCTTTTCCAAGTGATCTTCTCTTGATTTTCCACCTTTCTCACACGAGGCAGAAATCTTATTGTTTAAACAGAAAATCTATCAGCTTTTACTATTTTAACAATAAATTTGTCACTTTCACTTTCAAGAAAAACATGCAAAAGTCATGACAACTTTTCAGTTACCCATATTGGACAAGAATGATGATCTTACATCCAAGCAAAGGTACGTTGCTTTGGCTCTTCATAAACTTGAAACACAATACTACAAGGTGGGAACGAATAAACCGAAGTACTTTAAATACTCAGGCAGAGGGTTACTCTGCCGGATCGTGTCAGATTAACCTAGAGGTTTACGTTTTCTACCCAAACCAAATAATGCGATCATACCGGAAACAAAGAGCCAGATGCCCGCAGGAAGAGGGACGGCAGAAACTGCAAATCTCAGATCAAAAATGCCTACATCATTTACAGAGTTGCCTTCGAAAAAGTTGATGATACTGAAAATTTCAGATGGATCGGTAGTTACGATTCCAACAAAGCTCTCCTGGAGAAAGCTGTAATCAGCTGTTGTTCCCGGACACTCATTGATTACAATACATCCGCGACCACCAACATACCCTGGAATATCCTCGGTTGCACCGGAGATCTGTGTTGCACCGGGTGTTCCCGCCGGAACGAGATTACCACTGGCATCGACCCAGAGCCCCTCCATGCCATTGGTCCCTGCATTGGTATCGTCACCAAAACGTACTGTCCCGCCAGCCGTTGTCACTTCAAGTGCTTCAATTCTATCTGGCCCGGTTGTTTTCTTGTTATTAATCAGATGAAAGGCAAAGGCATATAACGCCTTTCCGCCTGTGACCGAAAGTGTGAAGTCATCGTCATCGTAGTCGGTTACATCCAACCCTGAACCTGATTCAAAGCCATTGAATTTGCCAATGGATAACCGGTTTCTCCAACCATCTACAGTCTGCGGAGACTTTCCTGTTGGCGCATCATCGAAGAAAACCCCGCTGTAGTTCCCGCCAATGACCTCTTTCTGCTGGATGGTAAAACCTGGGGTTCCCAAAGATGCAATGGGATTAAACGTAGCCGTGCCGGACGTGGCATTACTGTGGTCGCTGCCCGATCCCGTGGGTGATGTGGGATTGCTCAAGTTGATGTTATGGAGATTGCTGTCGATCGCGGCCTGCACGGCGCTACTGCTGGATGCGGCTCTGACATTTGCTGCATTAGTCACAAAATCCACGATAGAGGTGGGGCCCCATAACTGCCGAACCTGGGCCTCCCATGCGGCTTCGGCAAGTGCAACGTCAACCTTGTGTCCGGATGTGGAGATGGTGTTCGGATCGCCATCGACAGGATCATCTGCTCCAAAATAATAATAGAATGTCGCATTCGCACTGGCAGAGCAGAACAGTAAACACAATGCTAATATTCTTAAATTTAACATTTTTATCAATCCAGATAAGTTCATGGTTTAAGCCATTGTATTCTCATGTGTTTTATATTGACATATCAAGAAGCATACCAATTGTAAATTTTGCAATTCATTTTCATCAGAATCTATTTATCTTGTTGTTTTATATAGCTTTCGTTTTGATCATCCTTGTGTTCAGAAAAAGGTATAGATCGCATTGAACCGCTGTTTTTTGAAAAATGTGTCTCCCGAAAGAGACACATGAAAATTTCACTGGTTTTTCATCGTTACCCTGGAAAGGATACCCAAGGCACTTAGTAACAACAGAAGAGGTGATGGCAGAGGAACGGGTGAGGCATTTGTTGCAAACCGCAGATTCCTGATCCCGATATCATCCGAGCGGGAATCTTCATTGAATTCGAGAAATGTTATCGGTGTATCAGAAACGATACCAATAAACCGGACATCATCAAAATTATCGGAATATTTTCCCTCATCTCCCGGTGTGCTCGGATCATTGAAATAGCCTGGAATGACTGGTAATTCCCCTATTTTGTCGCTGATTGAAAATTCATGTCCTTCTTTATCCCTGATAGTAAGGGACTCTCTACCGTAACTGTACAACCCACCATCGGATGCACCACCATTAAAGGTGGTGTCCACATATTTTTTGTTATTGACGATCTCAAAGGCGAAGGCATACAACGCTGGCCCTCCGGTAATTTCAATGTTGAAATCATCATTATCCCAATTATAGGGATCCCCAGCAGGTACCTGTCCAGTATCGAATCCCTTGTGCTTGCCTATGGAAAGAACATTGGTAAAAGCATCTACCTGTGCGAAGTTATTACGGTTCACCCTGTCATTGAAAAAAATATGTGCTTCAACCCTATCTCCGATGTTGTACTGTGTTCCATGATCGTGTTTTGCCGAACTGGTCACCGTATCGGTTTCCATTGCACTTATTTTGAAACTCCACTGAAATCCTGTATTGGTCTGATCAAAAACGGCTGTCTTTCCCAGATCCACATTATTACCGCCGAAACCCCAGTCCATGCGTTTGGCTTCATATTCCGGATCAGCTGGATCCGGCAGTGCAGGGAACCCACCAACGACTGTTGGTGCGATATTCTCCCAGGTCGTGGTAAAGGTTTGATGATCCAGCTGTCTGGAGAAAGTTGATCTCATATCTACCTGCCAGTCATTGAGGCTGGTGGAAAAAAGAATGGCCGATTGAGCAGATGAAACGTTCAGGAAAATCGAAAAACATGCAAAGAACAAACTCCTTCTATTCATGATCCCTTCCTTGGATATTTATTGATGAGTGGTTTAATTTTCCGATAGAAAGAAGCTTCACGTCAAATTGGAAAACAAACCTTAATAAAACTATATCTTTTTGTTTTTATTATGTGTTTGGTTCTTTTGATATCATGTACTGTTAAAATTAATGTTAATTATCGAAGTTGTTTCCCTGTGATGGCATCCCGGATTCTCGTTGGACCGGCTTCGCCAGAAGTGCTCCCTCGCAAAATCATATCCAGCCTGTTGTTAAAGATCATTTGTACTTTCCAGGCCGTTCTTGCAGCAGATTTCTCAGCAATATTGGCACTGGTGGAAACAATTGGGCCTGCCATTTCACATAACATGCGACACAAGGGGTGTGCGGTCACCCTGACAGCTAGCCCATCATGGGCACCAGTCAGCCACCAAGGACACTGGGCAGATGCCGGAAGAACCCAGGTATTGGGGCCCGGCCAGGAGGATAAGATACGGTTTCTGATTTTCTGATCAGGATAAACAATAAGGGATTCAAGCTGTTCCGGACAGGAAGCGATTACGATCAGGCCTTTGCTGATGGAGCGCTTTTTAAGGCTAAGAATTCTTGAAACCGCCCATAAATCCCAGGGGTCACAACCCAGACCATAAACGGCCTCGGTTGGATAGGAGATAACACCACCCTTGAGAATGATTCTGGCGGCCTGTTCTAGATGCCATCTGGAAAGATTCATTTCCGACTAGACTTGACGCTGTACTACTCTGCTTTCTTTCCTTTCGCTTTTTTCTTTGCTTTAGATTTGGCTTTCGCCTTTGCCTTGGCTTTAACCTTACGACGCCCCCGTTCCGGTGCTTCCTCTATCATCTTCTGAGCCTGCTCGAGTGTGACAGACTCAGGCTCTACATCTTTTGGAATTCGGACATTCTTTTTACCATTTGTTATGTACGGTCCATAACGCCCTTTAAGAATTTTGATGTCAGTACCCGGAAATTCCTTGATATTCCGTTCCGCATCAGCTTTTTTCTTTAGCTCTATAAGCTCCAGCGCACGTTCCAGCGTGATCGTATAAGGGTCGTCTTCTTCAGGAATGGAGACGTACTTATTGCCATAACGCACATAGGGACCGAACCGGCCGATATTGGTTGATACCAGATTACCTTCTTCATCGACTCCCAATTCCCGAGGCAGCTTTGTCAGTTCCATCGCTTCCTCAAGCGTGATCGTATCCAGTTTTTGACCGGCACGCAGTCCATAGAAACGCGGTTTTTCATCCGACTCAGCATCACCGATCTGTACATAGGGACCAAACCGACCCATACGTACAGTGACGGGTTCACCGGTTTTCGGGTCGACTCCCAACTCACGCGCCTGATTGGCCTCCTTACGAGTGACATTCTCTTCTTTGTCTTTCAGACGTTTTTCGAACGGTTCCCAGAAATCTTCAAGCACCGGAACCCATTGCTTTTCACCTCTGGAAATGGCATCCAGAGTATCTTCAAGATTGGCCGTAAACTCATAATCCACATAGGTATCGAAATGCTCAGTCAGAAACTTGTTGACGATGCGTCCCATATCGGTGGGTGTAAAACGTTTTTTCTCCAGCTCCACATATTCACGATGGATCAGAGTAGAAATAATTGAGGCATAGGTTGAAGGACGACCGATACCATACTCTTCCAGTGTTTTGACCAGACTGGCCTCCGTATAGCGTGGGGGCGGCTCGGTAAAGTGCTGATCGGCAAGAATATCCTTGAGGGTAACGACCTCACCCTCCTTCAAAGGAGGGAGTTTCTTCTCATCCTGCTCTTCTGCAGGGGGGTCATCTTTACCTTCCAGGTATACGGCCATAAAGCCAGGATCAGCGACGGTGGAGCCACTGGCTCGAAAGATATTGCCTTCACCACAGGCCAGATTGACACCAACCTGATCGATGGTGGCATGTTTCATCTGACAAGCAACCGTGCGCTTCCAGATCAGGTCGTAGAGCTTATATTGATCGGTGGTCAGAAATGGTTTCATTTCCTCTGGTGTTCGTTTGGCTGAGGTGGGGCGAATCGCTTCATGTGCTTCCTGAGCATTCTTTGACTTGCTCTTGAACACCCGAGGCTCAGGGGGAATCTCTGTCTTGCCATAGCGATTGGCGACAAATTCTCGAATCTCTGAGATCGCTTCCTCGGCCAAATTCACAGAGTCGGTACGCATATAGGTAATCAAACCGACAGAACCACCTTCAATCTCGATACCTTCATAGAGCTGCTGGGCCGTTCGCATGACACGCTGTGCAGTGAAACCAAGTTTACGAACGCCCTCCTGTTGAAGAGTCGATGTAATGAAGGGTGGAGACGGGTTGCGTTTACGCTGTTTCCTTTCAACACTGCTGACAATCAGCTTGCCACCAGCAAGTTCCTTCAATTCTTTACGAATACGGTTGGCGGTCTCTGCATCCGTAATCGAAAACTGCTTGATTTTTTCATTGTGAAAGAGATTGAGCTTGGCTCCAAACTCGACACCCTGGTGCGTATTTACTGCGTCAATGGTCCAGTATTCTTGAGGCTCAAAGCGTTCGATCTCCTCTTCCCGCTCGACGATCAACCGTAGTGCTGGACTCTGTACCCGACCAGCAGAAAGCCCCCTGGCAATCTTTTTCCACAGCAGTGGCGAAAGGTTGAAACCTACTAAGTAATCCAGCGCTCTTCTTGCCTGTTGGGCATTGACCAAGTCCATGGAAATTTCTCGTGGCGAATTGATCGCCTCCTGAATAGCGCTTTTGGTGATCTCGCTGAAAACCACACGATAGACCTTTTTGCCTTCCAGCAAACCCCGTTCTTTCAGAATCTCGGCCAAATGCCAGGAGATGGCCTCACCTTCACGGTCGAGGTCAGTTGCAAGGTAGAGCGCGTCTGCCTTTTTCATCGCCTTTGCAATCGCTTCTACATGCTTGCTGTTTTTATCGATGGTTTCGTAATGCATCTGGAACCCGTGCTCCGGATCAACAGCGCCCTTCTTCGGCAACAGATCACGAACATGCCCATAGGATGCAAGTACTTCGAAGTCATCACCCAGATAACGTTTAATCGTGTTTGCCTTGGCCGGTGATTCGACCACAACGAGATTTTTTGCCATACGAGAGTTTTGAGATTGAGTCAGAGATTAGTGTAAAACGCCGTTTTGCTCATCCAGAACCAGATCTTCCATCCAGCCAAATGCGTCTTCCTGCCCAGGTTGGTTGAAAAGCACCATCAAGATGATCCATTTGAGTTGTTCTATTTCTATGGTATTCGATTCCAAAGCCATAACCCGATCGAGCACTAGTTCTCTGCTTTGGTGACCAAGGACACCTATCTGCTCGAGAAACATGAGAAACCCGCGACTTTCGATATCGAGTTTGCGCTGTTCACTGGAGGTATAGACGCGAATGGCAGTACTCTCCCTGATTCTCTCACCAGGAAGAGGATCCTGTTGTGCTGCCAAGCCTTGCAACCATTCAAAGGCCTTGAGAATCTGTTCGTCATCAAAACCGGCTCCTTTGAGTTCAAGGCGCAATGAGTCTTGATCGACAGCAATCTCGCTGTCATCATTCATATAGTTTTCAAAAAGAAATATCAGTACATCTAATACTGTTTGCTTCATATCGTTCCGGTTAGTTGATATCGATCTATTCCTTATCGGGTCCGAACATACATCCCTCCCGCCTGGGAACAGACATCTCCCTCCAGCTCAAGTTCTAACAGAATGGAGGAAACATCGCTGGCCGTCAATCCTGTTCTTTCAACAATTTGATCGACAGACACCGGATCATAACCCAAAATGTCCATAACCAAACGATGTTGGGTGCCACTCTCGTGATTTAATTTCTCCTCTGATGAGCGATCATTTTCAGCAGGTACGAGGACGGCAAACATGGGGCCAAGTTCTTCTACAATATCTTCCACCGACTCAACCAGCCTGGCGCCTTCCCGGATCAGGGTATGGCAACCTTTCGTTTGTGGGTTTTTGATCGAACCCGGTATGGCAAAGACCTCTTTGCCCTGTTCCATGGCAAAACGTGCCGTGATCAGTGAGCCACTACGCTTCGCAGCCTCAACCACGAGAACCCCAACGGCAAGACCGCTGATCACACGGTTCCTTCGAGGAAAGTTTTCTTTCCTGGGCCTTGTTCCTGGAATGAATTCTGACACGATAGCCCCATTCTCGACAATCTGCTCAGCCAGCGACAGGTGTTTGGCCGGATAGATCCGATCAGGCCCTGTCCCAAGGACAGCGATGGTTTTACCACCGGCCTCTAGCGCCCCCGAATGGGCTGCTGCATCAACACCAAGGGCAAGACCACTGGTGATCACCAACCCTGCACTGGCCAGGGATCGTGAAAACTCCCGAGCTATAACCAACCCGCCAGGTGTAGCCAAGCGGCTACCGACAATGGCGATTTGGGGCAGCGATAACAAATCGGGATCTCCGTTAACATAAAGGAGAAGGGGTGGATCAGTCAGTTCTTTGAGTAAAGTAGGGTAACGTTTATCCTCCAGGGTAACAATATGGTGCCGGGGATGAGCATTGAGCCAGTCGAGATCCTCTTTACACGCTCTATCAGCCGTTCTGATCTGCTCAATGGCGGAAGATGAAAGCCCTGAACTTTTCAAGTTGGCTGAGGAAGCATTGAAAACCTGCTGCGGCGATCCAAAGGCTTGCAGCAGAGTAAGTATTTTCTTGGGTCCAAATCCCTTGAGACGATTGAGAGCCAACCAGTCTCTCAGACTGGAATCGTCCTGTTTTGTTTGGAAAGTGTTAACCGCAGCTCTGTCCATAGAGCTGCGATAATAACCGAGAACCTGTAATCTAAACAGATCCTGATTGTTAAGGTCTATGAACTGCGTCGTAAATATGAGCGGGACGCACCAAATCCATCACCAAGGCATAGCTGACCTTGTCAAAGGTGCGGAACACCATCAATTCACCAATGCGTTCTTCTGGCAATTCGACCAGTTCAGCAGTTTGTCGGTGTTCCACTCCAAGTTTTTTGTCTAGCGCCCGTTTGTTGTCACGTATGTCATTAAAAATATTACTCATGACCTTATCGAAGGTATTGGTCTCCTCGTGCTCGAAAACGATACGATCATGACCCGCCTTGGCCTTACGCTTGGGACCAATGGTATCCCGCACAAAACGTCCACTTTCATGGATAGAAAGTACGTGACCAGGCTCCAGTCCCTGTTTTGAACCCAGGTTCAAAACAACGATTTGATATTGCCCGATTTGTGAGACCCCATCGATGACAGCAATGATCTTACCGTTGACTTCATGTTCCGGTGCATGTGGGATGAACTCTTCACTGACTGGGTCTTCCGCAGCCATCAGACGATCACCCACCAGTACTTCCCGTTCAGACTTGGTGACCATCGCCGTTGCCGGATCACCAAAATTCTGCATCTCGGCACTACCTACATAAAGTGCCTCATATCCAAGGATTTCACCTTTTGTCTCCCCTTCCTTTGGTGGATTACGATAAACCTTGCCACTACGATAAATCAGGTAACGACTCTGTTCCTCGCCCTCAGAGACTCCGCGTATGTAAATCTTGTTATCGGAACCCGCGATCAAATGCTCATCTTCTGTCGCAAGAATATACGGGGCTTTCTCCAACGTATCCGGACCAACAACACGAGGTCGCGACAGATAGGGACGGATCACATCCAAAGGAATCGGAGGTATAGCATGCTCGTTCATGGTTGAGCGAATCTGTGGACTCAACTTGACATTCCTACCTGAAAAACGTCCACCCCGATCCAGTTGCAAACAGGGTTTACCATCACAAATCGCTAGCTTCAAGACATCTCCTGGATAGATCAAATGAGGGTTCTTGATATAAGGGTTTACCTGCCAGATCTCTGGCCAGAGCCAAGGGTCCTTCAGAAAAAGGGCCGAGATATCCCACAGGGTATCACCTTTTTTGACCACATAGCGTTCAGGATGGCTCGGATTAAGTTCAACATCATCTGCATTAACAACCAATGACAGACAGCACAAACCTATGAAATAAAATATTTTTTTATACATTTTCAGCACTCTTCCAAATCAAGTGAAAATTTGTCTGTACCCGGCAACCTAGTAGAAACAGGGATATCTCCTCTCGTCTAATCTAATGAACAGATTTCTGACATGATCCGGGCTCATACTGCGGAGATGTGCAAAAACCATGCACAAAATTCACTATCACTGTTGAACTTCAATTTTTGCTATACTGTCAAATAATTTATTTAGATATAGCATTATGGCAATACTTAATATCCTTCGTTTCCCCGACCCCAGATTGAGGCTGGTGGCAAAACCTGTTCAAACAGTCGACAGTTCAATACATCGGCTGCTGGATGATATGCTTGAGACGATGTATGCGGCACCTGGAATCGGACTTGCTGCAACCCAGGTCAATGTCCATAAACGAGTGCTGGTTGCTGATGTGAGTTCCGAACAAAACAATCCGGTTTTCCTGATCAATCCCGAGATCATAACGGCAGAAGGTGAAGAAGAGATGGAGGAAGGTTGTCTCTCTGTGCCTGATATTCATGAAGTCGTCAAGAGAGCCGAAAGAATACGTGTCCGTTATCTGGACAGAGACGGCAAATCAGTAGAGATGGAGGCGGATGGCCTGCTTGCTGTATGTATCCAGCATGAAATTGATCATCTGAACGGTAAACTCTTTGTTGACTATCTATCTCCGTTGAAACGGAACCGGATCAGGAAAAAGCTGGAAAAACAACTGCGGCAGACAGGATAACCGTCGTCCCTTATGCAGCCACCCCGTTTACGTATCGCGTTCGCAGGTACTCCCGAATTTGCAGCCGTAGCACTGAAAGCATTGATCAAATCTGGTCAGCATGATCTGATCGGGGTTTTCACCCAGCCTGACAGACACGCCGGGCGTGGCCGCAAACTGAAAAAAAGCGCTGTGAAAATGCTGGCTGAAGAACAGGGCCTTAAAGTTTATCAACCCCCTTCTTTCCGTAATTTGGAAATAGTGGAAACGTTACGGTCACTGGACCTGGATCTGCTGGTCGTAGTCGCCTTTGGTCAAATCCTCCCGGCATCCGTACTCGAAACACCTCGGCTCGGGTGTATCAATGTCCATGGCTCACTTCTGCCACGATGGCGTGGTGCCGCCCCGATTCAACGCGCGATCGAAGCAGGAGACAAACAAACCGGTGTCACAATCATGCAAATGGCCGAAAAATTGGACAGCGGCCCCATGTATCTGCGAACACCCTGTGAAATCACTCTGGATGAAACTGCCGGTACACTGCATGACAAACTGGCCACACTGGGCGCGGAGAGCCTGTTGGAGACTCTGACAGCCATTGCCGAAGGCAGGGCTACTCTGGAAGAGCAGGATGAATCCCTTGTGACCTACGCTGAGAAGATCAGCAAGGCAGAAGCCCAGATTGACTGGCAGAGACCAGCAGAAATCATTGAGCGAAAAATCCGTGCATTCAACCCAGTACCTGTCACCCATGCCGAGCTATTCGATCAAAACATCCGGATATGGGAAGCGGAAGTACTGGATGCAGAATCTCTCCCGGTGAAAAACTTACCTGGCGACATTCTTTCTCTTAGTCGTGAAGGCTGTGACATCCAAACTGGCAAAGGGATCCTGCGCATCAAGAGTCTCCAGTTGCCCGGAAAACGCAGGGTATCGATCAGCGATTTTGCTAACGCAAATCCGGAACTGATCAACCGTTAATCCGCATTCTTCATGAAACACAACGCTCGCACCATCGCCGCCCTGATCATTGATGATGTCTTTACTAGAAACCGATCCCTTGCTGACTGTTCAACACCATTACTCGAAAAACTGACCGACTTACGAGAGCGGAAACTTGCACAGGAACTCAGTTATGGTGTCCTTCGCTGGGACCTTCAACTACGTGCAATACTCGCGCCTTTTCTGCACAAACCACTGAAGTCCCGTGACAGTATCATCATGGCATTGCTCCTGATTGGCGCCTACCAGATCAGGCAGATGCGTACACCAGAATATGCCGCCGTCTCCAGCACGGTAGAAGCTGCCCGGTATTTTGGCCGTCCTTGGGCAACTTCCTTGCTGAATGGAATTCTCCGTAATCTGACTCGCCAGGACGACGTGTTGTCAAAGATCATCAACCAATCGGAAACCATCAAATATTCCCATCCGGAATGGATGTTAAGGCGACTACAGAAAGATTGGCCCGAAGACTGGCCTACCATTCTGAAAAACAACAACCGCCCACCTGAGCTTGCCTTGAGGGTGAATCAAAGAAAAATCTCTCGGGAGGACTATCTCTTAAAACTCAAAAATGAGGGGATACCTGCCATAGCCTCCAGACTCAGCGGGCAAGGTATCATGCCTAGCCATTCTGTCAATCCTGCCCTGCTCCCGGGCTTTACCCAAGGAGAAGTTTCCGTACAGGGTATTGCTGCACAGCAGGCTGTGTACTTGCTCGATCTGAAACCAGGCTGCCTTGTACTTGATGCCTGCGCAGCCCCGGGTGGAAAAACGGCACATATCCTGGAAACCGAACCGGAATTGACTCACATGATAGCGATCGATACGACATCAAAAAGAATTAACCTACTGGAATCAACCCTGCGGCGCCTGGAACTACTCTCAGAAAAGGTTGAAATTATTGACTGTGACATAACCTGCATCAAGAAATGGTGGAATGGACAACATTTCGATCGCATTCTACTGGATGCCCCTTGTTCTGCAACCGGTGTGATCCGAAAACACCCGGATATCAAATACCACCGTACCGAAGAAGACATAGATTTACTGGTCGAGAAACAACGGGAAATGCTCATCGCACTCTGGCCATTACTTGCCAGCGGCGGCCGCCTTGTATATGTTACCTGTTCCACATTCAGGCAGGAGAACCAAGAGCAGATCTCTTGGTTTCTGTCACAACAACAAGATGCACGGGAATTGCCCATCGATGCACCTTGGGGACGCAGGGTAGAGCCCGGAAGACAGATACTGCCAGGAGAAGAAGGGATGGATGGATTTTACTATGCCTGTCTGGTCAAAGAATAAGCTCTTTCTGACTGTTGTATTCCTCATGACAGCACATCTTTCCGCCATGACCCATGCTGCGGATATCCGGATCAGGCATGTAACCCATCAGATCATCAATAATATCTATGTGATCAATGCCGACATCCGCTATAAACTGAATCCCAAACCGCTTGAGGCACTGAAAAGCGGGATCCCCCTGATCTTTTACCTTGAACTCGAATTCGTCAGGCCCCGGGATTTCCTTTGGAATAAAAAAATCATCGGTGTCCGCCAGAATGTTCAACTGGAACACCACCCGCTCAGTGACCGATTTGTAGTCACCAATCTTGCCACAGGGGATCGTTTCAGTTTCAATTCGCTTGAAGACGCCCTTCAAAAGATGGGCGAAATAAGAAATCTGCCGGTTGTGGACAAAAAAGCTCTGAAAGGCCAAGGGCCTTTGATAGGAAGACTACGTACAGGTCTCGACATTGAATCCCTACCTCCTCCGATGCGACTTCAGGCATGGCTCTCTCCCCAATGGTGGTTGTCAACCGGCTGGTATGAGTGGGAAATCTTGCCATGAGAGATTCCAAAAACTCCCTCATCGCAACACTTATTCTTTTCGTCATCATGCTTGGCTCTTTGGTCTTTATGAGCATTGCCATCAATGACTCGAAAAATTTCGGGCGAATATATTCTTTTCTTCTTGTAATCAACACGATTGGCCTGTTGGCCCTGCTCTATCTAATTAGCCGCAACATCCGGCATCTATTGCGACAACTCAAGGAAAACCGCCCTGGCTCACGCCTGACTCTGAGGATGGTTACCACCTTTATTACACTGGCAATTATCCCACTCTTGATCGTCTATTGGTTCTCTACTGACTTTATTCGTCGCGGGATCGATAATTGGTTCGATGTCCGCATCGAAAAGGCTTTAACCGATTCCCTGGAACTGAGCAAGGAATCGTTGAGCTTGCACATGCGGGAGTTATTGAAGACGACAGAAAAACTGGCCGAGGATCTTGCAGAAGAAGAACCTGTCGGTATCAGCATCAACACTCTCAATCTCAGTGATCTGGGTGAGATCAATACTACCGTCATGAACACTGTTGAACTGGATACCACCCGGCTCAATAGCCTGAGGGAAAGAAGTGGTGCTGAAGAGCTGACCGTCATGACAAGAAAAGGAAGATTGATCGCAACAACCAGTACGGATACCGATATTGTCCCCAATGTTCCCGGAAATTCTATCCTGCTCCAGTTGAAACAAGGACGAAACTACATTGGCCTTGAACCTATTCGGGATGCGGGTCTTTTTATACGCGCTGTGGTCAATATCCCAATTAATAACCTGAATACCAAAAAACGGATCCTGCAGGCGTTATATCCCATACCAACACACATGAATGAGCTGGCTGAAAATGTTCAGGAGGCCTTCGCGAAATACCAAGAACTCGCCTATCTGCGAAAACCTTTGCAACTCAGTTTTACCATGACGTTGACACTGGTGCTGTTGTTCAGCATCTTCAGTGCCGTTCTCGCTGCCTTCCATTCCGCACGCAAACTTACCCGGCCGGTTCAGGATCTGGCCGAAGGTACCCGCCGAATTGCAAGGGGGGATTATGGTAAACAGTTGCCCGTGTCTGGTTCAGACGATCTCGGTTTCTTGGTCCAGTCATTCAATGAAATGTCCACCAGAATTGCATCGGCACAGCACGAGTTGAACTCCCAACGAACCTACCTTGAGGCCGTACTGAGCAAACTCTCATCCGGTGTCCTGACTTTTGATGCTGATCTGAATCTGAAAACAGCCAATATCAGTGCCAATCAGATACTGAACACTGATCTTATGCCCTGGATCGGCGGACCTCTGAACGAGATCCCAGAAGCAGAACCCAAATTATCTGCTTTCTTCAAGGCGATCGAACCTGAACTGTCACATCATTCAGACGACTGGCAGAAACAGGTGGTCCTGTTTGGGTCCTCCGGTCGACAGATCCTGATGTGTCGCGGTACGGCACTCGATAGCTCTGGTGAGAAAGGTCATGTCATCGTCTTCGACGATATTACCGCCTTGATCCAGGGCCAAAAGGACGCTGCATGGAGTGAAGTCGCACGACGACTCGCCCATGAGATCAAGAATCCCTTGACACCGATCCAGCTCGCGACAGAAAGGTTGCGACAGAAATATCTCCCTAAAATGGATCCAGCTAATGCCAAACCTCTGGATCGCTTGACCAACACTATCATTCAGCAAGTGGATACCATGAAAGAGATGGTTAATGCCTTCTCAGATTATGCTCGTCCGCCGCAGATTAAACCAGAGCCTTTGAATATCAATACCATGATCGAAGAAGTCGCCACACTTTTCCAGCAAATGGATGGGAAACTTGATTTAGAACTTGCTCTCGATCAACAAATTCCTCTTATCGAGGCTGATCCCAATCGCTTGCGCCAGATCCTTAACAACGTGATCAAAAATGCGATCGAAGCTGTAGAAGAGGGTAAGGCACCACATATCCGGATCGAAACATCGACCGTACATACTTCTAGCCGCGAACAGATCGAAATTCGTATAATAGACAATGGTCCCGGGTTCCCGGAAGATTTGCTCAACGAAATCTTTGAACCCTATGTCACCACCAAAACCAGAGGTACTGGTCTTGGGCTTGCGATCGTAAAAAAGATCGTCGAAGAACACGGTGGAATCGTCTGGGTCAGTAATACCGACAACCATGGCGGCTGTGTCATAATTCGCCTGCCAGTGGTCATGGAGAATCAGAATGTACACTCGATCAATGAAGCAAGGAAAAACATCTTATGAGTTCAGCTCATATTCTTGTTGTTGACGATGAACCAGATATTCGATCCCTTCTGAAAGAGATACTCGAAGATGAAGGTTTCAGTGTCTCGTTGGCTGAAAAGGGACAAGCGGCACGAGAGTCACTGAAAGATCGCAAGCCAGACCTCATTCTGCTGGATATCTGGATGCCGGACATCGATGGGGTATCCCTGCTCAAGGAATGGAAGGAAAATGAAAGTTTTGACTGTCCTGTCATCATGATCTCCGGACACGGTACCGTCGAAACAGCAGTGGAAGCGATCCGGATCGGAGCCTATGACTTTATCGAAAAACCTCTTTCCATTGCCAAACTCCTGATTACTGTCGATCGGGCCCTGGAAACCTCTTCCCTTAAACGCGAAAACATCGATCTCAAAAAACAGAAGGAAATCCCTATAGATCAAAGTTTCGGCAATCACCCATTGCTGATCAAACTCAAAAACCAGATTGAAAAGGTTGCAAGCCACGATACCTCTGCGTTGATCACCGGTCCCACAGGGAGCGGAAAAGAAAAATTTGCCCGTTATCTTCACGAATGCAGTCCACGCGTCTCAGGACCTTTTATCTCGGTTAATGTCGGTGGCCTAGCCAGGGAGAATCCTGGCGTCGAACTCTTTGGTAGCGAAAAAGGAGATGAAGTCCACTTTGGTTATCTGGAACAAGCAAGTGGTGGTACCCTCTTCATGCAGGATATTTTCGATATGGATCTCAATACGCAGGCACGGCTTGCCAGTGCGCTTGAACAACAGAGCATCGTCCGGGTAGGTGGCCACAAAACAGTAAAGATTGATGTCCGCATAATTGCTTCGACCCGCCATGATCTCCAGCAAAAGATTGCCGAAGGTTTGTTTCGAGACGATTTATTCTATGCTCTCAATGTCATTCCTCTACATGTTCCCGCCCTGAAAGAGCATGCGGAGGATATTCCCGACCTGCTGGATCACTATGTACAATATTTTGTTGAACATGAGGGGCTACCCGCCCGAAAGTTCACCACAGCGGCCAAAAACAGACTTCGCAGTTATGAATGGCCCGGAAACATCCGCGAGCTGACCAATCTCGTTCAGCGCTTGCTGATTCTGGGTGGAGAAGAGGAGATCGATCTCCGTGAAGTGGAAGCCGCACTCGGGCTTGCGCCCGCTGCCCCACCAGCTGAAATCATTTCAGGCTATGATTTCCCCCTCAGGGAAGCGAGGGAGCAGTTCGAGCGGGGGTATTTTGAATACCAACTCCGACTCAATGCAGGCAATGTCAGCAAGGTCGCCTCTCATGCAGGAATTGAACGAACCCACTTATATCGTAAACTTCGCGCTCTGGATATCGATCCAAAAGAAATCGCAAAACAATTCAAGGAAAAACAGGGTCAATGAAAATCATTATCATTGGTGCCGGCCAAGTCGGATCATCTGTCGCCAGCAACCTCTGTGGTGAGGCAAACGATATTACAATTGTAGATATCGATCCCTCTTTGCTCCAGGCATTACAGGACAAATACGACCTGAGAACCGTTTCCGGCTCGGGTTCCCATCCGATTACACTGATTCGTGCAGGCGCAAAAGAGGCTGACATGATCATTGCTGTCACCAATAGTGATGAAATCAACATGATCGCCTGTCAAGTCGCCTACACCCTTTTTCATACCCCGACCAAGATTGCCCGGGTCAGGGACGCCGAATATCTCAAATATCCCGAACTTTTCCACCAAGAATCTCTTCCGATAGATGTTTTAATCAGTCCAGAACAAAAGGTGACCAAATACATCGAAAGACTGATCAGCTATCCCGGGGCGCTTCAAGTACTCAACTTTGCCGGAGGCAAAGTCCAGCTGGTTGCTGTCAAAGCGCATTACGATAGTCCAATCGTGGGTCATGAGCTTCGCACACTGAAAGAACACATGCGAACCATAGAAACTCGTGTCGCAGCCATCTTCCGCAAGGGCAAACCTATCATTCCCCGTGGAGACACTGTGATCGAACCCAATGACGAAGTTTTTTTTATTGCTGCGCCCAAACATATTCGTGCGGTGATGGCAGAGATGAGCCGGATTGAAAAACGGGTTCGGCGAATCATATTGGCGGGCGGTGGAAATATCGGCCTTCGGCTGGCCAAAAGCCTGGAAAAAAAATACAGTGTCAAGATTATTGAATACGATAACCAGCGTGCCAACCAGATTGCGGAGGAATTACACCACGCAATTGTCCTCAAAGGTGATGCAGCTGACGAAGCGCTTCTTCTGGAAGAGAATATTGAAGAAACGGATATCTTCTGTGCCCTGACCAACGATGATGAGGTCAATATTATCTCCTCCATGCTTGCAAAGCGTCTTGGGGCAAAAAAAGTAATGGCATTGATTAACCGTGCGGCCTATGTTGATCTAGTTCAGCAGGATATCATCGATATCGCCATCTCCCCGCAGCAAGCGACAATTGGCAGCCTTCTGGCGCATGTCAGACGTGGTGATGTGGTCGTCGTACATTCTCTGCGACGGGGTGCTGCTGAAGCGATCGAGGCTATTGCTCATGGTGACAGGAACTCATCCAAGGTTGTCGGCAGAAAAATTGACGAAATCAAACTACCCCCGGGCACGACCATCTGCACCATCGTTCGGGAAGACGAAGTCATCATGGTTCACCATGATACGGTCATCGAAGCAGAGGATCATGTCATCATCATGGTGACCGACAAACGACGTGTCCCGGAGATAGAGAAACTTTTCCAAGTCGGAGTTACCTTCCTCTAGTGCGGATTGTCATCATACAGAAAATATTGGGTATCCTCCTGGCGTTATTCAGCCTGTCGATGGCGCCTCCTGCACTATTATCCTTTTTTGCAGAAGACGGCGCTTTGCAACCCTTTATGATCGCTCTTTTAAGTACATTAACACTGGGCCTGTTACTCTGGCTTCCTGTCAGAAAGAAAAAACAGGAACTGCGACTGCGTGACGGATTTTTAGTTGTTGTTCTATTCTGGACCGTTCTTGGACTCTCTGGAGCGATTCCTTTCACATTGGCAGAACACCCTCACATGTCCTTTACGGACGCGGTTTTTGAATCACTCTCTGGACTGACAACAACAGGTGCAACGGTCATCGTGGGCATCGACAACCTGCCTATTTCCATTCTTTACTACCGGCAACAGATGCAGTGGCTTGGAGGCATGGGCATCATCGTACTTGCTGTTGCGATTCTTCCCATGTTGGGTATCGGTGGCATGCAGCTCTATCGTGCAGAAACACCCGGACCAATGAAAGACAACAAACTTACTCCAAGAATCACCGAAACAGCCAAAACTCTCTGGTTTCTTTACCTTGGGTTGACGCTTGTCTGCTGTTTAGCCTACTGGTTTTATGGTATGACCTTTTTTGACGCTCTTTGCCACAGCTTTGCAACTGTGGCAACAGGTGGTTTTTCAACTCACGATGCAAGCATTGCCTATTTTGATCATACCCATATTGAAGCAATCGCTTCATTTTTTATGCTTGTCTCAAGCGTAAACTACTCTCTCCATTTTATGGCGTGGCGCTGGCGCAGTGTGAAATCGTATCTTTATGATAGTGAATTCGTAACATATATAGCGATATTAGTCACAGTAACATTAATCACCACCTTCTATCTGGTTACACTTGACGTTTATCACAGTGTTGAAGTCAGCTTAAGGCACAGCTTTTTTAATGCTGTTTCGATGGCTTCCACCACAGGGTTCACGTCAACAAATTTTCAGAGTTGGCCCAGTTTCACTCCACTACTTCTGATATTGCTGAGTTTTGCAGGTGGATGTGCAGGTTCAACGGCAGGTGGAATCAAGATAATCCGTGTACTTCTGTTATTTAAACAAGGAATGCGTGAGATAAAAAGACTTATTCATCCGAACGCAATTTTTCCGATCAAATTGGGAAATAAACCCGTGTCGGATCGTGTAATAGATGCGGTATGGGGCTTTTTCGCCACGTATATCGCAACATTCACCATTATGCTTCTGATCCTTATGGCAACGGGGCTGGATCAGGTCACTGCATTTTCTGCCGTGGCAGCCTGCATAAACAATCTAGGACCTGGGCTCGGGGATGTCAGCGCACATTATGGTGACATTTCTGATGTTGCCAAGTGGGTATTGAGCTTTGCAATGCTCCTTGGGCGTCTCGAAATTTTTACCCTACTGGTATTGCTCTCACCCGCTTTCTGGAAAAGTTGATCCTTCATGTATAAGACCGACGATCAGGAACATTCGTGATATTGTGCCAACAATTCTCTTCCCTTCTTTGTTACATACCCCTCCTCGCTGATATATCCGAGTTTTCGGGCAAACGTATATAAAGACCATGGGGTATTTTCAGGCAAATAAACGAGACCATCCCCATAGTGGTAGTCAAGAATTGAGATCAGTTGAGCATCTGTTGGATTTTTTTCAGTAAACACTGGCAGCGAACTCATAATATTTCTCCATGCATTACCAATACACAGTAGATATATTAATTAAGTTTGTCAAGTATTGGCTATATCGTGTTGTTTTACATAATAAAGTTATTCAGTAATATGCTGTCTTCCCAAATATTCCATGGTTGCCATTTCCTGTAACCGACTGACCGTTCTTTTGAAACTTTTTTCCAACCTTTTCCCAGAATAGAGTTCATTAGCAGGTTTTTCTGCAGAAAGAATCAATTTAACGTTTCGATCATAGAATTCATCGATCAGGGTCATAAAACGTTTAGCAAGATCATCTTTGCTTCCATCCATATGCGGTACATTTGAAATAAGAACTGTCTGAAATATACGCGCGATTTCAATGTAATCAGCAGCTCCTCTTGGGCCATCACAAATTTCACGGAAATCAAACCATACAACACCATCTGCCATTTTTATCGTTTGGATCTTGCGGCCTTCGATCTCAATCCACTGATTACTTGTACCTACCCCCGGAGCAAGACTGCAAAAACTTTTAGAAAGACTGATCTCTGCCTCATTATCCAATGGTGAATGATAAATTTCTGCCTTTTCCAGAGCTCGGAAACGAAAATCGATTCCACCATCAACTTTAACCACCTCTGTGTTTTTCTTGATCAACTCTATCGCTGGTAGAAATCGTTCCCGCTGCAGGCCACCGGCATAAAGTTCATCCGGATGTTCATTTGAAGTCGCTACCAAAACAATATTACGTTCAAAAAGTGCATGGAACAGGTTTCCCAATAACATTGCATCGGTAATATCGGAAACATGCAACTCATCGAAACAGATAACCCTGGTAGTTTCGGAAAACTGATCTGCAACGATATCCAGAGGATTCTGAACATTCTTCAAGGATTTGAGTTCATTATGGATATTCTGCATAAAGCTGTGAAAATGGATCCTTTTCTTTTCCTTGAAAGGCAAACAGTTATAAAAGGTATCGACAAGATAGGTTTTCCCGCGACCAACTCCACCCCAAAAATAGAGCCCCTTTAATAAAGGTTTTTCGTGTGGTTCTCTTTTTCCTAGGATTCTATTGAGAAATTCACCTTTCCTAATTTTGTGTTTGTGATGCTTTAAAGATGTGACCAAATCATCAAATAAACGC
>Ga0256841_1000129_pt1:65000-84630 | contig 84630 bp, 78 predicted proteins | sample 356308metaG_FD_185971 | JGI IMG/M metagenome (GOLD analysis project Ga0256841, IMG submission 185971) | Hydrothermal vent microbial communities from Mid Atlantic Ridge, Atlantic Ocean - 356-308 | ecosystem: Environmental > Aquatic > Marine > Hydrothermal vents | place: Atlantic...
TCTCTTATCTTCAGCCGCTTGGCTATCAGCAAAAACGATTTATATGAGATTCTCTCCCTTGGGGAGGACACACAAAGCCTCAAGCGATTGAAGCCGGGGCAAGTTCTAAAACTCAAGTTCGAAAACTCCAAGATTGAAGAACTGGTTCATGAGGCTGATCTTACCCATACCTTGAAAGTCAAAAAGAAGGATGACGAATTCGAAGCTCGAATGATCGAAGAAAAACCGGAGATCAGGATCGCAAATGCATCCGGACGCATCAATGATTCACTCTTCCTCTCCGGCCAGAGGGCCGGTCTGTCTGATAATATTCTTATGCAGTTATTCGATATTTTTGGATGGGATATCGATTTTGTCCTCGATATCCGTGAAGGTGACGAATTCCGTGTGATCTACGAAGAACTTTTCAAGAATGGAGAAAAAGTCAAGGATGGCAGGATTTTGGCTGCGGAGTTCATTAACCAGGGAAAGGGCTTCAAAGCAGTTTACTTCAATGAGGGAGATGAATCAGGATACTATTCTGAAGATGGCAAGAGCATGAAAAAAGCCTTTCTGCGGACACCGGTCAACTTCACCCGCATCAGCTCTCGTTTTAACCTCAAAAGGAAACACCCTGTTTTGAACAAGATCCGTGCACACAAGGGTGTCGACTATGCTGCCCCTATGGGCACCCCGGTAAAAGCAACAGGAAATGGAAAGGTTGTCTTTGTTGGAACCAAAAATGGTTACGGCAATACAGTGATCATTCAACACGGTGGAAAGTATAGCACCCTCTACGCGCATCTCTCCCGCTTTGCACGAGGTCTGAAAAAAGGCAAGCGTGTAGAACAGGGACAAACCATCGCCTATGTTGGCAAGACAGGACTGGCCACCGGGCCACACCTTCACTACGAGTTCAGGATCAATGGCGTCCACCGGGATCCCCTGACCGTCGAGCTGCCCAAGTCATTACCACTGCCGAAAAAATACATGCCTGATTTTCTCAGGCAGAGCAAACCTCTCCTAACCCAGCTGGCCTCCATTGGCAATCCTAAAAAAGAGACACGTCGAGCAGAAACAGGCAAGAAAAAGAAAACACCCACCAAAATCGATATGGCAGCTCGGGAATATCCCTCTCAACAAACGATTAACTAGGCCTCTCAAGGCGATGTATATGCCTCTAGATACTACTGATTCTTTTTTCAAATTCTAATGACATTTTTTATAGGCCTCATGTCTGGCACGAGCGCTGACTCAGTTGACGCTGCTCTAGTTTCATTCAACACTCAGAAAATATCTTTGCAACTCTATAATGAGACACCACTCCCATCCCACTTGCAGGAAACCCTCGCCAGGATACGATCTGGAGATTTCCCGATCACATTTCAGGAATTCGGTGAACTGGATATTCAACTGGGCATACTTTTTTCTGAAGCAGCGAACCAACTTATCCACTCGGCTGGACTTAACCCTGCAGAGATAGCTGCAATCGGTTCCCATGGCCAAACCATTTTTCACCATCCCCAGGGAAATGTTCCTTTTACCCTGCAGCTCGGCGATCCTTCAACGATCGCCTATAGAACGGGAATAATGACCATCGCCGATTTTCGTTCCATGGATATCGCTGCCGGCGGTCAAGGTGCACCATTGACCCCTGCTTTTCACGAAGCTGTTTTCCGGGATAAGAAAAACAACCGAGCGATTGTGAATCTGGGTGGCATAGCCAACATTACCCTACTTCCTGCTGCGACTGATCAACCAGTTATTGGTTTCGATACTGGTCCGGCAAACGCCCTGATGGATGAGTGGATCTTGAAACATCTCCAAGAGCCTTATGACAAGCATGGTGAGTGGGCCAAAAGTGGAAGAGTGATAAAGAGTCTGTTAGAAAAAATGCTGGCGGATGACTTCTTTCAGCAACCTCCCCCAAAAAGTACTGGGAGGGAATACTTCAATTACAAGTGGCTGGATCGGATGCTGGAGGAGAATACTTACTCACCGAAAGATGTTCAGGCAACGCTACTGCAACTGACGGTGGAGACCATCAGGCAGGCTATCGAAACGACCAGGCTGGAGATAAGGGAAATCATTCTTTGTGGTGGAGGCGCACATAATTATGCCTTGGTGCAAGGCCTGAAAAAGGCTTTCCCTGATAAGACACTTCGTCCTTCTGATGATTACGGGATCAATCCTGACTGCATCGAGGCCATGGCTTTTGCTTGGTTGGCAAAATGCAGACTTGAAAACCAGCCAGCGAATATTCCATCTGTGACCGGTGCCGAAAAAGCGGTTGTGCTGGGGGCCATCTATAAGAAAAGCTAGTCAACCCGACAATAGATTTTCAAACAGAAAATGATGATCCACAGCCACAGGTGGTTGTCGCATTGGGATTGCGGATCACAAACTGAGCACCTTCCAGACCTTCAGTATAATCGATCTCGGCACCCATGAGATACTGGATGCTCATGGGATCTACCAGCAATTTTACACCCCTTTTTTCAATCACTTCATCACCCTCGTTGATTTTATCTTCGAACGTGAAACCATACTGAAAACCGGAACAACCACCACCAGAAATAAAGACCCTCAGCATCAGGTTTTCATCCTCTTCTTCCTCAATCAACTGGCGTACCTTCTCAGCTGCTGCATCGGTAAATATGAGCAGTTCATTGCTTTCACTATCCATTGTCATTGCGTTGTTACTGTTACTCATTTACTCCTCCTGATCGTGTTCCAGGCTCAAGTGAGCCTCTTCTGTATCCATAATCTTGTGGATCAGCTGGCCGTTGACCTCTGCACCCATCGTCATTTCTAACAGATTATAGTACACGTTACCTTCGACTCGTGCATTGGCAGCGAGTTCGATATGTTGATAGGCATAGACATCACCAATAACAGTACCATTCAAAACGATATAGGGAACCTTGATTTCACCTTCTACGGAACCACGATCACTTATCGTCAAAACAGAGGTATCGATCTCTTCAGCAAGAATATTCCCGATCACTTTTCCGTCGATATGACAACCTCCGACAAAATTGAGATCACCTTTAATGACTGTATGCTGTCCAACCAGTGTGTCGACCTGGGTAACTCTGCGTTTTTTCTTTTTACCTAACATGACAGGACAACCTCATATTATGACTTCTTTCCAGTTATACACTTTCTCAATTGCCTTGGCCTCCATCTCATCGGGTTGGACTATGATTTCAACCTTCTCTGGAACAAAGCCCGTTGGAAGAATGAAAGCACCTTCAATTTTCTTGAAGTGTTTGATCTCGTAATGCAAACCCTTGCCTTTCACCTTCATCAAATCTTTCAGGTTCAGGTCACTTTGACCGTCGCTACTATTACCATGCAGTATGATCGAGATATCGCCACTCGCCACTCTACCACCTTTGACGATTCTGGTTAAGATCAGCTCGAAACGATAACGTTGTTTATCATTTAATGACTCCAGCCGTAAAGCCTGAATCTTGAGTCCTCGGCCTTTGCCGGCAGCACCCATGATGTTCTGGTAAAAACCCAGTTCTTCGCGCAGCGCCAAATTTTCTTTTTCCAGCTTTGTCAGTTCTTTCCTGAGTTCATCCTGAGCGGCTTTATCCACTTGGGCCGTTCTTTCCAGAACCGTAATTTTTTTCTTCAGTGAATCCAGTTCTGCCATCCTCTCTTTTTCCGTTTCAGAGAAACCCGTCTGCGCCATGGGTTTTTGTGCAATGACACCTGCCATCTCCTGATAGATCATCCGCCATTTCCCATAGTCCAGCAATAACCAACCACTAATAATCAGAAACAATGCAAAACAGATCAGTAGCAGGATATTCTGGCGTCTGAAGGGCCTGCGATTGAGCTGTCTATGAAGGTGCCGCATTGTTTAAAGATCAGGGTACCAGGGGCACCGACTCAAGCCCGGTTGTTTCAGGGAAGCCGAACATGAGATTCATATTCTGTACCGCCTGGCCTGCTGCCCCCTTTTCGAGATTGTCAATCACGGAAAGGATAATGGCCTGTTTTTTTACCCGATGGACAGCAATCCTGCAAAGGTTTGAGCCCCGGACGGATCGGGTATCCGGATGTGACCCAGGCGGTAAAACATCCACGAAAGGTTCATCCCTATAACGTTGCTCATACAGCTTCTGTAGATCACAATCTGTATCTCCAAGCATTGCGTAGAGTGTTGCGTGGATCCCTCTCATTATTGGCAACAGGTGAGGAATAAATGTCAAATCGATATCTTTATTCGCCCCTCCTGTGATCATTTTCAGAGTCTGGGTAATTTCTGGCAAGTGCCGATGGCCGGGCACGGAATAGGCCTTGAAGTTATCACTTACTTCGGCAAAAAGGGTTGCAGTTTTTGCTTCTCTACCTGCTCCACTGGTACCTGACTTGCAATCTGCGATCAATGGTCCAGTGGCCACGAGTCCTTGCTCTAGAAGGGGCAAAAAACCAAGTGTTGCAGCTGTTGGGTAGCATCCCGGGTTTGCTATAAGTCGGGCCTTGCTGATTTGATCCCTGTTGATTTCGGGCAGGCCATACACTGCTTCGGACAGTAGATCTGTCGAAGTATGTTCAAAACCGTACCACCTTTTCCACACTGCCGGATCTTTCAATCTGAAATCAGCGGCCAGATCAATGATGCGGGTTCCGGCGTTCAGCAAGGCAGGGGCCATCTCCATTGCGGTTCCGTTGGGTGTCGCAAAAAAAACCAGATCACAATCAGAAAGCACATCGGAACCCGGTGTCGTAAAGACGAGCTCTGTCAGTCCTCTGAGTGCAGGATAAACTTCGGCAACAGGCACCCCTTCCTCTGATCGGGAAGTGACTTGGGTTAAATTGACTTGTGGGTGGTTCACGAGTAACCGCAACAATGCGATACCGGTATAACCTGTTCCACCAACAACGCCGACGTTAATCATGAGGGAAACTCCAGAAAAACAGGATAACAATGATAAGGGGAGAAAATCGAAAGCACAAAAAGAAAAAGCGGCCAAAGCCGCTTCAAATTCATTGTTATTGTTATAATTATAACATTGACAGCACTATGTCTGTTAATGCTAGGTTCAGCATAGTGTGACAGAGTTCACATGTCAAGACTTTGGCACAAATTTTCTGTGGATTTATTCAAATCTTAGCAGCACCTCCAGGAGGCAGAACCCTTTTGAACAAGAAAATCCAACGAATGCCCCGTTACTTGATCTTGGCGGTTGTGATCTTGGCAAGTCTTCCCTGGTTATACAGAAACAGTGTGACGGTTCCGGATGATGTGGTTTTCAGGCTCATCGATGGACGGCAACTAACTCTTGAACAACTCCGGGGCAGACCGGTACTGATTGATTTCTGGGCCACAAGCTGTAGAAGCTGCCTTGAAGAAACACCGGATCTCATCGCTTTGTATCAGGAACTCGCCAATCAAGGGTTGGAAATCATTGCCGTTGCCATGCCCTATGATCGGCCCGATATGGTTTTAAAGGCGGCAGAAGAGCTGAACATCCCCTACCCGATTGCACTGGACATCGACGGCACAGTCGTTGCCGCTTTTGGAGGGATTGCCGTCACACCCACGCATTTTCTGATCAGACCGGATGGTAAGATTGCAGATCGAATTACAGGCACCATCGATCCTGCTAAACTCCGTGTAAGGATAAAAAAAATGCTCCCTCAGGAAATTTTTCAGGACGCTTAAGTCGATGCTCTGGATCAAGGCCTTTCATATCATTTTCATGGTGACCTGGTTTGCCGGTCTGTTCTACCTGCCACGCCTGTTCGTCTATCATGCCATGAGTGATGACGCGATCAGCATCAATCGTTTCAAGATTATGGAAAGAAAATTATTCTTCGGCATTATGACACCGGGGGGGATCTTGACCATCCTTCTCGGTATATGGATGCTCAGCAAAGCGGGTATCGATGCCTATGGTGGCTGGTTATATGTGAAGCTGGCCCTCGTTGCGATTCTGATCGGCTATCACCTCTATTGTGGAAAGCTGCTGAGAGACTTCAAGCAGGATCAGAACCGCCACAGCCATATCTTCTATCGCTGGCTGAATGAGTTTCCGGTCCTGTTGCTGATCCCTATCGTCATTCTTGCTGTCGTGCGTCCCTTTTGAATGAACGAACTTCCCGTCGTCCTCACCTTCTCCGGCCTCGATCCCACCGGTGGTGCCGGACTTCAGGCCGATATCGAAACCATTGCGGCACTTGGCGGAATGGCGCTGCCGATCATGACGACCAATACCATCCAGAACACCCAAACCTTTCTGGAATCCCAAGGTGTCGATCCGGCCTGGCTTAGAAGACAAGCCCGCCTTCTGTTACAGGACATCACACCCGATGCAATCAAAATTGGCCTGGCCCCCTCCGCAGAAACCATTGAAACAATTGCAGATCTGATCCCGGAAGACACACCCGTGGTGCTCGACCCCATTCTGCGATCCGGCACCGGCAGGAACCTGGCCAATGATGAACACATCCTCGCAATGAAAGAAAGACTGTTCCCTAAATGTACCATTATCACACCCAATCGTTACGAAGCTCGGACACTTGGCGGGAAAGAAGTACTGGACGAAGCTGCCAATCAACTGATCGAAAACGGCTGCCGTTTCGTTCTGATCACGGGCGCTGATGAAGCGGATGATCGTATCGAGAATCACCTCTATGGAATCAATGGGCTCATCGAGGTGTATCTCCATGAACACCTGCCCGGGATCTTTCATGGTTCCGGCTGTACCCTGTCATCGGCAATTGCCCTCCTGCTGGCCAAGGGACTGAATCTACGCACCGCAGTGGAACAGGCACTGGCCTATACTGAGGTAGCACTCCGATCGGGCCATGCCCTTGGCAAAAAGCAAAACCACCCCCGAAGAGTGAAAACACAATAACTCGAATAGACCGGATAAGTCTTTCCTACCCCGTCCGACTTTCCATTTTACGTTACAATCCGGATATGAAGCTCACTACAGGAAAAGGCCTCTACGCCATCACCAGCAACGCGGATTCGCTTGAGGATGTAAAGGCAGTTTTGCAGGCTGGCGCCTCCTGCTTGCAATACCGTGAAAAAACCAACCCTGACCCTGCACGAGCACGCGCATTGAGCGCTCTCTGTACGGAATACGACACTGTTTTCATTATCAATGATGATCCCGAGCTGGCTAAAGATGTCAATGCCGATGGTGTGCATCTGGGTGAAGAGGATGCTTCTTTTACAGAAGCAAGGAAGTGGCTTGGTAAGGATGCGATCATCGGGATTTCCTGCTACGACTCCATGGAACTGGCACGACACGCAGAAAAAGAAGGGGCTGATTACGTCGCCTTCGGCAGTTTCTTCCCGTCCGAAACAAAACGTAACCCCCGCCGGCCCAAGCTCGAGTTATTGAGAGCGGCGAGAAATAAACTCTCCATCCCCATCGTTGCCATTGGTGGCATAACGCCTGAAAATGCGGAACCCTTACTGGAAGCCGGCGCGGACTTTATCGCCGCTATCCATGGACTCTTCGGTCAGCCTGATCCTGGTGATGCTGCCAAACGCTATATTGAGTTATTCCACCAGCTTCCAGATCATTCACCCTATTGCAATCACACAATCTTTGAGGAGCAAAAATGAGTCGATCACATGAACTGTTCAAACAAGCACAAAATCACATTCCCGGCGGTGTCAATTCACCGGTTCGAGCTTTTAAAGGAGTCGGCGGTGATCCGATCTTTTTCAAAAAAGCCAAAGGCGCTTACCTCATTGACGAGGACGATAACCGCTATATCGATTACGTCGGTTCATGGGGGCCCATGATCGTCGGACATGCTCACCCAAAGGTGATCTCGAGCGTACAGGAGATCGCCGCCAACGGTTTAAGTTTCGGTGCACCGACGGCCATCGAAATCGTTCTGGCGGAAATGGTCTGTGAACTGATGCCATCCATCGAGAAGGTCCGTATGGTGAGCTCTGGTACGGAAGCCACCATGAGTGCGATTCGGCTGGCACGCGGTTATACCGGCCGGGACAAGATCGTTAAATTCGAAGGTTGTTATCACGGCCATGCGGATTCACTGCTGGTCAAGGCCGGTTCGGGTGCATTGACTCTGGGAGTACCCAGCTCTCCGGGGGTTCCGGAAGGTTTGGCGCAACACACCATCACCCTCACCTACAACGATATCGAAGAAGTGGAGAAAACATTTGAGCAGATCGGTGAACACATCGCCGCTGTCATCGTCGAGCCAGTCGCTGGCAACATGAACTGTGTTCCACCCGTGCCCGGGTTTCTCGAAGGATTGCGAACCCTCACAGAAAAATACGATAGCGTGTTGATCATCGACGAGGTCATGACCGGTTTCCGCGTCGCGCTCGGTGGTGCACAAGCCCACTATGACATCCAGCCGGATCTGACCACGCTGGGCAAAGTGCTTGGCGGCGGCATGCCGGTTGGTGCCTTCGGAGGCAAGCGGGAGATCATGGATCATATCGCGCCAGACGGGCCGGTGTATCAGGCCGGCACCCTCTCTGGAAACCCGGTGGCCATGGCGGCAGGTCTGGCCACGCTTGAACTGATCACTGAACCAGGATTCCATCAGAAACTGAATGCGACCGCACAAACACTGGTTGCAGGGATCAAGGCAACCGCAGATCAGGCAGGTATCCCGTTGACAACGAATCAAGTCGGCGGCATGTTCGGGATCTTCTTCTCCGAAGATGAAAACATCACCTCATTTTCACAGGTCATGGCTTGTGATCAGGAACGTTTCAAAAAATTCTTTCATGGCATGCTCAATGAGGGAATCTATCTCGCACCCTCTGCCTTCGAGGCCGGCTTTGTCTCCAGCAAACATGGCAAGAACGAGATCGAGGCAACGATTGCCGCAGCAGAACGGGTCTTCGACTCCTTGTAAGCATAAAAAAACCCGGAGGGAAGCCACTTCCTTCCGGGTTTTTGATCGGGGAGAATCTCAGCGATTCATGATGTACATGGTGACTTCAAAGCCGAATCGCAGATCTTCGTATGCAGGTGTTTCCCATTTCATGGTGTCTCTCCTCTATTGTATCGAGTTTAGTTAGTGAATTGCAGAATTCTTAGCGATTCATGATGTACATGGTAACTTCAAAGCCAAATCGCAGATCTTCGTAAGCCGGTGTTTCCCATTTCATAATGTTTCTCCTGTTTATCAGTCATTGTTTCTGTTGTATGGCAGATATGCAGTCTGCTTGTTTTATCTACTGCAGGCACCGTGCCAGTTTACTGAGGCCATTCCTTTGCCGTTAATTATCTTGTTTTAAATCAATCATTTAAACACATATTGGAATAATCCGGCGTAATCGTGCTAGAGCCTAAAAGGTTATCCCTCTTACATAAAATGGCTGTTATCAACCAAGAAGCTGGTTCTAAACAACCACACATGGAACCTGATCTGTGGCATCATCCAGGTATCAAAGTTAACGGAACTGATAACCCAATCACTGTCTGTCCATGAAAAAACGAACTCCGCTCGTACGCAGCAGCCGAACCCCCAAGGCCACTGTCCGACCCTTGCTGGAATCCGCCGTCCGACAGCATCAGCAGGGGGATCTCGATCAAGCAAGAGCCGGATACCGTAACATTTTGAAACTGTTCCCCGATCATCCTGATGCGCTCCACTTTCTCGCCCGTCTCTACTGCCAGACAGGAAAACCCGATGCCGCACTGAAACTGATTCGCCGAGGCATCAAACGCTACCCAGACAACCCACATTTCTATTGTGTTTTGGGAAACATCCAACGGATGAAATCCAACCTGCCCAGCGCGATTGAGGCCTACAAAAAAGCAACGCAACTGGATGAGCAGCAGATGGAGAGCTGGGTCCAGTTGGGTATGACCTTACGGGACACGGGTCAGATCGATCAGGCCATCACGGTTTATCGACAGGCCATCGCGATCAAACCGGATATTGCAGAGCTCCATAACAACCTGGGCAATGCTCTGAAAATGCAGGGGTTGCTGGACGAGGCCATTGAGGCCTACCACCAGGCCGTCACCATCAACCCGGGATTTGCCGGTGGTTTCCATAACCTGGGCAGTGCCTTGCTGGAAGCCGGAAACAAAGATGAAGCACTGGCAGCACTCCGGCATGCTCACCACCTCGCACCCAACAACACGCTCTATCTGGAAGCATTGGCGAGTTGTTTCAGTCAATTGGAAGTCACCGGCAACGATCCATCACTACGGGATGATCTGCTCCGTTGTCTGTGTTTGAACCGCACCGATGGGCGTGGACTCACCAAAACCCTATGTCACTTTCTAAGACACTCCGGCCTGCATCAGGAAGATCCCCTCTTGCTCGAGTTGCTGCAGCGCCAACCCGTTTGTGATCCATACCTCGAAGACGAACTGATGGCTGAACGTAAAAACCTGTTACGAGCCATCCTCGATAGCACAGAGATCCTCCACCAAGACTTTCTCAACGCGCTGGCCACACAGTGCTTCCTCAATGAATATATATACGAGGAGACGGCAGAAGAATCCCAATGGATCGAACAACTCATAATCAAGGTTTGTGAAAAACCCGATCCTCGCGCTGTCGCCATCCTGGCCTGCTACCGTCCACTTCACACATTGGCCTGTGCCGACCGGCTGAAAGAACCCGCACCCCTCATCCAACAACAAATCGAGGAACCGCAACGCGAAGAGAAACTTAAACGACAGATCAAATCACTCGCTGCGATCAACAATGAAACCTCTGCCGCGGTACAGGCCCAGTACGAAGAACACCCCTACCCACGGTGGCGATTCACAGACCGTCCCACACCCACCACCCTTGGAAATTATCTGTGCTCCCTGTTCCCCCATGAGCAGGCCGAATTCCCGAAAAAGATCCAAATCCTCGCAGCCGGTGGTGGTACCGGCCTGCAACCCATTCGTACGGCACTGCGCTTCCCCGACAGCTGGGTGCAGGTCATTGATCTGAGCCTCAATAGTCTTGCGTATGGCATGCGCAAGGCGCAAGAACTGAAAGTCCCCAACATCCGCTTTGCTCAGGCCGATCTCTTGAATCTCCATGACTGGGGAAAACAGTTCCACTTCATCGAAAGCTATGGCGTTTTGCATCATCTTGCGGTTCCCTTCGAAGGGTGGCAGGCGCTGACACAGCGGCTCGTACCCGGTGGCGTCATGCGCCTGGGACTTTACAGCGAATTGGCACGTAAACCAATCCAGGCAGCCTGGCGGTTGATCGAAGAACACAAACTCAAACCCACCACAGAGGGGATCCGGAAATTCAGACGGATCATCAAATCCCTGGATGAATCCCATCCGCTTCGCACCCTCCTCGACTCACCGGATTTTTATTCCCTGTCAGAGTGTCGCGACCTGGTCTTTCACGTCTGTGAACACGCGTACACTTTGCCCGAGATCGCACACACCATCGAAAAACTCGGACTGGAATTCATCGGCTTCGAGTTCCCTGAACTGAAGACCCTGCGTAAATTCAAGATCCGTTTCCCGGAAAAGAATTCTGAGAATGATCTCGACCGCTGGCACTGCTTTGAACAGGACAATCCTGAAACTTTTGCATCACAATACGTTTTTTGGGTAAGAAAACCATCTTGAGGTAGAATCACCTTTCCGATCCATTGAGAACACTATTTCGTTTAGGCGTGCAGCGCAAAACGAAGGAGATAAAAATGAAAATCGTACTCGCACCCGACTCGTTCAAAGAAAATCTGACTTCACTTCAGGTCGCCACCTGTATCGAAAAAGGCATCAAACGGGTTTTACCCAAAGCCAACTGCATCAAGGTCCCCATGGCCGACGGTGGTGAAGGCACGGTACAGGCACTGGTCGATGCCACTGGAGGCAGATTTGTACGTAAGAAAGTCACCGGCCCGGATGGGAATCAGGTCTCATCACGGTATGGCATTCTCGGTGATGGAGAAACCGCCGTGATCGAAATGGCGGAAGCCTCCGGCTTGCACCTGGTGGAAAAAGAAAAACGCGATCCGTTGACCGCCACCACCTATGGCACCGGTGAGCTGATCATGGACGCCATGAAAAAGGGCAGCCGGACTATCATTATCGGGCTGGGGGGGTCGGCCACTGTGGATGGTGGCGCCGGTATGGCCCAAGCCCTGGGTATCCGCTTTCTGGACAAGTCAGGGGAGGTGATCGAAGCACATCTTGGGGGCGGCATGCTCAAGCAAATCGCCACCATCGACATGACAGGACGTGATCCTCTCGTTGCTAAAACAAAGATCATCATCGCCTCGGATGTCACCAATCCCTTGGCTGGAAAGAAAGGGGCCGCCCATGTCTTTGGTCCCCAGAAGGGAGCGACGCCGGCACAGGTCAAGACCCTGGACGAAAACCTCAAATACTTCGGCCAGTTGATCAAGAAACAACTGAAGAAAGATGTGGCCAAAAAACCGGGGGCTGGAGCGGCCGGTGGGCTTGGTGCCGCATTGATGGCCTTCACCCGGGCCAGCATGAAACGGGGTGTGGATCTCATCGTTAAGGTCACTGAACTCGAAAAATACCTCAAAGGAGCCGACCTGGTCATCACTGGTGAAGGCCGCATCGACTTCCAGACCGCCTTCGGCAAAACGCCCGCTGGTGTCGCCAAGGCAGCACGAAAACACAGAGTGCCCGTGGTAGCCATCGGCGGCTGCTTGGCCGATGATGCACGTGGTGTCTTTGAACACGGTATTGATGGCCTGGAATCCGCGGCTGCAAAGGACATGAGTTTCGAAGAAGCGATCAAGCATTCGCGCAAGCATCTGGAATTGGCTGGGGAACGCACCATTCGGATGATCCTGATCGGCAAGAAAATGGCGCGAAAAAGACAAAGGAAGAAATAGTTCATTGCCTGGACATGCGATCGAAAGCAGGATCTGGGTCGATGCCGATGCCTGCCCAGTCGTCATCAAACAGATCCTGTTCCGGGCAGCGGAACGAAAAAAGATTGAGGTCGTCCTGGTCGCTAACCAGTTCATCCGGATTCCACCCTCTCCTTTCATTCGTTTCATCAAGGTCGCGGCCGGCTTCGACGTAGCGGATCATACGATCGTAAACGAAGTGAGAGGAGGTGATCTCGTGATCACCAGTGATATCCCCCTTGCTGCTGCGGTGATCGAAAAAAGGGCCTTAGCCCTCAGCCCACGGGGCGAGCCCTTTACTCCAGAAAACATCCGCGAGCGTCTCGACATCAGGGATTTCATGGAAACACTGCGCTCCAGCGGCATCGTAACCGGCGGGCCTGCCGCAATGAAACCGAGCGATCACCAAGCTTTCGCCAATCAACTGGACAGGTTCCTGGCCCAGCTTTAATGCAAAGGCCTAACCGCCTCCTCTTTGGTATGTCCGATCAAACTTTTCCAGGAAACGGTTGATCTGTTGATTCGAAAAACCGCTAAATTCAAAATCAACCACTAATACCGGAAAGGAGAGTGATCCAATCGTCCTCAGGCCCTCTTCGGAAAAGCGGATCACGATCCGACCCTCTCCAGCCTCAATACGGATGATGTTTTCCGAAATATCGTATTCAAAGGGTGCAGCAGCACGGGGTAAGAGACGCAACAGATCGGAACGGCGCAGGCTCATCTCCTTGCGATAAGACTGTGCCATCAAAATACCTTGATCGACGAGGATTTGAAGTTGACCCAGACCTCGCTGCCCAGATTGAGATCCAACTGACGCAGGGATTCACGTGTAATCTGGGCATGAAACACCTCACCGGCATCGACGGTAATCCAGACCCGTCTCCGTTCTTCCGCAATCGCCACGACCCGACCATGAAAACGGTTCCTCATACTTGATGTCAGGGCCTCTGTGGACAAAACGATTTCGGCAGGATTGACCACGAGGTGCTTCCCTGTGCCCATATCATCGGGGACCTGGATATGTAGTCTCCCGGTATCGAAACCATTCCCGCTGAGTCGGCCATGAAACAGATTCAACAACGGCGAATCCACGGGATGGCCAGCCATCAGGCTGATAGATTCGTCCGCCAGCGCCATACCCTGCAAATGATCATGCGTGCTGAAAACGACGGTCATCGCTTCGTCTTCCTGCAAGCGGCGAAGCAATGACTCAAGCTGTTCCACACTGCCCTGATCGAGATGTGTAAAGGGCTCATCCAACAGGAGCACCCTGGGCTGCAACGCCAAGGCACGGGCAAGTGCCACTTTCCGCGCTTCACCACCGGAAAGTTTTCCGGCATCGCGATCGGCATGAGCCTCCATGCCGATACGTGCAAGAGCCTGCCTGGCCAACTCCTGTTGTTGCCCTTTCAACACACCACGAAAACGGAGCCCAAGGAGGATATTTTCCATCACGCTGCCCTTCATCAGATACGGATTCTGGGCAACCAATGCCACTTGGCGACGAAGAACCAGAAGGTCACCGGGAGAGACAGCTTCATCGAAGAAATGCAAATGGCCCGATGTCGGTGTCTCGAGGAAGGCCAACAGATGGAGCAGTGTCGTCTTCCCCGCACCATTGCTGCCCGTCAGGGATGTGATGTTCTTACTCTTGATCAGTAGCTTTGGAATCGACAAAACCGGCGTCTCATTCTTGTAGCCGAAAACCACGTTTTCCAATCGATAGGCTGCAGTCATGATCCGGCTCTGCGGGTAAAAGCGTAGAGGATGAAATTAACGAAAAAGGCGATCACCAATAACAAGAGCCCCAGCGCCAACCCCAGTTCGAACTCGCCCTTACTGGTCTCCAGCGCAATCGCCGTGGTCATGGTCCGGGTGAAACCCTCGATGTTGCCACCGAGCATGATCGCCGCACCCACCTCGCCTATGGCACGGCCAAACCCGGCCACCACAGCGGCGACAATGGCCAGCCGGGTTTCGCTCATCACCATGATCGCTGTCTGCATGCGGTTTGCACCCAGTGACTGCAGGGTGGGAAGCAAACGTGGATCGGCCGATTGGACCGCGACCAGGGTTAGATTAAGGATGATCGGCAAGATCAGAATACACTCGCCGATCACCATCGCCGTTGGCGTATAGAGCAGGCCCAGCTCACCCAATGGCCCCTGCCGGGTGAACAGACCATAGAGAAAAAGGCCGATCACTACTGTGGGCATCGCCATCAGGGTATTGAGAACCTGTTGCAATAGCCGTTTGCCGCGGAACTCATGGATCGCGGCGAAAATCCCAATAGGGATTGCAAACAATGCCGCGAACAGGGAAGCCTGCAGGGAAATCTTCAGCGAAGTTAAGACCGTCTCCCAAACCTCCCGATCGAATGAGAGGATCAGATCCAGGGCTGTGGAAAGAGACTCGCTGAAATACCCCAAATCCAGTCCTAGGGCAGCTCGCCGGTGATCACATAGCGCATGATGTCGACCACCTGTTCTGGTGTCTGGGCAACCGCAAGCGCAGCCGCATCCACCTCCTTGAGAGGGTGGGTCAGATCCGGATCATGCAGGGTGATGATCGATTTGCCTAAGGCAGCCGCATAACCGGCATCAAAGGCAGCATTCCATTGACGGTATTTGTCACCGAAACGGACCACCACCACATCGGCTTTTTCGATCAGGGTGCGGGTACGGATAGAATTGATCTTTGAGGCCTTGTGATCCTTCCAGAAAGGCTCCGCCTCCGGCCCCAGAATCCGATCACCGCAGTCATCGCTCGAGGCGTGATCCGTGACCGGAGAAAAAAGTGTAACCGGCAACTTGGCGGCCTTAATCCCGGATTCGATCCGCTCACGCCAGTCGGTATGGATCTCGCCAGAAAGATACAGATTCCAGTTCATGTTTTCTCCTTGTGACTATAAAATATACCGTTATTCTATGACATCCATTCAACCGATTACAGAAATCCAGCAAACTCGGGTACGCAAACGTTCCCATGACTTGATCCGCCAAGCAGCGACTGATCTCGGAGAGACAATTCCCGAGATCGAGATCCGCTTCGATCTGAACGGCCGATCAGCAGGGATGTATTGCAGCCGCATACGCCAGCGCTGGATCCGTTACAATCCCTATCTCTTTGCCAAGTACTTCGAGGATAACCTTGAATACACAGTGCCACATGAAGTGGCGCACTATCTGGCCGATATCCTTTTCGGGCACAGAAAGATCGCTCCACATGGCGAAGAATGGCAGGCCATGATGAAACTGCTCGGATATGAACCCTTGACAACCCACCGATTCAACCTGGAAGGTGTTCCGGTCAGAAAACAGAGACGCCACCTCTACCGCTGTGGTTGCCGTAATCACCTACTGAGCACCACGCGCCACAACCGTATTCAACGCGATCAGCGGCGGCATTATGTTTGCAAATCCTGTGGTGAAGTTCTGAGTTATGTGAAGGAGGACAATCAACATGCCAACCTATGACTATCTTTGTGAGGCCAATGGTCAAGTCATCGAAGTCCGGCACCGGATGAATGACACCATCGAAACCTGGAGGCAACTTTGTGAACACGCTGGTATCGACTTGGGGGAGACCGCACCTGATGCACCGGTGAAGAAGCTGGCCAACGGTGGTCAGATCGTGAGCAAATCCAATCTCGGGAGTGGTGAGGCGCCACCCTGCGAAACCACGGGCACCTGCTGTGGCGGCGGCATGTGTGGGTTCTGATGGGGAAAATCGTTCCATTCAGAAAGCCATCCCTCAAGGAGAAGGCCAAAGCCCACACCCTGTGCAAAAACGGCTTTCACAAATGGAAAATGGTCACCAAGCAACCGTTTGATGTGAAACAGGGTCGTTTGGTAACCCTGTTCCGTTGTACACGGTGTGGCAAGGAAAAGAACAAAGCGATTTAGTCGCCCTCGAGCCGGCGGCAGAGACGTGGCTCAACCCCTTTTCCCTCAAATCACCCCAGACCGCGACTTTTCGCAGTACCGTGGCTGGTTTTTCGCCACGTTGCCTCTCCACTGAAGCTGGTTCCCCTCAGGCTTTCCTGAAGATCAATGATGCATTAGTACCCCCGAAACCGAAGCTGTTGGACATCACGGTGGTGAGCCCCGCTCGTTCCTGGGTTTCCCTCACAATCGGCATGCCTTCCGCCGCAGGATCGAGTGCGTTGATATTGGCCGACGCGGCAATGAAGTCGTGCTCCAGCATCAGCAGGGAATAGATCGCTTCGTGGATGCCAGCGGCGCCTTGTGAATGACCGGTCAAGGATTTGGTGGAACTGATCTTTGGAATTGTCCTGCCCGCGAACGCCTGCTTGACTGCATCCAGTTCCACCGTATCACCGGCTGGTGTAGCGGTGCCGTGGGCATTGATGTAGTCCACCTCACCTTCCAGACTATCAAGGGCAATTTTCATACAATTGATGGCCCCTGCACCCGAGGGCTTCACCATGTCCTCACCGTCGGATGCCGCTCCATAGCCGACCAACTCTCCATAGATCTTGGCACCACGGCTTCTGGCATGTTCCAACTCTTCCAGTACGATTACACCGCCGCCACCAGCGATGACGAAACCGTCACGGGAGACATCATACGGCCGGGATGCCGTCTCGGGCTGGTCATTGTATTTGGAGGACAATGCCCCCATAGCATCGAACAGAACAGTCAGGCTCCAATGCAGCTCTTCACCGCCACCGGCAAACATGATGTCCTGCTTGCCCATTTGGATGAGCTCGGCAGCATTACCGATGCAGTGGGCACTGGTAGCACAGGCGGAACTGATGGAATAGCTGATCCCTTTGATTTTGAAGGCCGTTCCCAGATTGGCACTGGTGGTACTGCCCATGGTCCTGGGTACGAGTGTGGGTGGAACCTTGCGTGCCCCTTTTTCTCGCAGCGTATCCACGGCCAGTACGATATTTTCATTGGAGGCTCCGCCGGAACCCGTGATGATTCCCGTCTGAGGATTGGAGATCTCATTTTCCGTGAGTCCTGAATCGGCAATAGCCTCCTGCATAGCGATGTAGGTGTAGGCAGCTGCGTCACCCATGAAACGCATCAGTTTCCGGTCCACGACATCGGCCGGATCCAGTTTGACGGACCCGTGGATCTGGGAGCGGAAACCCAGATCCGCATACTCCTGACAAAACTCAATGCCTGATCGTCCCTCTCTCAGTGAAGCGGTGACTTCATCCTTGTTGTTGCCAATGCTTGAAACAATTCCCAAACCTGTCACAACCACTCTTCTCATCTTGAACATTCCTGACTAAAAGTTTTCAGTTGATGTGAATAACCCCACCCTCAGATCCTTTGCAGAATAGATTTCTCTGCCATCGACTTCCATGGTGGCGTCTCCGATACCCATGAACAGTTTGCGCATAATGACCCGGGTCATGTCCACACGATAGGTCACTTTCTTGCACTGGGGTGTGACCTGACCGGTGAATTTAACTTCACCAACGCCCAAGGCCCTGCCCCGTCCGGGACCACCTCGCCAACCAAGATAGAACCCGATCAACTGCCACATGGCATCGAGCCCAAGGCAACCGGGCATCACCGGATCACCTTCGAAATGACAATCGAAAAACCAGTGTTCAGGCTTGATGTCGAATTCAGCAATGATCTCACCTTTGCCTTCTCTGCCCCCATCTTCAGTAATCGATACAATGCGATCGAACATCAACATCGGGGGCATTGGCAGTTGCGCGTTCCCAGGCCCAAAAAGTTTACCTTGCGCACATTCGATCAGCTCCTCATAACTGAACTGGTTTCTGGACATTAAAGCGGAGTTGTCTTCGACTGGTTTCATGGGTATTAGAATTCCTGTTTTGAATTGCATTATATTAACCGATTAAACAACCACTGACACGACATTAAAACTCTTGCCATTCCTGCCGCTATCCTTAAGACCTGGTAAAAAGTACTGGAGGTAGAAATGGAACGATCAGGAAGCAGTGGGTATAAAAACCGGATCCTTGCTGTGGATGATGAGAGATTCAACCTTGAGATCATCGCTGAATATCTGGGAGAGTGCGATTATGAATTGATCACTGCTGAAAATGGCGAAAGCGCTTGGGATATCCTCGAATCTGAGCAGGAAACTATCGATCTGGTGCTTCTTGACCGCATGTTACCCGACATGGACGGTATGGAAATCCTCTCCAGGATAAAACAACATCCAGTTTTCAAACACACCCCAGTGATAATCCAGACCGCCAAAGCCAGCAAGCAGGATATCATCCAGGGCATGCAGGCGGGTGCTTTTTACTATCTGACAAAACCTTTCGACGAGGAAATCCTGAAATCCATTGTCAAGACAGCGCTCAATGATCATCAATTTTATTGTTCACTACAGGCTCGGCTGGATCAGACATCTTGCACCTTGGCCCTGATGTACAGCGGCTCCTTCCGTTTCAGAACACTGGAAGAGGCAAAGAGCCTGGCCTCCTTGATCGCCAATGCCTGTCCGGTTCCGGATCAGGTGCTTGGTGGTCTCTCTGAGTTGATGATCAATGCAGTGGAGCACGGTAACCTCGGCATCACCTATGCTGAAAAATCTGTACTGTTGGAAGAGGAGCGATGGCTTGATGAGGTCTCGAACAGACTGGCAATGGCCGAATATTCAGGGCGCTATGCAACACTGGAATATAAACGCACTGCATCCCACATCGAAATCACAATAAAAGATATGGGTGACGGATTTGACTGGCGTGATTTTATTGAAATTTCTCTGGATAGGATCGCGGACAAACATGGCCGTGGAATTGCCATGGCAAAAATCATGAGCTTTGATTCCCTAGAATATCATGGCAAGGGCAATGTG
>Ga0256841_1000130_pt1 | contig 84526 bp, 61 predicted proteins | sample 356308metaG_FD_185971 | JGI IMG/M metagenome (GOLD analysis project Ga0256841, IMG submission 185971) | Hydrothermal vent microbial communities from Mid Atlantic Ridge, Atlantic Ocean - 356-308 | ecosystem: Environmental > Aquatic > Marine > Hydrothermal vents | place: Atlantic Ocean: Mid...
CGGCGGATCGGAGTTGCAGCCACCATTCCAAGTGTCAACCCATTCATCTTCACAGTCGGGCTCGCCTTCGGGAATGCCATTTAACGGGCAGTCAACTACGCAAGGTTCAGTAACGGTAACATCCAAAGTATAATCACCGGCATCTCCACCATAACCGTCAATTACGATATAATAGGTATTGCCTGTGGTTACGGGGACATTGTCGATCTGGGAGACATATGGATACGAGTAGTTCGGAGTGGTGCAATAGTCATCATTGCAGCCAACCAGATTACCGACCGAATTCTCATAGACATATACTTTGGTGTCATAAGCGGAACCGGTGCAAAGGCTGACATCGATGCCACCATCGTAATCAGCTACCCAAGAATAGACAACATCCGGCGAACCGGGAGCATCGTACGGGCAGATCTCATCGTAATCATCGGTATAACCTACAGTGGTACCAGTATCGCTATACGGCAATGCGGTAATCGCGGTAGCATCACCGACGGTGTCTCCACCCTGAAGGATTACATTGTGATCCGGCTTATTGATAGGACCCGAATACGGAGCCTTTACCGGAGAGACTTTGGAAAGGTTAACCGCATTGCTGGCGGTCAAGGTAGCTGCAGAGGCAGCGCCAACAAAAATAAATAATGTGGCAATCAATAAAGTGATTGTTAGGTTCTTCATAATAAGTATAAATTCCTCCTTATTTTTGTTAATTTTGAACCTTTAATTAAGGACAACGAAAAACTCACAACATCGGCATGACAATTCCTATTAAACGAACTTCGAGTATAGAAAGTTGTCACGCCCGCTTGCTTCATACTCACCTCCTTTAGTTGTGGGTTAATGGTTTTAGGTTTCATTCGTTTAGTAAAGTGAATTTTTTTGTATTAGCTTTTTTGATTAGAAGACTTCCAAAGAAGTAAATATTTCACTTTTTTTAGTTCGCTATTGTTTAATTAACAATCATATTTTAGCGTTTTTAGAAGAAATTATTCTGAATTGTTAAATATAATATAATATACCAACAACTTTATGTCAAGCCTTTTTATTATATTTTTTACTCTGAAAACTCATCCGTTTGCCACAGTTTTTAGTGAATTCAAGAAAAAACTTAAGAAAAACTGTTGAAGAAAAACTGGAATTATACTTAACTAATCCAATCTAGGCTTAAAATATATAATTTTTGTTTTTTGTCAAGGATTTTTTATAATTTTTTTTAAAGAGCTTGGAGGAGTACGATTGGGAGGTGCTTTATGTGTGTGATCGAATTTGCGGGAAGCAAAAGCATATTTTGGAATAGATTTTACTTGCTTATGAAACAGCGATTTGTTTTAATTGATGGAGTTCGGAGGGGTGGCCGAGCGGCTGAAGGCAGCTGCCTGCTAAGCAGTTGTAGGGTAACACCTACCCTGGGTTCGAATCCCAGCCCCTCCGTTTATTGGTTGATCAATGTCGGATACTCATATTTCTCCAATTTTATTTCCAAAAAATATTGACTTATCTTTGAAAGATGATTATAATTTAAGACATTTAATTTAGCATTTGTTATGCGGCTCTTAAGCGGCATTTTTAATGAACCGACTTGTTAAATATTTCACAAACAGTTAACCGTTCTAATTCAGGAGAATAACGATATGATTGATAGGGAAGTGATTACTCCTGACGCTCAATTTATCCGCACCGTAAAAAAGGCGGGCGGGGATACTTTGAAAAAGTGCTATCAGTGCGCTACCTGTTCGGTGGTTTGCAAATTATCACCGAATAAACACCCATTTCCACGGAAGGAAATGCTTTGGGCTCAATGGGGACTTAAGGATAGATTGGTGAAAGATCCCGATGTATGGGCATGTTATCAATGCAATGACTGTAGCAAGCATTGTCCCCGAGGCGCTCGCCCCGGAGATGTTTTGGCTGGGATAAGAACCTATACTTACAGCAACTACTCATTCCCGAGATTTATGGGAAAAGCGCTTGCATCACCAAAAGCACTGCCCATACTCTTCTTGGTGCCTATCGTATTGCTTTTTGCTCTGATGTATTTATCCGCCCCGTTAAGTCCGGCGGGAGGTTTTTTATTTCTTCAAGCGGGGACTCCGATCGACTTTAATTTATTTCTACCGCATCATATCACCGATGCCTTTTTCGTGGTCGGTAATATAATAATATTTCTTTTCGCTTTCGTCGGCTTTTGGCGATTTTGGAAAGACTTGACCTCTACCAGCCTTAACGATGATTTTTCCTTTCGTAAGGGTTTGGTTCTAACCGCAAAAGAGATTTTATCCCATTCAAAGTTCAATAAATGTGAAATGAATAAACCCAGAGCCGTAGCCCATTATTTGGTAATAGCGGGGTTTGTTTCCGCTTTTATCAGCACCGGGATGGTTTTCGTTTTGATTTTCATTCCCGATTATATCCATCTTTCACCCCTTTGGAACTTGCCCCTTGAGCTTCCCAATCCTGTGAAGATATTCGGCGCTTTGGGGGGGATTGGGATTTTGGTTGGGACTTTGTGGATGATTATTCGGAGGTGGAAAAACAGGGATGATGTGGGGGCGAACGGTTATGCCGACTATTTGTTTTTGTATATTATATTTTTCACCGGGCTTACAGGTCTTTTATCGTGGCTTTTCCGCTGGCTTTCGGGTGTGCCTCTTTTGGCGTATATAACATATTTTTCACATTTGACATTTGTATTTTTCCTGCTTTGGTATATGCCTTATTCGAAATTCGCCCATATGATTTATCGAACGATGGCTTTGGTTTATCTGCGGGGTAAGGGTATAGAGTAAAGGAAACCTACCATATTTCAAACATAAAGAAAACGCCGAAATAAGCTTCGGCGTTTTCTCTTTTTCCTTCAATGGGGGGATTATTTTATAAGGGTCATTTTACCGATATTAGTTTTACCTCCGACATCAAGACGATAAAAATAAATACCAGCGGCGGCCGGATTTCCGTTCTCATCCGAGCCATCCCAAATAATGTTATGTATCCCCGCCGAATATTCCTTGTCCGCTAAATTTTTAATCAGCTGACCGGCGATATTGTAAATAGTGATCTTGACCTTATCATTTGAAGCCAGCGAGAATGAAATTGCTGTTTGGGGGTTGAACGGGTTAGGATAATTTCCCAAAAGCTGGGTAGTTGCGGGAATCTCCGTCGTATTATCCTCCGCACCTGTGGCTTCAAGCGAGATATCCAAATCGTAAGCATCGTTGAATGTAATCTCCACCGGTTCGGGGTATTGTCCCCCATCGTTGAAATCCTCGGCGCTTAGCTGATAGGTTCCGGGAAGCATATCGTAGAATTCGAAGGAGCCATCTATATCGGCGGAGGTAATAAATTGATTCCCTTCATCATCAACCGCTTTTACAATAGCCCCGGGAACAACACCGCTACCGTTGACCACTTCCCCTCCGATTCCGAGAAATCCGTCTCCCCAACCAGTCAAAGCGAAGTCGATATTATCGGCATTACAATAAATAGGGGTGGCATCGTGCCAATTATCGGCATTCTCATAGAATTCGCCCTGATGATAACGGGCGTTGGCAAACACCCTGTAGGTGAAATCGGAAGGCAGAAAATCGAAGGAGTAGAAGCCATCATCGTTGGTATAGGTGAAAACACGAATTGTCGGCGGTTCATCTTCGTTTATCGAGCCATAAGCGACGACACGAGCGAAGAGGGGCATCCCGTTTTGCTCATCCACAACCGTTCCGCTGATATGCCCGTCCCCCTCCTGCCTTCTGACAAGTTGGAAATCTATGCCATCCACCGAACCGCCATTCTCAACAAATACCTGCTCGCCATACGGCTGGGCATAATACCCGATAGCTGTAGATGTTAAATGATAGTTCCCCGGAATGAGACCTTCTAAAGTATAAGAGCCATCATCCGCCGAGCGAGTATGTGTAGCCCAGGGCCTGCCGATATGACGAGCGCAAACAATCGCATCAGCTATCGGTTCGCCGTTGTCCGCATCGACCACAACTCCGGATATATTCCCTAATTCCAACGGATCGAGGGAAATATCTATCCCTTCGGCGGGATTATCTTCAAAGACGCCGACCGAATCGGGATAAAAGGCTGGCAAAAACCCTTCTGCTTCGGCTTTCACACGGTAATAACCTTCCGGCAGGGAATCGAAAATATAATAGCCATCACGATGTGTTTCGGTTATCCTGTTGATCTGCGGGTTTTCGGTATTGATAGCTATAACCCTCCCATGCCAGATAGGCGAGCCGTCAGCGGAGTTATATATATGACCCGATAAATATCCGGAGATTATCGGAGTTAGAATCAAATCGATCGGTCCGACTTCATTATCGGCGACCTCAATTGTATCCGGGAATATGCAGCCGTAGAAATTCGGTTTTTCGCCGATGATGACATATCTTCCGGGCATTAAACCGTTGATTCGATAATTCCCTTCAAGGTTGCTGAAAGTTTGACGCATAAAATGATGATGGGGATCGACCATCCTTGCGGTTATTCTTACATCGGGTAAGGGTTCGCCGTTATCGCCGTTTATCGTCCCGCCGAATATAGCTCCGCCCGGTTGTTGGTGAGGCATTAAACTAAAATCAATATGATCCGTCGGCTCACCATCGGTAACCGCGAAGATATCCGCTTCTTCACGGTTCGGCTTGTGATCATACCACTGCCGCATAAAATGGCGGGCTTTCGCCATAGCGATATATTCCCCGGGAGGGACATCCATAAAATATTCGCCGTGCTCATTGGTAACCGCCCTGCCGACCGGGTGCTGTTCGTCGGGATGAAAAGCGAAAACCAGTGTATTGGCGATTGGATGGTGTTCCGGTCCATCGGCGACGACCATCCCGATAAATCCGGTGTGATGTTCGCCCTCCGGAATCAAATCGAAATCTATTCCCTCTATATGTGAATCAGGGGGAACACCCACTATATCCGCTTGTTCCCTCTCCGGTTGATGGTTAAACCATTGGGGACGGAACCCATCAGCCGCCGCCATAAATTGATAATCACCCGGTTCCAAGAACTCGAATATATATCCGCCATTATCCCCGGCTACCGTTTCGGCGACGGGATCATCCATATCGGGATGGAACGCCAATACCAAAGCTCCGGATAACGGATTACCCTGCTCCCCTCGAACTACGCCGCTGACAGTGGCTGCGCCTTCGAAGGGTGGGAGTGTGAAGTTGATTCCTTCGATTACATCCCCGGGCTGAATTGCTATCGGGTCGGCTTCATCCCTCGTAGGTTTATGGTCGAACCATTGGGGATGAAATCCCTCATGATTCGCCTCCACAAAATAAACTCCGGGAGGTATATTATCGAATAAATAGGAACCTTCATCATTGGTTTCTACCACCATAATCGGTTCGGGATCAAATTCATTGAAGAGGGAGACAACGCTTCCCGGAAGTGGAGGATTGTCGCCCATATCAGCACGGACAACACCGGCGATAATCCCATAATCCGGCATTTCCATATGTTCGAGTAAGAAATCAATCCCATCGGCGACACCGTTCGGAGGAACTCCAACCGGTTGAGCGCCTTCCCTGTTGGGAGAGGACGGGAACCATTGAGGATAAAATCTATCAGCTCGCGCCATAACCAAATAGTCGCCTGCAGGGAGATCCTGAAACAGATACGCTCCATCATCGCCACTTATAGTTACCCGAAACGGATGGTCCTCATTCGGGAGAAATAAAGCGACTTCCGCTCCGCCCAATGGGAATTGCTCCGGGTCGGGTGGGGCTATACCCCGAACGGTGCCGGCGAGCGCTCCCGTTTCCGGAGGATTACCGGGCGTCAAGTCGAAATGTAATATGGTCTCTCCTTGATGATGGATTTGCACGGGATCGGCATCGTTATAGGAGATTTTGTGATCGAACCACTGATTGAGGAAACCTTCCGCATCGGCACGAAATTTGTACACGCCCGAGCCTAAATCCATAATGAATAAACCGTCATTACCGGTAATCGCAAAATCAATAAGATGATAACCGCAGGGTGAAAATGCGGCTACCCTCGCACCGGCGATAGGCTCGCCATCGGAGTTGTGAACTGCTCCGCTGACAACAGCGGCGAATGCGGCATTGGCCGACATCAGAAAAACGGATAGCACAATAATGCTGAACATTATCGGCACGACTTTTTTGATTCTCATAAATCCTCCTCGATTTTTGGGGTTTATTTTGTCCTTTGTTTGTTAAGTCGTCAATTTGACCCGAATGTGAATAAAAAGGTTTAATCTTCCGCAAATTAATTGAAATAAGCAGGACCATTGGGATAATACCTCGGAGTTTTTATATTTATGAGCATAAAGCATCTAATTAATGGAAAAGTTTTTTGACCGATATTATTTTATAATGGATATCCTTTTGAAGATATTTCTATTCATAATATTTCAAGTAATTGTGGGTTTTTTAATTGGGATGTTTCTTCATCGAAGCGGGGAAACATATCCAATTTATAAACCAAATTGCAGACCTGTATCAAAAGAATCGGAAAATAAATATACCGATGAACCGAAGATTTCGATTGAAACCCCAATTAGAAAATTGTAGAAACGAATTCCCGAATTGGCATAATTAATTATTGTTATTCTTTACAACCTTCATTAAAATTTTTATTGACTTATCGGGTGTAATGATTAATTTAGGATTTTGATGCTGAGCTTTAAGAAATGTTATGGTGGGTGTAGCTCAGTTGGTTAGAGCACTAGGTTGTGGCCCTGGGGGCCGTGGGTTCGAGTCCCATCACCCACCCATTATTATATTAAATAGGTTGCTTACGGTTTAGTTGCCTATATAATTGTATAACACTTAAAACAATCGTCCCCATCGTCTAGTGGCCTAGGACATCGCCCTTTCACGGCGAAAGCACGGGTTCGACTCCCGTTGGGGACGCTTTTTTTATCCCCTTGTTTTACAACAAGATAACCTCTAATATTTTGAACCTCATACGCTTAAGAAAAGCTCATAAATAAAAACCGAGGACAAAAGACCTCGGCTTCTATTATAAATGGAAGGAATCGGGCTTTCTATTGGAAATTCTGCGAATGGAATTTCAAGACTTCCCTCAATCTCTGGGTGATAAAATTGGAATGCATCGCCGGATTCCCGGAATATCCCGAATAAACATAATATTTATGCGGGACCCCAAGAGTCGTCAATTTCGCATCAAAAGCATCGTTATGAGCCTTCAGATTAAGCTCGTCATTGTCACCGCAATCCATATAAATTGCCGTATTGTTGGCAATTAAATTGGATGCATAAGTATCCAGCAATGTGTAGCAATCCTGTGCCAACCATTTGCTCCAAATGGTCGCATCCAAAGTGGGGTTGGTAAAGAAAGTCCAATTAAACGGCAGATTTATACTGAGCTGTATAAGGTTATTGTCCTCTTTGATAGTTATGGGTAAGCCTACCCAATACGAAGAGTCGGTATCATCGAAATGGAACGGCGAAAATGACGCACCCATCGAGATCATCATAGTGGTCAATTTTTTACTTTGAGAGGGCAACATATTATGGAATAGCGCCTCATTATAAGTGTCCGAACTATCTGCGCTTAAGCCGTTTTCCGCAAGCACATAAGGAATGAGACCGATGAGGCTGTCGAACGCCAGAGGTCCGGACATCGAGGAAATAGAGCCATAGATATCTGTATGTTTCATACCGATTTTCATAGCACCATAACCGCCCATAGAATGGCCGCCTATTCCTGTGTGGCTAACATCGGTATAGATGTTGTAATCCTGCTTAATTTCGCGGCGCAATTGTTCCACAATTAGGTTTTCATAAAGACCGCCGAAATAACGGACGACATCGTTGGTATCGGTTACCGCCGTTGATTCGATGGGATTACCTTCCTCATCGAAACCGGTGTAATTGAAATATAAAGTATCGATAACATTTTCCTCGACACCGAATGAATCGGTATCGCAATACCATCCCCCACCCAATTCGCTGGAGGCATCGATGGTTGCAATTATCATCGGCTTGATTTCACCTTTTGATATCATCTCATCCGCAATCGAGTTCAAGCCGAAGAGGTCGGTGAAATAGTCCTGATCGCCACCGAATCCATGCAGGAGGTATAATACGGGATACTTCGTCGTCGTATCGCTTGGATCGTATCCGGGTGGAGTATAGACGGATAATTCACGGAATGTGTTGTTTCCCATATAATTAAACCAAAACGATGCCGTATCGTTAAAGGATGATTCATATTCCAATCCGTGCAACACTGTCAATTGAGTCGGATTTTTCCTTTTACTGCACGATGAGTTGAGGATTGTTATCCCGAACACCAAGGTGAGTACTGCGACTATCTTAAATATCTTCAACATAATCTAAATTCCCTCCTGATTAAAAGCGGTGAGTGATTGAGATGAAGTTGGAAAATAAATCCATGCTATATTTTCCCGGATAGTTATCATAATTACCATCTCCATTCGAATCCTGAAGATTCGGTATGTCACGGTCGCCAAATATGATATATTCCAAGTTATAGTCTATTCTAATTGTTCCTAAATCGTAACCAAATCCCAAATTGAAACTATTCTTATCGCCTATATCCGGTATTGTGGGGGTAAATGTCTTATTCGGGATAGGCGATGGATCGTTGAAATATCCGCATCTCAGCGCCAATTTGCTTGAATAATTATATTCCAAACCAAGTGAAAAACGAACTGTGCTTTCCCATTGAGTCACTAATGTATCATTGGTTGCCGGATCCCCCATCGGGTCCGTTCCTTCGAGCGCAATCGGCACATAATCCAATCTCGACCAATCGGTGTAATTAATATCGCCGGTTAGGGTCAGTTTTTCCGATGGCCGATAAGCAATACCGATACCATAATCAGCGGGAAGTTTCAAATCGGCTTTGGCGTCCGGCTCCGATGAAAACACCAAGCCGCGGAATAGATTTGCGGTTGTCGAATCATCGTGAGTATTATAGGAATTAAACTCATCCACCAATCCCGGATTATATGGGGTATAGAGGTTTAGTTTCGCCGTTCCATCCAATTTAATGGTGGTGGGGGAGCGGTAAGCTATTCCGATGGATAACTTATCGTTGGGCTTATACATCAAGCCGGCGTTTGCACCAACCCCCCAGCCGTCACCATCAAGCTGCATATCGGTAAAGAGGAGGTTATATGGCACAGGGATAGAGGGGCTTATCGTATTCCATATTACCTGTTGCAGGAAAATGCTGCCGCGTTGAATCGATAATCCGACTCCAAAAGAGAGCTGACCTTCAATCAATTCTCGGGCGATTGTGGGATGGAAATCTATAACCTCGAATTCGCTTTTGTGATCCACTTTCGGGTAGCTTACATTCGGATTGTACCCCGTAGGGAGATCGAAAATATCCCAAATAGCGCCGGTACCGTAGGGGACATAAATCCCCAAACCGGCCGTCCATCCTTTCAATCCTGCCGCTTTGAAAAAGCCGGAGAAACTGGGGATATTAAAGTTTTTGTCTTCGGTGTACCATTTGGTCCCGTTTTTGTAGCCGAGGATGTCATATCCCCCAAGCGTTATATTCGGTGTGTATTCAGGTCTGGGGCTTATAATGGTCAGCATCCCGTTAAATTCGGATTTATCCATCCAAGCTAACCCGGCCGGATTCCAATAGCAAGCAGACCAATCGTCAGCCAAACCGCGAAATGCTCCGCCCATCGAAATCGCTCTTGATCCCACACCCGATAAAGCCAATCCTCCTCCCATCGCCTCCGAAAAGATTAAAAGACTTATCGCGACAGTCGGAATAAGGAACTTTAACAATCTTTTAGACATTGCACACTCCTATTTTAAATTGCATTATTTGTTTCCCCGGCTATTTTATAACCTTTGATTTCAATCAATACTTTCCTTCTATCTCTTTAAGCAGTTGTTTTGCTTCTTTTATATATTTTAAATCAATTGGCCTTTGAGGCTTGAGATTTATCACGGAGTAAAATTGATTTCGGGCGGCAGGGTATTTTTTTATGGACATATATGTTTTGCCCAATTCCAAATGATGATTGATATAATCGGGACGAATCTTAACCGCCTCCTCGAGGTATTTAACGGCGTCTTCTTTATTCGCCGAGCCCAAACCCAAAGGGGCGCGTATTATTTTAGGTTTTTCCGATGCTTCCCGATTCCATCTTCCCATAATGTGAAGGGCTTCATCGTAATTGGAGTTAATTTTAAGGGCTGCCTCCGCCTCTCTTTTGACTTCCTTTGCAAGCCCGATCGAACTCCAAATACCTTTGAACAGCGCAATCCTTCCTTGCGTGCGTGCTATCTGAAAATGCACCTCCGCATTGTTCGGATTTATAACCTCCGATTTTTTTAACCAATGATAAGCCTCCGTATAAAGCGCAAGCTGACTATCTTTCGGTTGCAGTTCGGCATAATCATTTAAGCATCCTCCCAATTTCAACATCAGCTCGGCGTTGGACGAATCAGCCAATACAAGGTGTTTATATATCTCGATAGCCTTTTCATATTTGAATGAGGCTCTTAAGCTATCGGCCCTTTCCAATTCGCCGGCTGTTGATAATGAGGGAAAGATAATTGAGACCATAAGAACAACAATAATCCTTAATAAAATCATCGGTAGATTAAAATTCTAAAAGCTACAAAATCCAGTTTGGTTTTCATTTCGTATTGACATGATAATAACTTGTTAAACTTAAATATCTTTTATATTCGGTGTCAACTGTTTTTTGGCGTTTCAATCGACTTGTTTTAAGGTTCTTTTAGTTTCATTCGTTTGAAAAAGAATTAATGATGGCGGATGCCTTGATAATTCTTTTCTTGCATTTACATAGTGCTTTATGTTAACTAATTTTTTGTATGAAGCCCGAAACCGATAAAAGAGAGGAAGGCAGATGAAGTTATCACTTGATCCAATTTTCAAACCGAAAGCTGTGGCGGTAATAGGAGCATCCTCCAGAAGCCGCACCATAGGCCACGAAGTGTTGCACAACATAATCCGTAACGAATTTAAGGGGAAAGTATTCCCGGTTAACCCTAAAATAGATGTTGTGCATAGTATGAAGTGTTATCATTCTGTCAGAGAGATACCTGATGAGGTCGATTTGGCGATAATAATTGTCCCGCGCCAATTCGTTCCGGGTGTGGCGGAGGAATGTGGCAGAAAGGGCATTAAGGGATTAGTGGTCATATCCGGTGGATTCAAGGAAACCGGTAAGGAGGGTGCCGAGTTGGAACGGAAATTGGTGGAGGTGGTTCGCAAATATGATATGAGAATGGTAGGTCCCAATTGTTTCGGTATCGCTAATTTTTCCCCCGAGGTAAGCCTCGATGCGACATTTGCTCGCAAACAATCGGTTTATGGCAAAATAGGGTTTATCTCCCAATCGGGAGCTTTGGGTCAGGTTATAATGGAGTATGCTCGGTCTTTGAATGTGGGATTTTCGATGTTTGCCTCAATCGGCAATAAAGCGGATATTTCCAGCAATGATCTCCTCCTTTATTGGCAGGATGACCCCGAAGTGGAAATTATCCTTTTATACCTTGAAAATTTCGGCAATCCCCGAAGATTTACTCAGATAGCAAGACAAGTAACAAAGAAAAAGCCGATGATATGCGTAAAAGCAGGTAGAACCACACAGGGAGCAAAAGCCGTAAGTTCACACACGGGCGTATTGTCGAACCTCGATGTCGGGGTCGATGCTCTCTTTGAGCAATGCGGGGTGATTAGAGCCGATTCCATCGAAGAGATGTTCGATTTGGCTATTGCGCTTTACAATAAAGATATTCCCAAAGGGGACAGGGTTGGGATAGTGACGAATGCCGGCGGTCCCGCGATCTTGGCAACGGATGCTTTGATAAACTATGGGTTAAAAGTTCCCGACCTTTCCGGCGAATCTCAGAAGTATCTCCGTGAAAATCTGATGGAAGTTGCAGCGGTCAACAACCCTGTGGATGTTATCGCTTCGGGAGGTCCCAATTCGTATCGCACCGCAATGATGACTATGATGAAAGATGATAATATCGATGTTGTCTTTGTAATTTTCGTTCCTCCGGTGATGATAAACCAGCGGGCTATAATCGAGACTATTATAGATGTCTATAAAAACGGGAGTAAACCTGTAATGGTTTGTTTTATGGGTCCTTATGACCAGATAGATGGATACGAAAGGCTTTTGCAGGAAAAGATCGCTGTTTATATGTTCCCTGAGTATGCGGCCAAAACAATGTCGGTTATAAATAAATATCAGAAATGGATTTCCCGTCCCGAAGGCAGTTTCATTGAATTCCCGGTCAATAATAGAGTGGCGACGGAAATTATCGATCTCGCTTCCTCGGAGAACCGTCAGAGCATAATAGGTCCTGAGGCTTTGGAAATACTCAGGAGTTATGGAATTCCCGTCGCAAAATATACTCTTGTCTCAAAGGCGGATGATCTGAATAAAGCCGTTAAGGGAATAGGTTATCCGCTTGTGATGAAGATAAATAAACCTCAGGTTTTACATAAGACGGAGGTGGGAGGCGTTATAACCGATCTGAGGACTTTCGAGGAGGTCTGGGATGCTTTTGATAGGATGAGAGATAACTTCTCCAAGGAAGACGAAACCTTTGAGATAATGTTGCAGAAGCAAATACGGGGCGGCGTGGAGACCGTTTTCGGTATGACTACAGATCCTTCTTTCGGTCCTCTTTTGATGTTTGGTTTGGGGGGGATTTTTGTGGAGATTATGAAAGATGTCAGCTTCAAGATTCACCCGGTGACGGATTCGGATGTTAAAGAGATGGTTCAATCGGTAAAGGGTTATCCTCTCCTGTCCGGCTTTAGGGAAAGCAAACCTGTAAGATTGGGCATTATCGAGGAATCTTTGCTGCGGCTTTCTCAATTGATATCCGACTTCCAACAGATTGTCGAATTGGATATAAATCCATTTATCGCCTCATCGGAAGCAGAGAATTGTCTGGCCGTCGATGCGAGATTCATATTGAGGTAATATGTCGGAAAATGTGCTTTATTATGGCAACAATCTGAAAGTCCTACGGGTTTATATCCCCGATAATTCCATCGATTTGATTTGCATCGATCCTCCTTTTAATTCTAATGCGGGGTACAACATTATTTTCAAAGAACCTGTGGGAGATAGCTCAAAAGCGCAAATAACGGCATTCGAGGATTCGTGGCATTGGACCGAGGAAACCGAGAGGATATTTCAAGACATCGTAAACAATTCACCTGCCGAAGTAGTCGAGATGATGAGGGCTTTTTTACGGTTTGTGGGGCGGAATGATATAATGGCTTATCTGACTATGATGTGTATAAGATTAGTGGAGTTACGAAGGGTATTAAAAGATACGGGCTCCATTTATCTTCATTGCGATCCGACGGCAAGCCATTACTTGAAAATATTAATGGATACAATTTTCGGAAAAAATAACTTCAGGAATGAGATAGTTTGGTGTTATAGAGGGGCGGGTTATCCTAAGAAAGATTTTGGGAGAAGGCACGATATTATTTTTCGATATTCCAAAGGGGAGAATTATTTCGTAGCTTTAGGTATGGGTTCTTATCATTCGGAAAAATGGGGTAGGGATTTTCCGCGTTTGCAGATATTTACGATTGAAGATTTACTTTTAGGTAAGAAACCAAAGATACCGCAGTCGCTTTTGGTTTATAAAAGAGCCCAAATTCAAACGAAACCAAACCAATTGGAAATAGATAATGATTGATATTTATGTATCGAAGATGTGTATTTACTTTGATAAATATGAATATCGCCCACAAATTTTCCCCTTTTATTTCAGGAGGTAGTTATGCAAAGGAATGGTCGTTTTTTGGCGATTTTGGGGGTTTTAATCGTATTGGTCCTCGCTTCTACTCTTACTTCCGGCTGCGGAACTCAAATTCCATCCGGATATCACGGCGTAAAGTATTATAAATTCGGTAAGGGAACCGAAATGGGCAAAATTTATCCCGAAGGGTTTCAATGGCATTTCCCGTGGAATTCGTTTTTCATCTACAAAACTCAGGTCCAGACAAAAACCGAGACACTGAATATTCTCTCGAAGGATGGAGCGTCAATCAAATTGGATGTCTCCGTTTGGTATCGTCCGGTAATAAGTAAATTGGATTCATTGCAGGTTACGGTAGGTCCGAGATATTATGATGTTGTTGTTTCTCCGGCGTTGAGGGGGCAGGCTCGAACAATTGTGGGTAGATATACCCCCGAGGAGATATATTCTACGAAAAGGGAGGAAATCGCCAGCGAAATTCTAAGTGGGGTAAAGTCGTTATTAAAGGATAAGTATGCTTATGTGGAAAATATTCTCGTTAGGGATGTGGTACTACCTAAAAATGTGAGCGATGCCATAAATGAGAAATTGGCTGCTGAACAGCAGGCGCAGAAGATGGTGTTTGTCTTACAGAAGGAAAGACAGGAAGCCGAACGAAAAAAGATCGAGGCGCAGGGGATAAGGGAATTTACTCGTATCGTGGCGCAGGGATTGACAAATCCATACCTTAAATGGAAAGGGATTGAAGCAACCAAGGATCTAGCCGAATCGAACAACACAAAAATAGTTATCATCGGGAATCCCAAAAATGGCTTACCTATAATTCTCGGCGGGGAGAAATAGAGGCTTTCCGAAGAAAATTATATCGCAAAAGTTAGCTGTTTTAACGGGCAGGTGCATTTTTTGAATTGAAATGATGAGAGTTATTTATTAAATTTATTAATTGTGTTTAATTAATCAAAGGAATTTGGAATTTGGATTAAGGAGATGGTTATGGAATTCAATAAAATAGGTATTGTCGGTTGTGGTCAGATGGGGTCTGGAATAGTTGAAGTGGCGGCGAAGGCTGGCCTGGATGTGCTTTCGAGGGAGATTAATGAGGAATTACTTGAAAAAGGAAAAGCCCGAATTGAGAAATCCCTAAATCGTGCGGTCGATAAGGGGAAGCTTTCTGCGGATGATAAGGATACTATCCTGAGTAGGATAAAATTTACAACATCTCTGGATGAATTTGCAGACCGTGATATAGTCGTTGAGGCTGTTACCGAAGATTTGAAAACAAAATTGGAAATATTTATTAAATTGGATAAAATATGTAAACCCGAAACTATCCTTGCTTCGAATACTTCAAGCTTATCCATAACGGAGTTGGCGTCGGGAACTTCGCGGCCGGGGAAATTTATCGGACTGCATTTCTTTAATCCGGTGCCGGTGATGAAACTTGTGGAAATAGTCAGAACTGTAGCCACAGAAGAAGGTTTGATCGAAGAGGTTAAGGCTTTTGCCGAGAAATTGGGTAAGGTGCCGGTTCTTGCCAAGGACGGTGGCGGATTTATTGTCAACAGGCTTTTGGTCCCCTATCTATTCGATGCGATTTTAGTTTATCAGAACGGATTGGCAAGCAAAGAAGATATCGATAACGGTATGAAATATGGTTGCGGTCATCCTATGGGTCCACTTCAACTAAATGACTTTATAGGTCTCGATACTATGTATTATATAGGCGAGATATTATTTGAGGAGTTCAAAGAAACACGATTCGCTCCGCCGCCTTTGCTTAAGAGAATGGTGCAGGCAGGTTATCTCGGTAGAAAAACGGGGAAAGGGTTCTATGATTATTCGAAATAAAGGCGTTCTGGATGTCCAAATCTAAAAGGCCATATTTTGATTATTACCGAATCAGGAGTATCGATAGGTTCAAAAGGAATCTGAGAAAATTAATTTACAGAGGCAGGAGGAAATCTTGGAATATAAAAACTTACTGGTGGAAAAAAAAGGTTCACTGGCGACGGTGACCGTAAGTAGGCCCAAGGCACTGAATGCGCTTAACACTGAGGTTATCGCCGAACTTTATGATGTCTGGCGGAACTTGGAAAGCGATACCAATATCGGAGTTGTAATTATAACCGGAGATGGTGAAAAATCATTTGTTGCCGGTGCGGATATAGGTGAATTAAACAAATTGGACTCTTTGGAAGGAATTAAGCTTGCCGAACGAGGTCAGGGACTTTATTGGAAGATAGAGAATTCCGATATAATTTCAATCGCTGCGATTAACGGTTTTGCGTTGGGCGGCGGTTGTGAGCTGGCGATGGCTTGCGATATCCGAATAGCTTCCAAAAATGTGAAAATAGGACAGCCCGAGGTTAATTTGGGAATAATCCCGGGCTATGGCGGGACACAGAGGCTCGCTCGTTTAGTGGGTAAAGGTATGGCGAAATTGCTGATACTCACCGGCGATATGATCGATGCCGAGGAGGCCTTGCGGATCGGTTTGGTTGATAAGATTACCGAACCTGCGGAGTTGCTTTCCGAAGCTGAAAAGTTGGCGGGTAAGATATTATCGAGAGGTCCCAAGGCAGTAATTTCTGCCAAAAGGTGCATTAACTTCGCTGCCAATTCCGATTTGGATACCGGTTTAAGGTATGAGATAATAGAGTTCGGAGCGATATGTGCCACTGATGATAGTAAAGAAGGGACATCCGCTTTTATGGAAAAGCGCAAACCGAATTTCAAAGGCGCCTAAGCTTAATTTTATAATCTGAATTCCCTTGAAAAGCGGTTTGATTCTACAACCAAAGTAGGATAAGGCAAAATCATATCGCTAAATTCTTTATGTCCGCTGTCGTAATATTATATAGGAGACAGGTTTTCTTATAACGGTTTTTTGAACATTTGATGTGGCGGAGAGGTTAATATCTGGAAGGATTATTGAATGGCGAAACAAACGAAGAAAAGTGAACAGGGATTCATTTATGATTGGAACAATTACGAGCCTACTGTCCAATCACGCTATAACTATCAGGTAGAGCTCGATGATGAAACGCTTCGGGACGGTTTACAATCACCATCGATAAAAGACCCATCAATCGAAGACAAATTGAAGATTATCCACCTGATGGAAAAACTCGGCATTCAAGCCGCTGATATAGGTTTGCCGGCATCGGGCCCTCGTGCCAAATCGGATGTTACTAAAATAGCTCAGGAAATAGTTGATAATAGGATGAAGATAAAACCCAATTGTGCGGTTAGAACTTTGGTTGAGGATGTAATACCGTTAGTGGAGATTTCCGAGAAAGTCGGCTATCCTATCGAAGCGGCGATGTTTATCGGTTCTTCTCCTATTAGGATATATGCCGAGGAATGGACAATAAAAAAGATGCTTAAATTAACTGAGGAGGCTATTGATTTTGCTGTTAAGCACGGTATCCCCGTTATGTATGTCACGGAAGATACAACCCGCGCCCATCCACGCACGCTACGGAGATTATACTCGGCCGCCATCAATGCCGGTGCTTATCGTATCTGTGTCAGCGATACTGTGGGGCATGTTACTCCTATCGGTGTATTTTATCTTTTGAGATACATCAAGAAGATAATCAAGGAAATCGGCGCCGATGTGAAAATAGATTGGCACGGACATTCCGATAGGGGTTGCGCCATCCCCAATACAATGTCTGCAGTTTCATCGGGTGTTGACAGGGTTCACGCTACCGCCTTGGGAATTGGTGAGAGGACCGGGAATACACCTATGGATTTGCTGTTGGTGAATCTCAAACTTGAAGGGATTATAAAACAGGATTTACGGAAGTTGACTGAGTACTGCGAAACCGTGGCCGATGCTGTGGATTACAAAATCCCGCCGAACTATCCTGTAATAGGAAAAGATGCTTTCCGAACCGCTACGGGGGTTCATGCCGCCGCAATAATCAAAGCGGAGCGGAAGGGTGATGCTTGGCTTGCCAATCGGGTTTATTCCGGGGTTCCATCGGATATGGTCGGCCAAAATCAGAAAATAGAAATCGGTTTTATGAGCGGTTTGTCGAATATCGTCTATTGGCTTAAGACAAAAGGTATCGAACCGGAGGAATATCTTGTTGATGAGATATTCAAAGCGGCGAAAGCTTCCAATAGAGTATTGACTAACGACGAAATAATGCAAATAGTGAAATTCACGACTGCCGGGAATGTAAAAGTTAAATCCGAGGTCATTAAAAGTTTGAACCGAGAGATAAAGATTCCCAGAGATAAAAAAGAAAGAGCGGAAAAAGTCGCTCGGGCGAAAACCGTATTCGCCAAAAAGAAATCGAGGGCTAATAAGGCGGCGAAATCAAAAGGGGGAAAGGCTATTTCGCCGAAAAAGATTTGATTTTTGTGGAGAATGGAATTTAGTATGGGAATGACCTTAACAGAAAAAATAATGGCTTCGCACAGCGGGGAATCCCAAGTCAGTCCGGGAGAAATAATCAATATGAAATTGGATATTGTTATGGCTAATGAGCTTTCCGCTGTGTTAACCTTTGATATCTTGGAAAATTGGGGTGTGGACAGGATTTTCGATCCGGAAAAGGTTTGTCTTATCCCCGACCATTTTACGCCAAATAAGGATATTAGATCGGCTGCAATCTCTAAGACGGTGCGCGAGTTTGCGCATCGACATAAGATTAAGCATTACTATGAACAGGGACGAGCGGGAATTGAACATGCTGTTATCGCCGAGAAGGGATTGGTCTTCCCGGGGGAGACGATGATAGGTGGTGATTCTCATACTTGCACCTCCGGGGCGCTTGGAGCGTTTGCCACGGGAGTCGGTTCCACGGATATCGCGGCCGCCCTTTTGACCGGCGATGTTTGGATGAGAGTCCCGCCGACCATAAAACTTGAATATAACGGTAAGCCGAAAGATTATGTTCACGGCAAGGATTTGATTATCTATACCTTGTCCCAATTGGGAACTTCGTTTGCTACATATAAAGCTATTGAGTATACCGGTAATTCTTTTCGTTATTTTTCCATTGCCGATAGATTGACTATGTCGAATATGTCTATCGAGGGCGGAGGTAAAAACGGCATCTTCGCTGTCGATGATATCACCGTTGATTTTCTAAAGCGGACCGAAAGATATAAAAACGCACCGGAAGATATCGTAATGATCAAGCCCGATGATGATGCCGTTTATGAGAAGCATCTTGTTTTTGACATCTCCGATCTTGAGCCGCAAGTCGCATTCCCATATTCTCCGGACAACGGCCATCCTGTCTCCGATGCCGAAAACATTCAAATCGATCAAGTGGTAATCGGAACCTGCACCAATGGTTGGTATGAGGATATGAAATTGGCTGCCTCCGTATTGAAAGGGAGAAAAATTCATCCTAATGTAAGGGCGATCGTAATACCGGGTAGTGTCGCCGTTCAGCAGAGGTGTATAAGGGAAGGTTTGGCGGAGATATTTATCGATGCGGGTTGTGTATTTTCTACATCAACCTGTGGTCCCTGTATCGGTGGACATATGGGGGTGTTGGGTCCCGAGGAGGTTTGTGTCTCGACGACCAATAGGAATTTCGTGGGGCGTATGGGGGCGAAAACCAGCAAATCATATCTTGCCAATCCGGCGATAGCTGCTGCCAGCGCCGTGGCGGGAAGAATTGCTCATCCCTATGAATTATAATTTGTTTTGGAGATAATATATGGATATAAGAGGAAAAGTTTTCAAATATGGCGACGAGGTAAACACCGATGTAATTCTTCCGGGAAGGTGGTGCCATCTTTACAAGCCGGAGGATTTGAAGCTTCATTGTATGGAAGACCTCGATTCCCACTTTGCCGAGAGTGTCAAGGACGGCGATATTATAGTTGGCGGAAATAATTTTGGCTGTGGTTCATCACGGGAAGTGGCACCGTTGGCGATAAAATCTTGCGGGGTATCGGCGATTATTGCCAAAAGCTTTGCCCGTATATTTTATCGTAATTGCATTAATATAGGCCTGCCGATTTTTGAATCCCCCGAGGCTGTGGATGGTATTAGCAATGGAGATGAGGTCAGTATCGATATGGCTAAAGGGGAGATAACCAATAATTCCACAGGCGGTATTTTTAAGTTCGTCCCGTTTCCGGAATTTATGCGGGACATTTTATCCCGCGGCGGTATCAGAGATTATGTTTTGGACAAGCTTAAAGAAACATCGGCGTAGTAAAGGCGGGTGTTGGTTTTTGATTGTAGTTTTGAAATGAGATTATGCTTTTGGGAACTTCCGATAATTTGAAAGAACCCAAGGGGGCTTTATCCCCTTTCAGGAAATTCTTGACGGTAGCGCAATTTATATTATCCTTATTCCTAATCGTTTATGGTTTTCTGCTTTTGGTAGGGATTGCCCCTTTTGCGTCGGGAAAGGATCTCGATAGTGTAAGGCTGTTTCTCGGGGGAGCGGTGTTCATTTATGGGCTTATACGGCTTGGGATGATTATTAGGGGATATAGGAATGCGAAAATATGATTTCAGCGTTTTCACTTCTGCCTTGAAACAGTATAGTGGTTGTATTTTGCCCACCTTATAGGTTTTTAGCTAATAAAGATAAATGCGTGATTTTAGTTTAAGCGATACAATAGCGGCTATCGCCACGCCACCGGGAGAGGGGGCGATTGCCGTAATACGGCTTTCCGGCGGAAGGGCGATAACGGTTGTCGATAAATTATTTATGGGGAAAAACAAACTTGCACAATCCCCCGGCGGTAGGTCTCGTTATGGGAAAATAGTGAATGAGGGAGGTGAGGTGATCGACGAAGTCGTGGTTACGATAATGCGTGCGCCTCAATCTTATACGGGGGAGGATACCGTGGAGATATCCTGTCATGGCGGTTATATCGCTTCGGCTGAGATTCTTAGATTGCTTTTGAGCCTTGGTGTTAGGGAGGCCGAAAGGGGAGAGTTTACATTGCGTGCATTTCTCAATGGCCGAATGGATTTAACAAGGGCGGAAGCAGTTGCGGATTTAGTCTCGGCAAAGGGGGAGCTAAGGTATAAAACAGCGCTGAAACAGCTCTCCGGCGATCTCTTCGGTATTTTGAAATCCGAGAGGGACAAACTAAAGGATTTGCTTTCTGTTGTGGAGTTGGGAATTGATTTCGCCGAAGAGGATATCGAGTTATCCCCGAGATCGGAAATAAATTATCGGATTAAAACCATTATCGCCACGATATCAGATTTAATTGCCGGTTTCGATGCGGGCAGAATTATTAGGGAAGGTTATAGGGTGGCGATAAGCGGTAAGGTTAATGTCGGCAAATCATCTCTTTTGAATAAGTTGCTCGGTTATGAGCGGGCGATTGTTACTCCTATTGCGGGAACTACGCGGGATACTTTGTCCGAGCCGATTTTAATTAACGGATTGGAAGTGCATCTGACGGATACGGCGGGTTTTCGGGATAATACCGAATCGATGGAGCGGGAGGGAATCAATCGGGCGAAAAGGATAATCGAAACTTCGGATCTCGTTTTGTTTTTACTCGACCCCACAGCCGATTTTACTTCCGATGATAAGAGGATTATGGAGATTATTGGGGATGAGCCGAAAGTCGTTTTAATGAATAAAATAGATTTATTCGAGAGGGAAGAAATTGAAAAATTGCGGGATAATTTCCCGATAAATGTCGATTTGAATATATCCGCTTTTACCGGAGAGAACCTTCAGAAATTAAGGGAAATAATTTATGAAAGGGCGATCGGTAATAAGGATAATATTCAGCGGGGGATGATCATAACCAATCGCCGCCATTATGAGAACCTCAAATCCGTAATGGAAGAATTAAGTTTTGCTCTTGGGGTTAAGGAGGGGGATGAGTTGATTGCGGAGCATCTACGCCGTGCCTTGAATCATCTTGGGGAGATATCGGGGGAAGTGGTCAGCGAGGAAATCCTTAATAATATCTTCGATAATTTCTGTATAGGTAAATAGGTATTAATCTTTTGAAAAATCAAAAAGTAGATATCCTCTTCGCATATAGTTTTCATCATAATATAATATAGAATTTTCTTGCCAACTTTTAATGCCGATTTATATTGCATAAGAATTTCTGATGGAGATGAGAACTTTAAGGAGAGATTATGAGCAAATACAAAATAGCTTGGCTTCCCGGAGATGGCATCGGTGTGGATGTTATGGAAGCGGCGAGGATAGTCCTTGATAAGATAGCTCTCGACGCCGAATATGTTCAGGGAGATATCGGTTGGGAATTCTGGAAAACGGAAGCCAATCCATTACCCGATAGAACGATTAAACTGCTTAAGGAAACCGATTGCGCCCTATTCGGGGCGATTACTTCCAAGCCAAAGGAAGAAGCGGAGGAGGCGCTGATTCCTCAACTTCAGGGCAGGGGACATATTTATTCATCACCTATCGTAAGGCTCAGGCAGGAGTTCAATTTGCGTACCAATCTGCGCCCTTGCAAGGCTTATCCGGGTAATCCGTTGAATTATCGCGATGATATAGATTTAGTGGTTTTCCGTGAAAATACCGAAGATTTATACTCCGGCGTGGAGTTTTATCCCGTCCCGGGATATTTGAGGACGGTTCTGGATGAAACTCATCCCAAGATGAAGCGGTTTGAAGGTGTGGCTAATGAGGATATGGCTATATCGTTAAGGATAATTACCCGTAAAGCCGCCCGCAACATTATCCGCGATGCTTTTGATTATGCTGAAATGCATAACTATAAAAGCGTGACTATAGTCGAGAAGCCAAATGTGATAAGGGAAACTTCGGGTTTGATGGTCAGGGAAGCCCGAAAAATCGCTGAGGAATTTTCGGGTATCGAGCTTTGGGAAACGAATATTGATGCGATGTGTATGTGGTTGGTGAAAAACCCGCAGAATTATTCGTTGTTGGTTACTTCCAATATGTTCGGTGATATAGTCTCGGACCTTGCGGCTCAATTGGTGGGTGGTTTGGGATTCGCCTGCTCAGGGAATATAGGGGATGATTATGCCGTTTTTGAACCGACTCACGGCTCCGCTCCCAAATATGCGGGGCAATACAAAGTCAATCCGGTGGCGACCCTTCTTAGTGTGAAGATGATGCTTGATTGGTTGGGGGAGATCGAAAAGGCAACAATGTTGGAGGATGCTATCGCTTCGGTTATAAAGGAAGGTAAGGTCCGAACTTATGATATGGGAGGTACATCGTCAACATTGGAAATGGCGTCTGCGATTGCCGATAAAATATAATCCTTTCCCGATTTTTGATTCCCCAATTAAATAAAGTGAAATCGCCGGAGGGGTTAATTGCCTATTGATATATAGGCTTAAATTTATGCGCCGAAGGAGATTAATACTATGGGATATGGAGCATTTCCCGTTTTTTATTTGTTCTAATTATTGATCTCGCTATAAATGTCTTAAAAATCACTTGACTTTTCGTAGGCTTGGTTTCATTTTTTAGTGATTGCAGAAATTGAGATAACGAAAGCAGGAGAAGTTAGGCTGCCATATTGCGAAAGTATCCGAAAATAGTAAATATAATATTTGTAATCCTTCAAAGGAGGTATTCTATGGGGATCCCATTTGGGAGAAGAAGGGTTGCCTCTCTGGTTTGCCTATTGATACTTGGAATTTGGTGGAGTGTGGTATTCGGGGGAACCACAGGCCAGATTACAGGTACCGTTACTGACAAGAAAACAGGCGAACCGCTTCCCGGGGTAACTGTACTTATTAAAGGAACTAAAATCGGAGCTCCTACCGATTTTGATGGTCACTATAGGATCCAAAATGTCCCTCCGGGCACCTATGTGTTAACTGCATCGTTGGTGGGTTATGCACAGACGATCGTATCCGAAGTGCAGGTAAGCATAGACAAAACTACGGTGATTAACTTTAAGCTCACTACCGAGGCGGTGGAAATGAAAGAGGTTAAAGTAGTTGCCAAACGGAAACCTATCGAGGGCAGGGTAACACAGAACGAGGATGCCATCGGCGAGAAAGAGCTCGATGTAATCCCGGTAAGAGATACTAAAGGTATTCTTGCCACTCAGGTAGGTTTTGTAAAGCGTGGCACACAGCTTCATGCTCGGGGCGGGCGTGCCGGTGAGGTGGTGTTCCGTGTGGATGGTGTTGATACAAACGACCCGTTGGGCGTAAACTCGCCGCGGACCTCCGATACTCGTGTACAGGACCAGTCGGGGCGTTCGTTGATAAAAGCCGAATCGCCGTTCTTGAGTATGGATGTGTCTTCGACGGATATTTCCGAGATTTCGATAATCAAGGCCGGTTGGCCAGCCGAGTATGGTAACCTTCAGTCCGGTTTGGTTAACCTTGCGACAAAGGAGGGTGATCCGAGGTTCACGCGGGCTTACATTGAATATACGACCGATGATTTTGGGTCTCCGTCGTTGAATAGGTATTCCTTTAATACCGACAGGATAGATGCAAGTTTAACCGGTCCCGTTCCTTTGCTAAAAGATGTGCTTCTACCGAAATTGGGACTGGAATTCCCGGGGCAGAGTTTGGCTTACTATGCATCTATTTCGGTTGACAAAACGGATACTTATACATCTTATGCGAAATATACCCCCGATATCAGCAAACCCGATTGGGGAAAGGAAGACAAGATATGGGATATGTTCCGCTTGGATATTCCGAAAAGGCAATCGAATTCGTATAAGACAAGTTTAAAACTAACCTATAAAATCGATGCTGCTCGCAAGTTAAACCTTAGTTATAAAAGAGATCAAAGCAAATACATAGCGTGGGATTGGGATTTTAGATACATTCCGGAAAATGCCCCTCACGAGGAGAATTGGTCGGAATTGTATCAGATATATTTCACCGACAAACCCGGTTGGGTGAAGAATACTTTCTATGAATTACAGATATCGAGGTATTCAATAGCATCCACTCATAAACCGGGTAATTTATTGCCGGGTGATTTCCTTTTCTATGACCAGTGGGATGCTTTTACCTCCGATCAGGATGTAAACCATAACGGTAAATGGGATCCTGCCGAGCCATATATAGATGTCAACGGTAATGGGGTTTATGATTTCGGCGAACCGTTCTCCGATTTAAACGGGAATGGGTATTGGGATGCCGCGGAAGATTTCACCGATACCAATGGAAACGGTGTTTATGATCCGGATAGGGCTTCCATTGTTGAACCGGATGAGGCTGAGCCTTACATCGATGGTGATATCATCATTGGGGAACCTTATATAGACTTGAACAGGAACGGCGTTTACGATGAAGGAATCGACATCTTTACAAGTGAGGATGACTTAAATTCCAACGGTCGTTACGATGGTCCTAACAGTACTTGGACTCCTGGTATTCCTTATCAGGATCTCAATCATAATGGACAATACGACCCTCCGAATCAGGTTTATGATCCGGGAGAGCCTTATGTGGATAAAAACGGGAACGGCAAATGGGATGGAAGGGACCTGTTTTTCGATTCGGGTTTCGACCGTCGTGCGACATATAGCCATAGGCGTTCGGATATCTATACCTTAAAGTTGGATGTTACCAGCGCACCCTCGATACATCATGATATGAAAACCGGCGTAGAGTATAAATTTATTAAGATGAGGATGGCTGATTTGAGGTATCCTTGGGCTTATTATGTGGGTCCGCCTGACCCGGGTGAACCTTGGAATAACAGAGGGATATTCCGTGATTTCTATTGGCGCACCCCGAAGCAAGGAGCCTTTTATATTCAGGATAACATCAGTTATGGGGAGATGTTCTTCAATCTTGGTTTCCGTTGGGATTATTTCATTCAAGCTGATGAGGTTCACGCAATCGAATCGGAAGAAGGTGTTTATTATGGTGATCAGAAGATTAAGGAGAATAGAAATAAATTCGCTCCCCGATTGGGTGTTTCCTATCCTATTTCCGATAAGGCAAAAGTGTATTTCAACTACGGACACGCTTATCAGTTGCCCGAATATTACCGCTTCTATGCGCGTGCCACCCAGAATATAGGTTCGGGGGCATTGCCGATAGTCGGGAATGTAAACCTCGATTACTCCAAAACAATACAATATGAGGTCGGTATAGAATATCTGATAAACTACGCATATAAGCTCAAGATATCCGGTTTCTATAAAGATCAATATGGACTGGTTAATGTCATTCAGGGTATAGGTAGATTAGCGGCCGATAGGTATGGCAACCTTGACTATGCCCGCGCGAGGGGATTTGAATTTGAATTGACGAAGTCGATAGGCGATTATTTGACCTGGGGCGCCAAATACGAATATTCTTGGGCTTTCGGTAAGTCGTCATCGGGAACGAGCGATTATTACTTGAGGGCGGAAACTCGTCAGATACCTCTTCAGGAATCCGCGCTTGATTGGGATATTCGCCATCAGGTTACGATTGATGCAACTTTGAGGATTCGTGAAGATGATCATCCGGTATTCGCCGGGATTAAGTTGCCTGATGCTTGGGGAGCGAGCATCCTCTGGCAGGTCAATTCAGGTTTTCCTTTCTCCCCATCCTCTAAGTATCCGGGTATTAGCGTCATAGGGCGTGAGGAACCGCCGGCCAATTCTAAAACTATGCCCGCCTATTCGAATATGGATCTAAAGCTTTATAAGGATTTTGGCATAAAAGGGCTTAATTTTACATATAATATCTGGATCTCGAATCTCTTCAATAAGAGAAATGTGGTCCGAGTCTCCGGCGACACGGGGCTCCCATATACTTCGGTTTTAAGTTCCAATAGGATGATAATGACAGGGCTTGAACACGATGCGGACCCTGCGAACTGGGGACCTGGGCGTAATATCAAGATGTCTTTGGCGGTGAGATTTTAACTGAACTAAAAGGGGTTCGCTTGCAATATAAAGCGAACCCTTACTAATAGAGAGGAACTAAGGGAGATAGCAGATGAAATTTTTTAGGTGGAAATTTTTGAAGATTGGTTATCCTTTGCTGCCGCTTACCGTTTTGGCTGTTTTACTGTTGACTGTGAATGGTTTTGGTAGGACTATGCCGAAGGCGAGGGAGTTTAATCTGCACAAGCCGGCGGCTGGGGTGCCGAACACGATTAATGCAACTCATAGGATCTCCAATATCTGGTTTACCGTGACCAACTGGGGTTTTTTAGGTAGTGCGCAAGATCCGAACATAATTGATTGTGAAACCGGATTAGCTGCGCCGTCTTGTGAGTTCCCGGGAGGCTCCGAATTGGAGTATCTGTTTCAGGGAGCTTTATGGATTGGGGCAATTGTAGATGGTGATACTTTGGTTTCCTGCGGTACAGATGGTTGGTGGGATTCTCATGAGTTTTTCCCGGATGTCGCAACCGACTCCACAGGTAAAATTTGGTTGGGTTCAACTCGGCCCGAAGGTTCGTATCCACGGACTATGACCGATTGCTATCCGGATCAATTCGATATTGACCACTCGATTTCAGAGGAAGATTTTACGGCTTATTATGCTGATACGAATGTCACTTATGCGGATGTTGATCCGATCGATCAAAGGCCCCTTCAGCCGATAGGGCTTCAAGTAGAGCAGAAAAGCTATTCGTGGTCTTACGATTACGCCGAAGATTTTATAATCTTCGATTTCAAAATAACAAATATCGGTTCGTCTCCCATAAACGATATGTGGGTGGCGTTCCATATAGATGCTGATGTCCACCATCGGCTTAACAGTGCCTCTGGTGCTCAGGACGATATGACCGGTTTTTTGCAGAAATTTAAACCGATAGATGCGCTTCCCGAGCCGATTGATATCAAGACCGCTTATATTATGGACAATGACGGCGATCCTTCAAGCGATGGGACTTGGGATAACAAATCCGTTAGAAGTTGCACGGGTGTTAGGGTGGTGAGAGTTCCTGAAGGTTCGGATAGTATAGGATTCAACTGGTGGATATCGAATATCAATTCTAATTTGGATTGGGGACCGCAGCATATGGACAATTATCACGGTCCTTGGCCCGGCGGCGGTAATGGAACTCCCGGAGGAGACCCTGCCCGTTATCTGACGATATCCAACCGCGAGTTCGATTATGATCAGGCTTACGCCGCCATTGATTATTCTGGCGGCGATTCTGCCGGGACGAAATGGATTCCGCCGTTGCCTTCAACCAATGCGAAGGATATTGCCAACGGGTATGATACCCGTTATACTTACTCCTTCGGACCTTTTGAGACAATCCAACCGGGAGATTCACTTCTTTTGACGGTTGCTTACATCGGCGGTGAGGATGTCCATGTTAATCCTAACGATTACAAAAATATATTCGAAGGTAACGAGACTGACACTTCAGCTATTCACGCTTTTATAAACAGTCTGGATTTTACGGATTTTGCCGTCAATGCGACTTGGGCTGAATGGGTTTACGACAATCCGGGTGTTGATACTGATGGCGACGGAGATTCGGGAAAATATGTTTGCTTAAACGATAGTTGTACCGATAGGATCTGGATAAAGGGAGATGGTGTTCCGGATTTCGCGGGACCTCCTCCGCCACCATCACCCGAATTAACTTTCGAAACTGAACCGAATAATGTTAACATCCTTTGGGATGGTGAAAAATCGGAGCATACCCCCGATTTATTCAGCGGTGAGGTCGATTTTGAAGGATACAAAATATATAGATCGAGATCCGGGGTGCTGAATGATTTCACCCTTTTGGGTTCCTATGACCGTATTGACTATGACAGCTTGGCTTGGGACCCGGTAAATAAGAGGATGAAGTTGAGCAAGAAATCCCCTATGACACTTGGGGAACTTTTAACGAGGGCTGATACGAGCTCTTCTTTCAGGTTCGTGGTCGATCTTAAACCGCCTTATACACCGATTATTTGTCCGGATACGACTATCGATGGGACTACATATAAGTGGTTTATCCCGCACGGCTATAATATAGGTTGTTATGAGGATACGGTTTTCACTCAGGATACGACGGGTGTCGGTGCGTTGGGGCTTGGTGGTATTATTCCCGATTCATTGGAAATACATTCCGCTATCTATGATTCGACTGTTGTAGCATTGGATCCGAATACCGGCGATAGCATTGATATAAATTATTACACTTTCTCAGTCGATTCGGTATTGTCGAGCGTGCCCTATTATTATGCGGTAACATCCTTCGATTATGGCAATCCGGTGACCGGTTTATCGCCGTTGGAGAGCTCGAAGGCAATTAATATGCGGGCTATTTATGCGATAGGCGATTTTGACCATATCGAAAGTGATATTTATGTTTATCCTAACCCGTATATTTTGGACGGTAGGTACAGAAATCAGGGCTGGGAGAATGTTAATGAAGATCCGGCATATTCCCAGCGGATTTATTTCACCAACCTCCCCGGGAAATGCACCATAAGGATATTCACATTGGACGGCGATTTGGTCGATAAGATAGAATTCGACCCGAGCGATTCCGATCAGCCGATTGCGAGCTGGGATCTTATTTCCCGTAATACACAATCGATTGTATCAGGGATATATCTTTATAGTGTGGATTATGAGGGTGGCCGTCAAATGGGTAAGTTCGTGATAATTAAATAAATAAGGAATAAACGGTGGTTTTTTACAATAAGGAGAAGATTATGAAAAAGGCAGCGATAATTGCCCTTGCCGTTCTGCTCCTGCCCTCGTTGGCTTATGGTCAAGCGAAGGTAGGGACCGCCGGTGCGCAATTTTTGGAGGTCGGTGTATCGGCTCGTGCAATGGCGTTGGGAGAAGCTGTAGTTTCGAACATAGACGATGCTTCCGCCCTTTATTATAACCCGGCGGCGATTGCCGGATTCGATAAATACAAAGCGATGTTTACTCATATCGCTTATCCCGGCGATATTGGGATTAATTACGAATTCGCCGGACTGACTATCCCGATGCCTTCGCTTATGGGGAATGTGGGTGTATCGTTTTATATGCTTTCAACCGATAATATGGCTGTTCGGACCTACGAACATCCTGATGGAACGGGGGAAACATTTCAGGCGAAGGATTATGCTCTCGGATTAAGTTATGGGGCGGCTTTGACGGAGCATTTTAGCTTGGGGGTTACCCTTAAATACCTTGCCGAGTTATACTACACTTATAAGGCGGATGGCTGGAGCGCGGATATGGGTACATATTATGACACGGGATTCCGTAATTTACGGATTTGTATGTTGTTATCCAATTTCGGCCCTGATCTGAAATTCATCAATGAAAAATATCCGTTGCCCATAACTTTTAAATTCGGCGCCTCCATTGATTTAATTCAAGGACCCACTCACAGGATTATCCTCTCGGGTGAAATGGCTCATCCCAATGATAACCTTGAGAAATATTCGATGGGATTGGAATATTGGTTTAACGATATGGTAGCTTTGCGTGTGGGAAAAAAATATAATGTGGATTATATAGCCGATAAGAATATGTTTTCAACAAGGGGTATTACTCTCGGCGGTGGCTTAAAAACCGATATCTCCAACTTTACGATTAGTATCGATTATGGATATCAGGACTTCGGATACCTTGATGAGACCCACAGGTTCTCACTGGGTGTGGAATTTTAGTTAATCGGAGGTTAATGAATGCGGATAAAAAAATTGCTTTGGATGGTCCCCATATTACTTATGGCGACTTCGGTGTATATGTTGGGTTGCTCGAAACTTGAATTGGGCGGGACTGAGAAGCCGAATATCTCTCCGAGGGTCTTTTTCACGAATGTCCCAAACGACTCAACGCACTTCTCATACAACCCGCCGATATCCTGGTATGGTACGGATGTCGATGGAGTTATTGAGGCGTATTATTACAAACTCATCCTGAAGGATAGTATGACTGTTGACCCGGGGACTTACGCGAACTCCATTACTTCTCCGGATAGCTCTTGGACGATGGTCGAAGCTTCTCAGGATACAATAAAACTTTACGCTCCCGAAAACCCTGATTCGTCATACGAGCAGTATATCTTTTTGACGGCTCAAGATGATGATAGTGCTTATGCGAAAGTCAAATATCGGCTGTATTCGCGGCAGAATCACCCTCCGAATACATATTTGGATACTGAATTCTGGAGGACTTATTACAGTTATCCATATCTTACCGACTATTACGGCGGTATAAATGTAAGTTGGCACGGTGTCGATTCTTTGGATTTTCCCGAAGACCAACCCGATTTCGAGTATTATTGGGCGTTATTCGGTCCTTTCTCTTCACCGGATAGTATTGTCGCTGAATCGCTGACTGTCGATGATATTTACAGTGCCTATGATTCCACTTTAAACAAGGTAGTGAAATGGGAATCTTATGATTCCACCGATGGGGATAATTGGGTGTCCGATAAAGAAGTAACCCTTTATAATCTTCGTTCGGGATATTATTGGTTCTGGGTAATGGCGCGGGACGATGCTTTTGTTATCGACAGCCTTTATACCAATGAGGAAGGTGATACCTTATCGGCAGGGGTTCTGCATATTATCCAACCTTATTATACCTCTGATAATGAAGCTAAGGATATCTTGGTTGTTGATGATTCCCGTTATAGAAATTTTCCGGCGGAGATGGATGATAAGACCACGGCGAGGGACTTTTATATGGGAATATTCGAGAATCTCGGAATCGATACGGCGAAATCGGTCGGTTGGATAGACAATAGTTCCGCCCAGAAATTTACCGGAAACGGAGGTCCCGAATCGGACTCGCTGCCGATGTATAAGATGGTTATGGTTTTGAATGATGACTGGTTCCAAGAGCTTTCGGATTCCATAGTCTCTTGGTATAAGCGATACCTGAATGTCGGTGGTAAGATAATGGTGACAGGCCGTAATACTTTCTGTTCAAAACCCCGTGGTAGTATCGAGTATAAGGAAAAGATATATTATGGTTTTGAAGCTGGCGATACACCGTTGGGGCATTTTGCGAGCGATTATTTCAATTTGGATTATGCGATTTATCCGGGTTGGAATTTCCAGACAAATCTTGATCAGGAGATGATCGGTGCTTATTCGGATGATGCGTCGTTCAGCGATGTAACATTCGACACGAGTAAAGTTATCGAAATCGCTAAAAACGGTTCCAATTGGTGGTATGAAACCAATACCTCATACTTGCCGGCGGTTGAATATCTGTCGAGGTTGGATGAATCCGAGACGATATTCAAATTTATGTCATACGAGCCTATCGGCTCTGATTTCGATGGCTGGCCTGTGGCTGTTCGATATGCTCCTACGATGACGGTTGGTGGGCAAACGAGAACTGCTTTTATGACCTCGTATTTCTCCTTCCCGATATATTATGTCCAGACCGATGAGGCTGTCGAACTGATGAGGACTATGCTCGAGTGGTATGGTATTTTACAATAGGCCTCTTTTCCAAATTAAAAGCCGGTCCTGATTTGAGGATCGGCTTTTTTATTGCGGTATTTTTTTAAGGGATTAGGCTTAATCTTGTATAATAATGGACATCTCCCGCACAGCCTTTTCCATACCGACGAATAGAGCCCTGCTTATTATCGAATGGCCGATGGAAAATTCCTCGAAAACTCCGATGTCGAGGACAGGTTTGATATTGCGATAATTCAACCCCCTGCCGCCAATAACTCCCATTAGAAGTTTGGAAGCTAACGAGGCTGCTGCTGAAAGAATCTCTAATTCCCGAGCTTGGTCCGTTGAGTTTTTGGTGGAGGAATAGGCGGTAGTGGATATCTCGATATAATCTGTTTTGAGCTTCGCCGCTTTTTTAATGCTGTCGATTTGCGGTTCGATTAATATACAGGTTAATATATCATTTTGCTGTAATGCAGGGATTATCTCTGCGAGACGATCGTAATCATTATCCAAATCTACTTCATTGACCGATATTGGATTTTGGTTGTTTTCGGAGATAAAACTAACCATATCGGGTTTCACCTCGATTGCCTTGTCTATCATTTTATCAACTATCGGGATTTCTAAAGTCAAGGGTAGATGGGTTGTGTTTCTCAGCAGATATAGATCTCTATCTTTACAATATCGATTGTCCTCCCTTAAATGTATGCTTATTCCATCCGCCCCCGCCGATTCGGCTATTACCGCGATATGAATCGGGTCGGGAGTTTTAGCTCCGGCTGACTCCCTGAGTGCCGCAATCTCATTGATTTTAATATTTAATCTCGCCATTTTTCACTCCATATCCGTCGATCTAAATTATTCCGTTTAATTCTTACACTTGAATTGTGATGATTAAGTTATCCTCATTATCATTTGAGAGATAGGGATTATTACGCAATTTAATCTATTAAGTATCTTCGATGTTTTTTTTAGGCTTTCGTTTCTGTTTTGTCCTGAGTCTACGATAATAATTCCCCAATTACCGGTGAACAGCATCCTGCGATGATAGTTCAATATTTGCAGACGCAAATCGCTGTTTTGAGCGGTTATTCGGTTTAGAAAGGGTATTAATTTAATTTTCCCGTTTGCCGTTGAATTCCCTGCTTCCTCATAATCGGTGTCGGTGCCACAAAAGATAATGAAATTCGATTTGTTTAATTGTTCCAATAAATCATCATCGAAATGCCATTTCCTGCCGCGAGCATAAATATATTTGAAATTTCCGGCGAGCCGTTTCAAAATATTCATCGCTTGCTCTAAATTCTTTACTTTTTTCAAACCGACAATGTGTGAGGCGGCATTCATTAGTCTTATGAACTTCGGCGTGGAAAAAGGTATTTCATACAATATCTGTTCGATTCCGCTTGAAAGAAGCCTTTCCCTTGTTTTGGTGAACCCCTTTTCACCCGGGGTAAGTATATATGCATACATCGCTCCGGAATTCATTACCGCCTCCTGATCGTTGGGGGGGAGGGATTGAATTTTATCGATTATTATAGTTAGATATGAAGCCAAAGGAGTGGTATTAGGGTCGGATATCAGGGTGAAGTTAAATTTCGATTTATCCTCTCCTTCGATAAAGAATTCAAGGGATTTCCCATCGGGGCTTTGCACGCAGTCTGTGATTGTAAAACCGGTGCCGCTGAGATTATCTACAAGTTCCTTATGAAAAAGCATTTTCGGGTATAAGGGCGATAACCGTATCTCATTTTGTTGCGGAGCGATATCTTCTCCCTTTTCGTCTTTCCAATGAACATCATCGGGATTTACCCCAAAGGAGGAGGCTGTGGAGATAATGGCAGCCTTCAAACTCGCAAAATGCTCAGGGGGATATTTTTCGCTGAATAATCTAAAATCGGATAGCGAGGAATATCCCATAATGGGAGGTAAAAGACGGATTCCAAGATATGCTATCCCTATAATAATTATTATTATGAACAGAGAGCGGAGCAGCCTTCCAAAAACTGAAGCAGTTCGCCTTTTCGCGGATCGCTGTCTCCTGCTGACCCGTCCTGTAATGTTTGATTTGCTCCTGCGTGCCATTATGAATTTAGTCTATCCGGGTATCGAAAGGTCTTTCCAGATGGCAATCCTCCAGATACCACTCTCATCCTTTTCAAATTTAAATATCGCTCTTCCTGTAGCTTCCATTTGTTGATAACCGAAATCTCCGGAAATATCCTTTAAGGATAGGTGGAATATGACCTGACGGGCTTCCCAATCCGGGGGATCCTCCGGATCGAGATTTGCGTTGAATACCTGCCAGGTGTCAAGGCGTATCTCATCAAAAGCCTCGAATAACCCTTCGGTTCGATAAATATCCCCCCCGATACCATCACGGGGAACGGTTACGGTTTCGATATTCCCCTCCCTGTCCTGATCGAGATAAATAAAAATGAAATCTTTCGCTAAGGTATGTTCGTATATATCGATATCCCTGTTTTCGTAAGAATACTTGAAATTCACCAAAACGCTGTCGGGTGAGGTCTGAGCGGCAATGGGTTTATATAATCCGGGTCCCGCTTCGGGTGGGGTAAACGGATTGATACATACCAAAAACGGAGAGATGGAAAAAATAAGAATGAGGGGGAGAATCGATTTATTCATCACAATCGATTTACCTATACAAAGCTTTGAAATCCGCCCAATCGAAGTCATTATTTTCATCAGGCCTATCGGACCATAGATCGATACTCCAACCTATTAAACTTGAACGCGAAAGGTTGAAGGATGATTCTCCGATAGCGGTGGTCGTTTCCGCAGTTTCCTCGGTGAAGTTAATAATCAAAAGGTTATAAGTTCGAATAAGCGTTGCCGTCGAATCGTTCTCCTGATCGAGGGGATTGGATGATAAATCGATAATCAACGACATCTCGGTCGAATCCGAATTGAGCGGATAGCTCTGGAAGATTCTTCGGGTGATAGCTTCCTCTACATCCGCATTCCAATCGTAGAAAACCCATCCCTCCCCCCGCTGTTCCGCTTCAACCGAGTCCTCGTATGCCGAAAAGATGAATGAATCCGATAAGCACTTCCGAAAATTATTGATATTTTTTTCATTGTACGCATAGAGTAGATTCGTCAACACTATCTGTGGTGTCGATGGGACTTCATAAGTTCCGGAAGATCCTATCGGTGGTTCGCTTGAACGGTGACTGAACGGATTCTTGCAGGACAACAAAACTGCCGATAGTGATAATATCAACCCGAACGCTAACAATTCAACATAAACATTTTTTCTCATATCCATAACATATTAAAAAAATCGCCTAAGGGAAACAGTAAAAATATCGTCTCGTATGTGTCCTCGTCGCCAGCCGTTGATAATCCTTCTTTGTATCAAGAAAGTCAGGTTTTGTAATTCGGCGAATTCGTAATTTAATTCCAAGGAGATAATCCTTTGGTCCTGCCTATCGCTTAATACTCTCAATTTGGTAAAAGTCGTATCTGCGCTGGTTATCGATTCCTCTTCGGAGTGAGTCCATTCCCTTTTATACTCGAAACTGTATTCCGGGGAAATTTTCAGCTGTTTGGAGGGATAATAATCGAAACCCACCCCCCCCAAATTATTCCGCCTGTCCCAACTCGTAAGCTGCTTCCATTGCTCATCGAATATCAGCTGTCCGTAATCTTCATAGCGGTATCCGTATTCTATATGGGTCTTGAGGTTATCGGAAACCGAGATCGCCATCTCGGTTCGGGAATAACTTCGACGGAAAATTCTATTCCTCGAGGATAATATATTTTTTTCATAATCGTAGGTTATATAATTTGCCTGTATTTCGAAATATTGATTAACGGTTATCCAATTGGAAACAATCCAAATTATTTCCGGAGCAAACAGATAAGTATAATTGCGGTTATTATCCGCCGAAGCTTCTTTATAAATATATATTTGATGAAAATTACGATAATTGAAATGGGTCCTTGTCATCAGATACTTGCTCCATATACGGAGGTAGTTCATATTCAGTATTTCGCTTTCCACATCTCGATCATTTTGATGGCTATATTGGGCAGGATGGTAAAATGAGCGCACCGATGTAAAGAAATCTGTCGATACCGAATCGTGGTTGGTAAGGGCAATACTAAATCCTCCCCCCAATTCTCCATAAGCGGAATTTTCATCCCTCTCGTCCTGAGCGAAGTTCTCGTTGTAACCGCTTGTTCTATATGATGCATAAGTATCAATCGGCATATTGAATATTTTGAAGTTTCGTTTTAATTTGAGATAATAGTCTTCGGAGAGCCGCGAGTTATCCCTGTTGCTTACATCACCTATTACGGCGGAGGTATCATTTGCTCTATAGCGATAGGAATTGAATAATATCTCCGAGCTTGCCTCGATTTCAAAATTTAGGGGGAGATTTTTTACGATTGTCCCCTCGAAATTATGCTCATTCTTCTCCTGGTTATTTATCCCCGCTAATGTGTAGGATGAGGAGTAGAATTTCTTTTTACCGCTTGTTCCCGAATAATTAAAACTTATGCTATCACCCGATTGGAAGGATTTAAGGAAAAAACCGGATAAGGAAATGGAATTGGAGGGTATATTTCTGTATATTTCCTCATCGATATTCAGAGTTATTCGAAAGATATCCGCATTCAATATTTTGGGGTTTAGGATTCCATTCCACGACATATTTATCCCCCTATCCCTTTTCTTACCCATCTGTCCCCGTCTGGTAGAGACAGCTCCTCCGAGACCGTAGTCCAAACTCAACCATTGATTGGGTTTATATTTACTGACTCCGATTATTTCGGATTGGAGTATCTTTTGATTCCCCAAAACATTATACGCTTCTGAAAAATCAACCGATATTCCAAGTCTTGGATTGAAGGAATAAAGTATGGATGCTTTTGCCTTTCCATCTTCCTGCCATTGGTTATTGCCCCCGACCAACAGAGAACGCTTGATTAAGGTTGATTGTAGTTTGCTGTCGAGGCTGAACGAGAGCTTCCCCCTGCTCGAATATTCGTAGAGTAAGGAACCATCCCATCTGTATGTTTGGTTATCCTGATCGAATACGGTAGTGAAAGTGGAACCTTCGGCACTTTTGACTGAAATATTGGAGTACGGCAATAGTATTGCAAACGCCAAGGTAAATTTGAAAAGCAGATTGTAATAAAAATATCTTTTCATAAGAGGTTATGATATAGTTCGATGTATTTCGGGACAGAGATATCCTCCGGTCTGGAAGAGATGTCTATTCCTATTTCCACCATCGTATTTGTAATCTTTTGCATATCCCAACCCATATAACCCCTTAAACAATTATATATTTTTTTTCTCCGTTGAGAAAAGGATGTTTTAACAAACTCAAAGAAACCTATCCTTTCGTCGTCGGCGATTAATGGATGTGGTAATCGAATTAGACGAATAACAGCTGAAGTTACTTTGGGGGCTGGGTTGAAATACTTACGGTTGACGGGGAATAAAAATTCGCTTTTGTAGTCAACTCCTAAAATTACCGATAAAATGCCGTAATCCCTGTTGCCCGGTTCTGTACAGATACGCAACCCGACTTCTTCTTGAACCATCAACACAGCTTTTGGAAAAAAACGGCGGTTATCCGAAATCCAGCGAAATATTTTCCCTGAAAGGTGGTAGGGGATATTCCCGCAAAGGCTGACTTCCCTTCCGTCGAATAAATTATCTAAATCGAGTTTCAATATGTCGGTATTTATTACCGAAACGCTGTTGTCATTATTGAATTGTTTTTTTATGTATTCCGCCAAATAGCCATCGATTTCAACGGTTATTACCGTAAATCCGTTTTCAGCCAAGGGCCTCGTTAAAATACCCTTTCCGCCGCCTATTTCTAAAACTTCTCCTTTACCGTTTCCCTTGTTTACAACAGCCTGGGCGATTTTATCGGCTATTTTCTTTTTGATAAGAAAATATTGGGAGAGGGATTTATTACCCAACGATATCCCTCCGTATCAGCTCTTTTTGCCGAGTTCCCTGATGCGCAATCGTAAACCTAAATCATCCGCTATTCGGCGGCAAGCATCTATATCCAATTTGGGAACATCGACGACTGAGAGAATGACTTTGTCAAATTTCGATTTGGATTTACTAGCAAAATCGATTATGGAATTGAAGGCGTTTTCCTCGTCATTCGGTTTGCAGATTCTGTTATATCCCTCTTTTGTGGGGGCATTTAGGCTTATGGAAACGATATCGATAAATCGCGATAGCTCATCGGTAATATCCCTACCGTTGATAAGCGACCCCTGCCCGTTGGTATTTAATCGTAGAACAGCACCCCTTTTCTTTAATGTCTTGGCTACATTCACTAAAGTTTTTAAGCGTATTGTTGGCTCACCGTATCCACAGAAAACTATTTCCTTATACTTGCTTATGTCCTCTCCGATAGCATCCATAATTTCGCTTTCGGATGGCTCATAAGCAAGTTTCAGATTGTATTCGCCGATTTTATAATCCCTGTTTCGCGCACAGAAAAAACAATTGTTGCTACAACGGTTAGTGATATTTAAATAGAGATTCCCGCCAAGCGAATAAGCTATTTTACCTGCTCCGACGGGGGAGAGCTTGAATAATTTTCGGGTATTTGCCTCAGTAATTGCGGATATTTCGGCAACAGTTTTAGGGGCGAAGATTTCCGAGAGTTTCTCGGCAACATATCGCACATAGGAGGGTTTGTTTAATTTCCCCCTGTGAGCTTGAGGAGCCAAAAAGGGACAATCGGTTTCAATGATGATATTTTCCAATCCGGCATATTCAGCCGATTTTACCGCTTTGGAATTCTTATAAGTGATGGTCCCATTGAACGAAAAAAGAAAATTCAATTCTTTCCCCTTATCGATATGTTTCGTTTCCCCCGAAAAGCTGTGCAATACACCGCCCACCTTGTCCGCCCGATTTTTTTTCAAGAATTCAATAGTCTCATCGATAGAATTACGGCTATGGACAATCAATGGAAGATTAAACTCAACCGCCAAAGCTATCTGCCTTTCGAAGGCGTGGTATTGCGCCGCCTTTGGGCTTAATTTCCTGTAGAAATCCAATCCGACCTCACCGATAGCAACGACCTTTTCGGATTTTGCCAATTCGACTATTTTATCGAATGTATCATCATCCAATTTGCTTGCATCGTGAGGATGGAAACCGACAGCCGCCCAGATGTTATCATATCCTTTCGCTAATTCCACCGATTTCTCGGATGAGGGAAGATCTACCCCGACATTGATAATCCCCACAACGCCGTTGTCGAAAGCTTCCTTTATAATGCTCTCACGGATACCATTGTATTGTGAAAAGTCTATATGAGTATGTGAATCGAAAAGTCTTATCTTATCTTCCCGCATCGATAATTATAGGTTTACTGCCATCATAAAAAGTAATTCCCTTAACTTATTTTGCTTCCGGGGGATATATCCCCATCAGCGGTCAGCAAGACCATTTCCCCTTTGTTTTTGGCTGCGAGAAGCATTCCATTTGATTCCACGCCCCGAATTTTCGCCGGCTTGAGGTTTGTTAAGACGATGATGCTTTTGCCTATCAAATCTTCAGGGGTATAATGTTCGGCGATACCAGCCACTATCTGTCTTTTTTCCGAACCGAGATCGATTTGAAGTTTCAACAGCTTATCGGCACCGGCGATTGCCTCCGCCGATAGTATTTTGGCGACCCTGAATTTAAGCTTTGCGAAGTCACTTAAGTCGATGAACTCCGCCGTTTTTCTTTCTTCAGGTGTTGCTTTGGTTAACTGTTTGGATATTTTTGAAACATCGATACGGGGAAACAAAGCTTTTCCGGGTTTTACTTCCATCCCCGGCAAAAGCCATCCCCAATCAGCTGCTCTTTCGGATATTAACTCCTCGATTTGGGAATTGAATATCTTTGAAAACTCTTCGATCTTTCCCGGCATTATGGGATAAAGAAGCCTTGCTGCGGATTTCAGACCTTCCGAGGCCGTATAAAGGATGGTTCCCAATCGTTCCCTGTTCTCGGATTTATAAAGATCCCAAGGCCGATTTTTTTCGATGTATCTGTTCAGCATCCTGATTAACTGTAAAATTTCTTCGATAGCGGAGTTTATTTTAAATTCGTCCACCAAAGATTTTACTTTTTTCTGCAACTCGATGGACTTTTGTTTGATTTCCTTATCCTGCGATTCCATTTCTGATACTTTGGGGAGTTTCCCATTTTCGTAGGAGGAGATCATTTTTGTCAGACGGGAGATAAGATTACCGAAATCGTTCGCTAAATCGGAATTATACCTGCTGACAAATGATTGCTCGCTGTATGAACTATCCTGCCCCATAGTCATCTCACGCATTAAAAAATATCTGAAAGCATCCACCCCATATAATTCCGCCAAATCGAGAGGGTTCACCACATTCCCCAAAGATTTGGACATTTTCGTATCATCTTTGAGCCACCATCCATGAGCAAATATCGTCTTCGGCATCGGGATGCCCATCGCTTTTAGCATAATGGGCCAATATACAGCGTGGGTGGTAAGGATATCTTTTCCAATAAGATGGACTGCATTGGGCCACCATTTATTGAATTTATTTTCATCGGAGAGATAACCGATAGCCGAGATATAATTAATCAACGCATCGAACCACACATAACAGACATAATCCCTATCGAAAGGAAGCCCTATTCCCCACGAAAGCCGAGATTTCGGTCTGGAAATACACAAATCCCCTAATTTCTTTTTGAGATATCCCAATATCTCATTTTTACGGTGCTCCGGTCGTATAAAATTCGGATTGCTTTCGATGTAATCGATGAGCCAATCCTGATATTTGCTCATTTTGAAAAAATAATTATCTTCGGAAATGCGACTTACGGGACGACCGCAATCGGGACAGTTTCCATCCGCCAAATCCTTTTCGGTCCAAAACCTTTCCTCATATTTGCAATACCATCCCTCATAGCTACTCTTATAAATCTCTCCTTCATCGTAGAGCTTGCCAAGTATATGGAGAACTACCTCTATATGGCGCTGTTGAGTGGTACGGATGAAATCATCGTAGGATATATTGAGCCTTTTCCAAGTATCGAGAAATCTGGTTACTATCTCATCGCAATATTCCTTTGGAGGTATCCCCCTTGATGTAGCTGTGTCCTGAAGCTTCTGTCCGTGCTCGTCCGTGCCGGTTAAAAAGAATGCTTCCCGCCCGAAGATTCGGTTATATCGAACCAATACATCCGCCGCTACGGTTGTGTAGGCATGTCCGATGTGGGGCTTATCGTTAACATAATAGATAGGCGTAGTTATATAAAACCTGTTTTTCAATTGGGTTGCCCTCAATGTCGTTTCGATTTATTTTTCTTGTTTACTATTTCTTTTTTCAGCTTCCCCCGTTCTTTAAGTCTTAATCTCTTTCTATATTCCCTTAAGGGGAGTTTCTCCTCGTAGCCGTCATCGTATCTGCAAATTAATTTGTTATTAAAAATATCGATATTGATTACTGTGGCATTGCCGGGGCAAACCTCACATTTACTGCCCGGGGATGGGAATTTCGATTTTAGCTGCTCATAAATGGGTTGCTCATACAATAAACAACAGAGCAAACGGCCGCAATTCCCGGAAATCTTGCTTGGATTTAAGGAAAGGTTTTGATCGCGCGCCAATTGGGTGGAAATAGGTTTGAAATCGTTTAACCAATTGCTGCAGCATTGGGGTAATCCGCAGCACCCATACCCTCCCATCCTTTTCGCTTCATCGCGGACTCCTATCTGCCTTAGTTCAATTCTCGTCCGATAAATACTTGCCAAATCCTTAACTAGTTCGCGGAAATCAATTCGCTTATCAGCGGTGAAATAAAATGTTATTTTATTACAATCGAACTGATATTCGACATCCACCAATTTCATATTAAGTTCTCTCTCACCGATTAAATGAAGGCATTCCTCAAAGGATTCCTCCTCTTTTTGACGGTTGAACCTAAGCCTATCCAAATCATCCTTGCCTGCTACCCTCAATATATTCGGCAGATTATCATCTAATAAGCTCTCGGCTTCATTAACCGTTAGGGACCTGACGATTCTACCCATATCTTCTCCTCGCTCCGCCTGCACAATCGCATATTCGCCCTTTTTTAGGGGAAGGTCGAGATAATTATAGTAGTAATTTCTATGGTATCCCTTAAATTCTATTATATAATATTTGGCGCTCATCGCTTTTTTTATTCCGATAATTAAATTTAAATTTATAATAAAATAAAATAATAATCCCCGATTATTTTGTCAACAAATAGAACATATAGCCTTCAAAACAGCGCTCAATGATTCTGGAGAGTTTCAACGCAGATAGATTCAATTCCAATACGAATGCGTCCTCGAAGCCAACTTTCCTTCTCGTCCGGGATTAGCGAAAGAACCTTATTCTACTGATATTCCACCTCGGAAAACCATTTTGGGTCTATATCGTAGAACAAACGATCCCTGAATTCGCAATCTTCGAGGAAAGCCGTTTTTTCTTTAGGAAGCGAATTCCCCTTCATAACTTTCTCCGCCATCTCCGATAAATTAATAAAATTCCTATGATGCTCAGTAAGCCTCAACTCAGCATAATCCCTTGCGGCCCATGTGGATATTAAAAACTGCCAATCGGATGCGGATAATAGCATCATCTCCCTTGCCAGTTGTTTTACGATCCTCTTGAATAAATCATTATTTGAGTTTTCGTATTCTTTGGCGATTTCCTTCATTCTTAGTTCGTCATTATAGATATGCTTCCATGTCCATTCGGTCCATTTATTAAGCCATATATAGTGATATCCTCCCTCGCCCCAACTTCCTTCCGGGATGGAGATAAGCTGTCTTGGTTTTGCCGAATCCAATTGTTCGGAAAGCGTCGCTACTCCCGTATCCTTAACGGCGGATAGGTTTATGTAAAGCTGTTTCAAGAACTTGGGACCCTCGAACCACCAATGGCCAAAAAGCTCTGAATCGTATGGAGCGCAAAGTATTCCGGGTTTGTCATATTTTTCCTTATGAGCTCTTAAGATACCGGTTATCATATCCGCAAAATGAGCGGCATTTTCTTTAATCCGTCCTTCAGCATTTTCGGGATTGTATATTTCCTTATCGGCCAAATCGGCTTTAGCGGAAGTAACCTTCCAATATCTATGTCCTCCCGGAAAATGCTTCTTATGAAAATCAAGATAATTCCCGTCGCCCGGATAACCATGTTCCCCCGACCATACCTGAAGCCCCGTCTGCGGATCTCTAGTGAAAACCGCCACAGGTTTTTTCCCCTCGTACTGTCCCACCAAGTAAACATCGTGAGGGGTCCGCTCCTTGATTTCCTCTCGCGGTTTATATTCCTTCTCAAATTGTCCCCATAACTGCTTTAATGCTTCGAAGCGGTCAATATAAACTCCGACTGATTTACCACCCTTAAGCAATGTTGAATCGATAATGAAATAATCTATATCGTTCTCGGAAAGAAATTCCTCTATTCCCTTGCGGTCATAAGGCTTATCGCCCAAAGCCGACTTAACGGGAGGTTTCCATTTATAGGAAGGCCTGTATGCCGCTTCCGGAAGCCAAATCCCGCGAGGACTCCTGCCAAAATGCCTTTTATGAGCCTTAACCGCCATTTTGACCTGTGCCTGTATGGATGTGTCCTGCGAGAGTAAAGGAAAATATCCATGTGTAGCTCCACAGGTAATAATCTCAATCGCCCTATCATCCTGAAGTTCTTTAAAACCTTCCAATATATCTTCGCTATATCGCTTTGTGAATGATTCCAGTATCCCGGTATAGTAGTCCTGCCACATAAGCGAAAGGTTTTTCATTTGATCCCAACCATGCTTACGGAATTCCCTCTCGTCATCTTCGGCAGTTTTTATTTTCTGCTCACAATAAACCTTAAATTCATCCTTAAAACCCTCATCTGCCAACTGCTCGCACAAAACCGGAGAAAAATCGATGGTTGTTTTTGATTGAATATCGTTCTGCGCCAAATCGTTAAGTATGTTCAATAAGGGGATATATGTTTCTGCCGTTGCTTCATTTAGCCAATCGGTGCCGTGAGGCCATCTCCCGTGTGAGAGAACATACGGCAGATGCGAATGGAGGACTAAACTAAACGCGCCTGATTCCTTGATAGCCATAACTACTAACTTTCTTCCTTATCTTCCTGTCGAGAAATATGAAACCCGATATTTTTGTCATGCGCTTTGGCGTGAATTTTAATTTCCCCGAATTGGGATTCAAATTTCTTTATATTTTCTTCAAGGGCTTTTAAAAAGGTTTTTGCGTTTTGGGGAGTCATAATAATCCTCGAAAAAACCTTCCCTTTTTTTGTTCCCGGCATAATTCGCGCAAAATCAAAAATAATCTCCGACGGCGAAAATACTATCAAAGCAAAATTCGAGTATATTCCTTCTGATTCTTTATCCCCCAATTCAATGTTCAATTGCATCGGTTTCTGTTCCATATTTCAAACTCCCGTTTTCTTTTGTTTCATTAATCTATTATTACAGGATTACAATTATCCCTTTAATCATATCTATTGCCGTACTGATAAGCAAGTATTTTAATCGATAATATCTCCATCTGATTTTATTTGATAAACTTGTATCGCCTGAAATTCAAACGATTATTGATTCTCTACTATCAACTAAAATTCCCTTTCCTTACCACGGCGGTAAACATTATCTTTATGTAAGAGGTGTTGTGTAATTTGAAGGCGGATTAATGCTTAAAAAAAGCGAAAGAATTAAAGTACTGTTCTTATGCACCGGTAATTCCTGTCGTAGTCAGATGGCTGAAGGATGGACGAGGTTTCTGTTGGCGGATATAATAGAGCCTTTTTCTGCGGGGATTGAGCCAAAAAGTTTGGACCCGTCGGCGGTCGAAGTTATGGCTGAAAAGGGAGTTGATATATCGAAACATCGATCCAAGCATATTGATGAACTTAAAGATATTCAATTCAACTATGTCATTACCGTTTGCGGTCACGCCGATGAGCATTGCCCTATTTTTGCGGGAAAGACAGTGAAAATCCATTATGGGTTCGAGGATCCGCCTAAACTGGCGGCAAATGCCAAATCAAAAGGGGAAGCGCTTGATTATTATCGCAAAGTGCGCAACCTTATTGAGGATTTTGTGCGTAGCTTACCAAGATTTTTAGCTATTCATTCCGCCGGTGGTTGATAATTTTATCTTCCGCTTGGATGATGTTTGGATGAGTAAAAGGATAACTCCCGATAATACGGGCGGAATCGCCATAGTAAGTATTACATATATTATCGTAGAGAGCGGGAATATCTCCCTGACCATTAAAGGATAAGCGATAGCGATAGCTATACCTTCGATCAGGAGAATTATCCCTCCCGTTATGCTAAATCTCAGAGCAACAAGGACACTGAATAGAAAAATAAGTCCGGGAAAGGTAGTATGAATTATGATTCCGATTATATTTAATTTTTCCCCGAATCCGGAAGCCACCCCGAAAAATATCCAGAAGCCCGCCCATATAAATGATAATGTCAAAGCAAATACTTTCAAAAATTTACGATGGTCGATATTGGTCATTTAATTTCCTTTGAACTTCCTTTCAGCTAAAAAATCCTTCGCTTGGATTGTTTACCTTTCATTAAATTAGGTAGGGCTTGTTCGTAAGCAATCTTTAATTTCTTCGCTGAAATCGATATTTTTTCATTGATAGATATTTCGTTCCCACCTACAACTCCTATTAATTGAATCGGCACATTCTCCTTAAAAGCGTATCTTTCCAATCTCTCTGCGTTGTCGGGTTTACAGCTGATAATTACCCTTGAAGGAGCTTCCGAGAATAATATCCTATCCAATCTCCTTTTGTCAACAATATCTATTTTACACCCTGTCGGCTTGTCGGGACGGTTGATACAGCATTCCGCAATCGCTGTTGATAATCCGCCTTCGGAAACATCATGAGCGGACTTAATCATTTTCGCCTTTATCGATTCGAGGATAAATCTCTGTAATCTTCTCTCAAGCTCCAAATCCAAATCTGGAAGGGGTCCCGCGATTCGGTTATGGATTGTTTTTAGATATTCACTGCCGCCGATTCTATCGCTGATATCACCGGCGAGGAATATCAAATCGCCTTTATCTTTGAAGTATGAGGTGGTAATATGGCTGACATCCTCTATCACTCCCAACATCCCGATTACCGGAGTGGGATACACCGCCCGTTGTTTACTCTCATTGTAGAAGCTGACATTTCCCCCGGTTACAGGGGTTTCGAAATAACTGCAAGCCTCGCGCATCCCCCGAATACATTCGGAGAAATACCAATAGATTTCCTTATCGTAAGGATTGCCGAAATTCAAGCAATTGGTAATCGCCACCGGTTTGGCGCCGGTGCAGACAACATTTCGCGCCGCCTCCGCAACAGCCATTTTCGTTCCCATATATGGATTTATATAACAATATCTGCCATTACAGTCGGTTGAAACGGAAAGCGCTTTGTTCGTCTTGCGGATACGGAGGACCGCCGCATCACCCCCCGGACCGATAACGGTATTCGTCCTGACTTGATAATCGTATTGTTCGTAAATCCATCTTTTGGAGCATATATTTGGTGAGGAAATCAATCGTAGCAATATTTCATTATAATCGTTCGGCTCGGTTATACGAGGTTCGGATTTATTTATTTCCTCGATATAAGTTGGTTTTCTTTTGGAACGGGTATATACGGGTGCCCCGCCACCCAAAACCAAAGTTTCCGGAGGAATTTCCGCACAACGGTTTTCACTATTGTCAACAATTAATCTTGGTTCATCGATGATTTCACCGATAACCGCCGATTTTAACCCCCATTTATCGAATATCGCCTGAATACGCTTTACTTTCCCTTTTTTAGCAACTACGAGCATTCGCTCCTGCGATTCGGAGAGCATAATCTCATAGGGGGTCATCTTCTCCTCCCGCACAGGAACTTCCGACAGCCGTAATACCATTCCGGATTTACCATGCGAGGACATCTCCGAAGAACAGCAGGTAATCCCGGCCGCTCCCATATCCTGAATGCCGATTATAAGCTCCTCCCCGATAATCTCGAGCGTCGCTTCAAGCAATAATTTTTCGGTAAAAGGGTCTCCTATCTGAACCGCAGGTCTGCGCAATTGTGAAGCTTCGCTCAATTCTTCAGAGGCAAAAGTCGCTCCGTGAATGCCATCCCTCCCTGTCGATGATCCTACAACCAGAACCGGCGAACCTTTCCGTTTAGCGATAGCTGAAGCCATCTTTTCCACCTTGGCGATCCCAACCGCCATTACATTTATAAGCGGATTCCCCGTGTAGCTGTCCTCGAAATAAACCTCCCCCCCAACCGTAGGGACACCGAAGCAATTGCCATATCCGGCTATTCCCCTGACAACGCCGTCCAAAAGGTATCGGGTTCGTCCCTCTTTTAGGGAGCCGAATCTAAGGGAATCCAAAACTGCAATAGGTCTTGCTCCCATAGTGAAAATATCTCTTAATATCCCCCCCACTCCGGTTGCCGCACCTTGGTATGGTTCTATTGCGGAAGGGTGATTATGGGATTCTATTTTGAAAACGATAGCCAACCCATCGCCAATATCTATCGCCCCCGCATTTTCCTCCCCTGCGCTGACAAGCAAATGGGGTCCGGTTCGCGGAAGAGTTTTGAGCAGTTTTATAGAATTTTTATAACTACAGTGTTCCGACCACATTACCGAAAATATCCCCAATTCCGTATAAGTCGGTGTCCTACCCAAGATATTAAGTATGCGCTTATATTCGGATGTGCTTAACCCGTGTTCTTTGGCGAGCTTAAGATTGACTGTCGGTTCTGGAGTGCTTTCCATAATATCATAGATTGCTAAAGCGGGAATATATCGCCTCTATAACCTTTAGTCAATTTAATTTCAAAAAAAGGATTGTATTCAATCGAATTTTCTCCACTAACCGAACATAACCAAAAACACCCCTATGGTTGCGGAGATAATCCCTATTGTTTTTTCACGGGTAATAGCTTCCTTGAGGAATATCGCCGCTAAGATTATGATGAATACATTGCTGGTTTGATTTAGGGCGGCGGCGATGGAAGCCTCGGTATATTTCATTCCCCCCATCCAGACGATTAATGCCAAATAATTCCCCAAAATCGAAGCGGGGAGCATAAACCTCCAATTCTTCAGTGATACTATCTGTCTTAAGACTTTTTTCCGTCCGGGATAAAACAGTAATAATACTATCAATGATAATATTCCGCCTGTGGTGCGTATCTGTGTAACCCAAAGCATCGGCTCTTTGTCGAGTATCGGTTTTATCATTACAATGCTTGAGGAAATAGCGATCATAGCTATTACACCATATATTATGCCCGATATAATTTGTTTTCTGCCGATATGTGAAGTATGCCTCGGGTTTGTCGAAGTCAATACCGCGAAGATAATCATAAATACCCCCAATATCTGGAGGCTGTCCATAGATTCCCCGATAAAAACGACCGAAAGGATAATAACGAAAGGACTGTAAAGGCAATCTACAATAGCCGATAAACCTGCTCCGAGCAAATTCAGGCTTTTGAAGAAAAATGTATCCGCCAAACCTATTCCGATAACCCCGCTCAAGAAAAGCAAAACATATTCCCTCAACGGCGCATCGTACAGTAGCTTATCCCCGAATATCCACATCGTGGGCATAATTAGGATAAAGGAAAGTATGTCTTTGAATAGGTTCAATCCGATAGGATTGATTGTTTCGCCGGACCTTTTGAATAATACTACGGCGCTTGCCCAGAGAATGGCGGTGATAAAGGAAAGGATTTCGCCCAAATATGGGAAATTAGCCATAAAAGAACCGTCGGGTATTCCCTCTTTATTACAAGGAAGAACTACAAAATACAGAATTATGCTTAAAGGTCAACTTAAAACAAAAGGGAATTTTTTACCCGACGGCTATGGGTGGGTCGATTTTTTTTTATCCCAATTTCCTTATTTGTTTTGGTTATGAAACTATCAATCATTATTATGATCAGCCAACCAGCTTTCAAATCCTTGTTTCCCAAAACGCTTATGCTTATAATTCTTGAGCCAACTATCTAAATCCGCTTTCTGCTTGGCGGTAAGCAATGGTTTATCCTTGAATATCATATTCAATATCTGATTGGACAAATTATTGTTTTTTGAATTAATATTTTGTCTTGAGCCACTATTTTTTTCCATCGTTATCCTCCTGATATATTTATCGGCGGATGCGAATTTTATTTAACGCTCACGAAAGCGGTTTTTTTTATGGTTTGATACTATATGCGAAGGTAATTGATTGGCTTGCAGGGGAAAAAGAGGGGAAAGGCATTAAAGCCTATTCCCCTTATTGCCCCGAGTTGGTTGTTTGATACTATTTCAAAAGCACCATTTTCCTCAAAGCTGTTTTTTCTCCGGCTTTAAGTTTATAAAAATAGATACCACTGGAAACCGAAATGCCCCTCGAATTAGTTCCATTCCAAGTTATATTATACTTTCCCGCTTTTTGGTATGCGTTGACCAACTGCACGACCCTTTTGCCGGTTAAGTTATAAATGGTAAAGGAAACAGGAGCATCAAAAGGCAATGTATAACTGATATTTGTTTCTGCGTTGAATGGATTCGGGTAATTCTGGGAAAGATCGAAAGTGGCGGGTAATTCATCAGGGGTGCCGTCATCCACTCCGACCGTAATTCCCAGCCAATTGTGAATCCTTTGGATATTATAACCATAGCAGATCCAATCCTCCGGATGGAGGGAAATCGGCTTCTTGTAGTCTATAACGACAAGATTATCCTCCGATTGGCGTAGCCCGACAGCTATGTCCAAATCATTATCCCCATCTATATCACCAAGTGCCGGTGTAGATGTGGTAATTGTTCCGTAGGTGTCAATCGGGAAATTAACTTCTGATCCACCATAAGCCCTCAAGCAATATAGTTTGCCATCCGTTGCCGCAGCTAAAATTTCTTTTTGGCCGTCATTATCGACATCGGCAATAATCGGTGAGGAGTTGACCGTGCCTCCAATAGCAATCGGATAGGGAGCGGGGACATCACCGTTTTTATCTATTATATAGATATTGTTTCCATTTGTAGCGACCACAATCTCTAACCCCGGACAATCATAACGAACATTGGCTATGACCGGATCAGCCTTGATTGTGGAGCCGACATTGACCGGGAATCCATCGAGCAAGCTCCCGTCATCGTTATAAGCATAGACTTCCCCCGACTGAGTTCCAACGGCGATTTCCAATTTCCCGTCGTCATTTTGATAATCCAAATCGCCCAATGCCGGGGAGACCCAGATATTACTGCCCACGGATATCGGGAAACCGTTAACTGTTGAACCATCGGAATTGAAAGCATATAATGTTCCGTTCAAAGTGGCTGCTACTATTTCTAAACTGTTGCCGCCGTCATTATCTATATTACCTACGGCGGCACTCCCATAGAAGTGATTACCTGTCTCAATAGGAAAACCGCTGACAGCAGTGCCGTCACCGTTATAAACATAGAGTTTCCCATCGGTAAAAGCCGGGCAGATTATCTCCATAAGTCCATCGCCATCGATATCGGCTAATGTAGGGGTGGCATAATAGCTTCCACCCGCATTGACCGGGAAACCATTAACTATGGTGCCATCAATGTTTATGGCGTAGATATTCCCTGATTTGGTAGCGGCGACCAATTCAGGTTCGCTGTCCCCGGCTACCTGTCCGATAGCGATACCATTGATTATATCTCCCTCCACATCTACAGGGAACCCGCTCATAGTAGAGCCATCGGCTTTAACCACATAGATCTGATCGTTGGAGGTGCCAAAAACGATTTCATCCCCGGGGTTGCCGTCGAGGTTAATCATCGCCATATGACCCTCTATGTTCCCATCGACACTTAAAGGAAATCCTCCTTGATTCAGGGACACTTCTATCGGTAGTTGCAGCGTTGTGTTATAACCCCCGTCAGCGGTTACCTCCATAGTCAATTCAATATTACCGGGAGGGATATTGCTGTTTACCTCTGCGGTAAATGGGTCCGAGCCATTGTCCGCTTGTTCGTTATGGGGGATATCCCCAAAACTTGCGGTGCTATCGATAACCGATATATTTTCGTTGCTATGCAAAGTAGCATTTACATTTGTGGCGTCAGCCCACATATTTTGAACCGCTACAGTCAAAGTGAAAGATTCTCCGGGGTTTAGAATACCATCGCCATCATCATCTATAATATTGACTGCGGAATCTATATATCTGATGTATGGCATATCGAAATAGGCTAATGCCGCCCAAGCATCAACTCTGCCGGAGCCGAGCAGGCCAATCCAATCGGGGTTTGCGGTGTACAAAGACAAACTGTCGGCGGTTGTAATCAAAATATCGGATATTTGTTGAGGACCACGGGAGGGATCCTGCGCCTTTACCAAAGCCGCTACCCCGGCTGTAATCGGACTTGCCATTGAAGTGCCGTCGAGGTGGATGTATGAATTGTGATCCCAAGTACTGTAAATTGAAACGCCCGGAGCGTCTATATCGACCCAGTTACCATAGTTGGTGAAATAAGCTGCCACATCGTTCTGGTCGGTGGCGGCTACTGATAAAACCGAGTCATAAGTTGCCGGATAGTAATGGAATCCGCTCGCATCATTACCGGCGGCGGCGATAACCAAACACCCATCTAAAAAGGCGTTTATCACTACATTTCTCTCCCAATTGTTAGGCGATCCTCCCCTGCCCCAGCTACAATTACAAATGGAAGCGCCCATATCTGCTGAGTAAGTAATCGCTTGATATACCTGTGTGAGAACTCCGTTGTGGTTTGCACCTTTAGCGGCTATTAATTTGGCGGCAAAACCGATCCCGGCGCCGCCGATTTCATTATCCGTAACTTCGGAAGCGCAGCCGGCGACATGGGTTCCATGGGTGGGAGTATCCTCTTCGGGGTCAGGATCGTCTTCGGCAAAATCGTAACCGACGACATCGTCATTATAACCATTGCCGTCATCGTCATAGTAATTCAAATCGCCGCCGTCGAATTCATCATAATTTTCGAATATGCCGTCGCCGTTTAAATCCTCCGGACCGTTAATCCACATATTAGCTTCCAGATCGGGGTGGTCGTAATAGATACCGGTATCGCTTATTCCGATAATTACCTGTTTCGTCGTATCCCCGCGGATTATATCCCACGCTTGATAGGCGTTTATCTTTTCCAAAGCCCACTGTTGGCTTATGTTGGGATCGTTGGGCTGATAATAGGGAACGGGGATCGAGTATAATTCCGCATATTCCAAATGATTGTCTTTGGAAAAGACGCCCGTTAAATCCCGTACATCGCGTTTGCTATCGTCGATAGTGAAAATATACATTCTCTCGACAACTTCCTTTAAGTGCATAGCATGTCTTATCTTGCCTTTATACCAAGGTTCGATTTTAATGACATCGTATTTATGGCAGAGCTTATCCAACGAAGCTACTCCGGTTGTAAAACCGGGTGAATCGACCTCGCCGATAGCAAGTTTGGGACAATCTTTTGTTATCCCAACCACCATTTGGTTTGAAAGATATAAAGATCCGTCATCATCGGTAAGCACACTTCCCCGTGAACCTCTGGGGAATAGTAGCACGGCAAGCATAATAACCGCCGTTAAATACTTAAAGAACTTCCACATAAAATATCCTCCTGTTATTTTTTATAAAATTTTGATGTGATGAATTAGCAAAGCAATACCCACAACATTTTGGAGAGGGCTCATTAACATTTAATATGCTAAATAATCCGAGAAAAATCAATTGCTTCGGCACCATAACCAACTCGGAGTTACTTAAGAATAACAGTATCCTTTAATTATGCTGTTTGGTTATCTATAAATATCGTTTTTTTCAAAAGTCGATTCAAGAAATAACTACCTAATTATTACTACTTCTTAACTATAAGCTTAAAAATTAACAAAATTTAGGCGAAATTAATTAAATAATGGAAAAATATCGTGGATAGAGTTTTATGAGAAGTGGAAAATTTAATCCCCGCAGGTTCCACAACCGGTGCAAGAGCTATTATCTATACGATGGGGAAAAGCTATTTTGCGTAATCTTTCAAGCTCTTCGGCAGTCAAATTTCGTGTATTCCCCAATTGCCTTGCAGTTAAAGTTACCTTTGCCGCATATTCAATTTTCTCCATTTTGTAAAAGGCTTCCTGAAGGGTGCGCCCGATTGTAATAGCTCCATGGCGATCGAGCAATAATGCATCGTGATTGGTGATTAATTCTTTTACCACAGAAGCTCCCTCCGCTGTTGAGGGAGTAGCATAGCGGGTTGTTGGGACCTCTCCCATAGTCATTACGATTTCCGGTATGACGCACCCGGCAAGTGAAATTCCGGCTATTGTGAAACCGGTAGCTATGGGTGGGTGAGCGTGAACAACTGCTTTTACATCGGCTCGGCAATTGTAAATCGCAAGGTGCATAGGTGTTTCGGAGGAAACATTTCCGTCCCCCGATAATTTATTACCTGATAAATCCGCATAGATAATATCCGTAGGCTCGAGTTCACCCAAACAGGTTCCCGAAGCGGTAATGAGAATTCGATCCTCGGCGATGCGGAACGATATATTTCCATCCGTAGCGGCGGAAAGTCCTCTTTCGTATAGGAGCTTTCCTATCTCGATTATTTCCCTTCTTATTCTCCAGTCATTAGCTATCATAATAAATTTATATAATCGGTTTCCATTAGAAATTGAATGGTATCGAGTCGTTTTTTCCGAATTTTAAATCTCTCAAGAATCATAAACAATGATGGTAAGTTTAGCAATAATTAAACGCGGGATTAAAATATACCATTCAAGCTTTAATTTCATTAATTGTTGTAATCGGGGATTATATTTATTATAATTATTCTTGTATAGATAATGTGGGAGAGAGTTAAATGACGATGGAACACCAAAAAATATTGGCTGTGCCTATTGAGGACGAAATGAAGTCCTCTTATATAGATTATTCGATGTCGGTGATAACGAGCCGAGCTCTGCCAGATATACGGGATGGGCTTAAGCCGTCGAATAGGCGAATATTGGTTGCGATGAACGACCTTAAGCTAACCCCGGGGAGGCCACACCGCAAATGCGCTAAAATATGCGGTGATACTTCAGGTAATTATCATCCTCACGGCGAGCAGGTCATCTACCCGACATTGGTTCGGATGGCTCAGGATTTCAATATGAGATATCCGCTTATCGATGGCCAGGGGAATTTCGGTTCGATAGACGGTGATGCCGCTGCGGCTATGCGATATACGGAGGCAAGGCTTACGCCGTTGGCGATGGAGATGATCGCCGATATCGATAAAGATACCGTTAATTTTGTATCGAATTATGATGAAACCCGTAAAGAGCCGACAGTTCTTCCTTCAAAATTCCCGAATCTTATTTGTAATGGTGCTTCGGGCATTGCGGTTGGAATGGCTACTAATATGCCGCCTCATAACTTAGGAGAAGTGGCAGATGCTATCGCTTCTCTAATAGATAATCCCGAAATCACCGATTTGGAGCTGATGGGTATTATAACGGGTCCCGATTTTCCCACCGGCGGAATTATATTAGGAAGAAGAGGAATAACGGAAGCTTATACTACCGGGAGGGGGAAGATAACCCTTCGTGCCAGAGCAAGTATAGAGCGGAATAAAAACGGTAAAAGCAGTATTATCGTTTCGGAGATACCTTTTCAGGTGAATAAATCCAATCTACTGGAGCGAATCGCTATTTTGGTCCGCGAAAAACATATTCAGGGGATATCCGATTTACGCGATGAGAGCGATCGCGATGGGATGCGTATCGTTATCGATCTCCGCCGTGATTCTCAACCCGAGGTAGTCCTAAATCAGCTTTACAAAATGACTCAGATGCAAACCACTTTTGGGGCTATTCTATTGGCGTTGGTCGATGGTATCCCGAGGGTGGTTAATTTACGAATAATACTTGAAAAGTTTATCGAGCATCGTCATATCGTCATCACCCGTCGAACGAAATATGAATTGGAAAAAGCGGAAAAAAGGGCACATATACTTGAAGGCTATCGGATAGCATTGGATAATATCGATGCGGTGATTGAGCTTATCAAAAAATCAAAAGATGTGTCTGAAGCAAAAGAAGGTTTGATAAGTCAATTCAAGCTTACCGCCGTCCAAGCCCAAGCGATTTTGGATATGCGCCTCCAAAGGTTAACCGGTTTGGAGCGGAAAAAGATAGAAGATGAATATAAAGAACTGATTAAGCAGATAGCAAACCTCAAAGATATCCTAGACAGCAGACCGCGTCGTATGGCTATTATTAAGGATGAAATTATGGAACTTAAGAGTAAATATGCTGATGAAAGGCGCACGCTGGTTATTGATGAGGAAGGCGAGGATTTTTCCATCGAGGATTTGATAGCGGATGAGGATATGGTGATTACCATATCTCACACAGGTTATATTAAGCGACTTTCGGTTTCCTCTTACAGGAAACAAAACAGGGGTGGAAGGGGCGTTATGGGTATGGATACCAAAACGGAGGATTTTGTCGAGCATATATTTATAGCTTCCACTCACCATTATATACTGTTTTTCACCGATAAAGGAAAATGCTATTGGCTCAAGGTCCACGAAATTCCTCAGGGGGGAAGATTGGCAAAGGGTAAATCGATAGCAAACCTTTTAGCGATGGATAAGGATGAATCGGTTGCTGCCTTCGTCCCTGTCCGTTCGTTCGAGGACGGTGAATATATCGTAATGGCGACTTGGAAGGGAATTATCAAAAAGTCCCCGCTAAAAGCGTTTTCCAATCCGAGAAAAGTTGGAATTATTGCTATGAATATACCTGAAGGCGATAAACTCATCGAAGCGGGGCTTACCGATGGGAACTATGATATTATTTTGGCGACTCGAAACGGATTGGCGATCAGGTTCCATGAAAATGTTGTCCGCTCAATGGGTAGAACCGCTTATGGTGTCAGGGGGATAAGATTATCGAAAGATGATATTTGTATCGGGATGGTCGTGGTTAAACGGGAAGGGACGCTTCTTACGGTTTGCGAAAATGGTTTTGGCAAGCGTTCCAATATATCCGATTATCGGATTACGAACAGGGGGGGGAAGGGGGTTATAAATATCAAAACGACGGAGAGGAATGGTAAGGTTATCGTTGTTAAGGAAGTTGTTGATTCCGATGATTTGATGTTGATTTCGAAAAACGGGATTCTCGTTCGTATATCGGTAAAGGATATAAGCACCATAGGGCGTAATACTCAGGGAGTAAAATTAATGAACCTTGGGGAAGGGGACCGTCTTATCGATGTTGCTCGGGTAGCTTCGGGAGATAAATAGGGGGATGTTTGTTTACCGTAAGGGAAAGCCGATTTATAATACTTTTGGCGGTAATTTTGTTCATCGGAACGGCTGTTAATCTTTATCTGCGATTGCAGACAAGTGGTGAATTAAATCCATCCGATTTGATAAAAAACAAATCCTTTTATAGTAATTATGGCGGGGGAAAATATATCCCCGAACCAAAACAGGATTATCCCCAAAATAATCGGGGGGATTCTGTAAAAATTGAATTACCTTCGGATAATCATAGTAAAATAAATATAAATTCGGCTTCAATCGAGGAACTAATTTCAATAAAGGGGATAGGTCCCGTTTTGGCCGAGCGGATAGATGAGTATCGGAGGGTAAATGGCAAATTCAAGGGTGCCGATGATTTGCTGAAAGTTCGAGGAATCGGACCCAAGAATGTTCAAAAATTCTTGCCTTTTATCGATTTTAATGAATGATGGCGAATATGCGGGAGATTATTTGAATTCCAAAACGGACAACTACTTGGAAAAGCGCTCTATCGGAGTTTCATTCACTGAAAAAGCATCATACTCCATCGAACTTAAAAAACTGGATGGAAGATTGCTTTTGGCTGGATTCTCTTATAGGTCGCTTAACTCCAACAACGAGGATGAATCCCCATCGACAATTAGGGGAAACAATATCCGAGCCATTATTTCGAGGGCAAAAAAGGAGCATATATCGACTATGTTTTGTATTCCGGAAAACCATATTTTCGCCAAAAGAATTGAGTTAAAATATCCTGCCCTTGAGAAATATTCCCACCAACCAAGCTGGATTTTAAAGCAGCATTTTCGGGGAATAAAAACGAAACTGTTTTTGGGTATTTATAAAATAAGTGAGGATTCTCAAAGGGGAACCTTGTATTCCGCCGTTGCCTACCCAAATTCAATAATAGAAGCTTTCCGTTTATGCGGGGTTGACTATGGCGGCGTTTTCCCGATCATAGCGGAGAGCATCGCCTTTTATAAGGCTTTGGATTTCTCCTTAAATTTGCGAACTGATGCTCCGTTGTTATTTTTAAAGACTAATGGGAATATTTTTCCTTTTGTATTTATTAAAAATGGGATTTTCGCCGATTGCGGTGTATTTCGGTTGGGGAACGGAGCGGAGGCTTTAGAGGAATTGCTCATAGACATCAAAACCAAACTATATTATTTGTTCGGCGATGGATCAAGGTTTGATAAATGTTCGATATTGATAGGGGGGGAAGTGGAGGAACACTCGCCGTTGCTCAACAGGATTAAAACCGAGATAACCCCGAAAACAAATTTATTCCGACCCATTGATGGTTTGGAGATATCGGATAGAAAATACCGTAGAGATGACCTCTTGAACAATCAGCACCATTATATATCAGCATTTGGTGCGGCGCTGTACGGGCTTGATAATTTCGCAGACGGCAAATCCGATAGGTAATGCGCTATGGCGGTTCATATAACGGGAGGAGATTTTGGCGGGCGAAGGTTGGAAACATTATCGGGATTATCGGCAAGACCTACTTCCTCTTCGGTTCGGAAAGCTATTTTCAGTATTTTGGGGGGAAGTATTATCGGAGCGAAGGTAATCGATTTCTTTTGCGCCGGCGGAACTCTTGGAATTGAAGCTTTATCTCAGGGGGCGGAAAGTTGCTGTTTTGTGGAGAATGGATATAAAGCGATTCGTGTCCTAAAAAAAAACATCGAAAACCTTCAGCTTTGGGAAAGCAGCGAATTATTGGCTATGAATGTCCTTTCTTCAATTAGGGTATTGGAAAAAAAAGGGGAGGGCTTCGATATACTTTTTGCCGATCCGCCATACGGAAAGCCATTGGCTCTGCCGCTGATAAATAGGATTCAAACTTCCAATATTCTCAACGAAGGGGCAATAATGGTTTTGGAAATTTCCTCCCGTAATAAAATCAGGTTTCCCGCTTCGATTGAGGTAATAAAATCGAGGGTCTCCGGTGATACGGCGATACACTTTATTTCCTTTGACAGCTAAAAATGTTTATACTATTTTATTGTTGAGAATATGAGTATAAAATTTGAAAGAAAAGCAGCACTTTATCCGGGGAGTTTCGATCCGATAACCAACGGGCATTTGGATATTATTAAACGGGCGTTGAATATATTTGATTATTTAGTGATAGCGGTTGCGGTTAATACGGATAAAAAAACCCTGTTTACCAAAGAAGAGAGGATCGAATTGATTACCGGTGCTGTTCGGGATTTGGACGGCGTAGAGGTTACGAGTTTTACCGGCTTGACCGCCGAATTCGCCAAAAGCAAAGGCGTCAAAGCCATTGTCAGGGGCTTGAGGATGGTTTCCGATTTTGAGTATGAATTTCAGATGGCATTGATGAATAGAAAACTTATGCCGGAAGCGGATACGATTTTCCTGATGCCTTCCGAGAAATACACCTACCTTTCATCATCGTTGATAAAGGACATCGGGAAATATAACGGAAAAATAGAATGCTTTCTCCCTCCAAATGTTGTGGAGGCTTTGGGTAAAAAGTTTCAGATAAAAAACTATCGGGGTTGATTATGCTTTATAAAGAACAGATAATGAAGGTCCTTGACGGAATGATAGGGGGATTTAAGGCCGCTAAGGGGGAGCTTGTTTTAATAGAGGAGGATTTGAACTTAACTCGTTTTGCGGAGTCTGCAATTATTCAGAATATCTCGCGCTATGATAGGACAATGTTTGTGCGCGCTGTGGCTGATAAGAGGGTCGGTGTGGCGGTAACGAATCAATTGGATACCGATGGCATTCTCAAAGCTATTAAAGCCGCTGAGGAGATAGCCTTGATGCAGAACCCCGACCCCGATTTTCCCGACTTGGCGAAATATCCAACTGTTGAGGGATCGAAAAAGGCATATTATAAAGATACCGCCGAATTGTCTCCTAACAAGCGGGCTGAGGAAGCTAAAGAATGCGCAAAAAAATCCGCACCCCAAAATCTTAAGGCAACCGGGGCTTATCAATCGAATGTGAAAACAACGGCTGTTGCCAACACCGAAGGGACCCGCCAATTTTTCACCGAAACGAGCGCTTGGCTGACGCTGACTGTCTCCGGCAAGAACTCGGTTTCCGGTTGGGCACAATCTTTCTCCCGAAATTCAAAAGATATCGATGGAAACGGGGTCGCTGAAACAGCGGTCGGCAAGGCGATGTTATCGGCAAAGAAAGTTAAAATGCCGCCGGGCGAATATACCGTTATACTCGAACCGGCTGCGGTAGCCGATATGGTTTTATTTTTAGGTTTTTTAGGTTTCGGAGCAAAGACACTTCTCTCACACAGATCATTTATGGCAGGGAAAATCGGACAAAAGATAACCGGCGATAATATCACTATAATCGAGGATCCGTTTAATTCGAGGATTAACGCTATGCCTTTCGATTATGAGGGAGTTCCGAAGAAAAAGGTTCCTTTGATTGAAAACGGTATTGCCAAGGGAGTAGTCAGCAATAGGTACTATGCCGCAAAGCTTGGAATAAAATCGACGGGGAACGCTTTACCCCCGAATAACAATTATGGTCCCTACCCAAAGGCGATGGTAATGAAAGGGGGAAATTCTTCCATAGATAAAATGATTGCTTCCACGAAGAAAGGTATCTTGATTACTCATTGGTGGTATATCAATTTCCTAAATCCGATGAAAACGCAAATTACCGGCACATCTATTGATGGAACTATGCTTATTGAGGATGGAAAGGTAGTATCCGGTGTCGATGATATGAGAATGGGGCAATCGATTTTAGAGGCTTTTTCCAATGTGGAAGCCCTTTCCTCCGAATTGACGCTTTGTCCGAAATACGGCGCCTTGATGCTCATCCCCTCATTAAAGATCCACAATTTTAATTTTATGGGGTAGATGAAAACATTATTTTTGATCCCCCTTTTGGTTTTAATCGGCGTTGTTCAAAGTATCTCTTCTCCTATGCTTTTACAATTGGATGCTGCATATCGCCCGCAGGTAAAAACATCGAGGATAGATTACCCCTATTTATCCGCTTGGGAGGGATTTGTGGACATACCTTCTTTCGGGTTGAGGACAGCAACAAACATTCATAACGAATGGTATCTCGCAGTTTATTACCGTTATTTGCATAAATCCGATGGAATCGATGGTGGGAATAATATCTCCCTTGATCGTCAAATTATCACTGTTGGACCATATTACCGTTCGCCTACAACGGAGAGCGGGAGTTTTTTTATAAACCTATATTTGGGTATAGGAGTGGCATTGTCCGATTTTGAGATGGATATCGGGGGGAAGACGGATAAATTATCAGGTAATTATATATCGCTGATTTTTGGATTGGAGTTTGAGAAGAATATTTTCGGCGATTTCAGTTTGCTGAGCCGTCTTAATTATAGTATGATTAATTCTAAATTAAAGGGTGATATCGGCGAGCAGGGAATTCCCATTGAAATTACCTTAAAGAATTCCGGGCTTGATATTGCTTTGGGTATTGGATATAAGTTTGAGATATAGGAGATAGGATGCTGACCCGTAGAAAATTTATTATTTCCTCCTCTATTACTTGCGCCGGACTGGTTTTTCTAAATTCGTTTCCCATTCCCTTGAGCAAACCGCCAAATGGAGCGGGCGGATCGATAACGAATAAACGCATACTTTATGGGAATGCGAGATACGGTTGCTCGACACCTAAAACCTGCCCCGAATATTTGGAGGGAGTAGCATCCGGTGTCGTTTCCTTCGAGCATTTCGCATTTACGGCGTACGATGGCGGCATATATCATCAGCGATTTGCTTAGAAAGATAATTGCTACTCTGAAGGAGAACGATGTTTCGGAACCGGAGGTTTCCGCAGAGCGGATATTATCCCACATAACCGGATTAAGCCGCGCCGATTTATATTCCGCTACCGATAAAATTATCCTTGATCCCGAAATTCACAGAGCGAAAGCAATGATGGAAAGACGGATAAGCGGCGAACCATTGGCTTACATTATTGGCGAATGTGCATTCTACAACATTAAATTGAGAATCGACAATAGGGTTTTGGTGCCGAGGCCCGAGACGGAAATTCTGGTTGATGAAGCCATAAAAAGGCTCAAAGATATTAGAGGAAAGAAAAAGGTGGCGGACATCGGGACCGGGTCCGGGAATATCGCTATCAGTTTGGTTTTTAATGTGAGCGATTTAAGGGTTATTGCCACCGACATCAACCGCTCCATAATAGAATTAGCTGAAAGCAATGCCATCTTAAATGGTGTCAGCGGTAAAATTAACTTTCTTGTTGGGGAGTTGTTCGAACCTTTGGTGGATTATAGAAATAAATTTGATGCGGTAATTTCCAATCCACCTTATATCGGCATTGACGAAAAAGATAATCTTCCGATTGAAGTGCGGAAGTATGAACCAACTGAGGCTTTGTTTGCCGGTGATGACGGCCTATCGATTATAAGAAAGATTATTGAGCAAGCGCCCGAGTATCTTAAACAAGGAGGTTTCCTTGCGATGGAGATAGGGTATAAACAGGGAGCGGAAGCAAAAGAATTGATGAGCAGCCGATTCGGCGGTATCAAAATAATAAAGGATTATGTCGGCAGGGATAGAGTTGTCATTGGAAGCCTATAGATGAGAAACCAAATAATTTACTCGGAAAGGATTATTGGGCGGAGGAGCGTTTCGATCCCTTATTTTAATCAATTTCGCCGAACTCCTTGAGCCAGTAGTTTATTTCTTCCTCCGATATGGACTCGGGCTTTTCCGGTTTGCCTTTGTGTTTGTGTTCGACTTCCCCGAGGATTTCTAAAAACTCTTGAGCGGAGATAACATTTTTTACGGATGATTTTACATAAATCCCAATATCTTTGTAATCGGAGGAAACTACCGTGATTTGTGAAGTATCGTCCGCTGTCTTAACGATATTACGGATTTTATTATCGGCGTTGGTTCCCTTTGAAAAGATAACTTTTACGCCCGGAGGAGATTTCTCCTTCTCGATTACTCCCATCTGCCCATCGAAAACCACTACCGAATGCTGTCTTTTATGAACATAGAGGTTATATAATTTCTGTAGCAATTGTTTCCTGGCGGTTTCGGGTTGATTTTGCATATATTTTGCGAGACTCGCGTCGGCAAAAATTACATTATATCCATCGACTAAATAATACATTGTTTTCATTTCAGTTGTGCAAGTATGTTGAAACTCTCGGGGTAATTATATTATAAATTTATATGTAATTCAAGGTTTTTGGGATTTCTGCTTTTAATAGTTGACCATAAAGGATTGATATTATAATTTATGAGTTGATGAATTTAATTTAAGGATAAAAGAAATGAAAACTAAAAACACAATATTATGGGTTTTAGCTTTTTTAATCACAATTGCTTTCGCAGTATATCAACGGACTACGGGACCTACTTATCCGATGAAAGGGAACGGTGCTTTAGGTGGTTCAGTAATCGAATATAAATTGGATAGGAGCCACGGCGGAGACGATGATTCCAGGGTAAGCATTAAAATACCGGACGGTTCGATAGAAGGAGTTTTATATTATAAGCGTTATAAAACCGATGATGCTTGGACTATGGTGCATATGAATTATGATGGCGATGAGTTAGTTGCTTATCTTCCTCATCAACCGCCGGCGGGCAAATTACAATATCATATAAAATTGAATCGGGGAAACAGTGAAGTAAGGTTACCGAAATATACCGATGTGGTGATGAGGTTCAAGGGGAATGTGCCTTTATGGATTCTAATTCCCCATATTCTGCTGATGTTCACCGCTATGTTGCTTTCAACCCGTACGGGATTGCAAGCATTACTAACCACCGATAAACTGAAATCATTATCTTTTTATACAATAATTATATTATTCTTCGGCGGGCTTATTTTTGGACCTATTGTTCAAAAGTTTGCTTTTGGGGAATATTGGACCGGGATACCCTTCGGGATAGACCTAACTGATAATAAAACCTTAATTGCATTTATAGGTTGGTTGATCGCCTTGATTGCCGTTTATAAGGGTAAAAGCCCTCGCTTGTTTGTAATAGGGGCATCAGTATTAACCTTATTAATATTTATGATTCCGCATAGTGCGTTGGGTTCCGAGCTTGATTATTCAACCGGGAATATCAAGCAGGCCGGTTATTTCCTAAAACATATTTCGTGGCTGAAGGTTTAGAACGGCTATCCTTATGAAAATAATGCGGATTTGATGTCGATTTTCTTTCGCATAATAAATTAAGGAATATAAATTGAGTAATATGGAAAATAAAATAAGATTTTTCGATGGCTCATCTACAACCCCTGTCGATGTACGGGTGGTCGAGAAAATGTTGCCCTACTTTACCGAAAATTACGGCAATCCCTCATCCCATATCCATACGCTCGGCGTATCGGCAGGTAATGCTTTGGAGGAAGCGCGCCGCAGTGTCGCTGAAATGCTAAATGCCGCCAATAATGAGATTTATTTTACTTCGGGGGCTACCGAAGCGAACAATATCGCTCTTTTAGGTTATCTCAAAGCTCATCCGAATAACGGTAGGCATATTATCCTTTCGGAGATAGAACATTTTTCGGTGCTGAATATTGGATATCGCTTAAGGCGCGAGGGGTATGAGATTACATTTCTTCCGGTCGATAAATATGGTCTTGTTTCACCGGATGATTTGAAAAAATCGATTAAAAAAGAAACCTCCGTCGTATCTATCCAACATGCCAATCCGGAAATTGGAACGATACAATATATCGCCGATCTTTCGAAAATTGCCAGAGAATACGGGGTTTATTTCCATACCGATTCAACAGCCGCCGCAGGTAATATTCCGGTGGATGTTAACTCTTTGGGCGTGGATTCGATGACATTATCCGCTCATAATTATTATGGTCCCAAAGGCGTAGGGGCCCTTTATCTGCGTAAAGGGATTAGATTATCTCCGCTGTTTGAGGGCGGATTTCAGGAGGGAGGATTGCGTCCGGGAACCGAAAACCTACCGGGTATTGTCGGTATGGGGGAAGCATCATCCATAGCCATAAGAGAGATTCCCGCTCGTGTTAAACATCTTGAGCTTCTTGGGAAAAAGCTATGGATGGAACTTGAGGATAGAATAGAGTTTATCCATTTCACCGGACATCCCGAAAGGCGTCTGCCCGGTAATGTCAGCTTCTGGATAGAATTCGTCGAAGGGGAATCATTGCAGCTAATGTTGAGCATAAAGGGGGTGATGGCGTCATCCGGTTCTGCTTGCTCATCGAATCTTAAAGGGGAAGATGAATATGACCTTGCCGCTTCGCATATTTTAACGGCGGTTGGTGTGCCTGCCGAGTTTTGTTCCGGCTCGATTACTTTTAGTATGATTAAGGATATTCGGGATGAGGATATTGATTACCTCCTTGAGGAATTACTTCCCATAGTGGAGAGGTTGTTATCTATGTCACCCCTATATGCCGATTATAAAAAGCGAAAAATGAGTAAGAACAATAATACCTAAAAATGTGTGTAACCGCTTATCGTTTTAGGTCGTGGAAAAATGTTTTTTTACTTGCAAAATGACGGCTTTTACCCTATATTATAAAAGGTAACACAGTTTTCTTCTGTTGATAGTTATATAAATACTTCAATACTATGTTTACCCCCGAAAGGAGGTGATACTAAGACTGCTAAAAACTATCCCAATCAATAAAAATTAAACGCGGAGGAAATTGTAAATGAAAAAACTTTATGTTATTGTTCTAACAGCTGTTTTAAGCTATTTTCTTTTCGGGACGGCGATAGCCGGTTATTTGCATCCGGATGTAGCCCAAGAGATTGCTAACAATCCGGGGCAAACCTACTATTCGGTAATAGTTTCCTTGGAAGACCAAGCGCCTATTCCGGAAATAGACGCCTCACTTAAGAATGCGAACTCGACCTTAAAAGAACGCCATGAGGTGGTTATTCGCACCCTTCAACAAAAAGTTGCCGAAACCCAACCCGCATTTGTGGAATTGTTGGAGGCAGCTAAAACTTTGGGAGAAGTCTCGAAATATCAATCGTTTTGGTTAATCAACGGTTTTCGTATCGATGCCACTGAGAACTTTATACGAAAATTAGCCGATAGGGATGATGTCAAAGAAGTCGGATTGAATTATCTGATAGAGGATATTACCCCTGTCGAGCAAAAAAAGGATGATCGCACGGCGGCTGGTGTGGAAAACGGATTACAGGCTATTCACGCACCTGAAGCTTGGGCGAGGGGATATACCGGTTTGGGGCGTTTAGCGTCGCATTTGGATACCGGTGTCGATGGAAACCACCCTGCGTTGGCGTCGCGTTGGCGGGGCTTGGATCCAGGCTATTCGGGACATCCCGATTGGGCTTGGTACGATCCGGTTACATATACGACCTTCCCCTTTGATTCCGGCATTCATGGAACTCATACGATGGGCACTATCTGTGGAGCAGACCATAGCACCGGTGATACCGTCGGGGTCGCATTCGATGCTGAATGGATATCCGCGGGTGTAATAGATCGTGTTGATATACCTACTACGATGGCTGATGCTTTTACCGCTTTCCAATGGATTGCGGATCCGGATGGAAATCCTAGCACTGATTTTGATGTCCCCGATGTATGTTCGAACTCTTGGGGACTCTCGCCGATTTATCATTCCCAATACACTTATCCCTGTGATCCGTATTTTTGGAATGTGATAGATAATTGTGAAGCAGCCGGTGTTGCGGTTGTTTTCGCCGCCGGCAATGAAGGTCCGGGTTCAAATACCCTGCGGACTCCGGCGGATAGGGGATCAACCCCATATAATAGTTTCGCTGTCGGTGCTGTCGATGGAAATACTTCTGGTTATCCGATAGCATCCTTTTCATCCCGCGGCCCTTCCCCCTGTGGTCCCTATACAACCAAGCCCGAAGTCGTAGCCCCCGGTGTCAATGTTCGTTCCTGCTATCCGGGAGGCGGATATTATACGATGTCCGGTACATCGATGGCTACCCCCCATGTTGCCGGGGCGGTGCTTATCCTCAGACAAGCGGACCCAAATGCTACGGTTGATGAAATTAAGGAAGCTTTGCTGATGACCGCGGACGATCTCGGCCCTTCAGGTGAAGATAATACTTATGGATGGGGAATTATCAATATCGATGCCGCTTTAGATTATTTGGGCGCCCCGGGACCTGATGTAACCATCAATATGATTCCGGATAACTCACCCGTTTTTGTTGAACCGGGCGGGAGCTTTACTTACACCGGTATTTTGACCAATAACACCGATCAATATCAGACCGTCGATGTTTGGATTATGCTTGATGTCCCCGGGTATGGAATGTATGGTCCGGTGCAGCAATATAACAATGTATCATTGTCGCCGAACCAAACGATGAGCGTTAGCGGGATTACTCAATATGTGCCGACTTATGCCCCTTACGGAAGTTATAATTACATAGCCTATTGCGGTGATTATCCTAATAATATCATAAGTAGTGCTTCCTTCCCGTTCACCGTGCAGGTCAGCGGTGGTGGCTTGGCTGATTTCGAAAATATTCCCGAAGATTTCTGGTATTACGGAGGTAATCAAAATCTTGGTTGTTATTATGCAGGGATTTGCTTTGGCCCCGGTGTTACCATATTGGAGAATGAGGTCTATGGTTATAATGATTACTATTATCCACCCCATTCGGGCCATGCAGTTGCATTTACCAACGATTATGATTATATCCGGGTCGATTTCGATAGCCCGGTAAACCATGTCGGAGTATGGTACACAACCGGTAGTGATTATCTATATCTCGAGGGGTATGATTCCGGTGATAATTTGATAGCGAGCACATACGGTACTTATAATACCCAATCAACCTCATTTATGCAGATAAACACAAACAATATAGCGTATGTGAAGATACACGATTCGGGCGATTTTTTCACAATCGATGATTTTGAATGGAGTCCGAGTAGTGTTAAAGGTAACAATGAATTAGCGGATAGCTGGCTGCTTAAAGGTTGGTTCGATACTCCTGCGGGTGAACTTGCCGGAAATAATACCCAAAATATCCCTGCCGATTTTGCATTGTCAAATAACTACCCGAATCCGTTTAATGCTTCTACGACAATTAGCTTCCAACTTCCATCGGAATCCAGGGTTAAACTCGAAGTGTTTAACTTACTTGGAGAGAAAGTGGAATCTTTGGCAAATGGAACGATGTCGGCTGGGAAGCATAGTATTATTTGGAATGCGGGGAATTATTCCTCCGGGATATATTTCTATAGGTTAACCGCCGGTGATAAAGTTGTTACCAAGAAGATGAATCTGCTGAAATAGCAAGTGGTAACGAGATAAAATGCGGACTTAGAGTTTCGCAAATATCATTTATAAATGTGGGATTGGTCCTTTGACTAATCCCATATTTTTTTGCAATTTTTTCCTTTATCGGTTTTAATCTTAATTTATATTTATTTTAAAAAATCGCAAGCAGCCCGATATATAAGGAATTATTATGAGAAACGGGATATTTTTATAATTCACTTGACATTATCATAGTAATATGCTATTATTTAAAAACAATGAGATTGCTTTCGTAATCAACTAAGCAAAATACCCATGGATGGGGGAAGGGTTTAAAATTGTAGAAAGCTTTTTACGGGTTTAGGCTCTAAACAATTTTTATAGGGCATAGAAATGAAGGTGCCGAATTTGTGTAGCATTTATTTAAGATTTTATAAAGGAGGTGGTGGAATATAGGGTAATAAATCGTCTTAATTAGAGAATCCAACCGATAATCCATTATGCACTTTTTCAATCGATGAATGGTTTAACTCCTTTCGGGGGAGCTAAACACGGATTAAAATTAAAAAGGAGAATTTTGATGAAAAGAGGATTAATTTTTTGGATTCTCATAATGTTTTTTGTGTCGTCATTTTCAACGCTCGCTTTGGCGTGGGAGCCGGGCGATACACTTTGGACTAACCATTATGGGGGCGATCAGGAAGACCAAGCCCGTGCCGTACAACAAACTTATGATGGGGGGTATATACTTACCGGTTTTACCGAGAGCTATAGTTATGGTTTGGAGGATGTCTGGCTGGTAAAAATGGATGAAGACGGTAATGAGGTTTGGGCAAAACATATGGGAGGTTATGACTTTGATGAAGGCAACGATGTTAAGCAGACCAGCGATGGTTATATAGTTGTTGGTTATACGCAGTCTTTCACTTCCGAAAATGCCGATGTGTATGTCGTAAAAACCGATGCCGCCGGAAGCGTTTCTTGGTGGCGTACTTTTGGTGGAGACGACGATGATGTTGCTAAGTCGGTTTGTGTGGCGGACAATGGGGATTTCGTAATAGCTGGTTATACTAAATCGTTTGGGGCGGGTTTGTCCGATTTTTGGGTGATCCGGCTAAATACTTACGGGGATACCATCTGGACAAAGACCTTTGGCGGGGCTGCGACCGATCAGGCTTTTTCCATAAAGGAAACTTCCGATAACGGTTTTATTGTGGCTGGTTTCACCGAGTCATTCGGTAATGGATCAGCGGATATTTGGTTGATTAAAATAAACGGTAATGGGGATGCCGAGTGGAGTTCTTTTGCGGGAACCGAAGAGACGGAGGTAGGATATTCGGTGGTCCAGGCACCGGACGGAGGATATGCAGTTGCCGGTAAGCAGATACCCTTGGGAAGTTCTTTCGCCAATTGTTATTTAGCTAAGTTTAATGGAGACGGCGAGTTATTGTGGACCAGAAATTATGGCAGCGATTTGAATGATGAAGCCCGTTCACTGGTCTTATCGGATGAGGGGTATACCTTTGCAGGTTTTACCGATAACGAAACTGAAGGATATAGTGATTTCTACTTGATGGGTGTCGATTGGAATGGTGATAGTCTTTGGGCTCGCAACTATGGGGGATCCAATCCGGACCTCGCCTACTCTTTGGACAGAACCTCCGATGGCGCATATATTTTAGCGGGATATTCCCAATCCTTTACGAATGGCTTGTCTGATTTCTATGTCGTTAAGACGGCTCCGAATTTCCCGCCGGTGATTGAGTTTGTTAGTCAAAATCCGCTTATTCCTCGTTCTATTGATTCGGTGGAGGTTGTAGCTGATATTTATGACCCCGATGGAAGCATAGACCGCGCTTACCTGTTTTATGGGAATTTTGGGTTAATCGAGGCGACGGCGATAGATTCTATAGAAATGCTCCCTACCGGTAGTCCTGATGAATATTTCGGTTTTGTTCCTCCCGAACCTGCCGGTGATACGATAGATTACTTTATTAAAGCTTGGGATAATGCCAACCAACTTACCGTATCCGCGGACACGCTGTCTTATATCGTTAATATACCGCCGGTAATCGAGGATGTCGCCCGGGATCCGGAACACCCCGGGGAATATACCGATTGCGAAGTTTCCGCTACCATCACCGATCCGGAATCGGTAGTTGATCATGCGAACCTATATTACATAATCGAGACAGATACGACCGAAGTTTTGATGTCTTCCAACGACGATCATTACTATGCTATAATTCCCGGTCAACCAAGTGGGACAATTATTACCTATTATATATCCGCTTGGGATGATTTGAACGATGTCTCCTCATCGCAGGCGGAATCCTTTGCTGTTAATTATAGCCCGGATATAGATGGTCCTTATTATACTCCATTGGTTCCTCGAATTCAACAGCCTGTTTCCGTTTGGGCGATAATCGGGGATCAGGATGCCGGACTTTCGGTGGACCATGTTAATTTGTACTATGATAATGGTTCCGGTGAGGTTGAAGTATTGATGGATAATGCCGCCGATTCATTCTATGCCGAAATACCCGGACAGGATGAGGGAGTATCCGTATCCTTCTATGTCGTAGCTTGGGATAATTATGGGGAACAGTCAGTTTCGGAGACGGAATCATATACTACTAACTACGCTCCTGTAATCGAGAGCATTGCCCTTGATCCGCCGTCGCCGGATGAGAATGATTCGGTGAATGTAGTTGCAACTATTACGGATCAAGACCAATTTGTTATGAATGCTTATCTGCATTATCAGATAGGTGAAGACGATTGGCACACTGAGGAGATGTCCAATCAGGAAGATGATGAATGGACGGCCGTGATACCGGGGCAGGATGCTACCACTTTGGTTAAATATGCCGTTTCAGCTGTGGATACAATAGGCGATTGGGATTATTCGGATACATTATACTATTATGTGGGAAATATAAACCTGCTATGTATAACCAATTGTTTGACACCCGAAGTGTGGGTAAATGGCGGAATTATAATGTGGGAGATGAAGGTTATCAATACCGGGGAGTATGCTCTTGGTCCGGTTATCGGTCGTCTTACTCCGATTATTGGCAACTGTGACGAAGGGACTTGGGTGGAATCCGGCGCCGTAGATAAAACCCTGGCTGATAATCTTGCCCCGAACGATACCTTCTTGGCCTACTATGGATTGCAGGTTAATGGTATTCCTGAGGGGATAGATACCGCTTCATGTCATTTCGATATCGGATTGGATTTGGATTATCCTTTGACTAATTCCTGTTTCTCCTTCGTCTTTGTTTATCCTTGGGAACGGGGACAGGGGAAGGCTTACTGGCCGCAATCCGATTGGATTGAAATAGATAATCCGAATATAGAGTTGCCGGGATCCTTCGCACTCTCAAACAACTACCCGAATCCATTTAATGCTCAGACCAATATAAGCTTTGATCTGCCGAAAGCGAGCAAAGTTAACTTGACGATTTATAATTTATTGGGTCAAAAGGTTAAGACTTTGGTGGACAAATCATTACCTGCCGGGCAACATACGGTGATTTGGGATGCTGGTAATTATGCATCGGGAGTTTATTTCTATAAACTTCAAGCAGGTGATTTCGTAACCACTAAGAAGATGAATCTGTTGAAATAGGGATGAGAAAAAAAACAGGGATGTTTAATTTTCCTTCTTTGCGCGGAGCAGTAATGCTCCGCGTTTTTATATTCCCCAAAGGTAATATCTTTTGCGCTTGCTGAAGATAGAGAAGTTTTATTGCGAATTTGTTATCTCAGTTTGATTTTTCAGGTAGGATATGTTATATTATTATATCCTTCAAATTTGGCGAGAAGGCGAACCTTTTATAACTATATAAATTAAATTTCGGAGGTAATAATATGAGATATCCTATTACCCTTTTGGCTGTGTTGCTTTTTTGTTTACCTAATTTTGGGTTGAAGGTTTATGGGGGGGATCATGATGCGGCGATTCTTCAGAGAATGCTTCAATATCCCGGCGCTGTAATGCCTGAAAGCGAAAAGAAAATTTTCGATGAATTGAATAGCAGGCCTTCTCCTGTTTTGCTCGACTCTTCGGATCATTTTGATTGGCGGGAAATGGGAGGCGTTACGCCGGTTAAGGATCAGGATGGTTGCGGTTCTTGTTGGGATTTCGGCGGCACTGCGGGAGTGGAATCGGCTATTTTGATTGCTGATGGGCTTGAATGGGATCTTTCCGAGCAACAGGTTTTATCCTGCGCAACCTTTGGGTACGGATGTGAAGGGGGTTGGCACACGACCGTATTTAATCTTTTTATGGATTACGGAGCGGTTTTGGAAGATTGTATGCCCTATCAAGCTGATGATGAGGTTCCCTGTATAGAGGATGATTGTGATCTGTTCTTGCGATTGGAAGGGTATGAGCCCGTTCAAGATGATGTCAACGCCATTAAAAATGCGTTGCTGACCGGACCGGTGGTTACATCGCTGGATATAGCTCCCGGCTTTAACTGGAATTGTTTCTGGAGCGAAGAGCCTGGACCGGGGCATTGTGTCCTTATCGTCGGGTGGGATGACAATCTTTGCGATAGCCTCGGGGGTGGCTGGATTTGTAAAAACAGTTGGGGTACAGGTTGGGGGGATGGCGGTTTTTTTTACATTCCTTATGGTTCCTGTGACATCGGGAGAGGCAGTTATTCTTTGATATATCACCGAAAAGAGCATAATCTGGCTGTCTTTTCTTTCGATGCACCTGAGTATGCGGTCCCCGGGGACAGTATCCCGATTGCTACAAGAGTAGTCAATAATGGAATACATAATGAAGCTGATGTTATTGCCCACTTATTGGTGAACGGCGAGGAGAATTTCGGAGTATCGATCCCTTACTTTGAGCGAATGAGTTCCCAAATATACGATTTTCCCTCATTGGAAGTTCAAACCGGAACCTATACATTGACTATGGAGATATTGGATGAAGGTGTTAATGAGTATTCGTATGATGATAATCAGATAGAGCATTTTGTGATAGTCGGTCCCGATGTTGCAGTCAATTCATTGAATGCCCCGAATACGGCTGTTGTCGGAGCACCGACCGAAATTGAGGCGGAAATTGAAAACAAAGGGCTGGTCGATGATGATGATGTTATAGCTTATTTGCTTGAAAACGGAGTTGTTTGTGATAGCCAGAAACTATCTCTCTCGGTTAACGAAATCAAGCAAATTGCATTTACCTGGAATCCGAGCAAATTAGGTACATACCCAATTAGCGTTAGGGCGGAATTAATGGAAGAAGAACCTTATGTCGAGAATAATTTAATGACCGATTCCGTTTCCGTCTTTGCGCCTAAAGGACATATCCTTTTGGTAGATGATGCACCGATGACTATGGTATCCCGCCCTTATAAAGAAGCCATATTTGAAAATCAATATGCCTATGATTTATGGGAGCGGGACTCTATGGGATGTCCTTCCGAGAAAACCCTTTTATCCTATGATGCAACCGTTTGGTTTACCGATTATGCGGAATTAAATACATTAGATGCGACCGATCAGGAATACCTTGCGAAGTTTTTAGAACAGGGTGGGAGAATATTCTTGACCGGCCAACATATCGGAAAGGATCTGCAAAACACCAGTTTCTATTCCGATTATATGTATGCGCATTTTGAATCGGATAATTCCGCCACTCATCAACTCAATGGCATTGAAGGCGATCCCATTGGGGATGGTTTGACTGTATATCCCAACAACATATTCCACATATCGACCGATGAGATTACCCCCATATATCCGGCGACACCAGTATTCATTTATTCCGATTCGGTGTACTATGGAGGGATTAAAGTTGATACCGATAGGTATAGGCTTGTGTATTTTTCATTTGGTTTCGAGGATTTGTTTTTCCATGAGAATCGTATTACTTTGATGGACAGAATTTTGGATTGGCTGATAGATACCCGTGATGTTTCCATCGATATAATACCGGCCGATGATTCGGTTGTTGTTCCTGCCGGGGGTTCTTTCGAATTTACGGCGATTCTTCAGAACAATACGGATGAGGATCAGATGGGGGATGTATGGGTGATGGTAAGGTTATCGGATGGTACCCTTTATGGGCCGGTGTCTCTTTATCAACAGATTGCTCTAAGTCCCAACCAGACATTTGCGAGGACAGGGATAACCCAATATGTGCCGGAAACTGCACCCCCGGGAACATACGATTATATTTCCTATTGGGGGAATTATCCATTAGGAATAGAGGATTCTGCCTTCTTTGAATTTACGGTGGAGGAACCCAAAGGGGGGAAGGCATCCGATTGGAAGCTTTCCAATTGGTTCGATAATGAACTCGATACCAATATCCCTCAAGCGACAACCCTTTACCAGAACTACCCGAATCCGTTTAATGGCGTGACTGCGATAAAATATGATTTAGGCGAGGGTAGTTATGTCTCTTTGGACATTTATAATATCCTTGGACAGCGAGTCGCTAAATTGGTTGATGGATACAAAGAAGCGGGTTATTATTCCGTGCGTTGGAAGAGCGACAGTTACGCCTCCGGGATTTATTTCTGTAAGTTGTCCTACGGGAAAGGATCGAAAACTATGAGAATGACATTGCTAAAATAAGCCGTGGGATCTAATTGTAAGTTTGATAATTTTTTGCCGGGCAGACTTTAAGCTGCCCTGCAGAAATACTATTTTATGTTTTGTGGGAAATTATATGAAATTCTCTGAAAATGTTCTAAAGATGTGAAGGGATTTATGAAGAGCTATCGAAAGGAATTGTGGTTTGAAGTCAAAAGAAGACGAGAGCTAATTAATATTACTCCCATTGTGGAGGAGTGTCTGCGGGATAGCGGAATTAAAGAAGGTCTGCTCCTTTGCAACGCAATGCATATCACTGCGAGCGTATTCATCAACGATGATGAATTGGGTTTACATCAGGATTTCGAGGTTTGGTTGGAAAAACTTGCCCCGGAAAAACCATATTCGCAATATAAACATAATGGCTTCGAGGATAACGCAGATGCCCACCTGAAAAGGACTATAATGGGAAGGGAGGTGGTGGTGGCGATAACCGAAGGCAAGTTGGATTTTGGGCCTTGGGAGCAGATATTCTACGGCGAATTCGATGGTAAAAGGCGAAAGCGGGTTTTAGTAAAAATTATTGGGGAATAGTCCCTTAGCGTTTTTCCAATATTAAGATCTTTCCATCCATATTCTCGATTTCAATTACAATGCCTTCTCCCAATTGCTTTGGAGTAACCGGGATAGAGTCTTCTCCCAACGGATCAACTAGTTTCAGTCTTGCGCCACCTGATGCTTTGATAATTGATGGATCGATCTTTATAAGTACGCGTCGGACATTATCCGGATGGGAATATTCGTAGCGCTGGTTATGATTAATAACAAAAATCGAAAGGGTTTTATTCCTATCGCTTTGAACGAAGACATTGACATTAGGTTCGGATGAATATACGGGAGTGGTTATCTTAAAGGAGGAGAGCATCTGTTCTAAAATCCTTACCTTTTGGCGATCATAAGTAATACCCGGGTCGAATGTCAACAAATAGCAGGTTCCTCTGCCGTATTTTTTATAAGCCCCGACGATTTTTTTATTCCATTTGGCAAACACTTTCCATTCGGTTTTCTTTTTAGTTATCGAACCGAAAATTTGTGTATCGTAGTTATTGTTCCCGATTTGGATTTTGCTGGTTGTAAAATCGCTCTTTGTCGTTATTCCCAATCCTTTGCTCAATGCTTGGGATAACTTGAGTTTTTCGTTATATTTGGGCATCAGACCGACTAAAACAATATTCGCTCCTTCTTTTATGAGTCTTAAGATACGCAGCTGCGTCTCCTCAGCCATAAATTCGGAAATCGGAACAAAAACCAAATTCAACCCTTCAAAACTTTTTTCAGCATTAGTATCGACGACTGAATAATCATAATTTAATTCGTCAAACCCCCGGCAAATACCAGGCAGGCTGAAATCCAACAAATAATTGATATCGGGGAAAGGCTTATCTATTCCTAAGTATTTATACCACAAAAGCGAACGGTCATATGCGACGCCTACCTGAGCAAACCCCCTTAGATTTTCAAGCTTCATTTTAGGAATCGCCTCGTTTATTTTCGCCCATATTTCATAGTTGTCGCGAACCGAGCCATCCTCGGCTATTGGGGAAGAATGCCAATGATCTCTTTCTACGAACATATAGGATATAAAACCCTTCAATCCGCTTGCTAAAGCAGTTATGAATGTAAATCTGAATGCACGATTATCAACTTTATCGTATTTCGCAGCCGACTTCGGATCATCAGCCCATTTGCCGGATATCAATTTTGGGGACCAGTTGAAATTGGAAGTTGAACTTAAATATCGCAATTGCCTTGAAATTTGGTGATAATTGTCATATTGCTCTATATTCAACCCCATCGATACTTTGTGGTTAGTAATATCAAGCCAATTTACAGGCAATCCAAAATATGGTCTGACTGATATTCCAGTGGAAAAAAGCGAACCTACTCCCAATGACTCCAACCTTTCTCGAACAATATTCACATATTCGGAAATAGCTTTTTCCTTGAATTCGATCCAATCGAAATAATAGGGCAGATCTTCGGATTTATTCACCGAGATTTCAGTGGGTGGCTCAACTTCGATAAATTCCTTGAATTCCTTTCCGTAGGTGGCATTTAAGTTTTGAATATTTTCGTATTTCTCTTCCAAAAATGGATAATATTTTTTATTTATCATAAAATCGGAATAATCGCCATCAAAGATTGCATCTCTTCTCCCGAAAGATAAATCATCATCTATATGGAATAAAAAAATTGGGCCCTTTGGATATATATAGTTTTGAAGCATATCGACAAATGCTGTGTAATAACGCTTGATGTGATTAGCGAAACGGGGATGCAGATAATTCGGCATATAACTCGTGGTTTTTTCAGTATATGATTCTCTGGTTAATTGGTTTCCGTCAGAATCCCTTGCCAACAGCTCCGAATCATTAAGAATAAAATCGGGAATACCCCCGTTCTCCCAACCGGCACCGATATAGGGCCCGCATCTCAAAATAACTTTAAATCCAAATTCACGGGCTAATTCGAGGAAAACGATCAAATCCTTTCGAGAATCATTCATACCGAAAAAATCGAAATCACCGATTCTTTCCTCGTGCAGATTCCAAGGAACGGAAGTCGATATCATTGAAAAACCGGCTCTTTTAATCCTCTCGAAACAAACCGCCCAATATCGTTTAGGTACTCTGTAATAGTGCATTTCCGCACTGATACAGTAATATTCCTCTTTACCGATAATAAACTTATTGTTAACCAATCCGAGCATATTGACGCCCCGTATTTTAATCCATTAAAATTCCAAAATTAACCGCATAAAAATAAAAAAACTGTTTTCCCGCCATTAGCCTGAATCGCAAGAATAATATTACGATTAAACTTTACAATTTAACAAATTATTAATTTTTGTCAAACATTATTTTAATTTTAACTGTAAAATCTATACAAAACTACCTCTTAGAATGCGAGCTTTATTTGATATGAATCTCCAAATCAATAAAAAAATGCGCAGAATTTATATATTTAATTAGGAAGCGAATAAAAATTATTATCATATCTATAGCTCAATGATTTTAAGTTGATTACTCTTTCTTTTATATCCTGTGCATCCTTGTTATTTATTTCGCAATCTCCCTACATCTATTATGGTGAAAATGATTTTACCAAATGTTTTAATTGAAAATAATACTCATTATTATGAGGATGTTTAGTGTAATATATTGATATAAAATCAAATGAAGACTATACCGACTACAATAATATGGAATTATTTCATATTATATCCCTATTTTTATAATGATATACTGACAAAATTTTTGCAAATAATGATTTGTGAAAAATTTCATTTTTTACTTGACATTGCTTTGTTGATTTTATATAAAGTAATATGAATAACTTGTGAAAATAATAACAAACTTAAAATTGAAGGTTTGATTATGGCAAAAACAAAATTAATCCGTCCGCACGGAAGCGATGAGCTGAAAATCCTACTTCTCGAAGGGAAAGCGAGGGAAGAGGGATTGAAGAAAGCGGAAACTTTGCCCAAGGTAGAGCTTAGCTCCCGTGAGGTTGGCGATCTCATTATGATGGGTATCGGTGGTTTTACGCCGCTTGAAGGGTTTATGGGGTATGATGATTGGAAGGGGGTCTGCGAGGAAATGAAGATGGCTGATGGGGTTTTTTGGCCAATTCCTATTACGATGTCGTATGAAGAGAAAATCGATTCGGGTAAAGAGATAGCGCTTATCTCCGGTGAGACCAAAGAAATTATGGGGATTATGAAAGTTACCGAATCCTATAAAATTGATAAGGAATTTGAGTGTCAAAATGTCTTCAAAACCACGGACAATGAGCATCCCGGTGTTAAAATGGTGATGGGTCAAAAGGAATGGAATATTGCCGGAAAGATTACAGTACTTTCGGAGAGTTATTTCCCGGAGGAATTCAAGGGCATCTACCAGCGCCCCAGTGAAAGCCGTAGGATATTTGAAGAGAAGGGTTGGAAAGTTATTGCCGCTCTGCAATTGCGTAATCCGATGCACCGTTCCCATGAATATTTGGCGAAAATTGCCATTGAGGTATCGGATGGTTTATATATCCATCAATTGGTCGGTAAATTGAAACCTGGGGATATTCCCGCTGATGTTCGAGTAAAATGTATTAATACATTGGTTGATAATTATTTTGTTAAAGATAGGGTGGTAACTGGCGGTTATCCGTTGGATATGCGTTATGCCGGTCCTCGTGAGGCGTTACTTCATGCTCTTTTCCGCCAGAATTTCGGTTGTACGCATATGATTATCGGTAGGGACCACGCCGGTGTGGGGAATTATTATGGGCCCTTCGATGCGCAAAACATTTTCCACGAGCTCTGGGATGGAGCGCTTGAATGTAAAATGTTGCCTATCGATTGGACATTTTGGTGTTATAAATGCGGCGGTATGGTTTCTATGAAAACCTGCCCCCATAAAAAGGAGGATCGTTTGTTCCTGAGCGGCACCGCATTGCGGAAGGCTCTTTCGGAAGGGAGCGATGTTCCTGCCGAATTCTCCCGCCCGGAAGTATTGGCGATACTCCGTGAGTTTTATGCGAACCTGAAGGACAAGGTGGAGGTAAAGCTTCACGGCTATGCAACGGGAGATGCCGCTGATAAGAAGAAATAGAGTAATAGAATAAAAAACAGTTTGACCGCCGGGTCTTGCCTTCCGGCGGTTCTAATCCGTAATGAGAGGAGAAACAAAATGCCAAGCTATGTGATTGTTGAGAAATGCGATGGCTGTAAAGCTCTGGACAAGACTGCCTGCCAGCATATTTGTCCGAACGATCTGATGGTCCTGAACAAGGATCTGATGAAGGCTTATAATCAAGCCCCCGAGATGTGTTGGGAGTGTTATAGCTGCGTAAAGATTTGCCCGACGCAGGCTATCGAAGTCCGTGGTTATGCCGATTTCATCCCGATGGGTGCTTCGGTTACTCCGATGAGAAGCACCGATTCCATTATGTGGACGGTCAAGTTCCGTAATGGGACCTTGAAGAGGTTCAAATTCCCGATTCGGACTACTGATGAGGGTACGGCGGTTCCTAATGGCGGTTTTGATGAGGGGGCGGCCGATTTGAATAAAGAGGAATTATTCACCGAACCGGAATCTTTAGGTGCTGAACTTTTCACAAAGTAAGATAACAATAATTTACAATTGGGAGAGAAAAAATGCCGGAATTCGAAACTGTAGAAATAACCACCGATCTTTTAATACTCGGTGGCGGTATGGCGGCCTGTGGGGCTGCTGTTGAAGCCGCTTATTGGGCGAAGAAGAATGGGCTGAAAGCGATAATGGTCGATAAGGCCGAACCCGATCGTTCTGGTGCCGTGGCGATGGGGTTGTCGGCTATTAATCAATATATCGGCTTAAAAGAGGGCGATAATACCGTTAAGGATTATGTCGATTATGTTCGCAACGACCTAATGGGGATTACCCGTGAGGACCTCGTGGCAAATATTGCCAGACATGTCGATTCGACTGTACATTTGTATGAGAGATGGGGACTTCCCATTTGGAAAGATGAAGAGGGCAATTATGTCCACGAGGGCCGTTGGCAGCTGATGATTAACGGTGAATCATATAAGTTAATCGTTGCTGAGGCAGCTAAGAATGCTTTGGGGATTGATAATATTTACACGAGGATCTTTGCTGTAGAGCCGTTGATGGATGGTGATCGTTGCGCCGGTGCGGTGGGTTTCAGCGTTCGTGAAAACAAATTTTATGTTTTTAAGGCTAAAGCCACATTAGTTGCTATGGGTGGTGCGGTCCATGTATTTAAACCTCGTTCGGTGGGTGAAGGATTGGGCCGTTCTTGGTATCCTCCATTTAACTCCGGGGCGTCCGCTTACTTTACGATCAAGGCGGGTGCTGAGATGACCTGTCAGGAAGTTCGTTTTATCCCTGTTCGCTTTAAGGATGCGTATGGTCCTGTCGGCGCATGGTTTTTGTTATTTAAATCCCGTGCTACCAATGCATTGGGTGAAGCTTATATGCAAACTCGTAAAGATGAGCTTGAGAAATGGCTTCCTTATGGTAAAGTAAAACCGGTCCCCGCCAACCTCCGTAATTGGTTGATGATGTTGGATGTGAATGAAGGGAAAGGTCCGATTTATATGAGGACTGAGGAAGCGATAGCCAAACTATCGGAACAGGTTCCGGATGAGAAGGCACGGAAGAAAAAACTCAGGGAATTGGAAAGTGAAGCTTGGGAAGATTTTCTCGATATGACTATTTCTCAAGCTATCCTTTGGGCTGGCACTAATGTTGCCCCCGAAGAGAAACCCTCCGAGATAGCAGCTTGTGAGCCGTATTTCATCGGATCACATTCGGGCGCTTCCGGCGCTTGGGTCAGTGGTCCGGAAGACCTTGCCCCGCCGGAATACTTCTGGGGTTATGAGAATATGACCACGGTTAAGGGCTTATTTGCAGCTGGTGATGCTTCCGGTGCATCCAGCCATAAGTTCTCTTCAGGCTCTCATTGTGAAGGCAGGATAGCGGCGAAAGCGGCAATCAAGTTCTGTACAGAGAATCCTGATATGCCGAATGTCGATCCGAAACAGGTCGAAGAACTTAAAGCCAAGATTCTCAAACCGTTGGATCTCTTTGAACAGAATAAGGGAACCTCCAGTGATCCGGATATCAACCCGAACTACATAAGACCTAAAATGTTTATGTTCAGGTTGCAGAAAATTATGGATGAATATGCGGGTGGTGTTACTACAAGCTTCACAACCAGCAAACAACTTCTCGAAAAGGGAATGGAGCTGCTGAACTTCTTGAAGGAAGACGCCGAGAAACTTGCTGCCGAAAACTTGCATGAGCTGATGCGTTGCTGGGAAAATGTTCATAGGATGTGGCAGGCTGAGGCGCACATACGCACGATTCTGTTCCGTGAGGAAACTCGTTGGCCCGGTTATTATTTCCGTTCCGATTTTCCTGAGATGAAGTCGGACTGGGAAGTATTTGTCAACTGTAAGTACAACAGAGATTCCGGTGAATGGGAATTTATGAAAAAGGATATCAAGCGGATATTCTAACCTCTTTTAATAGTGGAACGGGAAAAGCCTTTGGGCGCTGCGAAGCGCCTAAAGGCCTCCCGATGATAAAGGAATTAACTTTTCTATAAAATTATGAAAATGACCGTAGATGAGAAAATAATTTGCCCTTATTGTCATCGCGAGATGACAAAATGGGCTTGTCCCCCGGAATCGACCTGGGGTGAGGGGGTCCATTACATCTGTTTTAATGATGAATGTTCCTATTATGTAAGAGGCTGGGCGTGGATGATGGAAAAATATGCGGTTCACGCTTCTTATAGGTACCATTTTAACCCTATTACCGGTGAAAGGGGACCAATTCCCGTATGGGATGGGAACGCCTTGAAGAATGCTATCATTGAGGATTGATTGGATGAGAGAGTTCGAAAAACTAAAAAAAAGCATTTTGAATGATTATCCCCGTTTGGGTTTGGAGGATAATTTCAAATTCGCCTGCCATCCGGGGGTGCCTTGTTTTAATGATTGCTGTGCGGATATTAATATTTTCTTAACGCCGTATGATATTATCCGGATGAAAAATCATCTGAATATATCTTCCAATGAATTTTTGGAGAAATATACTCTCTCCCCCATAGATGAGAATCAGAGGCATCCAGTGATAATGTTAAAGATGAATGATGATGACAAAAAGAAATGTCCCTTCGTAACCGATAAAGGGTGTTCGATTTATTCGGATAGGCCCTGGTCCTGCAGGATGTATCCGTTGGGATTGGCTTCTCCTTCCGAATCAATAAAGAATGAGGGGGAATTTTATTTTTTGATGCGGGATGACTTCTGTAAGGGATTTGAGGAGGACGGAGAGTGGACCATCAAAGGATGGATTGGCGATCAGGGGATTGAACCATACGATGATGCCGGAAAGTTATTCAAAGAGATATCTTTACATCCCTTCTTTGATTCGGGGAAGTCCCTCTCCCCGCAAAAGATAGAGATGTTATATATGGTTTGTTATGATATAGATAGGTTTAGAGAATTCCTTTTTGAAAGCAGTTTTTTCGATCGTTTCGAGGTGGATGAGAAGACGAAAGAACAGATTAAAAACGATGATGTTGAATTGTTTGGGTTTGGAGTTAAGTGGCTCAAATTCAGTTTGTTCGGTGAAAAGACCATAGAGATAAAAGATGAAGCCGTAAAAACGGCAAAAATGAAAAAAAAGTAATTTTTATATACTTGCCTTAAAGTAGGAGAAAATGGTGATGAAAAAGTACAAAACTCCCAATCTCGATGAACTCGAAAAAGGACCGTGGCCAAGTTTTGTGAAGGAGATTAAAAGGGCGGCGGAAACGAATGAGATGAGCAACGATCTCCTTGGCCAGTTGGAGCGGTCCTATGATGATCGAATCAGTCATTGGAAGCATGGAGGTATTGTGGGGGTGATGGGTTATGGAGGTGGTGTAATCGGACGTTATACGGACCTTCCGGAGGAATTTCCTCATGTCTCACATTTCCATACCTTTCGTGTCAACCAACCCGCAGGATGGTTTTACACCTCCGAAGCTTTGCGGACTCTTTGCGATATATGGGAAAAGCATGGTTCGGGATTGTTTAATTTTCACGGTTCCACCGGCGACATTATTTTGTTGGGAACCAGGACGGAAGAATTAGAGCCGACCTTTGATGATCTGACTAAGGCTGGATATGATTTGGGCGGCTCCGGGTCGGATATGCGCACCCCGAGTTGTTGTGTTGGAAAAGCGCGTTGCGAGTGGGCATGTTATGATACTATGAAGCTATGCTATGATACCACAATGCGTTATCAGGATGAACTTCATAGGCCGGCGTTTCCGTATAAATGGAAATTCAAATTTGCCGGTTGCCCCAACGATTGTGTTGCTTCCATAGCCCGTGCCGATATCTCGGTTATCGGAACTTGGAGAGATGATATCAAAATAAATCAAGAAGAAGTAAGAAAATATGCGGAAAAGGGCCTTGATATCTTTAATGATGTCGTCTTGAATTGTCCGGGAAAGTGTATGCAATGGGATGGAAAAGAGCTTAAAATCGATAATGAGTATTGTCGGAGATGTATGCATTGCATAAATGCGATGCCTTTGGCTCTTTCCCCGGGAGATGATCGTGGAGCAACAATTTTAATCGGTGCCAAAGCTCCGATATTGGAAGGCGCTTTGCTTTCATCAGTGCTTATTCCGTTTATCAAAATCGACGAACCCGAAGAATATGAAAGACTTTGTGATATAGTCGAAAGAATGCAGGATGTATGGTGTGAGGAAGGCAAAAACCGTGAAAGGGTCGGGGAATTTATTCAAAGAGTAGGGTTAGGGAATTTCCTTGAGGCCGCTGAAGTAGATATCGTCCCTCAGATGGTTGAGCATCCTCGTGAGAATCCTTACATTTTCTTTGAGGACTACTACGAAGAAGATGAAGAAGAGGAAGGGTAATCCAAAATTGAAAGAACGGGTTTATTTTAACCTATAAGCAGAAAGGAACTTAAAATGGCTGAAAGATTAACCGATATAGGACCTCCGCATTATGAAAAACATTTGGCCCCTTATATCAAGGAAAACTACGGCAAGTGGAAACATCACGAAGTGCTTTCTCCGGGTGTGATGGTTCATACATCCGAAACCGGATTTAAGTTATTTACGGTAAGGGCGGCTTCACCCCGTTTGGTCAGTATCAGTAAGGTACGGGACTATGCGGATTTAGCGGATAAATACTGTAACGGCTACCTTCGTTTCACAAGCCGCAATAATGTGGAATTTTTACTTACAGACGAATCGAAGATAGAACCATTAAAAAGGGAATTGGCGGCAATGGGGCATCCGGTCGGCGGTATAGGGAATGCTATCTCCAATATAGTCCATACGCAGGGCTGGGTGCATTGCCATTCCTCGGCGACTGATGCTTCCGGGATAGTCAAAGCGGTTATGGATGATTTAAGCGAGTATTTCACCTCTATGAAGTTGCCCGGCAAATTGAGAATCGCTTTGGCATGCTGTTTAAATATGTGTGGTGCCGTACATTGTTCGGATATTGCTATATTGGGCGTGCATCGTCGTCCGCCTAAAGTCGATAATGAACATATCGCTAAGCTATGTGAGATACCGAATTTGGTTGCCTCCTGTCCGACAGCGGCGATTAGGCCTACCGTAATCGATGGCAAAAAGACCGTCGAGGTTTTGGAGGAGCAGTGTATGTTCTGCGCTAATTGTTATTCCGTTTGTCCTTCAATGTC